>JAABUS010001192.1_pt1 | contig 58849 bp, 53 predicted proteins | sample 5560161 | NCBI WGS metagenome assembly JAABUS01 (sample SAMN10711885, study PRJNA513376) | rock metagenome | isolation source: Antarctica rocks | place: Antarctica: Victoria Land, Trio Nunatak nord | collected 2016-01-04
GTCTGGGGCGCTTTCCGGTGTGAGAGCAGAAATACACGGACTCCGTCGTCCATCACTTCGTTGTAATTGTAACCGGCAGCGTAGAGTTGCCATGGTGAACATGTTCAGGTGCTCGAGGGGAAATATGAGGGGCCTCTTTCGCTCGTTGATTCGTTGATGGAACACGTGTCTGGATTATTCACAGATTGATGGTGTCTGGTGCTATCCCACAAGTCAATCGCAATCCTCACAAGCTTCTTTCCCCTGCCCTTCCACCTTTCCCCGTTCCTGTTCCTTCCCGTCGCCCTTCCCTTCCTCTTTTCTTTGTTTCCCCTCCCCGGCCTCCCTCGTCACCCCCGTCTCCGCATCATGACCCATCACCCCATCTCCCCCATTGCCCCCATCCTCCCGCCCTCCATCCTCCTTTCGATCTAGACCTGCCGGTGTAGGAGAGGTAGTTGTGGTGGTCGACTTCTTACCATCAACGTGCCCGAGGTCGCGAGAAGGGTCGATGATGTCACGGACGAGTTTTTTGAGGGTTTTGGTTTCTGGTGGGGGGGGGGCGGGGGTTAGTGGTGGTGTTGTTGAGAGCCCCGCGGGGGGAAGATTAGGGGTTGAGGTTGAGGTTGGGATTGGGATCGTCATGATGGGAGCTGAGGAGAGCGAATGAATGAGATTGTGAAACAAGGAAAATAAAGAAAATAGAGAAAATCCGAATAGACGAGAAGAACGCAAACTTGCTCGCTACCTCTGCCCGACGACTGGAGCGGCTCCCATCATCCCTCCCCCCCCCCACAAAAACAATCGCACAAACCCAATATTTCATTTGCAATCATTCTCTAAGTAACGAAGATACGTACCAGGGAACCCCCCCTGGGTCTTCCGGTCCCATAACCTAGCCGTCTGCGTCTTGGTTGGCTGCTGCTGATCTCCTATGTTCTGGCTGCTGGCAGGGGCGTAGAATATATCGACGATAAAGACGCCGCCGGTGGAGGGGATGAGAGCGACTTCGCCAAGGGTGGTGGAGAAGGTTGAGAGGAGCTCTTGGGCGAACTAAGTGGTGCGGGGGAGAGGGGGTTAGTGGGGGGGTTCGAGCGGTGGTGGATGAGTGGTGGATGGGGCGAGGGAGATGTGTTCGCGAAGGAGTAGAATTTGGAGATGAATGGTAATTGAAGAGGGAGATGGGTTCGCGCATAAGAGAATTCGGGGATGAAGGGTATTGGAAGGGGGGTTTTGTTCTTGCTCCAATCGAACGCTATTGACAATGTAAGAGAAATAGAATAGCGGTTTTGACTGGGGTTGGCGAAAGAAAAGGGTCTTTCCAGGCAAAGTCATAGCCAATAGTAGAACACGATAAAGACCAAGCAATCGGATCGACTTTGAAGGGATAGCCTGAACGAGCAATGAGAGCTGAACGCAAAGGTTGGAGGGTGTATAGAGAATCAAGGGGGAAAGGTATTGTAGATTTTGATAGGTGCATCATTGCAAAGAGCTGAGCGATAGAGGAGCTGCATATCCAAGGGGCGCACAGGATAGACGAGCCGAATAGATTGCAACGTACATACGCCGCACGAAGCATCCACTTGCATTGGGTGCAGAACTTGATCGTGATGCGAGGGAGCTGGACGACGGGAGCGAGGGCTTCTTCTGATTGGGCGGAGGTGTCCATCTGGTGAAACGGATTCGCCTTGTTGATCAGGATTCCCCGAGGTCTGTCGAATGGGTATAGGAATGGGCATGGATGTTTTGGAGACGACCGAATCTCTACGGATCCTGTGTTATTCAAAGTGCGAAATGTGAGGGACAGTGGTAATCGAGGCTCGATGAAGAGGTGGAGACTTGGCTTTTACAGGTTTCACGGCCAACTTGGATGTAGTTTAACCCTGAAGGGGGATTCGTAGAATATTCACGTCATATTTGACCAACTCGGGGTGATGGAAAAGGTCTTGATGGATTTCAAACTCCCTAAAAAGGTATCTACAGAAAAGACTCAAGCTCCAAATCAGTAGCCCTCAAGAGGTAATAGACCGGTTGCTTTTTGCACATTGAATCCACCAGCCACTGCCCTTTCCCGCCCACCCATCCACGCACGATTATGAACGTATAGACATCCACCATAGACACATCAAAGGAAACTCGCTATTACAGCCAAGACCAAGGAAAAGCATATTTCCCCAAGCCAGAACTACGAATCTGTTGCCATGTCTGCCGAAATTGAAAGGTCTTTGATGACATACCCTATTCCAAATGGGCGTAGTCCTTCCAGATGAAGCTGAGAGACGACCGATGCCTACCAGCTGTTTCCATTGCTCGTCCACTTGCTGCCATAGTTGCTAGAAGAACAGTTATAGTGGTGTAGAGGTAGATCGATTCCGGTCAAGGTGGGGGGTTTGAGGTATCGAGGAAACAAGTTGAAGCGACGCATGCAAACGACCGTAAAACGCCAGGCTGAACACAAATGCTTTACATGACACTACAACAGCCTCCTGATTGTTGTATTGCATATGGGTCCTCTTTACGATCAACCTGGAAAGCGCGAAACGGGATTAGCAAGCTGCATCACAGCCTCGCTACACTGAACGCGCCCATTTCGAGACACTGATGAGGGTTATCAAACGTACCGAGCCCCACATAGATGGTACCATGAAGTCTTTGGTGTTCGTACAGTATTGTATCAATCTGCGCCGAGTGGGTTAGAACCAGGACTGACGTTGCTGTAGATTGGCGGTGTGCCGTCGCGGGGACCACAACTTACGACATTGATGCCTCCGAGACCTTGATTCTCGGTCGCTCTAGGTCCTCCTTTAGCCGTGAATTGAGTTCATTAAGCCGTCGTAGCTTTAGGTCGGCCATTGACTGTTTCTTGTTCTTGACGTCGCCGCCGGCGCGGATCTCGTAGGGGGCCGCCGGCATCGTTGCGATTGCTCCTGCCCAGAAGCTGCCCAGTAGTCGCCAGAAGGTGGGTAGAGGAAGCAGTGGCTGACGACGATTGAGCAGATGAGAGATGAGGTGGGTTGGGAGGGAGGGGGGGGGGGTCAAGGTGAGGTTGACCAGTTTGTTCCCTCTCTGGCCTCTGGTGGTGCAAGGTACTCTGTCGTACAAACCGGACTAACCCTATTGCTTAGCGCTAACCAGAGTGCAGTGTGCCGCTTTAAGATTAGGAATCGCTAGAGTATGTTTGACTTGGGCGAACAGTCTGCGCGAACGATGATGAGAAGTGGACTGATAGCTGCAGATGTTCTGGAATCAATGTTGTGTTGACGTGCCTTGTGATGGAAGGTACTTGATACATGCTATTTGTTGCTTCCGAGGGGGAATTTGCCGGGTTTAGGGCTGATCCATTACCTTAGCGTCTTAAGGCGGCCTCACGCACAAATTGCTACTTCTCCTTGAACATCACTCATCGAGCCACATAGACCAAGCGCTGCTAAAACGCGTTCCACATCTCAACGTCAGCTTTAACACAGAGGAGGTTGCCCAGCATGCCTCCTCCGCCCCACACCAAGCCTGAGAATGTGCTCAAGGTAAAATCTGACCATCCCTTCCGACACGCCTCCTCTCCACAGACAGGCAGCTAATATACTCTGGGACCACAGCGAGCACAAGAGCTCATCGCAGTCGAGCAGTCCTCTGCTGCTTTGACAATCCTGCATGAACATGTCACTTCCAAGAGATCGCGGAATAGTCCCATCACCTCTCTCGAACCTGTCATGATCCTTTTCGTCGAACTCTGTGTACAGCTCAAAAAGGGAAAACTTGCAAAAGACGGATTATATCAGTATAAGAATACTGCACAAAACACAAACGTTGGAACGATCGAGGTATGTAGATGCGCCGGCCCTCTCGAACAACCAGACGGCTAATCCTTTTGCTTCTAGCTGGTCCTCAAGAAATTCATCGAGCTTGCTGAGGCGAAGGTCACGGAAGCTCAAACAAAGGCCGACGAAGTCCAATCGACTCTCGAGCCTGCCGCTTCCGGTACGACTGTCGAGGATCTAGAAGCTATCGAGACCCCAGAGTCGATCTTACTTTCCACTGTGTCTGGCGAACAATCCCGAGATCGTACCGACAGGGCAATAGTCACACCGTGGCTGAAATTTCTGTGGGAAACATATCGTACTGTGTTGGAGATTCTCAAGAACAATGCCCGCTTGGAGATCATGTATCAGCAAACGGCCCTACAGGCCTTCGAGTTCTGTCAACGCTATGCACGCAAAACGGAGTTTCGAAGGCTCTGCGAGCTTCTTAGGAACCATGTCCAGAACGCAGCCAAGTACCAGTCACAGATGCATGCCATCAACTTAAGCGACCCAGATACACTACAGCGCCACCTCGACACACGATTCCAGCAGCTCAATGTGGCTGTTGAGCTTGAGCTATGGCAGGAAGCCTTCCGAAGTGTAGAGGACATCCACACCCTTCTTAGCCTGAGCAAGCGCCCTGCGAAGAACGTGATGATGGCCAACTACTACGACCATTTGACCAAGATCTTCCTCGTCAGCGAGAATTACTTGTTCCACGCAGCTGCCTGGAGTAGATACTACAATCTTCTAAGACAGACCGCCAGCATCGTTGCTACTGGCCAGAGTTTGAAGAAAGATAACCCGCCCGCCACCGAAGCTGAACTGAGTAGAGCCGCGTCTTTCGTCTTGCTCTCAGCTCTGTCCATTCCAGTCATCAGTACATCCCGTTCTCGAGGAGCATTGATCGACGTTGACGAGGTTCGCAAGAACAAGAACAACCGTCTCACCAACCTTCTCGGAATGTCCCAAGCTCCAACAAGAGCTGTTCTTTTCAAGGATGCCATGAGCAAGGGGTTACTCAAACGCTGCAAGCCGGAGATTCGTGAGCTCTATCGGATTTTGGAGGTCGACTTTCATCCACTATCGATCTGCAAAAAAATCTCACCCATTCTGACCCAAATCGGGGCCGATTCTGAAATGGCACAATATGTGCTGCCATTGCAGCAAGTTATTCTAACCAGATTGTTTCAGCAACTATCACAGGTCTACGAATCAGTCGAACTCACGTTCGTGCAAGACCTCGCTCAATTTCCGGATCCGTTCCAGGTGTCAGCCAGCACCATCGAGAAGTTCATCATGAATGGATGTAAGAAGGGTGATTTGTCAATTCGCGTTGACCACGCCACAGGTGTCATCACGTTTGACACAGACGTTTTCTCTTCCGCAAAAGCTTTGCATCCAGGAAGCGGCGTAGGCTCCGCGGAGACTGAGACAAGCTCGGTACAACGATTGCAGCGTACTCCTGCAGAGATTGTGCGCTCACAACTTACTCGTCTTGCGAAGACGCTCTTCGTTACATGCCAGTATGTGGACCCCAGCTTCAACGAAGCTAGACAACAAAATAAAGCTGCAGCCCTTACAAAAGCCCAAGCAGGTGCAGAGCAGGAGCACCAGGAGACATTGGCGAGACGTGCCATTATAGAGAAGAAGAAGGAGCTTGCCTCTGACGCACTGCAAAAGAAGCAAAAGGAGGAGGAAACCCGCAAGCGCATCCTAAATCAGCAGCGCCAAGAGGCTGAGAGCTTAAGGCTGGCTGAGGAGCACAAGGAGCGCGAGCGCAAGCGTCTCAAGGATGAGCAGGATCGGATTCGACGAGAGAACAATGAGAAGGAGCTGAACGAACTGAAGCAGAAAGGCATCAATATTGGTGATGTGGACCTCGATGATCTGGATAGCAACCGCCTCCGACTACTCAGAATCTCACAGCTTGAGAAAGAGAAGAACGATCTTTACAAGAATCTCAGAGTTACCGGAAAGCGGATCGACCATCTCGAACGTGCCTTTAGAAAAGAGGAGATCAAGCTCCTGCCTCAAGACTACAAGCAGCAACGGGAGACAGACCTTGCTGCTTATGAAAAGTCGAAAGAGGAGACATTAAGGGAATCAGAGCGAAAGCACAAGGATGACGTTGCTCTCAAGCATCGTCTGACCCGCTTATTACCCGCGTACGAGCAATTTCGTGACGATTTGCAAGAACGACGGCACGAGGAATTCGAGAGACGGAGGAAGAACGCAGATAGAGAGTACCAGCAAGCGGTTCAGAAACGAAAGAGAAGCGAGCGGGAGCGAAAGGCCCGCGAGAAACGGGAGCAGGAGGAAGCAGAGAGGCGTCGTCAAGAGGAGGAAGAGAGAAAGATTAGAGAAGAAGAGCAGAAAGCAGCCGAGGAGGAAGAGAAGAAACGTGAGGCGGCTGAGAAGAAGGCGAAGAGAGATGCAGAGCGAAAGTATGTATCAGGGACTCCTTTCCACGAGAAGACCATTACTAATAGCAACCATAGGGCACTCGATGAAGGCGCTGCAAAACAGCGTAAACGAGAAGAAGAGGTCGCCGCTAAACTGGAAGCGAAGAAAGCTGGTGCACGGATCCCAGAACGTGGACCGCCTATTCATACGGATGCAGTCCGCACCGACTCTTCTGAACGACCAACTGGCCCGCCTCGTCTTGCTCTTGCGGGCAACAAGCCAACCTGGAGAGAGCGACAGGCTCAAAAGGAAGCCGAAGCCACGGCCGGCGGTGCACCACCAGCGGCTCCACCCTCAGACATCGCCACTTCAGAAGCCCACCTGCCAAAGAAGACTGGCTACGTCCCGCCTGCGAAACGCGGAGATCCTGTCCCTCGCGGTCGAACTGATGGAGATCCATCTTCAACTCGTGACGAGAGTTCCGGCGGAGACGCCCCGGCCAAATGGCGTCCCAGCGCACGCAACAACGATGTCGGCCGTGATGGCTCTCCAGCTGATAGACCAGCATCTCGATTTGCTGACCTGCGCCGTAAACCTGACGGACCCGATGGAGCTGCGCCGAGTCAGAGGGATGGGTCGGTACCAGCTAGAACGGACAGCCCGGCCGAAGGCCGACCTGCCCCCGGGAAGTACGTTCCTATGCATTTGAGGAACAAGTAGGGGTCATTGTAGGTGGGTTGGAGTGAGTGGAGAAGCTCGTTGGTCGAGACGGGTGAATAGATTGGTAAATTGGCAAGGATCGCTCCCGGTTTTCTTCAATAATACATGGGTTTAGCTATCATTCGCAGCGGTACCCATGGGATTGATCTGATTCGAAGCAAGTGTTTTTTCAGTACTAGGGCAATTGGCTGGTGTGCAAGGCACCCACCTGAATGTGTCAAAAGTTTCCTTGCCATTTTATTCCATCTTGGTATCTAGCTCGCAATGCAATACCATCGCCGCTGAGCCCACGCTGTAACTGAGCATACTGGAGATGGGGGTGAGATGGAATTTTCGGACACGAGAGCTTCTTACAGATTTCCTACTCCGAGCATTCATGGTATCACGCACCACCCAATGCAAATTGCAAACACAGATTGACCATCAACGCCAAGCCCATGCCCAAACTCTCCCAAACTCTTCCACCCCAGAACGCGGAATATACAGATTAGACATCCTCTCATCCGGCGCCAACCTCTACACCCGTCATCCCCCCTTCACCCACTAGCCTCTCCCTCCATCCCCGGCAAACCTCCTCAAAACCCCCCACCACCTCTCCGCACATCCTCGCACACTCCCGTCCCCGCAACCTCTCCTCCCACGCCCCCCTCTCCACCCACCTCACCCCCTCCTCCTTTAGAATTTCCTCTCTCCGCAACTCCTCCACCATTTCCCTACTGGCGCGTAACCGCCGAGACGCCAGGGAGGTGGTCTGGCGTGTCATGTGCAGCGTGTCGGAGAGGAGGGAGAGGGTTATTAAGAGGTCCGTGGTTGTGGACTGGAGAGTGTGGAGGGAGGTGAGGGGTTTAGGGACGGGAACGGGCAGTTGGAGAAGGAGGGTGGCGATATCTAGTAATAGAGGCTCGATGAGCGATATGTCTGGGGGGAGGGAAAGGGGGGAGAAGAGCGATTGGGACAGGGTTTGGAGGAGCCGGGTTTGGGAGGTTAGATGGGTTGTTAGGGCGTTGTGCGCCGTTATAAGCCTGTAGACCGGGAATTAGTGCTGGGGTTCGATTGGTTGTAGAGGCATTTTTTGGATGGCGACGTACCTTGCTGTGCCGCCCTCGACGCCAGACTGGGACCCTAGGTCTTTGAGAGACTCGACGACTCGCTTGATTACAGCGTCGGTTTCGCTGTCGTCCGTTGCTGTGCCTTGTCTCGCAAAACCTTCGATTGCAGCCATTCGCGCTTCGAGTGAGGCTCGAATACCCTCTGCTTCCTCGAGATCGGGGTTTTCGCAGTCGATTAAGCGATTGTAATGTGACTGTCTTCGGCGTTGTTTTGGGCTTGTCCATAATGTTGGTGTTCTAATGGTGTCGGGCGTAAATCCGGGGATTGATGAGGTTGAGAGTCCGTTATGCAGGGCTCCTCCATGATCTAAGCGTGTGTCCCTCTCCTCTTTATGCCCAATGCTTGAATTCCCTATTTCGCCAACATGGTCTCCGGACAAGCATTCCTCAAGCTCGCCTTCCTCTTCATCGCTGTAGGCTTCTGCTAACTCATCCGCCAGGCTTCCAAGGCCGTCCCTTGAGTCTAATACGCCGCCGAAACCACCAAAGGAACCAAAATCCTCATTACGAGAATGCGAAGTTCCTGGTCGAGGGGTCAAAGGAGAAGGCGCTGAGTATTGGGAGGATTTCCGGCTATGAGATGATCTGCCTGGGGCAAACTGGTTATATTGCGGACTTTGAGATGTGAAAGATAGATCAATGCCCTGAGATGATCGAGTCGAAGACTTACGCCGCCTTGTTGGTGTGCGCGGTGAAGAGGGCATTTGGGAAGCTTCAGGGTTCAATCAGTCACGGCTCGAGGTGGAGGTACGGATAGCGGTCGCGGTTTTTTGCAACGGGATATTGCTGCTGCTGCTTAATGCGGCGGTAGTCCTAGCTCTAACATTTCTTTGTTCGGGTTACTGGGATTTTTTGAAGTCGGCAGGGTATTAAGGGCTCTAGCAGGTGAACCCCTTTCAGACAATGGAGAGCGGTGACAATCGATTCGATAATAGTAGTACACAGGCGTCCTGTCGGAATCCTTGGCATAAGTCAATGCAGGTGGTTCCAAGTACCCTTATCAAAGTGGTATCGCAAGCCTGTAAAGCAAGTCGTGGGCCCTGAGTCTTGACAGTAGGTAGGTAAGGTAAGAACAGTCCCCGGCTGATCCCGCTCTGCATGCATGATGTCAGGGTCTTGCCCTATTCTATTCGAACCCTAAGCCATCCATTTGATGCAACGTGATCTCGAGAAGCTTGAGGTAGATTGTTTTCAAACCCCATCACTGCCTGGTCATGTACCACAGTAGGTCAAAGCCGTCTGAGTCTCTCGCGTCATTCTAGATGGGATGACTTCCCTCCGCGCATTTCGTCCGCAAGACCTCCTCCGTATGAACCTCACGAACCTCGACCCTCTGACCGAGAATTACAACCTCGATTTCTACCTTCACTACCTCATAAAATGGCCATCGCTCTTCACCGTAGCAGAAGATCAAGAAGGCAACATCATTGGCTACAGTGAGTACCGCCGAAGATTCCGGCCAGCAAGCGTACAGCTCATTGAAAGGTCCGGCTAGTGATGGGTAAAGTCGAAGAAGACCCACCCTACGTTCAATTCATGGACAACTATCTGCCCTGGCATGGTCATGTCACCGCGTTAAGCGTCGCACCGCAGTATCGGCGGTTAGGACTTGCTAAAGAGTTGACGCAAGCTTTGGAGCGAGGATGCGAGGAGCAGAACGCCTGGTTCGTCGACCTGTTTGTTAGAGAGGGCAACGCCACAGCTACAGGTCTATATAGAGGCATGGGGTACGTGTAGCGCTCTGCTAGTCTCATAAAGTCCCTCGAGAAAAGTAAGAGAAGCTTACTAACGAGAAAGCAGATACAGTGTTTTCAGACGAGTAGTAGACTATTACAGCGACGATCCGACGGGCAGAAAAGCCGGAGAAGACGCGTTTGACATGCGCAAGCCTCTAAGTCGAGACAAGAAGCTGCAGCATGTCAGGGAGAATGGCGAGAACTTCAGAATTGACCCGGAAGACTTGTACCACGGGTGAGACTTGGTATAGGTATCAGGGTACGATGGCGAGATCACGGTCGTTTCATGCAGTTTCCGGAAGCGGGGATCCACGAGACTGCTCAGCACCAGCCCTGAAACCGGTTTTCTATGGAAAAACGGTGGATGATTAGGCAACGTTGAGTGAGACGGGGAGCTGCAGTGGATAGATCTTGCATGTGCATATGGTTATTCTTTGTTCGTCTGTCCCCATTGTTGTCAGACACTCTTCCGATCCTGCCTCTGAGGCGTAGAGAGTGCACTCTGCAACTATACGTCACGGACGAGACGAACATTGGTAACCAAGGTCATGAAGCTCTGCTAAAAAGCAACGCCTAGATGGATTATATACTTGGGTGGAGGAAAGAGTGGAGACTATGGATGATCAACTTTTTTAAAGCCATTAATACAAAACGTGCTGTGGTACTAGAAATAAGTAATAGTTGCAAGAAACCCACGACTTGTGAAGTTGTATCTTGAAGCAACACGCTACAACCATTACCCAAACTCCTTCCCGACCCGACCTATAACGCTCTACCCAAGCGGAACTCAACCCTGGAATCGCCCAACCGCCCAAATTGCCAGAGCTCCTTTAGCTGAAGCTTTTCCTCCTCTTCGTCTCCAAGCTCGCCTCGACCACTAGATCCGATGCACCATCCAAGCTGACAATTACTTGCACCTTCCTGATCCTTTGATCTCTCTTCTTTGCCTCCCGGATCACGGAGGCTCGCGGACCGCCCGGACGCGACGGGGTCTGCGCCGTGCCCGGGGCCTGCGCTGCAGACACAGTTGGGCTAGGGCTTGGCAGAGATGCCACCCATTGGCTAGACCTCCGCGTCTGCACTTCCGCGAGGGTTGGGGAATGCAGGGCTGGCGCCTCACGGTTAGGGGTTCCATCGAGCATCTCGTCAATTGACGCGTGCTCTCCTTCAGCTTCAGTCTCGAGGATGGTCTCGACCGGCAAATGCGGGGGTTTGCCTTCATCCTCAGCCTCCTCTTGCTTGCTTACTCGAACGTTTAGCCCACTGAGATTTGGGGACGACTGTCGTTTTCGAGGCGCTTGGCCCTTGGGCTGTTTGTCCACTAGGGCTAGTTTCCACCAGCGCCATTTCTTCGAACCTTGGCTGGAGGTGGACCTTATGGAGGATAAAGAGGCATTTCGGTCGGTGCGAGGTAGTTGCCCGCTTAGGGAAGCGGGGACTTCGTAGGTGGGTTGGTGGCGGTCATTGATATTGGGATGGATAGATTCTGGCTCTTTGAGGATGGGTTGAGGACGTTTGCTGGTTTCTGGCTCAAGAGGCTCTAGCTCTTCAGGTGATTTCGCAGTTTCTTTAGTTGCAACACAGGCGAGGACGTGATTGGTCACGATCGAACGAAGTTTCGCCGGGTATGGATGAACGTTCTCAAGAGGATCGGAATGGTGCGAAGACCACGCTCGAGGTCTAGCATCAGGCGACGAGAGGGGTTCAGGGGAGTACCGATCAGTACCAGAGCTGCTCCTTGGAAGAAAATTCTTCTTGGTGGCTCTATCCCCCCCTTGCGGTTGAGCATTTAAGCCGCCATCGCGCATGCTTGATCCCAGCTCATCCTCAGACGACGTTAAATCGCTCTCGGAAGTATAAACATTTGAGCTGGGGGCTTTCATACGACTAGCCCCTGAGATTTCCGACAAGGCCAGTGCTTCAGTAGATTGCGACTCCCTAAATAATTGCCGTTGCGCTGAGGCATTTCTGTTCCCATACAAGTCGTCCATAGGGTCATCGGAAGTAGGCACCTCGGCTTCAGCGGTCAGATCTGGGCTAGGATCATACCGCCTCTCCAAAGCCTGATCGATATGATTGATTATGTCGCCCATGTGATCCGCAATACTTGGCTTATGGATCTGAATATGTGGTTGGCAACCCTCATTCTCCTGCAGTGGTGCTGAGTCTGATGGATTCTGACCGTCGTGTACCTCGGACCGTGCGCTGTTAATGTCATGCTCTTCCAAGCGTGGCTGACTGATTTGACACCTAGTTGGTGTTTCTAGCAGAGAACTCATCGATTGTTTCACGTTCTCGTTGCTTCTATGCCCTCTCTTGAGTCTTCGAATTTCCAAAGCCTCTCGTGTGGGCGGATGCCGCAAGCTCTGGATTTTCCTATCCCAATAAAGCGCTGCACCAGTGGGAGTGCGAACTACAGGAGTCGAAGGGCTCGACTTGATCCATCGTTTCTCGCTAAAGCTGTGACCGGCGAAAAGTCTAGGAGGCTTATCGGGAGTGACAAGACCAAACGACCTGTTACGAGACACACGACCCCTGGGCAAGGGATCTGGTTCTGGTGAAGAGCAAGAGTCATATTTCTGTATTATTTCAGGTATCGGACCAGGAATAGGAGGAGGAAGAGATGGAGGCACCACTAGCTTGCTTTGTGCCCCTTGCAATCTCTGAATGCGATCTGCAACAAATCCCTCTTTGACGAGAGGCCCCATTGCTTCAGAATACGGATTAGAATGATTTCTGATCCCCGATGGCTGCCGGGAATTGTCAATGTTGTTAAATCTGCGTCGCCGTACTTTCATGACCGGGTGATGAAATCTCAAGGCGTGCTGCGTGTGCCTGGATGAATTATGTAGAAAACTTCGACATGCCTAATCCATGAGCAATAAGCAATAACGAAAGCCCGCTGAGTCTATGAAAGATACTAACGAAGAAGCAGATGATTCACGGTGAGAAAGGTAGTCATGAAGTTAGCTCGGCATATGTTTAGATCATAGTGCATTTGCTGTAGGCTGGATTCGACGAACAAACATGGCAGGAGCAACGACGAAACACAGCAAAGCAGGAGCACATTCGGCAATCGCCAGCATCTAGAGTTTTCGTACGAATACACTGGGCACAATATACATAAACGCAGTTCTACTTCAATGACGCTTGCAGGCTCTCCAGAACCTAATTCGATGGGCAATGATTAGGACTTGATCTTATAACATGTTAATCAAGTATAGGAAAGCTTGCCTCAAGTTCAATCTTCGCTTCGGCGATATCCTGCTCACTTCCACTGCCGCTAGCAATTTTTTGAGCTTCGGTTATCTGAGATCGGACAGCCTGTGATATCGACAATTTGAGTTTGGTTCTGACTAGAGAGATATTCAAGGACAGCACATACATCTGCGCTAAAGTCTTCAAGAGGGAAGCCCTCCACAGCGTTGATGCTGAGCTGAGAATCTGGTTGCACAATAGCAAAACCTCCAGATACTGTGGAAACGTGCCTCTCGTTAGCAGTGTTCTGGTAGGCATCCGCCAAAGCAGTCCCTCTAAAAGTCCAGTATAACAGTCCCCCAATGGGAATTGCTGTTTCCTATAAACCTCTCCCTCGGTGTGTGCACATACGAAAGAACTGTTTGCTACCACCGCTTTCCTCAATTACTTCCACAAGACCGGGCTTCAACTGTTCAATTGAAGGCACATGGTTGGCGAGGACACCCATCTCTCCAGATTCGGCAGGTATGTTGACTTGGACTCTATATTGGCCACAAAGGTCAGCGCGGGGATTCCTTGCAACGAGATTGGGGCTTTGAGGGCCCATTGATTCTAAGGACGTACACATCCGTAGATTTGTAGATTGACTATAACAGGCCTTTGAGTTAGCTTAAGCGATGGAACATACACTTCAGAGGAGCCGGCAACGCAATGGAATATCTTCAGTACCTGATGGGGCAGGGCAAGTGTCAGCTTGATCTTGTCCGACACTGCATCTGCGTAACCTCTTCGCTGCAACGGCAGGCGAACTGCAGCAGGTCGGGTGCGAGCCACAGCCCGTGCTATACGAACAGAGATCATGTGGACGACGATATATCGCTTGCACAGTAATTACTTTGAGGTCGAGTTTGAACATCATTCGGCTACCTAGCTTTCTGGGTCTGTCACGTGAGGCTCGCCAAGTGCTAGTGCCCATTTGGACCGGCAACCTCTTAAGGTAGCGTGGCATGCCTGGCAGTGACTTACTCTCGTTGTCATTGGAGAGAAAAACCGATTACATACAGTACGGTAGCTAAGTTCTCCAGAAGGGATTCGCCCATTGAGACGCGAGTATGTACTGTACTCGCCTATCATCGCCACGGAGGCTTTTGAATGATTGGATACGAGAAATCCCTCAATCAATTCGATAGGTTCCAGTTGCCAGACGGTCCCCGCTGCAGAGGGAACACGTATGTACATAAGTATCATCCAGAGTACCTCCACAACCGTAGACTAGGGTTGCTAATGTGCCTCTCTATTACCGTTATGTTTTATTCATACGGCTAGATCCTCATTCATATCCGTGCCAACCATGGGGATATACATACCGATACGAAGCCATTGTCAAACACTGTACCAACCTTACCTTCTTTCTCGAGGGCCTCGTGCAAATACTTTGCACAGCTAGCATGTGGTGCTGTGGTGAGGCCGACTTCGGCTGCGCTGCGATTGACGCGGTGCGTGAGCTACTCATGCATGCATGCGGCGGGTTTCAGTAATTCAGACTCTTGACTCTTGAGGTATACTCCGTATGACCTTACCTTAGGCTGCTATCCTAGGGGTGTTTGGAGGTTTTAAGCTCTCCCACGGGCGCTTTGATTCGCCAGTAAGGCGTCGACTCCTTCGACTCCTTCCACTCACCGCAAGTTGGAGAGGCGGCTCAGTGGACTGTGGTTGACGACTTCTCTGCTCCTTATTATCTTTACCCCCACAGGTAGCCGAAGATCAATTGAACCTTTTCCACCTTCGAGAACGCTCGGATCGGGTGTAGGTCTGTCGCCATTGCCCTCGACAGGATTGTTCCCTTTATCCGGGTACATCGAACTACTGCGGTTGTGAGTTGCTGCGACAATCTGCCTCTCTTATAATGTACCTACCTACTGCCTTTCTGAGCAAGCCGCATGAAGCTCAAAGCACAGCGATCTAAGGTATCAGGTGTTCTCCGTTCTACCGGTGCGAAGTGAGGGGTCTTACGATGCACTCGTTGTTACTTGCATGTCCTCTTTACCGTAAGGTAGGATTGAAGATGAAGATCAAGGACAGACCAAAGATGCACAGCGCTATTCTCACTGAGATACCACACCAGTAGCCGTACTTTAATAATAATAACAACAACAACAACAACAACAACAACAACAACAACAACAACAACAAGGCTTCAAGCATGACATTTGATTCAAATAGCAGTACTATGTACTTCGTAATAGAAGTCCGGAGCAAATGCTTCCAACCTTCCTTGTTTGCCCACCGTAGACCAAAGCGGCGGGCTTTCCGCTCTTTGAATGATTTCTAGGTGTGGAAGTGTCATCCGACCCATGATTTACCATGAATAGGTACCTTAGCATTTCCGTGGCGCCCGAGATCTCCCTCGTAACTTACTTGTAGTACTACTACTCCGTCTACTCCGTACTTACCTCAGATACCTACTTTAGCCTCACCAGCACACACATTCCAATTTATTATTTATTATTTATCATTTATTACCGTATTAACACTTTGTTATCATCCATCACTGTTCTCCCACTTTCCTTCTCTCTCTTCATAAGCACTACTATCGTACTGCCGTCTTACTTCACCACTACGTTGATTACTTCTTCTGCCCTTCATCCTTTGGATGTGTTGTTCCTCTTGCCCCCACCCCCACCCAACATACTCCTTCGTCAATCACCCCTCGGTCGGCTTCCATATCGCTTGAATTGCCCTGCCGATCTTCGTTTGCCTCTACTGTATTTGAGAAACACCGATCTGTCGCAACCCTCACTCACACACGCATCCGTGTTTCGCTCCCAAATCAACACAGCCACTGTCATTGTCTGCCGCATCTCGCATACCAACAACACCTAATCCTTCCCGGCACCAGGGTCTGGCCGATAAGTTTCAAGGCGCAGGGCGAAGTTCGCTCCTGTCGCACCCCTCGTTTCTCCAATTTTGAACGCCTGGAGGTCGCCCTCCTTGCGAATAACCCGATCGATACAGTCACTATGGTAGACTTATTATAGCAGTACGGTCCTGAGGGACACCATTGACACATCATTAACTCGAGTGTCTACAATCCTCCCTCGCCGTTGACCACAGGACATCGTTCCTACAAACCAATCCATCCATTCAACACCCCACCAACAATTCTTCCACTTCTGCCGTAACACGTACATCTTGGGGATTTTCATATTCATTTGTCGCACCAGGAGAAAGTCGGAATCTTTCTTTTTGAAGTCCAGAATAATAGCATCACATTTACACAACCATCGTCATTCCGTCCAGCTCCATGGCCTATGATCAGAAAATGGGGTACGACCACGTACATAGCATCCACAATATGTCTGACTCCAACAGTCCAGGCGTATCTCAGGAGAAACCCAAAATTGGAGAGGAGGAAACTGCCTCAGATGTTGATGAGCCCCCAGACGATCGCATCAGCTTCAAGCGACGAAACACTACACAGAATCAAACCTCAACCTCTCACATGCCTATTATGGGCGACAGAAGAGCTTCACTTCTTACCCAGGGGCTTCTTGTGAGTCTGAGCCTGACGCTACTCTCTGATTCCGAAGCCCCGGTCCTCACCAGTGATGGAGGGATGACGAGCCCGACCCGCACAAGTACGCCGAGTCCACCCCTACCAGCTCCCACGCACACGGGTTTGGCCAATATTTATGCCAAGGATGGGGCAACTGGGTATCGCGTAGACGGTCCTGTTGCGACGAGTCTCGCTCACGAGGAAGAAACCCCTACAAAACCACAAAATGTAATGCCGGAAGCCCCGCTCGGGCGAAGAAGGTGCATTACCTTTGCCTGTGGACGTCAAGAAGTTCAACAGGGCAGGCCTGATCAGGTCACAAAGACCGAGGATAATCCCAATACTTCAGCAACCAAACTTGCCGATCCACCAAAACGTCCTTGCATGTTACGATTTGCATGTCCAATGAAGCCCTCTACGGAAGCAGTCCGAAATGTTGTAAAGGCCGAGAAAGCGCCCGAGCGTATAGCAAATAACCCTCCGTCGCCTCAGTCAACCGGCAGCATGTCGATACCTGGATCGGCTCGTAGATCGCATCGAGATTCAGAGTCAACTATCAAGAACAGCTCAACGGCAAGTGTAGCGAGGAGCCCAAAAGCTTCTCGTTCTCGGAAGTCATCCTCCAAAAGCAAGAAGCTGGACGGATCGGAGGCAACTAGGTTCCACGAGTTCGCAGGCTCTTTCATTGCAGAGGACGAGTGGACAAAGGAACAGACGGCCTATCGGCAGAAGATCACCGTCAATGACACCTTAAGAAAAGAAAATGCTATTAGGAAACTAGGGCAAGAAGCTGAAGAGGAAGCCCTTGAGGACGATGTCGACGAAGGAGCCGGGTCAGATGAGAATCTAGACGATCTCGAGGATGAAGAGGATCTCAACAGTGACAACGAAGCTTCTGACGGGGGCAATGAGTCGGATGATGAGGAGGGGTTTGCTGATTCGGATGACGAGAGCGATGTGGACTCGCAATATCAGTTCTGGACAACGTCCGGTCTCACGACAGCTGCTACGTCTACAGATCATGTAGAGCGCATCCGTCCAATGACGCATAGGATACATTCGGACTCCTCTATAGACTCCATGGCTATTAAGGAAGATAAGGAGCAGATCAAAGGAGGCTCCGCCAAGCGAGCTGACAAGGGCCTACGGTTAAGAAAAGCCCCAAGAATGCGACCTGGTACTCCGGACCTGCCAGACAGCACCGACTTCGTCTGCGGAACCCTTGATGAAGATCGCCCTCTTGAAGCGGCGTATATGTCATGTTTAGAAGAGCGCAAACGTTCGAGGCATAAAGTCATTCCCCAGGACATTGACCCAAGCTTTCCGACATCAGATCCTGAGGAAGATGACGATGATGACGATGACGATAACTCCATGCCAGCAAGCGAGGAGCCTACGTGGATTATGGGACGACCTGATAACTCTGACGGAGAACACTCATCGAGCCAGAGAAAGAGGTTATCAAGAAGGTCAACTAAGTCCCCCATGCCATCACCGAAGCGCCTCCGCTCGCCAGCACCATCCAGACGTGCAGCAGTCCACCGTTCTCCACCACCGCGCCGTCTCTTTGGTCAATCGCCCCATCATACTTGGGGTCCTGCCCTATTGCAAGGGAAAGTAAAGTCACCACCTTCAACACGGAGGACGTCTATATGCATATCACCTGGGCAGAAAGGGAAAGGGTTTAACCTGCCTCATCTTGCCCAACGTCCTCATCTAACACATACGACATCACTGCCGAGAACTCCCAACCCCTTTTGGGGTCGACATCTTGAATCTCGTAATACTGAGTGGAACGAACACTCGGCTCGCAATCCGTCGAAGAATGGCGCACGGGATTCCCATAGTCGCGGGCCAATTGACATTGTAAAGGGTATTGAACACAGGAGGCAGAGGAGAAGAGAGAAGTTCTGGCGCCAACACTGTCGCACTACCGGCAAAGAGAGGGAGCGCAGGTGCCAACCCGGAAAAGGCGCCGAAAGGATGAGAGAGCTTGGTTTAGAGATGGCCGTAAGGTGCAAAGGCTATGGTCTAAAGGCAGAACTGATACTCTCTGCATGAAGAGCTTGTTCTGCTTGCGGTCAATTCAAGGTTTTCCTACATAGCACATCGGGGTCATTGCAGATAGATACAGACATCAGAGCAGCCTCTGATGAATCTGCGTCGGCTTAGATTTGTATATATTTCTGGTCATCCACACATACATCTAATTCGGATTACAACATGACGTATAGACCTTGTGCAATGGTGAATCTGCGCTCCTTTGTAAGTTGTTTCAGCTGCTGGTTCCGAACTGGCCAGGTAGTCCCCATCGAACGCCATTTGCGTACGACGGTTCCGCTCCCTGCCGCAACACTACTGGTAAGAGTCTGATACAGCACTTGAAGTTTCCGGTTTAATTGCGTTAGGATGTCCACTTCACTTCCCTAGCAGATGATCAGTCTTGCTGTATTCAATCATTCTGAACGGCCCCTTTGCTTACCCTACAGTCTGAAGCCTTGGGTGGCATTAACTAGAGAAATCTCCCAGCGAGACTTGAGCTTGCACGATATGGATCGCGTCTTCGAGGGAAAATACATCCACCAGAGAGTAGATTCCGGGGTGCATCCTGTGTCGCTTCTGCACGCTATACTACAGGGTTCCATCTAGAGATTTCAGGAGATTTGTATCCAGTGATGGATGTTGTTTTGATGAACATCGGACACGATGACGAGTTCGAGGAACAGTGAGAGGTTGGCCGCAGAACGATGCAAACTTGATCGATTCTGGAGCGGCACTACGATACGCCCATTGATTGTCTTTCTAGTCTATTTGGGTTTTCTACGACAGCTTTCGCCAATGGCGGTGAGCATACTCTTTTACGGGGCTTCAGCGAAGGTGCCGTTCCATACCTAAAGGCCGTTTACGGCGGCTTGGGAAGACTGCTTCTAAACCTTGTGCTTCGTTATGGACAGAAATTCGCACTTCAGACATCTGTAAGCATTGGCTATGTTGTCTCTCCGAGGTTGTCTGATTATGTTTTTGTTGGTTATTTCAAATTTGTCACCTTGACCTTGACATGTTTCAACGTCCTCCGGCATGTCTGCCCATCCTCTCTCCTGTGATCTGATATGCGAGCGTTCCTTTTCTCCCCTACGAATAGCATAGTCCGCGTAGTAAGAATATCATCAACGTACTTCTTCTCCAGCATCCCAGAAGATCAAAGAGCGGAGAGTATGGCATGACTAGGTCCTACATTCCTGTGTCTCTTGCTGGATATTCCACAGCTGGATCAGTTTGCTATTCTTCAGTCACTTGCTTCGCAGGCTGCTCTACAACGTGTTGGTAATTTGCGGTATGTGAGTCTGTTACTGGGTAAAGTATGATTCGTCTGAGCCAGGAGGGGACTAGGTACCTACAGGCATTCATTTGTTATTGCAAGGACGTTTGCAAGGCGGAAATGCTGCATACAAACTGTTTCGGGTATTAGGTTTGACCTTACGTACTGCCGACAAGCATCCGAGGCTACCTATAGTCTCTCCTACAATGCTTTGCTCAACACTGATACCAGCTCCAAAATAAACACAGTTCTCGGTAGATCACAATGCACTCCTTGAAGGTACGAGGACTAGCTCTCTCAGCCTCTCAACGACTAGGGGGTGTAATCAAGCTTATCTTGCCCCTTCTGTAGTCTATCCTTCTGCTCGGCTCCGTCTTTGCTCCTGCAACAATGGGCATTGCCACACCGGTAGGTGACGTCCTTCCTAAGATTCCTTGAGGTATCCATCCCTGACTGTTCCTATAAACCGTCATCTCCCTGTCACTGGAAGCCTCCCGAACGACGCCAAATGCTTCAACATAGCTTACTCCAAGTGCGAGATTGAGGCCGCTGCGAATCAAGACATCTTCCTGCCCGTCGGGGCCATCCAAGGCTTTCATATGAAATACCCACTAGCCAATCTCAAGTACACAAATGGAGTCCCGTTCCCCGCCAGCGGGGGGCCGTGGGCTCAAGGGTGTACTGACACTAGCACTCTTCAAAAGTATCCATTGGTTCCTCGGGCCATCACGGGGACCTTTCTTATTGGGACTGCCAAGCCCTGGGACGGATACACTACTCGCAGCAGCGTTGTGGGAGATGAGCTCCAGTCGGACTTTTTATTCATGAACGCTGAGGGTGGCTTCTGTGTGACTGCAACGGAGACACCAGGCGGGACGCCTGGGTGGCTACCTTGCAAGTGGTTTCCTGAGGGTTAGACGATTAAGATAGTCGCTGTATAGGTGCTTCGCGATTACAACCAAATGTTGCTTGATACGACACCCTAAAGAAACCCGGAAATATTGCTCCTGTACCTATGCATAAACGCTAAGAACACCTGTAATATTACGCTTTCGTTCTCGATCTATTTCTCTCTATCGTTGAAAGCATGAGATTCAAATCATGGGTCCATACGGGGCTAACATTGTGCGAGGAATGGATGGGAAAGGGCGCGTTGACTTGAGCGGTTTATACAGCTTGAGAGAAGATATAGATGGACAAGGGAATGCTGAAAGCTTTCATACTGTCATTGTGATAAACATATGTCCAGCCGGGCTCATGGCGGTGCTGCAACGGTTTCTATGTACATGACTCGAGTAATGAAAGATGCAGCGGTACAGCAGTGATATCAACGAGGGGTTCAAGCGACATGAACATTCTTTGGAGAACACCTCGCTGTTGTTGTTGTTCTTGTTCTTGTTGTTGATGTTGTTGTTAGCCCTCGGCTCATAAATTTCTTGGATCCTTTAAGATGCTGTCATTTGCCTCACTATCTCAGACGTGGAAATGGAACTAAGCCCCTTTGGGTTAGCCGTCTTGCTTACATATCTTTGTCCCATGTGCTGCACGAAGCCTGCGTAGTAAGCAGAGCTAATCCGAAGGGGCTTAGCTCTAGCACGTCTGAGATACTGAGGCAAGCTGTCAATGTCATCGCCAAAGCCAAGCTTAGCACTCTCGAAATTCCACCAGCAAGCCGAACTTCAACAAAGCGGATCCACCCCATACCACAACCCATTACTTCTACCAAACTTTCCACCACGGTATCTTTTTCCTGCATTTCCTTCTGAGCTAGTATTGGTTCCTAGTTTTTGGTGTCTACAAAATAGCAAATATGTGGATGATCAATTGGTGTAGGCTGCTACGAAGCCCTTCCATAACCGTCCTTGAACATGTTAACAGAATCGCTGGCTGACTACTCCGAACTTCTTGCGTAGTTTGGGATGTTCTCGCCTCTCTCGGCCTGCTCAACAAGCACGCGAAGCTCCTGTTCCTGGGGCTCGATAATGCCGGCAAGACAACATTGCTGCACATGCTAAAGGTGGGCTTCTTCTTCTTCCATTGCAGGGTCAAATCTTGCGTGCAAAATGCTACGGCCGCCTGAGATAAAACATCCATGTGCGTCTACTTCAGGGCAAGTCTATGCTAACTTGTTCGTGCTGCTGCAGAATGACCGAGTTGCTATCCTACAACCTACGCTTCATCCCAGTACGCTTCCTTGTCTCCCATAACGGTGCAATTCACGGCCCAAGAGTAGAGCTAAAGACATCTGTCCAGCCTCCGAAGAACTGGCCATTGGCAACAACAGGTTTACGACTTTCGATCTTGGCGGCCATCAGCAAGGTAAGCTTCCAATTATTACAGTCACACTGGCATCGGAACATGGCATTTTTCATATAGAAGCTCCCAGCTAAATATTTCAGCCCGCCGCCTCTGGCGCGATTACTTTCCCGAAGTCTCTGGTATCGTCTTCCTTGTCGACGCCAAAGATCTTGAGCGCCTCCCCGAAGCTAAAGCCGAGCTCGACGCTCTGCTCTCGATGGAAGACCTTTCCAAAGTGCCCTTTTTAGTCCTAGGGAACAAGATCGATCATCCGGATGCCGTCAGCGAGGAGGAGCTGAGACATCAGTTGGGGTTGTGGCAGACGACGGGCAAGGGGAAGGTGCAATTGGATGGGATCAGGCCAATTGAGGTGTTTATGTGCAGTGTGGTTATGAGACAAGGTGAGTCCCTCGGATTGAGAAGGGTTTTTCATGGCATGTGGGCTAATCTGGTTGATTCACATGCAGGTTATGGTGAGGGGATCAGGTGGTTATCGCAGTACGTCTAGGGGATGAAACATCAAGTTCTTTGTACGAAAATGGAGCGATTAAGGAAACCGCGGGTTTAGTGGCGATGGCTTAGGAGATGATAGTCTACGGATTAGATGGGCAAGAGCGGTTACTTTGGGGATGAACAAGGATATCTATGTCTTTGTCCTTTGGCTAACAATTTCCATGCAGCCTGTCGGTGCGTCCTGGTAGGATTTGTCAATTTTCATTTCGGGCATGGTGGCGTGTACAGTCTGTGGCATCTCATACTGCCTCATCTGCTGCTCATGTCATATTACGGTGGTTGGACCCTCATACGTGCTCTTTCCATTCATTATATCCATCAGCCATAGTCATGCCTTTGGTGATGATAAACTCAACACGTGGGAATGAACGGCGAAGCGGAGCCGTTTCGGCCTTTCCCGGCTTTGACAACCAAGAACAACGGCCGCTCCTTTTGTCGTGAGGGCTGTCGCCGTCCCGCGTCGAGAATGGAACAGGCAGCATGACGGATACGGCTTGTCTAGATCCAGGTTGGTTGCGCATCGGGTTCCCTGTGCTGGTGGACCCCGTGAACAGACGCCTTGGATGTAGGAAATGAGGTCGGATTGAAGCACAATCCGGATAGACGCCGCACGCGTACGAAGACACCCTTTACCAGACACGGGTCCTTCTCACCAGGTTTAATCCATGAGACGAATCACATGAGATACGAGCATAGTACGTGCAGAAGAGAAGCAATGACTGCGCGTGAAATCCCCCCTTGCATGCTAGGCCCCCAAGCACGAGGCAAACACTACGTATCGAAAAGACCCCATGGACAAGATCCCGCCCCGGTCGACCCTGACCCCAGCAAAGCGAAACCAATATAGAGAACAAACCCCTGCTTCCCGCCGTCTATCAACATTCCACCATCGTCGTCATCGGCGTCGTGAGCGTGGTGAGAGCAAGGTGCGGCAACGGAAGCCGAAGGTATTTGGAGAACGCAACGTTATGGGATAGAGGGAGGACTCGTAGGGTGATGGCTAGCGTTCCGAGCCTTCGATGGACGCGGTATTGTGGGATTGGTGAATGTTTATTTCCGCCCGAACCTGCTGCACACGGGAAGTTCGTGTTGGTACATTTACTTCTTCTTCTGCTTCCTTGGAGGAGTTACGGGCCTGCCAGTGCTCATGCCACCGTAGACGTACTTTTGTTTCTTCTCCGCTGGCTTCAAAATCTGGATAGAACAAAGCACCTTAGCGGGACCATTGCTTAGTGTTTGTGGGCATGGGAACCCTGGATGGCGAATGTCTAGGGGCATGAAACGCACCTGAAACGAACACAACAAGCTCTCGTCAACGCTCATCATAGCGCCCGCATTGTCGAATTCCCCGCAATAATTAGGTGCGCTGAACAAAGTGACAAGCTGCCTCTTGGAGAAAAATTCGTATCCATCTTCGACGACTTGATGCGCGCGGCAAATAAGATCCATGTCATGTTTCTGCAAGAATCGAGACACAACATCGGGACCAAATGTGAACGAGACACCACGGTCATTTTCGCTCCAGCCAGTAATGTCTTTGTCAGGATCTGACCAGAGTAAGTCGCACAAGAGGCCACAATCGGGTATCTAAAGGAGTCAGCAGGTCATTTTTTCCGAGTTAGGCTTGGAAGTCTGTTGAAGCGTGCGAGAGTGAGAAGTTCGACATACGTCTGTAGGTCGCATAACGCGACGAATTTGCTCCATTGAATTCAAGTCTGGGCTCAAACCTCCATGCATTGTAAAGATCTTCTCGTCAATGATTGCTGCAATGGGCAGGCAGTTGAAGCAGTCGGTGAATGTCTTCCACAGCTTAATGTTGTATCTCCGCTTGCACTCATCATAAAACCCGTATATGCGATTGATCGACGCACATTCATGGTTCCCCCGGAGAATGAAAAAGTTCTCGGGATATTTGATCTTGTATGCGAGCAGTAAGCAAATCGTCTCGAGGGACTGTTTACCTCTATCGACGTAGTCGCCAAGAAACAGGTAGTTGGCTTCTGGAGGAAATCCGCCATACTCGAAGAGACGGAGGAGATCGTAATATTGCCCATGTATATCGCCGCAAATCTGTCTCCCAACACACCATTCATAAGCTTCAACTGCATAGTAGCTCGGAGCGAAGCAGAAAATCTGGAAAAGGTAAGCACTTGCCTTGATGGGCGCCTCGAGTTCCAGCAATATGGGCTGAGAGATGAAAATTTCTCGAGCTTTTGTGCACAGATAACGGATTTCTGTTTCCAGCAATTGTACCTGCTTTCCGGGTCTACTTCCTCTCACTTCCAAAAGCCTGTCGATAATGGAGTCGAGGTCCACGTCATTCTGATCCGCCATAACTTGTCCCCTTTCCTGGCGAGATTCGATATGGGCTAGAGGGTGCGCAAGGCAAGATCCGGAGGTATCCTGGTAATTGCTCCTCTTCTCAGGTGGCCAGTTCGAGATCTCTAATACTGTTAGTCTGTAAGACGTGGGACTACTCCATCCATACACAAACAACATCACGCGCCCGGCCGTGGGGCAAGCTGGAAGGGAACAGGATGGACACAGCCAGCCTCATTCATCATGATATAAGGTGCACTAACCTGAGCAGAGCCCACGTACCTGCTTGACAACTGTCCTTCGCCGCTGCGCGTCTAAGTTAGCACAGAAGAACGAAATCCTTGTGCTTTCCGACGGCGGGGTGGCCGGGTGTCTAGATTAGAGTACTTCTGGCCTCCTATACCAGATGTGGTGATGGAAGAGCAGTTGGCCTGATTCTAGGTTCCGTGATGCTGAAACGGGTCGAATTAATTAAGCTGATGGTGAAGATTTTGTGGCACTCCGTAACGGCTCGTCGTTGGGCTTCCTGTGTTGATCCCACAGCAGCAGGAATTGGAGATCACCTTCCGGCCTACGGAAGCAGTATGTCGTCGGTTGGGAGGATTTGAAGAGCTGGTGTCAGATTTGGTAGAGTGACGTTGGCGCTTGGTAAAAGCAAAGGAAATAATGCTTTCTCTTTGCCTAGGTTCTCGTTTGGGGTGCCTTACCTAAAAGGAGGGAGAAAGGAATGCGAAGCGCGCTACGTACGACTGAATCTACGGGAGACCACTAGGACAGTCTACGTATTTTGTACTCCGTACGGAATACTTCATAAGATGCCTGGCGGTTCCCTCACGATTGCAACAAATCATGGTATTCTCTCTGCCTCGAGTCGCTCAATGTAAGCCTATAATTTCCATCGTTGAAATGTGATTACCCAGCTTGCTTAGCACTATCCATAATTCATGTGGCAAGCTTACCAGCAGATGTCTACTCGAAATATTACTCACTATGCCGACATTCTTTTGTATTTGAAGTCAGAAATATTGAGCATTGTCATGGACTCCCTGGGGACCCATCACTTGTTAACGAAAGTTCATAGGAGCGTTCGAACCAATTCAATTCTTTGACTTAGTTTCTCGACGCGCACGACCATCGCTGAAATTCCTCTGAGACTCCATGACGCCGCCAAACCTCTTCCCAATTTCGAAGAGCTCCGTGCAATGCAACGCCATTGGACCTAGTACCCGCTCAAATTGCTAGACAAGTTATGATAATTCAACAGAAAGCCACCGCAGAATAACGCCTAGAACACTTGGAGGAAGATCTAAGACACAAACGCTCATCGCTGACAAAGGTATGCTAGCAATGAAACGGAAGCAAGACGGGCAGTTCTGAGCAGATCGCAGGTCTCCGCACCACATCTAAGGAAAGCGCTGACAGATATGAGCTGAATGTAGTACAAGATCTCAAGAGTTTGAGACGTGAATTGACGTTTGTAGCGGTCCACGCAGGGTCGTTGGTTCATCCCAACGTCCGACTGCCACTGGTGATCCCTCGGCTGGTGGTACAGAGATTCGAGAATTCTGGCCTAATGGCACTGATATGGTTGAATCCCGGACCGGAGGATTCAGATCCCTTATGCGGACTCCAGCCTTCTTCGCTGAGAACATTCAGCCAATTGCTACCGACTTCATGCTTCAGAGCCTCGACCTTCTGACGGTAGGCTTCTCCATTCAAGTTGAAGTTATGAATGTCATTTGCAAGAAATGGGCCCTTTTCTGTAGATCCTGGAATGGGTGGCGAACGAACAGGAGACGCTGGACTAGAGATGGGCGTAGATGATGGAATCGCCGGACCTTGTAGTGGCTGAATGTCACCTGCAATCTTGCTTGGCATTTGGTTGTTCAGTTTAGTAGCCAGAGATTTACCCATATTGGACGTTCGCGTATGAGACGATGCCTCGCTTAACACCTGGTGATGAGTACCGTCATCCCTAGACAAGTCCACAATCCTTCGCCTTGCACCCTTTCTCCTGCGACTAGAAGTGACGGCGATATCGCTCTGTGTTGTTCGTGGCATCGGTCGTTGCGTTGCCTCGACTGTGTGACCTCTATATTCGCCAGTAGCCGCCACGGTTGAGCTGTCCGCCGTAGACGGAAGGCTCATCTCATGCTCTACGGGTACAGTCTTGATTACAGGCACACTTTCTACTTCCATGACGCGGTCCCGGAGCTGCCTTCGTTCGCTATACCCAGGACCCGTTCCGTCAATTATTATATCTTCGACGAAGCCTGGAGTCGTTCGGAAGAGGTTGAATATGGTGATTCGGTAGTTGCTGTGGGATTTCACGAAAGGATTACTCACCACCCAAATCTCACGAATATTTGGAGTCCCAGTCAGTCGTGCTACCTCCGTTGGATCCTGTATTCTATTATCCCGAAGGTCCAACCGCTCCAACGAGAGAAGTCGTTCTATGCCAGCGATAGATGCTAGGCGATTTGCCCGAAGGTTCAGTGCGGTAATTGCAGGGAGTGGGTTCCGCGTTAGTGAGTGGAGGGATTCAATCATGCAATTTGAAAGGTTAAGAGCTCGCAATGCTGTCAGCGTTGCTAGAGAGTCAGGTACCTCTGTAAACAGGTTCGAAGAAAGATCCAGTGAATGTAAGACGTTTGCAAGCGGTGCAAGACTCGCCGCAGCCATGGAAGTGAGCGAATTATCGGACAGGCTGAGATGCCTCAGGAACCTCCATTTCGATGCTGGGACGATCCCCATGCTCAAGAGATTTGATGAGCTTCCAGCTCGATATGGTCCGCTTGACTGATCGCTAGAGTTGGAACTGCCGGATCCAGAGCGCTTGATCTTGTTGGTACTACCTCTCATATGCTTGTAGGACGACTCCTGTCTCGAACTTGTTGGACGGCTTGGGGACGTGCTTTTGGGCCGTGGTCGATGATGCGACCCTAAACCATCCGAGTCTCCTTGAAGTACAAGACTGTTGTGAGAACCAGCACTGCGGGCGAGCTTTCCATCCACTAGCGGCGATCCAGGGGCCGAATGCGCTCCTGCTAAGTCGCTGTACCGCAATGACGGGGTTGTGGGCCAGGCAACTACTGGTGAGCTCTGGCTCTTCGACGAGCGCCGACGTCGCTTATCCATATCATCCAGCACAATCCCAACGAGTACATCAGTCGGATTCTCTAGATGTGCGCGTTTCAGCACGAGTGAGCGAAGCTGGTCCGCCAGCCTATCCCAGCCAAAGAATTGCCTGAAGTCTACATCACAAATCTCAAGCGCACTCAGGTTCTTGAACGCAAGTAATGGGACTGCAGTATCAAAAGGAAATTCCTCATAACCCTGGATCAGACGGGCTCTGCGGTCCGGCGACAGCCGCAAGCAAGGAATCTTGGTAAACGCAGAATACAAATACTTGAGATCGGTTATCACTTGAGCTTTGGCCTTCTCACTCTTTGCAGCATTGTTCGAAGAACCAATTCCGAGATTGGACCATAAAGCTGACATGCCTGACATCACACTTTGAACGCTGGAGACAGAACGTATCGAGTCTCGGTCACTTCTAACCTCCGATCTTTGCGATTGACTGAGGAATGAGACATAATTTGCAGGTGATCGCTCGGCATGGATATTTTCTAAACGTATGTTCATTGGACCGATTGGTATGCCGACTTCTTCGAAGCGGGACAGGAGGAAAAACAGATGGTGCGGCGTGAGAGTGAGCTTGGCGGGTTTGATGTTTTGCGAGGCAAAACTGAGACTCCCCAATGAGAGCGCAGCTGCGAAGGCGCTAGAACTTGATAACGGGAGGGCAGAGCTCTGGTAGGCGCTGGGGTGGGCAGTTGCAGTATCTCTGGTCTGGTCATGTGTTTGCCCATTCCTCGGACCTTGCCTACGTAGTTGCAGAGCATTGGCGAGGGCTTTCTCGTGCGTGCGGACAAATTGTGCTAGATTCTGCGAAGAGTTAGTGTATCGCACAGAACAATATACATCCACGGGGCTCTCTCTAGTGACCCGGGTTTCTCACCTTAATGAATGTGTATCCATCCTCGGAATCCATGTTGGGCAATGCATCAGGTTTCCCCGTGTATGTGACTGCGAGTTGGAGGTAGAAGGTACCGTGAACCACGCTCAGGTGTGTCGACACAAACCACCAGATTAATGTTGCTAAGATCCTTCTTTCAGCCAATCCAAATATCGGCGCCCTGAGAATGGGCGAACGTAGGACTAGGGTTATGTCCTCTGCTCGTCTTGAAAATGACGAGAAATGGCGTGATAGCAGGCCTTACTTCGTAGCCCGCAAATTGGGGAAGCTGCTGGAGGATACTTCTGCCACAGAGGTCTCGAGGGTGGTGGGGTGTTAATTGGTTCCTGGCCTCCACCCTTGGACACAAATTAGATAACGAGAAGCGAGCGACGAGAAAAGGTCGGAGCAAGTGCGCGCGACCAACAACGAAGGTTTGGGGAGGCGGAGCCAGCTACGGTGCAATATGCGAAGAAGATGCAGCATGCAGGAAGGGTCGAGATTTGACTGGGCGCTTTTCGAAGCAGATCGGCAAGCACTTGGGAGATAAGCAGTGGTTGCAGCAAGAACCGTCATATGCAGCCTACTGTAGCCGCCAATAGTAGTAAAGGAAGGCCGTGCTTGTGACAAGGACCAAGTGGGGGATGGTCAAGACTCGGGGATAAACCAATGCTGTTATTGTTGTTGTTGTTGTTCTTGTTCTTGTTCTTATATTTGATTTCGTGATGACTGTTCGGTGGGGTGTGAAGGTTTAGCGGAGCTGTGAGGAACAGCATCTCACTCCGTCGAGTATGATGTACTACTGTAGACTCCTGACAGGAGGACCCGAGGGACCTTAGTTGGTATGTACTGCGTTCAACCAGACGATTAGAGTGTTTTTACAGTAGGCAACCCCCACTCTCTTGTTCAAGGGCGAGCCACGCGTGCCTAACTGCTTCCGCTCAAGCTCGTTCGCTTCCAGATGCGCGCCAACGAAAGGTTTGACGGACGTTTTGGTACTGCTGTACGAGTACCTTACTCTATTCTGTCATAATCTGTATGGAAAAGGAGTGATACAATCTCGGACTTCTCAGCAGGCCGAAGACGGAGGGAGACGACGAGCTTAAGGAAGACCGTGGACCATGAGCTGTGCACGGTGCACCATCTTGATCAGTTCAACGCCACCAACGCTTACACATGCTTTTCACCGCTGTTCTACCCACAAGGTCGCCAAAGCGCGGTCACGAGCTCTCCGGCCGCCCACTTCATGGTGTCTAGAAGGCGTGCATGGGACTCGCATCATCTGCTGATATATCATATATGCCGTACCCACGAAAGCCGTCAGCCACCTGGTCTTACTCTACCTCGACTATGCCTTAAGCACCCATGTTATATCTCTATGAGACAAACAGCAATCCACTCATGCCGAACACACACAGTTTCAACAGCGCCGCATGTCAAATGTAAAGACATGAGTGGTTGCATATGCTTCAGGTACATACTTTAACCTTCGATCCTATGACGCTAAACGCATTCGTGATGATTGATGCATTTTTGTTCATCGTCACGATACCTCACGAGTCTCGGGACGAGACTGCTAGATACATTCGATCGAACCGGCTCAAAAAACCAACTCTACATCGTCTCTTCTACCTTTGATCACGCTTCCATGCATGAACCAATTGCTCGCTTATCATGGTGGCAGACTGGAGTTTCACAGCGAGGAAACGGTAGTGGAGTGACACAGCAGCGGTAATATGCACCTATGCATGCATGTCATGCTACAGTAGATGGAAGGGTTTAAGGGATCAAGCGTCAATCCCTTTATCAGATCTTTCAGCAACATGGCTCTCGTCCTCCAGACCCTTTCAGCTCTGATTGCCTTTTGTGTGCATTGGTGATGTTTTACATCGATCCGTCCCAGTCACACCGTGTCCGTAGTCTTTCTTCTAGTTCCCTCCTTGGGTGAAACAACCAATCGTAGTTTGAACCTTAAAACGACTGCTGGATGATCATCACTAAGGTACTGCCAGGTAGTGACTCGCAAATGAAGTGCGTTCTCGATACCAGGAGGCGCAAAAATATCAGCTAGTCATTGAGAGCCTTTCATTGAGCCATGCTTCAGGATAGTCTCGCCGTGGCAAGGAATATCATCACTAGGGGGAGGCAGAAACTCAGGAAATTATAACTAGTTTTCTTAGAAATATATCTTGAACTGGTATTCATTGGTTCAAGCTCAATTGCAAAGCTTTTGTGATAAGAAGGATTGGGCCGACGAATACGTGAAACCCCTTGGAAAACGTACATATAGAATATAAGGGAGCCACCTCGGATCAATAGGTCCGCTTGTAAAGTACTAGTGACAACGAAGTATATTCTTCTTCTTCTAAAACATAAGGTAAACAAGCACATATGTAGCTTGCTGAATCAACCTGAAGTAACACCACATGCTGATAAGCATAGCCACGATCAATTGAAAAAGACATTGGACGACAAGTTGCCTGGAAGCGACAAGTGCTCTCTAAGAATTTCAGCATTTTATTGGGTCTACAGATTCTGTACCTCCCACGGCCACCAGGCGATCTCTCGCCTTGAATTTTGCAGCTTGGGGTGGTTTTCAGCTTGGAGCTTCCCCTGTTCCTAGGTTTCCCGGCTTGTGTGCCTTATATTTGAGGCTGCTATTGATGCCCGCACCATTGTTTGATCTAGTCATGGCCCCCGTAACGTCGTGTCTACCATAAGCAGAGTGCATCTCACCATCTTGAAAAATTAGTATACCTTTGCCGGCTCGTCGGTAATCTCGTCTTCCGTAGCACTGGTATCGCCCTCAGCATCATCGTAGTTATCAAAAAACACCCCGCTTTGCCGCTTTATCTCCTGTATTATACTCGACCGCCGGTCTTCATGCTCCAACAAAGGCCGTTCATCTCCCGAAGAGCCGCCAGCGCCATTTCTCATTTCTTGGGCGTGCAGATGGAAGCTTTCATCATCTCTACCGGTCGTGCTGTCAGGGTTCTCCTCGCCTTGCCTTCCCAGCAATAGGCCCTCTTCAATCAGACGTTCAATCTTCATCCGGTTCGACAAGAAGAGCAATTTCGGAAAAGTCGACAACTGACCGGCTTGGATCATCCTGGCCAGTCTCTGAGGCGTGGGATCGGAGAGAATATAGTAGAAGTCACTGATGCGACTCTTTGGCCATACCGTGATCGTCCCGCTAAACTGCTGGAGCCATATTACCGACCAATCCTGGCCCAACGGACGAGGTAGGAGCTCCAGGTGCCGGAGGACCTTGACGGATTTCTGCAAATCTAGCTTCAGATACGTTTCTAGGGCGCTGCCGATGTAACCACCACGCCAGCCACGACCTTTCCGATGCGTGACCGGACGACCTACACTCCCACGGGAAGAGAAGAAGAAGAGGTTGATGTGCGGATTAACTTGGCTGACTAGACTGAAGTTCACGTTAAAATGGAGGTTCAGTGCTTTCAAGGGGATGTCTGTTCGTAAACTGCCATCCTTCCACTTGTTACCGAACGACCAGGGCGCTAAACTGCCATCACGAGTCTTAATCATCAGTACAACGGCATTAAGTATGGCAGGGACGGCCGCCGAAGCTAAGACGGCGCTCCAGATTACGCAGTCCGGGGCGGTAAGATAGTTGACCAGTATGGTAGGGGAATGCGGGTCCGAGGGAACACACGAGACATTAAGTGTCCGGCCGGTACGCTCGTATGCCTCTCGGAACGTCGTACTCCCTCGACAGAACCAAGCCGCATGCTTTGCCCATGCCAAGGAATCAAAGCGCGCCCCCGTCCTCCACCAACGGGATACCCAAGTACGGAAAGGCTCATCACAGGCTTGCATGTGGTATGCCAGGGCTGGCACTAGGATTTGGTGGAGCTCCTCGTTCGTTCTCGTGCTTGTCAGAGCGGCTACAAGAGCTCCTCCGGACGTGCCCGTGATGACGTCTGGGAGTGAAGAAGCATCGAGAAGAGCCTTCACCACACCGAAATGATACCATGCAAAACTGGCACCGCCAGAGAGGCATAATGCTGTGCGTCCGAAATTGGTATGGAGGTGTTTGGCGAAGGCATATTTATCTACCTGGCTGAGTTGGGGCGAGCGTAGTACAAAAGCCAGGGAGGCATGGAGCTCGTCAATGAAACATTGAGCGAGGTTCTTGGTTCCATAGTACGTCTCGCTGTACAGCCGTGGGTTCTCTACCCCTACGAAATTGTTCTTGACGCAATTTTCAACGAGCCTTCTTAATTGATCGATGGATTCCCTCGTCGAATCGCCGCAGGTTTGCTCTTGTAGACTTGCTAGTGCTCGACCGGCCTGCAATTGGTCCTTGACTTTCCTCACGGTAGTATAATCATAGAATGCGTAATCGTCCGTCTCTTTCCACTGCTCGTTGCCAAGATGCTTGTCAAGTTCTTTGGCCGCACGTCTCCAATCCTCGAAACTGGTTTTCAATCGCAGGCTCCGCCGCAGATCTTGTCTCCGCCCTCTCCACGTGAAGAAATGCTCGTAGCCGTAAACGTAGAGTCTGGTGGCTAGGTAAGATATGGCCAGGACGATGATCCACCCCAGAACCAGCAATAGCAAGGGCCACTTCAGGACACTGTACACAAAGCCTTCCCTCGTCTCGTCTTTGCTTCTCTTTGATATCTTCTTGCGGGCTCGGGCACCTCTCCGCCGTACACGTTGGTGTATGGGGCGCCAGTCATTGAGAGCTGTGACCGGAGAGCTTTCTGGCGCATTTAGAGCTTTCGCGAACGCGTCAACGTCATCTTGATGTATGAATTCAGTATCGAAGTCGGGGATATTGGACGGGTCGAAAGCAGCGCTTGGGAAGATGTCTTTCGCTGCATCCAGTTTCGGCATATCGCTCGAGGAAAGTCTCAAGAATTCAATCATTCATCGTGGTTCTATCAAGGTGCTGTCGTCTTTGTTCTAATGGATTTTCTATTGCAGATGCGACAACGGGATAAGTCATACAACGTATACACAAGAGCGGAAGTCATGCGTTTCTTCACATTTGGACCCTTGCTGGCACGCCAACGATGCCTTCCTCGCCAGTTTCCGACGGTCATCCTAGGAATTGATGCTACCCACCTGGGCCACCCACGCTACATTGTTTCGGCAGCAAAAGAGATAAAAGTATGATCGGAACTGCGCACTATCCAAACCCAAACCTTAGTCCCTTAGGTCACCTCCTGCTAAACGTAGGGCGTACACCCAGCTTAGCCCTCGTTACAAGACGCCTTCGACACCGTGATATTCAAAGCATACAATACCCGTTCCTATCATTCCATTCCGTCATCCTGGCTTCCTGCTACCCTAGCTTTCTGCTTCATAAGATAGCTCCTCTTGAAGTATGTATTAGGATGGACAATGGTATCCAGGTCGGCAGCCCCCCATGACCCATCTTCCTTCACCCGTCGAATATCGCGCTTGTGTGCCCACTCGAAAACTCGATTACACGCAATGTGATACCTCTTCTTTTCTACGTCGTCCTTCACCCCTCGCAACACATCGCGATCGTCAACGCCCGTCTGTTGCAGTAGCGAGGTCAGGTTGTCGACATTGAAATGGCGATATGGGCATCCATGACTCTCTCCGCTACCCGGGGGGTGTTCTGTCAGGATCTTCTGGCACGAGAACGGGGAATAGCCTCGACCCCGGCGAGTAGCGTCACCACCGACATCGCCGTACGTGTGGCGAATGTTGTATTTATAGTCTTTGTTGAACTCGTCATCTGTCTTGAACTTGAAAGACTGGCGCCAAAATATGAGACAGTCCTCCATGGAAAGCCCAATGCCTTTGAGGAAAAGCGTGTACTGGAGACGACCGAAGTGCTTCAGATGGCTATTCTTCCGCAGCGTCATATGCAGATTGCGCATGCAAAGGGGAAACTGTTGGGACAAGGTGTCGATGGAAGAGGCATTAATGGGCGCGCCAGGCAATGCGGTGTCCGAGTCTGAGATTGTGGAATCTGGGGTAGAGAAGTTCTTTGAGAGATGATTGAGGATCGGTGTGAGGCGATCATCCTCGTCAAGACGAGGTAAAGCCCGGGCAGTGAGCTATCAGAGATCTTAGCTCATCACTATGCTGAGCATGAAGCGATCACGAACCTCCATTCCTTGGTCGATTTTCGCGCTGAAACCAGCAAGTACCATGCTCATCTGCTCTCTCACCGGCACGTAAGCCTTGCCAGCCTTCAAAAAGACTCGGCGGCCTTCGACAAGTTCTGGCACGGTTTCGAGGTCCACTTTGAACCAAACTCCTTCCTCCATCTCTTGCCGCTTCAAGCCTGGTGTTGCATTGAGAAGATCCGCCGCTAAGCTTTGTTTTTCCTGCTCCGAGACGACTTCCCAGTCCAGGCTCAACGACTCGACGAAAGCCTGTCGTTCTTTGGCGTCATCGTTCTGAAAGCGGAGCTTGAACAAGGCGCCTTCAACACGCGCGAATCGCCGTCGTAGATCTTCGGTGGAGGAGAAAGCAAGCCGGAGTATAAAATGTGAGTAGTGGTCTTTCTGTCGTTCCAGCTTGAGTCGTTCATCCCGACAGCCAACAGAAGACGACGTGTTTGAGGAAAGAGGAAGCCACTTTTGTAGAAGAGGTAGCATGTGCGCCGTGGTCTCGGTGGGAGATTTATTTCGGAAAGAGCATGCTTCGATCTCCGCGAGAACTGTTGAGTATCAACTTGGAAGCGCTCTGGAAGCAGTTTTGCGGTCACTAGTACTTCTCAATCTATCAATCGCCCATTGTTCAAATTGCTCGAGCGTAATCTCCGCTGTTGGTGGGGTTTCGTAGAGGTTCAAGCGGTGAGGATATTCCTGCTGCTTGTAAAGTGGTGTTGCGAACTGCTTTTTCTTGTGATCAATGGTACTTCTCCGCTTGGGATCGATACGGTTAAATTCTTGTCGGGTCATCCTACTACACTGTGATGGCGATGAAAGAATAATAAAATATTATATTGTAAGCGGGTTCATTAAATGATTAACGCGTAGCGCGACTTCGGCGCGACGTGTTGGAGGATTAGAGTCACGTGATTGAAGGTAGATTTGACATTAGTTAAAAGCAGTCGATGGGATCAAGTTGCCCCCAGTAATAGAAGGCGTATCAAACAAGATCTTAGCTTAGTGTTCGGTTGTCAATACCAAGTGGTTCAACTACCTTGAATCGACAAATCGACAGTAAGTGTCCAGCACCTTTAGCAAGCATCCCATCATCGCTCCAAGTAGACGCTGAGCGGAAAGAAGTTAATCCAGTCGCTGTTCCACAACCCTTTTTCGATGTTTGTGCCCAAAATTCCATATCCATCGTGACAGCCGTAAGCTCATCAAGATCCAATCCATTTCAAATCAATACACTCGAGGAAGCCAGCGCCCCACCCATCCAAGCCGATATTACAATATTGATACAGGTACAAGCACATCATTAAATCTTCAAGACATTAATTGTTGGATGTCCACATCGTTCCCTCGAACCCAAGGTCCTTTCTCTTCCTCCGTTGCGTTGTGTAAGGCTTCCGCTCGCTTGACCGTCTCAACATCTAAGTCCGTTACGTAGGATTCGCCGTCGCCCAGGCGCATGCGGACTTCAAATTCACTGTTCAGCATCATGTCGTCCTTCCAAAGACGTCGTGACCCATCATATACGCACAATACCCTTTTCTTCATCTTCATCTTTTCTGTAGAGCAACCCCATGATACTGGATAATGCTTTCTTTTCTTTCGGCCCTTGCCGACCAAGGGGGCGGCCCCCTTGGAAAGAGTCATACCACGACCTTTAGCAGCCACTCCCGTACGGTTGGCTTTCATGATGGAGCTTCCACCCCCGACGTGCGAAGCGCCACCTTGGGCATGTGCTGATTGTCAACATGGATTCCGAGTGTGGGACTTGATGGTGCCCTTGCCCGAACGGGTGCTGGCCTTGGACGAACTAGTCCAGCTTTCGGAGCCATCGTCTTTGACGTCACCACTAACTTCTTCCTCACCGAAGGTCGCAGCGTCTAAGGGAGCATGATCTGAATCTACGGGGAGCATGTGGCGTTCCAAAGTCTCTCGAACTGCTGGATCGTTGGCTATTCCAGTCAAATGTTGCTCATTGATGGCTTCGCTGGGTTCTTCTTGCTGGACGACGCGAAGGACACAATCGTCCAGATGCTCGTAGAACTCTTGTGCGTTATTGAACATGGCCGAGCAGGTCGAGCATCTGCCAGTGACGTCGGGAGGGTGATTGGAGATCTTTCTAACAGACGCAGCAGTAGGACTCTTCTTACGACTATTCGGAGGGGTTTGCTCCACTCCATGCACAGAGGTTAAATGACGCTTGAAGACGTCAGCGCGATTGAAACTCTTCTCGGCAGCCGAGCCCGATCCCGGGCAGAATCCGCACACCATGTTGCCCTTGTAATGGGTCAGGGTATGTCGATTCTTATCGTACTTGCGGGCAAAGCCCTTTTGGTGGTAGTCGCATGTCACAATCGGACATTTTTCAGGCCTTTCCGACTGATGGGTAAGCATGTGCGCCTTCAGGTCCTTGAACAGCCTGCCACAGTCAATGTTTGGACAACGGCCCCTTTCCCTACCATCTTCGTCGAATCCAATGCTGGTCGATCGTGGGCTGTCCTGCGAATTGCGTGAGAAATTGGAAGCTATTGAGAGTCTGCGTGCCTCTGATCCTTGTGGGTATGGCTGATAGGATGCAGTACGTAGAAACGGAGATGCAGTACCGCTCCTGATCCTCGTAGATCCTGGCCGGTGCGATTCTTGGCTGGACACATCTGACGGTGCTGGTGAAGGAGGCTGAAAAGTCTGCGATGGAAGGTGGAATGCATGGATTGCTCCTGTGTAGGGTGCCATGGTACCGTTTTGCACAATGGGTGCATCAAAGGGTTGGATAAGAGAAGGATCTATAGCAATAAGCTGTCAGCCTCAGTCATACGAACATGAGAATATTGTTGATCAGAAGAAAACAAAAGCATCGGCATGAAGAAGATGCTAGACATAAGGGAGGAATGAGGATGACAACCAAGGAAAACCAACAAGATGACTCGAGTGGAGCAATATATCTGCCGCTACTTTGACTAAAGAAAGGAGGTTGTGATTGGTTATTATGAGACTGATTAGATGAAACCGGAGATGGTGTTGGCCGGCTATATGGATGGAATCGCCGAAAGGATGCTGGTGGGCTTCTTTGTACGTTCGCCTCACCACAAACAGCGGTGGAGTGCCTGCGAGGATGGCACTGGCGCGAAGCTGGAGGAGAAAAGCCACGCGGAGCGAATGAAGACATGGCAGAAGCCGGCGTGGTAGGAGCCTTGAAAGAGCCTGCCGTGTGTCGGGCACGAGAGACCGGATGCGTCCCACGAGGAACTATAGGAGAAGCATTTGTCGATACTGCTGAGGCTGGAGAGACTAAATGCGGAGAGGCACTGATGCCACTGTTGACCTCTTCTAAGATTGTATCTATCGTAACATTCCGTGTGGCCACAGAAGTATCTAGTGCCAACTGTGGAAAATGAAAAGTAGAGACGGGATGATGCGAAGACGGAGAAGAAGAGATCGCAGAAGCGTTCGAGTGACTGGTAGAAATTGATGACGGAGAAGTGTCCCCAGACTTACCAACAAAACCGCTGGGGTATTTGCAGTCTTCAAACGTTAAATCGTGGTCTATACTCGTCGTTGGAAAGATATCGTTCCCAAAACGATCATTATGAAACATCCCAGCCGCGATACCTAATCCGAGGTGTGAATCGGTCCAATGTTCTTGACCGGGGATAACTTGGGTGGCATGAGAGTAAGGTGACCCTACTGCCGAAGACGCTGTGCTCTGACCAGACGCACCCGAGACGGATGATACCGCTGAAGGAGGGTGGTCATAGGGCTGTGATGTGGACGGCGAGGGTGATCCTGATGGAGTCCATCGCTTTGGTTCCTGCTTTGCGTCCCCCTTTGGTGCATCGAGGACAAATTGAGGAGCGCCATGGTAGGATGAAGATCCAGACGAGTATGCCAGGGCCGGTGGGTAATGGTCATAGGATGTGTTTGCTAGGTCCGAGAATGGTTGCTGCATGTTGGAGGTTGTTTGGGTGTTGTAGTGGAGCCCATCGAAGTCGCTGTCGCCTCTCGGGTCCAGCATGTCCAAGTACGAGGAAGGATCTCTTGGGAAGAGCACGAAGTCACTGAAGCTGTCGCGGACCAAAGCCATGCCCTCGGACGGTAATTTTGGGCCTGAGGCGGTGATGGTACTTCAGAGCAGTCCTTTTTGCTATCTGTAGAAGAGTTAGCACAGCGATAAGGTGATAGCGGCGGCACGGCGCGGGTACCTGCAAATGATCGAGGTGAGCAGGCGTCACGGAGCAATGCCTCGGGCGACAAAATCCGAAGATCTTTGGTCGTCGACGACAGCCTTAGTCTGCGAGGAGCGTCTCTCGGCAATGGAGGGAGAGGGGTAAAGCGCTTGCTTGGAGTCGCAAGTGGAAGGAAGATATTGATGGAGGATTAGGGCAGTGGATCATCAGCCTTCCAAGGCAAGGAAGAAGGACGAGTAAGGCCAGGAGCAGTTGAGTATTAATGTTGGAAGAGAGTTTGGGAACAAGTTGGGGGCTGTGTTCGAGTATATGTGCGATGTGAGATTGGAGCCAGGATGAGGAGGAGGAGGAGGAGGAGTAATAATGATCTCTTAGTTGCTTCGGAACAGGCCATCCACGAGCATGATCCAGCATGGCTCTCGATCTTAGTAGGAGATAATTGACTCGACTGACGAGCACCTGCATTATTGCGCAGCCCACCCCCTTGGGACAAGCATCCTTGAGGCATCTTTCCGGTCAGAATGGGTAAAGTAGCGTTGGTTTCTTCGCTTGGGGGGGACGTGGATGGCTCGCCCTATGCACGCTGCAATGCACTGACAGGGTCCCGCAAATGGAAACATTTCCGTCGACCGACCGCCCATTAATCACCGACAATTAATTACAAGAATAACAATAGAATAAGAACAATGACAGTAGTACGTAGTCACAGTAACCGCAATCGCTGCTAGCAGGTACTGTACGCACTGTTTTCTGACTTCGCTGATGGTTGATATTTGTCTCAATGATTCTGTTGGTCCTATCTTAGTGGACGGTTCAGCAACTGTCGGACGAACGACGGGGGGAGATTTGTATCCGATCGAGTCGTCGCCCTAACTTACCTTAGTCGCAAAACAACGATGATTATTATTATACCCAAGCATCATGAACATTGTTGTTCCCACTCGTTCCCCCTCTCCTATGATCCCCATGATTCCCATGACTTGCTTTGCGACCGCAGTCGGCGAGTCCGGTGCAGTACCTTAGCTGGTTCAGTAAAGTACTTTCTTTACCTCGGCGTTTCGCAGTGGAAAGGTGAGCGGTGAAGCAGAAAAAGCCGAGAAAGCCTTGCAGCGAGGCAGCCATGGCGCCATTCCTCTTTCGGCGGAATCCGCTTCTTGGTTCCGGATACAGTTAGTGGTCCTTTGGTGGCTCATCCAATCAGCGATCAAGAAGCCGTGGCTACGGCGAGCGGACATGGGGGCATTGCAAGGCTGAGTTACTCTGCATGGAGACAGGGGAGAATCTGCAGAGATCCATGGATGCCACTATTTCGGGAATCAATGCTAGCTAGTAGTATGTCCCTACCGCCAAAACCTGCAGTGCACCTCGAGTCTGAGCGTGGCGCGCCAAATAAAGTACCATGGAGGCATGGAGAAGAGAGCCTCGTTGTGCGAAAACGAAGATTCGAAGACCAAAGTACCTGGGGTTCAGGAATAACTGTTGCACCATAATGATGACAACGGAGTCCGTATATAAGACTGTGAAACACAATGATGACCTTGAAGGAACCGCGAATGTAGCCCATGCATGTTTCATTCCTGCTGTCGAGCTGCCACGTGTGATGATGGCACATCCTGGCTCCCATGGATCGAACCATATCCTTGGGTTCGTCTCCAGGAACGACCAGAAGTGTTTTGGGGGCAGTGCCGCAGTGTGCCTGCTGCACTCTGGATGTGTTACTAACCCTACCTGCATCAAGCCCAGGTACCTTTTACTACCTAGTAGTCGCGACAAGGATTGCAGATTATCGAACGAGAGCAAAGTGTGTGTGTCAGTCAGTGTGCGACAACCGAGTGATTCTCAAGAATATTTTGTTGACTTCGACTGTTCACACCGCTTGCAATGCAAGTGATAGTTCACGGTGACACTGAATGCTGTGAGGATGCAGTCAATGGGTCTGCACTGGTTTTCGTCAAATGATTGGTGTGGCATTTACCGCGCCAAACACGTTCGAAGCTAGGAATCTGACAGCTCATTAGCAAAATCGTGGAATAAAGACAGCACTAACTATTACTGCTACTGTAGTCGATGTCGATTGTTCGGTTTCTCCTCTTCACGTCATCGACGTTTCATCTGTATGGCCCTTTCAGTGAATCGCTAGCTGATCGATCAGGCCACCAGTCGTTTGGCGGTATGGGGTTCGGGTCTGGTGTAGCAAGATTCTCGCGCTCGCCTTACAGACGACAGGGAGACCAAGTGCTGTCGGACTTGGGTTACCGCATACGGATTGCTGGGAGATGATGATGTGCTGGCCGGCGTGAAGGCTCTGCCCAATCATGGGGCCCTAATCCAGTTCCAATAGCCCTAAGTACCTAATTAAGTAATCTAGCCTGATACTCTCCCACGTGCCATCCTTTTCTCTTCCGTGTCGATCGCGTTCCAGTACGGAGTAGTAAGGTACCTTAACCCTTCTGGCGGGTCAGAACCGACTTCGTACCCGTCGCCCTGACACATCCAACGTGTAGGGCTGATCGAACTCAAAGGGAATAATCCTGTAACTGTAAGGGCGTGGCACATACTTCGAAGTAACTTTCATGTGTTTCAATCATTCCCTGGTGGGCTGCGTCCTCTGACCGTGATTTGCTACAATGCCATCGCCCATCTGGCTCCTTCTATTAGGCACTGTAGCAACACGAATTCTGATGCGCATTTTCGGAAATCCAATTCCACACTGTGTGCTCTGTACTCCGGACGGATTATTAAGTTAACGCAGCCTCTCTCTCTCTCTCTTTCTCTCCGTGGGCCCGTGGTCGAGTAGCACCAATTCTGCTTCTTCGCCCCGAACATACCTTATTATTACCATGTGGTAGTGGATCGGTCAATGGGACCACAGATTCACCGCCGGTGCTTGCGAGTAAACAATTAATAATATGCCTCAGAGACTGACTGTACAGTAGGTAGATAAGATACCTTACATCAGTAAAGTACCTTTACTTACTCCCACTTGGTGGGACCTGCCGCTGCGCTCCGCTTGATAGGGCATTTCGGATTTCGGCGTGCCGAACCGATATTCTTGGCCCTTGAACTTGGGGCTTGCGACTTGGGGGCTTATGACTTGGGGGGAGTTGGGAGTCAAGCCCTTTTTAAGGTACATACACAGTGATACGCTGTCATGATGACCCTGACCCCCTAAGTGAAACATCTGGCTAGCTTCCAGCCTTATCATAGGGATGAAGCAGGAAAGCCAATCAATGTAATCTTACCTTCCGAGTGCCAATCTGCAATCTACCACGCTGCATCATGGAGTTCAACTGTCTCAACCGTTGTGTACGTCGACCGATGAAAATTGTGCTTCTCGTACTTGTGAATCTGACTCGATGCTTCTGCCATAATCCGTGCTCTGTGTACGGATATTAACCAGTAATACGCCATCGATTAGCTTTGCGCATCTACTACAATACGTTGGTCTAGATGGCTGGATCAGAAAGAAACTCCTGTGCAATAACCCATGCATGGTCCGTAAGGTAGGTAGCGAGTAGAACATCAGCCTGGCAAGACTCAGCCTTGTACCGTGTACGAACCGTTGGTGGCAAGCATGCCCCGGTTGGGGGCTTGAAAGCGCAAACCAGTCCACATAGGAAGAATGACCTGCAGCCGTAGGGCTTCGCTGCCCACCACCACTACTTGCAAGATGCAACACGCGATGACGGCTAGAAAAGCTCTCCTATTAACTTTTCGCCTCTAGAAACAAATGTTATTTTATCTTTTGTCCCCCATTGCTGGTCCACCGATTTGAGCTAGAACTTCGATTCCAGCGACCGCTTCTACTTAAACTTTTCCATAACCAGGATTACCTGGCCGCTTGGATTTGGGACCTCTTTCGATACTATGTACATAGCTTCGACAGATGTAGGAGTATCAACGTTCAGATCGAAGGCCAACCCAAGTGTCTCCAAGCCTGGCCTCCGGGCTACTGGCAGTCTTTCGGCGTTTGTCATATAGCACCAAAAAGTTCAAGTGGGAGATCGGACGCTTGTCGTTGGTCAACAGGAGGTCTCTTTAATTTGTAAAGCCAGCTCATAGATTAGCAACTTCACCTCTCCAACCCCATCCGCCTGGGACAGTCTCCCCTAATCGCGCCATCCCGGAAGCCTCGCATATCCGTATTACGACCTCCCGCACTGCCTTGACTTCCTCAACCGTAGCACCATTGTTGAGGGCGCCCTTGAGATGCCCTTTTAATTGCGGGTTGACCTGTGGCAACTCGTCAGCTCAGTTGCTGGGATCCGGTGCGGTATATGCAGGCATGACCGATTTACCCACATCTTGTGGAATCAACCCTGCCAATAGGACATAACTGCTCTCGGCGGCAGTCAAAACACTTGTATTGGAAAGAATATAGCCATACATCAACCGGGCCGTTATGCCCAAATCTTCCGTGCCGGATCGATCCATCTGGCCCATTACCCGCTTCGAGACTTTGCCATAGATCTTGTCAAAGAAGGTTTGCCCACGGTGCAGGATCGTTGATGATGGAATATCGTAAACCTCCACTGCTCGGGCGGTGGGGGAATAGCCTAGCGGTTCATCGAGAAGTACTGGCGGCGTTGCGCCTTTCAGCGCGAACAAGGCGTTGATTGCCTGGATGTACATGCAAGCCATCAGTCGTTGCATTCGTACGAGTCCTCGTTGTAGATACCTTGGGTAGTCCTCCAATCGGCGCAGCTTTCACCAACGCCTCCCTCATTTTCCGAGCGATTTCCAATCGCTCGGCATGCTCTGGCTTAACGTCTGAGCTTCCCCCTCCTCTTTCAATGGCATAGTCAAATACAATTGGGATCTCGTCGGGCCGATTCAGTACAGACAAAGTGACTCCGGTTATAAAATACCAAGAGTGGTAAGGAAGATATGGGCAGGAGCGAATAGAGGAAAGAAGTGCTGGCGAGATGATGGCTGGTAATGTGACAGGCGACATTGGGTTTGGGGAAATGCAGTGGGGGAAGTTCCCACCTCCACCTTATGGTATTTGTCGCTGACGTACGATACCTACCTACTTTGCCGAGTACACTTGGCCTTTAATCTACCCATATATTGTTCAGCACATTGCTTTTCAATTTGAGCTACAAAGAAGCGTTACAGATGACCTGCTACATATGCATGATGTTCATCTCAGTAGGAGGCTGGAAATTACGACCGAGGGCAAATGTTGGTGGTAAGCCACCGTCATGGTGTCAATTGTAAAATTCTTTGGGATTGGCAGGGCACAGATCGCGGTTTCATGATAGATTTTACTCGGATGATGTGTTACGCCCGGCCCACTCGTTCTCGAGGTTGTAGTGCTCCACGAGGGCCCTTCCATGGTTGATTGCAAGATTGCTGCTGCTTGCACTCGGAGCCGTTACTCAAGCGTATTTGGTAATTATGCATCCTAACAATCCGTATGAGCTTTGCAAGACGATGAACTGAATTACTCAACCTCTCTGCTCAAGATCTGTGACGCCTTGCATAGTCTCAGCAACTACCTCATCCCTTCACCGGATGAGATATCCTAGCGGAGGCTGAAATAAAGGTCCTAGCAATGTTCCCTCCTCTCTCCCAACGCGTCGTTCGAGGTTGACCATCTGACGATGTCTGTACTCTGCTTTGACGTAAGACAAGAAAACAGTTCGCTTACATACAACACCTAGGTTTCTAGCATATGATATAAGGTTCGTAGGCCAGGAAGTCAGTTAATAACGAAGGCTAGTGTGGTTTCTCGTCGCGTGCTAATTTTCTGAACGAGTTTTCTCACAAGGAATCTTTGATCTCATCCCATTTCTTCCGGCAAGTTGCGTTTCCGAAGTGATACGTGCCGTCGTGAAGCGAAATATACTCGGCAACTTGCTTCCATGAGATCTTTGAGGACGGTATTAATCCCAAACTGGCATCAATGCCTAGCGATGGCTGCCGTACTCCGAGGTTTTTGGACCTCGCACTGACCTGAACCACAGCTTGGCGGAGGAGTTGGATCTGGACTATGGTCAGGATCCATTAAGCCCAACGGCGATGGGTCAAGGAGGGTCAAGGCCGAGGGGACTTACATCTTTTGCGTGCCATTGTGGCTTCCTTACCCGATGCTCTCTACATTTTGTCAAGGTCCGGTACCTCCCACGCAATGTAGACTCGGCTTCCTTGAACTGGCCCTTGACTCGAATTTCCCGGTAAGACATTCCAGCTTGCTTCGATTGTACCAAAAATTCATCCTTTGCGTGGCGCGGCGACTCCGACGTATCGGAGACGCTGTTGCCACAAGATTGGTAACCTTGATCCATGGTACCAAGGGACCAGCTTGCGGATGGTGGGTTGGATGGATAGGTAGCATGGCCCGCGAGACCTGTTAGGTGAAGCTCTATGGACGCTGTCGACTGATTCACTGGAGTCTGTTGTGTACAATAATTAACAAATCCAGAGTTCGTGGAGATATCGTCCGAAGTAGAATGCGAAAAGCGTGAAAAGCATGGCGAGCTATGCCCCGCCGAGGACACTGCTTTCACATCTGAATACCATCCGCCAATTGGCCAAGAGCTGTCTCCAGCGGTGTCACATGCGGCCTGGTCTAGACTTTGAACAAAGGGTGGTCGAAACGTTGAGGAGTCTGGTAGATCATACTGAAATCTCTGGTTTCGAATCGGGCTGCCATCAAATCCTACAGATGGAAAGTCATGTTCCTGAGTGTCGGACTCGTTGGTGCAGCCAATATCGACGGCAGAGTCGTAGTTGGAACTGATGTGGCTTACGTGGATAGCTTGAGATTCCCATAAATCTTCGCAGACCGCCGACCAACTTATCGGTCTAGATTGGCCGCCAGGAAGAGCTTTCATATGCTTGTGAGCTTGCCATGGGTCCATCGTCGCCTGTGGACTGTAGTACGTATCACTAACAACGCCAAGTCCTGGGATCGTCACAAGCGAAGAGCATCGATCCTCGCCTCCAACATGGCCTACATCCATTGCATTATGATGTAGTACACGCTGGAGCTCGAAGTTAAGTTCAGAAAAGAGTCGGGATCTCATCTCCACTTCGGAACAAAATGGGCCATACCGAATAGAGGACATTGGCACATGCAAAATCCAAAGTTCTGGCTCCAATTCAATGCTGGAGTTACTGGCAGGGTTCTCTGTAATCAACACGCCTAAGTAATACTAACTCGATGATCCGCTCAGGTGTCAAGGCAGAGCTCCAATCAAGAAAGAGCCGTGACCGCCCAGCCAGAAGAGTCTAGTGAGCATTCCCTAAGCAGGCATGCAGAACTCCGCTCAAAGAGTACGGAGTGGGAGTAGCGGGCGCAGTAGGACGCACAGGTTCTATTGACACCTTGGAAAGGCAGCGTTAGTAGACGAACTCGAGGCGGTGAAGCAGGCACTGCACAAGGTCAAGGAGATGTGGCAAGCATGGTATACCGGGAAAAGTGTGTAAGCGATGGCATCTGCACTGCAGCTGCGCGACGTGAAACCAAGGCTTAGGAGCTATGGGATCTTGCAGCTGGTAGTAAGGCCGGAGCTTTTCTCTTAGCTTAGTGATATCGATTCGATATTCTGCTCAATACCAGCATCAGGTGGAATCGGTGCGGTACAAACCCTCCAACATAGCACGGTAGAATATCAAGGTTCGTGGACGTTTAGGCTTCATCAGACGTCAATGAGCCTGGCACGGAAGAGGTGTCTGTATAGACACGGCTACTACATGATTGCTAGACGGCGTGAAAGTCTGACCGGATAAACCAAGAGGATTGCCAGTCGTTTCCTGATATGCTGAGGGTCGAACCAATCTTGATATTTTCACAAATAAGCCTTTCTCTGGACCCGAAGACAAGGGGAAGCATTTCAACATTGGAAACCGACATAAAGAGATGGCAGGATACGTCTAAATACCAACTAGCCGAGAAGACAAATGGACATACTCATGATTGATGGTGACCGCAGCGTTCTTTCATTGGTTGGGGCCATGACTCCAGACCTCGGGCGCTGTGCAGATAATAGTATACAATGGTTCGGTCGCTTTGCTCCTCTTCGGCCATACCTTCACTTAATGAAAATTCACCCCAGTCTTCCTTTGGGCGGTATATCTGAAAGGGAGCGGCTTCATGCGAAACCATCCCATGCCTAGGTCTCCGACTAGCTTTCATACGGTGAACAATTGGTAGATCTACAAGGAAAGTTTGTTCGTGATTTCAGAAAGAGCAAACTTCAATCCCTGTAGGAGCATACCCCTCTCCAATGGAAGCTTTTGATATTTCGCATCATAACAGCTTAACTGTGGCATGCAGAGATAGGAGCGCCAACTCTTGGTGATCTGAGGCAGAATTGGATTGCCAGTTATGCTTACGTGAAGTAAGCCAATTTCCTTGGGTTAGGTAGGTGCCAGATATTAAGCAGATAAAAAGAAGCCATGTCTTCAGTGCTCGTTTGATCAGACTATTCCCACATCTTCCGATAGCAATATGCCCATGTTCAGATGTCTTTGGCAGTGCCAGCATAAGCGCAAGCTTCCTTACAGTCAACAGCATCATGTGTAGGAAACGCAATGCGTATGGACTTCGTAATCCCAAGGGATCGTAGATTCTGACGGTTTCCGAAACAGAATGATTTCTGCGATCCGCAGCATTGCTCCTAGCCACAGCATGCCGCAAGACACGGCAAAGCTAACCTTTTAGAGGAGCAGTTGCATATGACAGATTGTCTTAAGGTCAGTCCTCGCTGCAAGGTTATAATGAGGCGGCGGGTCACAACGCTTTCTAGCATTGGGGCAGAGTACTCTGCAGATCCAATGCTCCACGAAGAACTCGTTGGATCCAATTCTACAGCCGTGGCCTTTTGTACACTAGGATTTCTGATCCTGCCGGCAACGATTTTAATATCCCCGTACGTGTATGGCTAACTAAATGGTCCTTGTACGATTGGGAGATGGGCACAATTGCAGGGTATAATATAGTCGGCTTGCTTGGGAGGATTAATGTTCCTTCACAGCGGCTGAGATACCGTAGGCAACAACCCCTACAAAAAGTGAAGCGTTGAAAATAGAGAGTAGGTAGAAGGGAGCCACCGGCGACGTCCTGTCGAAAAGATATCCGCCTAGTTTAGTCAGGAGCATGATTCCGAAACCACCAGCAAGAGAGTATATGCCAGCTATAGAGCCCTTCAAATGATGGCGGGATCGGGAGTCCATGGCCTTGTCGTGGAGTAGTCCTCTCGTTTCTTCGGTATTGCTGTTATCCTCAGCACACGTGCTAGACGTGCGCACGGCTCGAGCTGCGGTGGGAGGAGTTCCAATGGAGCCGTACGTGTTGTTGATGCTTTGGTGTGTGTTTCCAGCCACGGATATTCCAGACAGCCGTGCTGGCTCCAATACAGCCCGCCCCACAAGACCGAGGCTGCACACTATGGCGCCAATCTGACTAATTCCGAGCAACGCTACGATAACAAATATCCACGGACTGCCGTGGACGCCAGTTGGCTCCGGGCTTTGGAGCGAGGCTAATGCAGAATAGCCGAAGACACCTGCCAGCGCTGCGATCAAGAGTGGGATATTATGGCGGCGGTATCGATCCCCTAGATAACCAAATACGGGGGCAAAAAGGAGTGCTACAAGCTGAGAGACACCAGTAAGCTCAGCAGCAAGAACATATGCTCTTCGACATTGCCTTTTCATGTCGTCCGGCCCCCCTCGGAATTCATCGCAAAGACCTGATGAGATGAAGTGTGCATTGACGAACAGTGGAATGAACAGTGATATCCCAACTGATGATGCACGTGCAACAAATCCACCGAGATAGCCGAGACCTAGCAGAGGGCTTTGGTAACCGAGCCTGACCGCTTCGAGCAGCGGAGTCAAGGAAGACGAGCCACCGCCAGTGCCGGAAGGTGTATCTCCGGATGCTCGACCCTTTCCAAGGGCACGCCATCCTTTGTCCTCCTCACCAAGAAGATTTCGCAAACCATAAGAACATACTGCTGATATCACCAGTGCTGTAGCCCCCGCTATGTAGTACGCATCGGTCACTGCTTGGCCGGGTCCCACACCTGCTTTCTGGAACCAGGCCGGCAAGGGAAGAAAAAGACCCAACGCTATGAGAGCACCACAGCCAGTAAATAAGCCCACAAAACCTGCAAGACGTGTGGGGGATGGATTCGATGAAGCAGAAGCCTGTTCCTGCTTGGACGGAAATTGGGAGTCCTGGTGGTTCAGTCTCTGGGGAGTAATGGTGAGCTCAGAGGATATGGAAGGTGTAACAGTACGGCCGTTAACTTGCGGGGAACTCCCAGGAGGTGTATTTATAGTCGTCCTGTTGCGAGGCGCCGACATCGAGGGAAGAATTGCGGTGACCATGGTCGCGGTAGCCGAACCTCCAATACTGAAGAACAGCCGCGCTAGCAGTAGTTGTGGATACACATTCTTTGCCTGAACAGAGAGCATCAACGCCACTCCAACGATGGCATAGCCCAACACGCAAACCTGCATACTTCGTCAGAACCGTTCTAGTGCAACGCACTACTGGAGACTCACAAGCCTGACCCCAAGCCAGCGATCAGATATTATGCCCCAAACCGGGCACGCTACTAAAACCACGAGCTCATCTGCAAAGCCCAGTGTACCAACAGCATTTCCCACTCCTTGCCTTTCCCCTATCAAATCAGTGATTACGAAGGAAACCGAGGAGTTCAGGAACACCAAGAATGAAATGGAGAACAGACAAACACCTAACAGATAGGTGACTGTCTGCGATCGGCTGGCAGTAAACATGCTACTTAACCATAGGTTTAGGAGGACTGGAAATTATCAATTACAAACGGACAATATGTACCAAAGTAGACATAGATAGATTCATGGGTAAAGTCACTAAAGTAGAAGTTCCTTTGCCTGCGGATGATCTACCTACTCATACGCGCTTGTGTACTAAACGCCTGGGCATTACGGGGTACTATCTGTTTCGCCATATCTGGCTATTTCGTTATTGGGCACTCTCTCTTTCCATGCACAGTTTCTATCATGATCGCAATGGAACCATGCGATGATTAGCGATCTGATAGAGCGAAGACTTTCTCGCTCCTGTGGAGGATGAGGTACTACGCTTACGCTGGGGTAATATCTTCCCAGTCCGTTGCGTCGTAAGTGAGCTGTTACTAATATCTCACCGGCGCTCTGGCAGACCTCTATGGCCCTGGCAACCGGAGTGATTGTTCGTGCCTTACATCAAAGAGCAAATTTCTACTCAGCCTGCGTCTACCTAGCGCAGAGTAATGCGTGCTTAATGGTAAAATCTACTTATACTTCTCTGCATAATCGCCCTACTTACAGTGTCATAGATCTTGACAAACCTAGCACTCCTTGGGGTCTGTACTACCATGCTTGCTCTGCAAAGATTATTCTACGGTCCCCTACGTCCCATAGAAGTCGAGCAACTCTACGAAAAGGCATGGTTTGCCATCACGGAAACCTGCCTCGCTATGACGATTTTTAGGGAGGAAGTTGGGGGGTGGTTTCTCGTGATGTTTGTGTGCCTGTTGATTGGTAAAGTCTGGGGCTGGATTGGAGAAGGTCGGGTCGACATTTTGGAGCAGCAGCCGCCCGCAAACCCGCGTCTATTCCATGCCCGTCTCTCGTTCTCCCTTGTTGTCTCGACACTCTTTGATGTGTATATGCTCCGCTACTCCATTCAGACTGTCCTACTTCAGGCGCGGCCCAACATGATGGTCATGTTCGCCTTTGAGTTTGCCGTTCTTACCATTACCTCTCTATCGACTGCAGCCCGCTACACCATATCTCTTCATGAAGCTGCCGTAATCAAGAACCAAACGAGCTTACGGCGCGCTCAGATAAGAGAAGAGCGGGAGCAGACTCAGCAACAGCTAGGTTCGGTAAGGTCTTCGTCCACGACACCATTGACTGGCGATAGTCTCGCACAGGATGATATTGAAGCCATGGATATTGATGTTCCTGGCTGGGAGGAGAAGGGACGATGGGTCTTCTACTTAGATCTCACTACAGGTGCCATGTTCAAAGATCATTTCCCCAGACCTTCCACGCTAACTCTTATTTTCAGACTTCTTTAAGCTTGTCCTATACCTTACATTCTTTTGTGTTCTCTGCATGTTCTACGGCATGCCCATTCATATTATCCGCGACGTAGCTTTGACGATTCGATCATTCTACAAGCGCATAAATGACTTCGTACGCTATCGACAAGCAACTAAAGATATGAACGCACGATACCCGGATGCAACGGCGGCTGAGGTCGCAAGGGAGGATGTCTGTATCATCTGTCGAGAGGATATGAGGCCTTGGCGACAGCCACCAGAGCAAGCAGGCCAGCCACCTGGTGCTGCTGGGCTTAATGCTGCCACTCCCCCTCCTGTTGATGAGCGCTTAAGGCCTAAAAGGCTACCTTGTGGTCATATCCTCCACTTTGCTTGCCTACGTAGCTGGCTAGAGCGCCAGCAGAACTGTCCCACATGTCGAAGGCCTGTTCTTATACCAAATGCGCTAGGTCGGCCTCAAGGCGCAAACCCCCTAACCCGGGATGCTAGGGCACAAATTAATCCAGAGCAGCCACAGGGTCCCGGCGCAGGCCATGGTGAAGCCCAACAGCCAGTTATGGCGCAGAATGTCTTTCAATTTGGCCCCTTTCGTTTGGCATTTGGAGCCAGACACGCTGGTCAAGACTTTGCGCAGCAGGGCGACATCCAACGGCCCCAGCATAATCAGCAAGCGCCTGTTCCCGCAATCGGGGACCTTCAAAGACTAGGCAATGTATTTGGGTTTCTTCGACAAGCTCCTGCAAATCGCCGGACCAGCGCAAATTTTAGTGTGATAAACGTACCATTACAGCTCCATCACGTCGAACAACAATTGATGCAAGAGATCAACGGACTTAGAGTACAGGCCGATCAGCTTTTCTTGGTACGAGCCCTTCAAGGTGAATTAGCAAGGCTTCGCATAGCACAGGCGAACTCAGGAGCTTCCATCAGCACAGGTACAGTTACAGCAAACCAACATCGACCACAGAACTCAATGGTGCAAGGTGCACAACCAATTTCCGCCCCTCAAATCTTTGCTTCCAATCAACAACAGCAAGTTCTAGGACCTGGACACCGGGACCTGCCCCCTGGCGTGACGGTTCCCGATGGTTGGACCGTCCTGCCCCTTCAAAGGCTTCCAAGTAGCGCCAACTTAGCTGGTTCTACAGCACACCTGGCTCCTACCTTTCGTTCAAGTCCTCAGGCAAACATTGGCGGTAATACACCGCAGCCAACAGCCGCGCGTCTTACAGACCCTCGTTCGTCGCAGCGCGAATCAGAGCCTCAGAGTCTCCAAACATCAACGGCGTTGGGTGAAGAAGGCTTGCCAAACGTAATTACGGCTTCTTCCCATGGTAACGCATCTCAACTATCAAACGAGCGAGCGCCATCAGCACCAACGACCTCCAATGGGACTGGGCGTTCGATTGGCGCTCAGGCTGGGCAAAGCAGTAGCCACGAGGGGTCACAGATAATACCCCAACTGACATCTTCGAACCCGGAACGCCTTTCTGAAGATCGCCAACCACACACCCTTCCCGTGTGGGGTTCGGGCTCGAAGATAGTCAGTGACGGCCAAGAGAGAGAACAGAACGGCCACGGGAGAACCGCTGGGTGGGCTAGTGGCGAGCCGCCGTCACATGGGGCAGCACAATACTCTACAGCAGCAGCTAAAAGCCCACATGCCAAGGGTAAAGGGAAGGCGGCTACAGTTGAAGATGAAGTTGATGACGCGAAATAAACGCTTAGTCGAGAGAGGCTCTCAAACACATGTTGACCGCATAGCGCAGGAGTTGCATGGAGTCTTACCTGGTGGTGTATAGGTATCTCCAGCACAATTGGTTGGTTTACAGTCTTAGCGCTGGGTAAGGAAACACTCCAGGAAGATGGATGGGACCAGGGCATTCAATAGTGATAACAATATTGCTCTATGTAATGTTGCAAACTTGGAAGCCTCGACGTTCCCTACGTGCATGATGCGAGAGAGACGCAACGATAACTGATGCCTGTGAAAAAGTATGGGTAACAACGAAACATACCTCAAAGCACTTTGGGTACAGTACTGATTAATTCGAAAACCACTGTGGATACACTTACCTCTTATATGATACGGAGGGCCACTTCAGGTTCCCGTAGAATACCTCAAGGTCAGGTCGTGCCTTCCTCGTGTCCATATTCAGAAATCATCAATCTCCATCACAGTTATACTTTCCGAATGATGCATGGATCATCTACCCTTGCCGAGCGTGCCGAGTAAGACCGATGCATGCCGGGGTATCCGTACCTCAATCCATTTTATGCTTAACTGCTGGGCCCCCTCCCCCTTTCCCTTTTCTTCGTAGTACGATACCTTAGTCTCTCCTCTACGTACTACAGACTACAGTACATTTTATCATCATTATTATTACAGTCCATAAATTATCATTTACCAACTGGTGAATCATTGTTATTGTTAATTGCTTGCCTAGTCCATAATCGTCCACCCATCAATCTTGAAAGTACTCGAATTGTACGTACGTTACCGTAACAGTAATCTTACTTTACCGTTGGAGTCCTTCTTTCTGTTTCTATCGACGATGCCACCAATGTCCTTCCTCCTCGTTACTATCGTTGGTGTTTCTCCCTATTACGGCTCACGCCTGCCTACCTTAACTACGTACTGTTACCATGGTACCTAGTACCCTCCTACCTATACCTACCACTCGTGCCTCAGTGCTTTTTCGTCAGCCCTGACCCTCCAATTGTCTTATTATCGTTACGGTGGGATTTGGGTCCATGGAATTAACCTTTGTGTGAACACCGACCCGTCTTCCCAATTCCTCGGCTTGTGGAAGCATGCCGTCCATTCACATGCCTCTACGGCATCATCCATCCTCACAAACAATGCGCCATGTCGATAGTTCGCAAGGTCGAACCGAACCGAACGTTGCAGCAGCTCAGCATCCTCTCAGCCGGGACAATGGTTCGAACGGAGGAAAGCAGCCTCTAATACAGGTCCAAGACTTTCAGAATCACGACTGGCCTTCATCACGGCGCCCAAGCGTAGGCAACGCGAGCATCTCCTCTCGGCTGAAGGCAAACACAACTCCATCAATGCCGGACCTATACCAGCATTTAAAACAAGTCCCAATACCTCCAGGGTCAGCAATTCAATGGTGTTAAGCGTTCAATAATGAACATCAAGCAGCTGACCATCTTAGTAGCCAGAGGGGCCCTGAGCCAATGCCTCAATCGCCGCCATACTATGCATCCCGCAGCGCATCCCCCGTTTCCCTGGCGATGTCTCACGAAACCTACGAAACCCAGGGAACTTCATCAGAGCTACCGCCACTGCAGACACAGTCTGTTTTGGACGATTCGGATCAGATGCAGCCGTTACCTGGGGATCTTGCTGGTTCCTTTGACCTCGTTGCTCCGCCAGAAGAGGGTCATCGAATCTTCTCCCTCGAAATGCGGTCGGAACAGCTTTTCTCGCGCGAGCACCTTGAGACTATATTCTCCGATCCATCATTACTGTTGCGCTTCACAGCCTTCTTGAGCACCCACCGCCCACAGTCTGTCCCAATCCTTATCTACTACCTCGACGCTCTGAAGGCCTTGAAGGCGATCAACTACGCGAACGCGATCGCTGAAGCCTTGAGTCCGATACCCAGCTATAGCTTCACCACAACTCCAGCCAACCCTACCATCAATTCTGTTCTTGAAGAGAAAGCTGCCCAATCCTTCGATGTCTTGGTTAGAGAAGACCTCCCTGCCTACATTACGTTGATGTACATACAAATAGTTAGTCTAAGCATTTCCCAACGAATAACTGGAACCCTAGCTCCACATCTTCGTGAGGCGTCCGAAGGTCTTGCCGAGGTCTTTTGCGTTACCGATCCATCGAGACCTGATAATCCAATAGTCTTCGTTTCTGAAGGTAAACCCGACCGCCTTTTTCGTTGATTCCGAAGCTCTAATGTTGGGAATCAGAATTCAACCGGACCACGCAGTATGGCCTGAACTATGCCATTGGGCGGAATTGTCGGTTTCTACAGGGACCTAAAACAAACCAACTCAGTGTACGAAGACTTCGAGAAGCGGTTCAAGATGGTAAAGAGCACTGTGAGGTGTTCCTCAATTAGTGGGTAGCGCTCTTCCCAGCGAGTGCCGTCGAGTACTTACGCATATAGTCGCCGCGATGGTTCACCGTTTGTGAATCTCCTCATGGTTGCCCCTCTATGTGACAGTCGGGGCAAGATCCGATATCATATTGGAGCCCAGGTTGATGTTAGTGGAGTAGTAAAAGATTGCACAGACTTAGAGTCTCTCCAGCGACTGGTAGATCGAGAGCAGAACCGACAGAAAAGGGGAGATGTTGACAGCCAGCAAGAACATGTGGACGAATTTCAAGAATTGAGCGAGATGTTGAACATGGGAGAATTAGAGACTGTGAGACGGTGGGGTGGGCGGATGCACCGGGAACATCAAGAAGAGGACGCTGATAATCCACGCAACGGTGCACCGCATAGACCTAGGCTTTTGCTGAAAGAGCCAACGGCAGATGCCAGCTCAATATACAATTCGATGACGCGAGGGAGTGGAAGACTTGGTGGTATCTACCAAAACGTACAGTTCTTCGCCCTCCCTAAGCAGACAACCCACTGACTGTGCATAGTATCTACTTGTTCGCGCTTATCCTTCATTGCGGATTATTTTCGCTTCGCCTAGTCTACGCATCCCTGGCATCCTCCAGTCGCCATTCATGAATAAAATAGGGGGCTCGTCTGGAGTTAGAGACGAACTGACCGCAGCCCTTGCAGAAGGCCGTGGTGTCACTGCAAAGGTGCACTGGCTCTCTAAAATTGACGAAGACGGGCGAAACCGTTGGATCCACTGCACCCCTTTACTTGGTAGCAATGGCCAGATCGGCGTTTGGATGATTATCATAATTGACGATGATCAAGATCTGAGCAGAAGATGGAAACAAGCTCCACCCGTCGGTCCTCACCGTGGAAAGGTGTACGGGCGCGATGACCGAGACTGGCTTGGAACCAGTGACGGATATGCTTCGGGGAGTGCAGGGTCGATTCGAAACGGTTATACGCCAAGGATGCACAGTGGTTCGAGGAACGGAGTATCTGGCTCGGTCAGGTCTTCTTCTCCGAATTCCGTTCGACTTTAGCAAATCCAGACGCGGGATCCATTCCTCCGCTCTCCCCAAAGGCCATTTTTATAGAGAATCATAGATGTAGCCCGCAATCCTACTTGAGTTAGCCTAGTCATCACGCACCTCAACGACATGCACGTCCACTTGCAACAGGCTGTTGTGTGGGAGGCAATCATTCGCCCGGCTCCACCCATTCGGCTTAACAGAAGCCCACTTTGGCCTCTTTTCTTTCTTTGCTGAGACATATCTACCCCTCCTGAACGGCGACAGGAAGCTAGAATTCGTTCATTGCTTCCTTGGTATGACACCATGGTCACAGGCTCCAGACAGAGAGTGCTCCAACCACATGCCAGGGTCGGTCCAGAACCTAGATCATCGTTCTACTAACCATCGGCCAAGGCCAGTAATGATGTATTTATCCTTAAGGATCTGTTGGCTGTCAAGCTCTCCATACATGGCATGTGTGCAACAATTGGCAGCCAGCCATCACAAGAAGACGGTCATTGACAACGTCTTTAGAAGTACTGCCTACAAATAGGCTCTACTCTTAATAAGAGGAACGGCTGTTATCATCCATCCAGCAAGCTATGGGTTGTGAGCTTGACATGTCTTATATAGCGGGTCTTGGCTGCTAATTCGTAACAACGTAACACCAAAGAACCCGACTTCGCCATCTGTCTTGCCCTAGCAGTTCCTCAATATCTGAAAACCTATGATTGTATACCTAAGGTATTTCTTTCTTAGCGCAACCTGTTTGGAGCATTCAAATATGCCAGGTGAAATTAGAGTGAATTGAATTATCCGGGGCATCTCTGTACATTCACTCAATTCTCGATCTTAAATTAGTCAATCCAGTTGGTTCCCGTCCTGTCTTCAGCATCACCAAAAACTCAAAGAGCAATTTCCAGTATGCTATAGGCAAACTACGCCGATGACACCTAGGAGCCTAGCTCAATGAAAATCACATCCATCAGAGTAAACACTTCAGTAGTTCCAGAATCTACCCAGGTCTATAAACTCAGATTTGCTAATTTTATTCCGCGATATAGATTAACGAATGCCCTATTGAGTTGCTGGGATTCTCGTTGAAGTCTCACATTTTGATCTGATATTCTCACCATGTACCTTCGAAAAAAAATCTTGCCGTTGTGTGCAGCCGCAACATCACTCATCTTCGTTACTCTCCTTCGCTACCTTATCACTCAGGACCTATCACATGGGTTCTTTTCAGACTTGTCCAAGTACCAAGGACCACGTGGTGAAGGGTTCAACCAAGGACCTCTAGGCCTGGGAGATGTAGCTAGAGGCCTATCATCCAACTTTCGCCCAGGTTCGCCGAAGCCCCCCATTTCGAATTATTCTCGGGTTATGGTTGTTCCTCACATCAAGGAAGAAGACATCAAATGGATGGCGGATGAACTTCCGGATATGAATATCTCCGTCTATTTTGCCGACGATCCATCAGCGTATCTACATCCACCAAGGAACAAGGGACATGAAGTAATGGTATACCTAACATACATCATTGACCACTATGACAGCCTGCCAGACATTGTCCTTTTCATGCACGCGCACCGTTGGACTCATCATAACAACGAATTCCTTGGACACGATGCTGTGGAGATGATTCGCAGATTGAATAATGCACATGTGGTTAGAAATGGATACATGAACATGAGATGTCATTGGGGCCCAGGATGCCCGGAATGGCTCCATCCCGTCAGTAAGCAGGAACTCTTAGGAAAGCAGGAGGAAAAGGTTTTGTCGAAGTGTTGGAGCGAGTTGTTTCCCCTCGAGCCCATGCCAACTTTCTTAGCCCAACCGTGTTGTGCGCAGTTCGCACTATCAAAAGAACGGCTCTTAGCAATACCACTGGGTCGATATGTCTTTTACCGTGACTGGATACTAAGAACGCCTCTGAGTGATTACATATCTGGTAGGATCTGGGAGTACTCTTGGCAATTCGTATTCACTGGTCAAAACGTCTACTGTCCGGCGGAACATACATGCTACTGTGACGGGTTTGGCATATGTTTCGGTGGAAAAGCTCGATACAAAGATTTCCTAGAGCTTCGTTATACCAAACAGGGATTCGAGTCCGAATTAGAAGATTGGCGAGACAAGAAGAGGATCTTCGAAGAAGCGGCCCGAAGCGATAATGTCACTGGCCTTCCTGCTTCAGATCGGGGGAGGCATACTTTCCTAAACGAACAGATCGAAGCTCTGAACAAGGAAATGGCAGTAAGGAAACAAAATGCTATGGAACGAGGAGATAATCCAAAATACCGTGCAGAGGAGTGTGGTCGGCGATGGAAGAAGGGTGACGGCTTCTGAAGTCTCATAAGGAATAGTAGTCACAAATAATATCTCAATCTACATTCAGAATAAGCTTGG
>JAABUS010001193.1_pt1 | contig 58823 bp, 7 predicted proteins | sample 5560161 | NCBI WGS metagenome assembly JAABUS01 (sample SAMN10711885, study PRJNA513376) | rock metagenome | isolation source: Antarctica rocks | place: Antarctica: Victoria Land, Trio Nunatak nord | collected 2016-01-04
AAACAATAAAGACAAACTTTTTATATTTAATTATTAAAAAATATTTCTTTTAATATTAGATATAAGACTTTAAATATTTATTATTTATTATTCAATTATAAATAATTAGACAAAATAAATCAATTAGAGTTTTAAACGATATTTAAGATACTATATTAACAATATTTATAGTAATTAAATATTATTTTTATCTATAATATAATTAATACTTAATATAAAGATTTCGAATATTACTAAAATAATTCTATTCTTTATTAATTATAGCAAAAAATTTAATTTTTTTAAAAAAGAGTATATATATTTGTTAGTATAGTTAATTATTAAAAGAATATACAATACTATAGAAAAAATATAGAAAAAATCAATTAAATATTAAAATAAAAAACAAAAAACAAAATTTTAACTAAAAGAAAATATATATATATATATTTTTTTATAAAAAATCTTAGAACAAAAAAGTTAAACAAGAAATTAAATTATATTAAGATTAAAATATTTTTTGTTAAAAAAATTAAAAAATTAATTAATTACAAACTTGATTTATCTAAAAATATTAAAATATTTTTAGTATTTTATATCTTATTATTAAAATTAGCAAATTTAATTATATTTTTACAAAATATTTTTTATTTCTATTTGCAAAAAAAGAGATAGTTTAAAATTAAGAAAATTAAAAAATTAAAAAATTAAAATTTTTTTATTAAATAAAAAAGAAATTTTATTTTAGAAAATATATAAAAATTAGAAAAGAATTTTAATTGCTATTAGAATTTTTTGAAAAAATTCTATTAAAATAAAACATAAAAATAGTATTTTTAATTTTAGTTAATTAAAAATTAGAATTGTTTAAATAATATATTAAATAGCAATTTAGAAATCTTTACAACAAATTTAATAAAATATATTTTATTTATTTTTAAATTATTAATATTCTTTTATTTTATTATATTTTTTTATTTATTTTTTATTTTTCAAAAAATTAAATTGTTTTTTTAGTCAATTTAGTTTAGTATATATTTAGCGTACTTCTTTCTTTAAGTATATTTATTTTTTGTAAATTTATTTAATTAAAATCGAAAAAATTGTTAAATTATAATTATAATTAGATTGTATATATTTTATATACTTTTTAGAATTATTATTTATATAATAGATCTTATTAGATATTATATAGTTATAACAAGAACATATTACTAGAAATATTAAACTTAGAATATTAAAAAAATCTTTTTTTTAAAAGAAGAAATTTCTAATATTAATTTTTTTAGAAAATATAATAAAAAAATATTAAATTTTAAAACAAAAATTTTGAAAAAAAAAATAGTATTACAAGCTTATTTAAACTATATTAGTAATTTAGATTCTATATTTTTAAAATAAATTTGCTATTATATTTAATATATTTAAGAAGCAAGTATTTTAAGTATAATATTTAATATATTTGACAAGCAAGTATTGTAAGCAATTATATTTATTATATTTAACAAACAAGCAAGACAAATAATTAGTATTTTCTTAATATATAGAAAATCGAATATAACTCTTTTATAAACTATATTTAATTTATCTTAAGTTTTAACTTATTATTACAACTACTTAAACTACAAACTCTTGTTATTAAATAATTGCTAGTATTGTCTAAAAATATCTATAAATCTCTTTAATAATATAATTATTACACTAATTGTCGAATTGAATTTCGGTTTCAACTATTAAAATCGATTTGATTCGACAGTTTTAATATTAGAAATCGAATCGAATTGTTAAAAATTGTTAAAAAATTTAAAAATAATATAAAATTAGTTTTTTTTAAATTATTTTCTACATAATGTATTATAGTAATCTATAATATAAGAATAATCTACTATATTTATTAATTAAATTAAATAGATTAATTATTTCTATTAAATTATTAATTAATTATTTCTAAGAATAATAAAATATACTAAAAATAGTAGTCTTAACAATTCGAATCGATTTTTTCAAATCGAATTTAGATTTTAAATCTAGAAATCGAATTAAATTGTCGATTTTAATATTAGAAACTAAATTGATAATTCGATTTTAACTTTTGAAATCGATTTAATCTAATTCGAATCGAGTATTCGACTCGAACTCGATTATTCGATCCGATACAATTAGTCTAATAAGTATCTCTAATATCTTTGTAGAAAGTATTAGCATAACAATATATTGCAATTTTTTAACAATTTGTTTAGTAAATCAATATTTTGCTAATTTTTTGCATATATATTTTTAATAACAAGAATATTAAAATTAAACAACTTAAGTTTATTTTATAAATTAAATATTATCTACAATTTATATATATATAAATTAGATAAAACAACTTAATTTTATATTTAAAGTAAAAAATTTAGTAAAAAATATTAAATATAATATATTATTGCGTTAATTTTAATACTATTTTTTAAAAAAAAATTAAATAAGAACAAAAAGTTTAAATTTAATTTAATTGTTATAAAAAATAATATTTCTTTTAGTAAAAAAATATTATAAATTTTGCAATTTAGAAAGTTTATTAAAAATAATATTATTTATTTTGTTTCTAACTTTTAAATCAAACTTTTATAAAACAAAACAATATAAATATTTAAATAAGACTTTTCTTATATATTATAAAATATTTTTACAATTTATATAATTTAAACTTCTAAGTAATACAAACTATATATTAATAAAACTAAGTAATACAAACTATATATTAATAAAACTAATAATTAAAATAAATTATCTCTAAGATAAGAAATACAATTGCTAATTTCTAAAAATATATTAATTTATTATTTTATAAATTTTACTTTTGCAATTCTTTATTATATTATTAATATTTATAATTTATTAAAATATATAATTGTATTGCAATTTAAAATATATAATTTCTTAAAACTATTAAATTGTTTTAATTATTTTTAAATTGCAAAATTAATTTAATTTTATATTTTATTAATATTGTATTTTTGAATCTCCTATAAACAAAAAAAAAGAGTTAAGAGTAATAAATTATTAATAGGAAATTAAACAATTAATTAATATAGTTTACTTATATTAAACAATATATATACGAAAATTCTTATTAGTAAAGTAGAAGTAAGAAAAGCAATTAAATAGAAATAAAAAAACCAATTAAATTTAAGTATATTTTATACAACTTTCTTATAAATTTTAATATTTTAATAAAATTATAAAAAAAATATTAATCTAATTTATAAATATTATTAGCGTTATATTGTTGCTTTAATTGTATAACTTAATAATTTCTATTAATTTTATTGATTTTTTCTAAAGAGTCTTTGCAAATACAAAGTTTTAATTTTTTAATTCTTAATATTTGTTTGTTAAAAGATTTTTTTATATAATATTTTTCGAACTTTTATTATATATATAATTAGATTAACTGTCGAATCGGATTTTAATTCCAACTATTGGAATCAATTTAATTCAACAGTTTTAATATTAGAAATTAATTCGAAATTCGATCAAATTAATACTAATTTGAAATTAATCTAATTTGACTCGAGTCGACTTTCGATTTTAATATTAGAAATCGAATTAAATTGTTAAGAAATCGAAAATAATATTATTATACCAAAAATTACTAAAAATAGTATAAAAAATTTAAATATAGATTTATTATTATTATAGATAATACATTATAGTAATATATTATAGTAATATATTATAGTAATACTATGAAAAAAAGATATTTTTAATATAATTACTAATTAAGTACAATAAGTTAACTATTTCTATCAAATTGTTACTAAAAATAATAGAATTTACTAAAAATAATAATTCGAATCGGTTTTTTAAATTGAATTTCGATCTTATTTCTAAATTTTAATTCGACTCGAGTCGATTTTCGATTTCAACTTTAGAAATTAAATTAACTTTTTAATTTTAACTTTAGAAATTAATTCCATTTAATTCGATTTAATTAATTAATTCGAACTCGATTAATTAATTTCACGCAATTAGTCTATATATAATAAGTAATTTTTTTAAATTTAATTGTTTTTATACAATAAAAATTCTTTTTATTAAATAAAATATTATAATTTATAATATTTTTATTTGTTATTAAAAATAGTTTTGGTTTTTTATTTCTAATTTTTGTTAATTAATATTATATTTTTTAAAGCAAATATATTTGTATTTGAATAATAAAGTTTTAATAATAAAATATAAAAAACAAAATAAATTTACTAATGTTCGAAAAAACACAAACAATATATTTGTTTTTTAATAATATTTTTAATTTTAAATAATTTTGTAAACTTATAAAACAATTTCTTTGTAAAATAGATATTAAAAATATAATTTATTAAAAATATAATCTTATTATTTATTTAATATTTTTTTAAAATAATTGTTTTATTATAATTGTTTTATTATAATTGTTATACAAACTTAAAACAATTTCCAAGTTAATCTTGTTTATTTTAAAAAGACTAAATTTATTTTTAAATAATAAATATATTTAAATAGTTTTTATTATTCTAATTAAATCTAAAATTAATAATAATTCTAAATTTTGCTTTAAAAAGTAACAATTTAATAAATATATATAAAATACTATTGTATATATATTAAGCTAAAGTTAAAACCAAACTTTAATTATTTTGTTTAAAATTATAATAGAATTGCAAATAATATTTTAATATTTAATTTTATTACTTAATTTAATTATTAATTTAAAAATAAAATATTGTACTTAACTTTTATTTAATATAAATATAATAATATATTACAAATTAATAGTTACTAATAAAAAGCAATTTTTAATTAAAAACAATTTCTTAAATTTTAAAATATATAAGTAGCATTTTTTTAAACAATATATTTATTAAATCTTTCGCAATTTATATTAATTTAACAAATATATATAGCAATATTTTCGAATAGTAATTAACAATTATTAAGATTATATTATAGATATTGCTATTGCAATAATTAACAAACAATTTAATTATAAAGTTTATAAATGTCACAATTCTAGACTAGACAAACTTCGCTCTTCCATTACTCTCTAGATCTTTGCTCTCTAGTCTTAAATATACTACGAGTAACGTTTAACGTCTTGATATCTATAGTACTTATATTTATTTTCTATATATAGTTAGTTTTGCATAGCTAGTATTTTCGTCAATTAACTATATACTAGTTATTAAAGCTTTAACTCTAACATAATACTAGCTATCTCTTTAAATACAACTCTACAAACTGTACTCTAAAGATATTTATATTCGCTATCTTTTTTGCTTTGTAAAACAAGTTCTAAATATAAAGTTACTAAAATAAGCGCTTTGCGAAACATAATTAAGTCGCGACAATAAATATCTTTAAATTAATATACAACTTAACAATATTTAATTTCGTTAACTCTTTAATAAATTTGTTAGAAAAAATAAACAACAAATTGTTCTAACTACAATTTAATAAATTTGTTAAAATAGAATTAGTAAACTTGCTAGAATAAAGAAACAACAAACTATTCTAATTACAATTTAATAAATTTGCTAAAATAATATTAGCGAGTCTACTAGAATAAAATTAATAAATTTGTTAGAATAAGATTAATAAATTTGCTAAAATAAAATTAACAAATTTGCTAAAACAACAATTATAATACAATTTTGTTATTGTTTTTAAACAATATTTTTGTCTTTGTATATTAGAAGATTTGCTACGCAACAAAACAATACTTTAAGCAACATTTATTTTTAATATCGAAAATTTTGTTTTACAAATAATATAAGTTCTTCAATATTTATATAATGTTAAATATATTTAATCTTAAGCTCTTATTTTTATTTACAAATATTTATATTATCTATATTTTATCTATATTTGTAATATAATTAACAAAAAATTAACTTTAAAAAGCAAAGTCAAATCTAATTCTAACAAGAATCGCAAATTATTTAAGAAACTTTTAACAAATAAGAATTAATTAGATATTAATATTGTTTCTTGTTATAATTACTATTTTGTAAATTCTTTATTAGATTAAAACAATCTTAAAGAGAATTTAAAGCTTAAAGAGTACTCTAATTTACTTAAGAACAATATATTCGAATTCTTGTTACTTATTTGATTCAATTTTTACAAAATTATAACTAATAAATTAACTAAATTAAATATATTTAACAACATAAATTTGTTAAATATATTAATTCGATCTTTAATGTATTAATTGCTAGATAATAGCTTTGCTTAATTTCGTAACAAATATATTAAGAAAGAAGATAAAAATAAATTAAGTTAACGTCGCACTCTAGTTGATCAATTTAACAATTTTAACAAAAATTAACAAAAAACGTTTTAACTTCTTTAAAAAGCAATTAAAAGTAACGTAAAAAAATAATTTCAATTACTTTATAAAAATAGTATTATAATTGTTAAGTTTCAAATTAATAAAAAGATTAATCTTGACTATATTTGCAATCTAAAAATTTAAATTAATTTCTTAAAAACATTTTTAAGTTAAGTAGAATCGACAATAAATATTCGAAACAAAATAGTATATTGTTTTTGTTATAAGCGCAACAACACATTAGTTTAATACAATTTGTTTAAAACTATTATACATTAATTAAAACAAAAACATTTTTTTTTTCGAAATAAAAAAACTATATTTATTGAGTCTATTTATATAATTTACAATTTTAACAACAATAGCAAACAAAATTACTTTTATAAATTTAATTTATAAGCAAAAGATTAACTTAACAATATTTATTTTGTTTGTAATCTTAAGTTAAAATTATAAAACATAAAAAACAATAAATACTTTCTAGATTTCTTTGTCTTTATTCAAGATTTCAAAAAGTTTAAACAATAAATTATTATATTAGTTTCTAAGTTTAGCAATACTTCTTAACATTTTATCTTTAAAAAAATCAAATTTAATTTTGTTGTTATTAAGATTATTAACAATATTTTTAAAAAAATTAAGTATTGTTTGTTTAATAAATTTGTCAATTCTTATTTAACAATAAATAATTTGCTTAAAAATCTAAGTACTTAATAAAACAATTTAGACAAAAAACAATATAATTTTGTTAAGATTACGTTGCTTAAATTTGTTATAAAAAATATCAAAATCTTTAATTAATACGTTAATCGCTTTATATTTACGACAATCAAAATCTTTATATTAAAAGCTAATAAAATATATTAATTGAACAAAAATTTAAACTATAGACTTTAAAGTTGTTATATTATTTTAACAAATTATATTATTTTAAATTAACTTAACCAATTAATTTGTAAAATCGATTTTAAACTTCAATAAATAAAAGACTCTTATTTAATAACTACTTAAATTTCTATCTATATACGAGTTATTAATAATATTAATAAGCAAAATAATTGCATTAATATTTCTAAGCTTTTTAAATATATTAAAATAAATGCTTGCGACAATAGTAATTTAATACGTGTATCTTTATTTGCAACTAAAAACAAGATATAAAAGTATAATTTTAAGCTTTTAAAAATAAGATTAAGTTTTTTAATTTTTATTAAAAATATTTTGAGTTAAAATATAGATTATATTATAGAGATGCTTTTTGCAAAAACAAGTTAATTAAAATTAAAAATAAAGTTTTTATTAAATTCAAAACTTATAATATTAGCAACTTCAAGCTAACAACATTTAGAGAAAATAGTTTCTCTAATATCTTAAATAACAACTTAAATAATTTTAGCAAATAAAAAAACTAGATATTCTCAACAAAAATTGCAATTCAAAATAGAAGCTAATATTTATAAAAAAGACAATAAAGAAACTTAAAGTTATATTTAATTTATAAAATAGAATTTTGTTTATTAAAGTCGAACTTAATTCTAATATTATTAACGACAAATTATTTAACAATTAACAACTAAATTTTTATATTAAGATTTGTTCAAATTAAGTTTATTTATTTTTTAATAAATGCTATATTAAAACAATATTACTTATTAATATTAAAGTCTTTAATAAAATCTTTGTTAATAAAAAGTTCGTTAAGTTTTATAAATTTTCTACTATATTGTTTTAAAATTTTATCAAATTATGTTTAACTAATAACAAATTTGTCTCTAATATTATTTATATTGCTTAAATTATTGTTAATCTTAGCAAATATATTAATATTTTATAATATTTAATAATTAAACTAGAACAATTAATAATTATTTTTAATATACTTTAAATTAAGAAATATAATATATAAATTAAAGACAATATACAATTTCTTAAATTTAATTTTAATTATTGCATAAAATATTGTTTGTTAAATTAACAATTGTTAGAGATCTTTAACAATCGACGCAAACAATTAAAATGTTTGTTTTTAAAGTTTTTTAATAAAGTTGATATTTATTAAATAAATGTCTTTGTATTTTTGAAGCTTGTTATTAAAAAAAACTACAAGATAATTGTAATACTATTTGAGCACTTTGTTATACTAAATTAATTAAAGAAAAACAACAAATATCTAGCTTGCGTTGTAGACAACAATATTATTATAAATGTTGCAACTATTACTTTTAATAATTACAACAAATTCTATATTAAATTTAAATAAAATTCTTCAAATATAAAGCAATTTAAAAAGCAAATATATTTAAAATTTAAACAATAAATTAAGCTTTTTAACTTGCAAGAAATTAACAAATTGTTGTTTAATAAAAGCATTAATTATACTATTAATTTTGTTTTAAAAGCAACTTCTTTAACTAAAAGAATCTACAATATATTTTGTTAAAAAGAAAAGATTATTAAAGTCTATTTAGATAACATAAAGAGTAAAGATTAAATTTGTAACAATATTTTATAGTATATTATCTCTATTTTTATAATTAAGAAGTCTAATAGAGATTTGCGCGTCTATATAAATTATAGAGATTTTAATATTTTAACAATTAAGAATCGCAATACTTTATTGTTAATTAAAAAGATTTTACAACAATTATACAAAATTAAGTACTATAACAAATTCGATATTATTATTGTTTTTAACAAGATTCGAATATATTTGAATAATAAACACAAAATAGTCTTTATTATTTGTTATAACTTGTTTAAGTATATTGTAATATCTTTTAAATTGTATAATATCTTAACTATATTTCAATCTTTTATTAATAAGACTCTTAATTTCTATTTAAACAATTTTTATATTATTTATATAAATAATATCTTAATCTCCAATAATATTAAGAAGAAATATAAAAATTATATAAATAAAGTTTTTGCTAAGCTTTATAACGCAAGTTTTTATTTAGATATTAACAAGTATATTTTTTTTGTTAAGCAATTTAAATATCTAAATTTAATTATTACTATCGAAGAGATTTAAATAAATTTCAAAAAAATTAAATATATTTTTAAATAAAAAGCTTCTATTTGCGTACGTAATGTGCAAATCTTTCTAAATTTCGTTAACTTTTATTAACAATTTATCTATAATTATTTGAATTTAACTAAATCTTTGTTAGCGCTTAGTAAACTTAAAAACAAGAATCTTAATTTTTTATAACAATTTAACAATTTTAAAGATCTTGCGTTTAAAATTTTTAAAAAAGTTTTTATTAATTAGTCTATTCTATATTATTTCGATCTTAATTTAAAGATTTAAATCGAAAGCGATATTTTTAATTTTGTAATTGTTGTTGTGCTCTTGCAAATAAATTTAAATAAATTGCTTTATTTAATAATTTATATATTTAAAATTATATTGTTTGTAGAATGCAATTACGAGATTTATAACAAGAAATTGTTAACTATTGTTTGCGCTTTTAAAAAGTAATATTTAAAGTATATTAATATATTTGTCGAACAATCTATTAAGATTATTATCGATTATTGCAATCTAAAGCATTTTGTAACTATTAAGCAATTTAATTGTTGTTAAGCTCGTTAGACTAAGTTTTTGTTCAAATTTAACTTTAAAATTATTTATTGATTAAACGTATTATACGCGAAATCAAACAATCTAATTAAACAATTGCAAAATTTGCTTTTTAACAAAAACAACTTTCGCAATTAATTTTAACAACAAACAATTTTTAAGCAATACAATTTAAGATTAGATATAGTTAAAGTTGTTATATTAATTTCGCTACTATTAAGTATTATTTACAATTTAGTAACAAAATTAGTTTGTTTGCTTCGAGACTCTATTAAGTTTAAATTAATTGTTAACAAAGAAATTACAAAAATTTGCAAAAAGTTTACTTAAATTTTGCTAACAACTAACAAAGACGTAGAATTATTTACGTTTTTATTGCTTGCAATACTTGCATTACTTTGACAAAATAAATTTTGTTTCGCAAAATCTTTTCTCTTAGTCTCTTTGCTTGTTATTGTTGCATTTATTATTTCTTAATTTATAGTTTCTTTGTCTTTAGCTATTAATCTTGTCTTTCTTCTAGATACATTCGCAATTTTTTTTACAATCTAGCTCTTGTTTGTTGTCGCAACTAATTCGACAAAAGAGAAGAAATTTAAGACAAAACTTGATCTCGAAGTTTTTGTTCAACAATTATCAAAGATATATTTTTATAACAGTAAAATAAAACAAATTATCTAGATTAAAGAAGCTAGTAAACAAAAAATTTTAATTATTTTTTGCAAAACAATTAAGCTAGAGTTTAAAAACTATACAATAATCGAATATTAAACAATCAATACTAAGCATCTATTTGTTCGAAACAAGATATACGTGCTTCGAAACACAAATAATACTCTTTAAGTCGAAACAATTAAATTCTAGTATAAACTATTAAGCGCTAAATATTTAAATCGAACAATTATTCTTAAAAAAATACAATATTATTATTATTAATTTATATTGTATCTAGACGTTAAAAAGTATATTAAAAACTATTTTATATATAAGTACGTTAAATTATATTGCAAATATAAGTATAATCTATTAAAGTCTTTGTCTATTTTAAATTGTTATTAGTAAAATATATTTTGCAACTTTATTATTTTTTTGTTGTTATATTGCTATAAAGAAAAGATCTTTTAACATATTTTAATAATAATCGATAAATTATTTAAGAATAAGAAATTTATATTTATAAACTTTTTAGAAATTAAAATTGTTGTTTAGATCTTTATTAATTTTGTTTAACGTATTAAGAACTTTCTAGTTATTATTGTTTTTAATAGAGACACTCAATTTATTGTTTACTTCTAGTAACGTTTTTGCAAAAAATTAAAAATCAAATCTAAATTGTTAATTGCGTTTTACTTAAAAATCGACAATTAAATTAAAAATATTAACGTTGTTTTTAAGTAATATCTTCGAATATAGATGCAATACAATTAAGATAATTAAGTTAATTATCTTATTATTGTTAAATTTGTCGCAAATAGCTATACTAGCAAGTCTATTAATTTATTACTTTTTTTTGTTATTAAAAACTATCTATTACAATTAAGTCTAAAATTACTTAAGATCTTTTTTAACAACAATATGTTAAAAGCTTGTCGCAATATAAAAAACGTTAATAAGATTGTCAAAAAAATTAAAACTTTGCAAAACTTTCTTTGTTAAAAGCTTGTTTAAATTTAAGTTAAGTAAATGAAATTTGCTAATTGCAAACGCGTTGCAATCTCGAAGTTCAAAATTAATAATTAAGTTATATTTAATACTTAAAATATTAAAACAACTCAATTGTACAAGTTTTTAAAGCATAAAAATGCAAATCTCTATAAGATTATTCGAGCAATTAACAATTACGTCTACAAACTAAAATTGCTCGAATCAATAAAAATTTATTTAGTATTTTATTTATAACTTTTGCATTTTGACAAAAGCAAATCTTCGCTAGATTAATAAATTAAGTTCTTGTTGCTTATTAATATTGTTAACAATGTCGACAACAATAATTTCGAATATTATATCAAAAATATTAAAATATTACAATACGATATACGCAAAAATAACAATAATATAAATATAAATCTAATTGTTACTAATTACAAACCCAAAATGCTATAGTATTAAATTCTTTTTACGAGCTATACAAACTACAACAATAGATCTAAATAACTAGATTACTCTATAATTAACAATTGTTTTAATTTTGTTATTAATTTCTATTATTAATATCTAGACGCAACAAAATTTTATTAGATATTTAAGACGTCTTCTAATTAAGAATCTAATAAGTAGAATAATTTGCACTTATATATTTTTTGCGCTCTTTTATTATTGTTGCTAGATTTTGTTTAATATATATCTATAGTTCTTGTTGTTATATCTAGAATTGATTTCAAAAACGCATTGTCGATATATTACTATTGTTGGAAGTTACTCGCTATATATTTGTAGTAAAAATTAAATAATTTTTCAAATTAAATAAACTCGATATATTACTTTGTCTTATACGTTAGTCGACAAGAATTCTAGAAACGCATTATTGATATATTATTATTGTTAAAAGTTATTCAATATATATTCGCAATTCTTGTTGTTGTCTTTATAGTATTTTTATTAAATATTTTATAAACATTACTTCTAAATATTTTTTAAATAAGAGTTAACTTAATATTTCTAAATATATATACAATTGCGTATAAATTGCTATCAAGACACTTTTATATTATTTTCTCTCTTTGTGTAATAGATTTAGACGAACGTATTCAAATATAGTTAAAATTCGACAAATTTCGACTTTTTAATATTGTTATTTTTTTTGTTGTTATTAATTTTTTTTTTTAGATTATATAACTAATCGACTTTCTAAATCTTTTTAGATATAATCGATCTTCTAGATTTTCTTGAACGCAATCGATCTTTATTTTGTTATCGATTTCTTAACTTTTGCGTTACGTAATCTAGATCTTTTTCTTAGAATTAAAATCAATAATCTTTTGTATTCTTTTAATTTTTTTACATTTAATGTTTTCTTAAAATTTAATTACTTTTCTTCTCTTTTTAAATCTTGTTATTGTTCGACAAATTGTTCAAAACTCGATTTTCGTTATTTAACAATTGCTTAACGTTTAATTTCGAATATTAAATTGTATCTAATAGACGTGTGTTACGCTAGTACTTTCTGCGAAGATATTAGAGTAAATTGTGCTATTGAAGAGATTTGTAAACGTCTTTAAGCAATGTAAGCAATTACTTAATAACAAAGATTGCAACTATAGACAATTTCTATATTTAATAAATCTTTAAGAGATTCGATAAATTAAAGTAATAATAAGTAAAAATCTATAATAAGTTAAATACAATTTATAAAAAATTATATTCTAGTTTTTATATATTAAGAAAATATTAATTGTTTGTCTTGTTTGTTTGTCAAATATAGCGAACATAATTGTTCGCAATATTTGTTCGTCAAATATGTCAAATATTATGCTCAAGTTGTTTGCTTCTCAAATATGTCGAATATAATAATAAATTTGTCTAAAGATATAGAATTTAAATTACTAATATAGCTTTAATAAGCTCGTAATACTATCTCTTTTCTTTAGATTTTTTGTTTCGAAATCTAATATTTTCTTATTATATCTTCAAGAAAGATTAATACTAGAAATTTCTCTTTTTAAAAAAAAGATCTTTTTAACGTTTTAGATTTGATATTTTTAGCAATGCGTTCTTGTTGTAATTGTACAATATCTAGTAAAATCTCTTGTGTAAATAATAATTCTAAAAAGTGTGTAAAGTGTGTGCAATCTAATTGTAATTGCAATTTAACAATTTCTTCAAATTTAATTAAACAAATTTATAAAGAATAAATACAATTAAAGAAAGAAGTGCGCAATGCGTATATAAAGCTAAGTTAACTAAAAAAACAACTAGATTTTCTAAAGAATAAGAAGAAAGAAATAATTATAACAAAATAAAAAAACATTAACAATTTAAAGATAAATAAAATACATTTTGTCAAGTTTATTATAAAGACTTTTGAATTATTGTTTAATGTATTGTTCGAACAATTTTAATTTTTAATTAATTAAAATTAAGATACTATTTTTATATCTTGTTTTAATAAAATTTCTTTAGAAGATTTTGACAACAATTAAGATTCTTCTTTAGTTTTTATATATTTTTTAAGATAAAATATTTTTTTTACTTAATAAAATACTTTTAACTTTTTTGTTGTAGAATTTTTTTAATTTCGAATTAATTCTCTTTTTGCAAATAAAAATAAATGTATTCTATAAAAATATAATTAAGTTTGTTGACTTCAACAATAAAATATAAAATATTAGAAATATTTTAATATTCTTAGATAAGTCGAGTTTATAATTAATTAATTTTCTAATTTTTTTAACAAGAAAAAATTTAACTTTAACATAATTTAATTTCTTGCTTAACTTTTTTGTTTTAAGATTTTTTGTTAAAAAATATACTTTATTTCTTTTCTTTAATTAAGATATTGTTTTTTGTTTTTTATTTTAATATTTGATTAATTTTTCTTGCATTTTAAAGATATTATCGTGTATCTTTTTTAGTGTTGCTACTTTTTTAATAACTAATTGCGCAAACAAATACATACGTTCTTTTTCGAAAAGATTTGATTTCTTGTTATAGTTAACAAAGAATAAAGTTATCTTAATAATATTCGAAATCTTTGCATTAAGTGTTAATTGTATTATAGATAAAAGTAATACTTAATTACTTTAAGTATTATTAATATAGTATCTCAAATATTGTTTAAGACTCTAGTTTGTTTGTTTTATTTAATTATTTGTAATTAAATAATAAACAATAGATATTTAAAATCTTGTATTTAACATTAAGAGAAGCGTCTTTTAATAGTTAAACATAAAGAGCTTGTCTCTATTACTAGTTAATTCTTTAAATATATTATAATATTATATAAGTTAATTTAATATAATATACTTTAATTGTTTTGCAATAAATTTCTCTTTGCATACAATAATATATAAGTACTTAATAAACTTATTAATTATTATTAGTATCGAATTATATTTGTTTTCAATTGCTAAGTTTGTTGATTTTGACAACTTAATAATAAAGTTTATTGTAACTTTATTTTATAACAATTTAAATAATTTCTAATATTAAATTTCGTTATAGTTCGCATATATATTATATTTGTTCTACTAATAGTTAAAGTATCGTTTAATATATATTTTGACAACTTATTTTATCTATAGAAACTAATAACACTAATGTAAAAGCTAAAGAGTTTTTGTTACTTTTAAATATTTTTGCAATAATTCGTTATAATGCTCTTTTATATATTTGTCGATTTTGTTAATAAATATTTGAAGTTTTTCTTTCTTTATAGAAAACTTTTCTATATTATTTTGAAGTATTTGTAGTATAATGTTTAGCTTGTACTTGTTTGTTAATAATAATCTGTTTTTGTTAATTTTAAATATATTGTAATTAAACAATTTTTTTGTTTTTATATAATTACTTCTTCTATTAAGTGCGTTTGCTTTATTATTATTTTTATTTAAAGTATACTATATTTTAAACTTGTATTATTTAAGTCTTTCTAATTATTATATTTGTTTTCTATTAAGCTACTTTATAATAATAAAGTGCACAAAATTCTTATAATCTATAAGAATTGTAAATTTTAATATTTTTTTCTATATATTCTTTATAACTTTAAGAAGACTACTATAGCAAGTAATTTTTTATTGTAAACATTATAATTTTGTTCGATTAATAAAAGTTTTTTCGAAAAATATATTATTAAATATTATATATCTTTATATTTCTAGTTAAAGCATATATTAATAATTAAATTTAATGTGTTAATTTTAATCTTATTTAACAATTGCAAATTATATATTTTTAATATTGATTTCTTTAAACATTTTAATTTAAGATTCTAAAATAATTTCTTTTCTATAAGTTTCTATCTTTATAACATATTTTTTTTTGTAAGATTTGTTAATAATATTGCATTTGCTAAGTAGTTTTTAATAAATTTCTTGTTGTAATTTGTAAAATCTAGAAAGAATTATATTTTTTTAACGTTTATTAATAAATTTTATTCTTTAATTGTTTGTAGTTTTTCGAGATTTATACGTACTTTATATTGTTTAACAACAAATTTAAAAAAATTAATTTTCTTTTGATAAAATTTGTATTTTTTTAACTTAAAATGTAAATTTTTTATGTTTAAACATTCTAATATTTTGAAAATATAACTAATATATTTTTTTAAAGTTTTCGAATAAATTATAATGTCGTTCAAATATGCTATAACAAATTGATTCAAATATTGTTGTAATATATTATTAATTATTTTTTGATATATTGTCGAAACGTTTATAAGCTTAAATAACATTATTATATATTTGTATAATTTATATTGTATGCGAAAAGCTATTTTTTACTCTTTTTTTATTTTTATTTTAATCTAATTGTACGCTTCTTGTAAATTCAATTTAGTAAAATACTTTGCTTCAAATAGTTAATTCTAAAGTTTGTTAATATTAGATAGTAAATATCGATTCTTAATTATAATATTATTTAGCTTTTAATAATCGATATATAAGTAAAGAATTTTATTCTTCTTTAATACAAAAAGAATCGAGTATTCTATCTATAATTAGAATTTTTTAATAAATTTTTTATTTTTATTTTTTGCCAAGTATTCGCGAAGTACTTTAAGCTTTTTTTTAAATAAAATATATATAAGTTTAAACATAAATTGCTTGCTTAATTTAAATCTAATTTCGTAATTTTACAATTAATATTTAGAAAAAATCTTTGTTGTTTTCTTTTTTTAAAATAAATACTCTTAACTATTATATATTTGTAGTATATACTTTAGCGATTTCTTCGTTGTACTAAATAGTTTAAAGTTTTCAAAAAATTTGTAATTTTCTTTATTTATTTTAATTTTGTAATTTAATTAATCTTTGTTAATGTCTATTAAGTTAAACTTTGTTAAATTGTTTTTTTACAAAAATGTAAGCTTGCTATTTGCGATCGAGTTTCGACTCAATTTTTTATCTATTATCGAACGCTATTAATGCGTAAATTGAATATAAATTACGTAATTATATTGCGCAAATTTGAGTACTTGTATATTTTAATCAACTTTTAGATTGTATTGCTTTAATTAAAGTATTTCTAAAACAATATTATAAATAACTATTTCTATTATATTAAAAATTAATTTCTCGTAATATTATTAAATAACTATTAGTAGTAATTTTGTTTCTTTATTTACTTTTTTATTCTTGTTAAATAATAAATTTTTATCTACAATTACTAGATTGTATGCGTTAAGCTTCTTTTAAATAAAATACTTTTTTCTTTTAATAAAAGCTTCGATTATAAAATTATTTGTTGTATTAAAATCGATTATTGCGATAAATTGTTATTTATTAACTTTAATTAATATAATAAAATATTGTACGTATATTGTTAAGTTTAATTGCTATTATTAAGCTAACATATTGCATTTCTTTAATATATTCTTTATTAAAAAATTTAAACTTTTTTTTGTTTTTATGTTGTAACTTTTGCTTTAAATGCTTGTTTACACTAAGTTTTTTTCTTATACTAATTTAATAACTTAAATTTTTTAAAAAATCAATTAATTTTTTCTTTGTTTTCTAAATAAGTTTAGCATAAATTGTTATAGCAAGTAATTTAACTAAGTATTATATATCTCTTCGCTTTCTTTATTGCTTATTTGAATAAATTAATATTGCTTAATTGTTGTTCGATTTTATTAAAAATATCTCTTTTTATAGTAACGTCGCTTTCTAGCGCTTTCTCGCATTTGTTTACAATTTAATTTATCTCTCTTTTCCTTAATAAGCTAGCTAAAGCGTCAAAATAATCCATAATATTATTTAGATATTCGTGAAAGTTCTTTTAGTTATATTTGTTGTTTAAGTTTGTTACTAAATAAAAGTATAATATTCTTAATTTTGTAATTTTATTAAATATTTAATTAAATTTTTGCGTAGACATAATTGTCTTACTTAATAATGTTTTATCTAGAACTTTTTGTAATTAATTTGAATTTTTTATTAAATAATAGTTGTTGTTTGATCTAGTTTTAAGAGTATTTATCTTTGTGTTAATTTGCTTTCTAATGTTGTTCTAGCTATTAAGTATCTCTCTTAACATAGTATTGATTTATCGACAATTTATTAAGTTTTATAATTGATAATCTCTTACAAAGTAACTTAATTTGTTATATAAATAGTACGTTTTTTAAAATTTGTTATTTTGCTTTTCTTTAAAATTTTTCTCTTTATATTGTTAAATAAAATTTAGTTTTATAAATATAAATCTACGATAATTAAGATTACTATACTTTTAACTAGAACAAAATTCTTTCTACTAATATTTAATCGCTAATTTAAAGAAAATTCTTGCTCTTTTTTAAAGTTAATTGTATCTTTTTTTTATAACTTTTTTATACAATTTGTTGTTAAAATTGATAATTACTTTAATAAGATTAAATATATTATTAAATTTTTTTTATTATGTATAATTTTATTCTTTAGATTGTTTTTAAAATTTTATCAAAATATTGTTATAAATGCGACATTGTTTTACTTAATTAAATTAATATACATTTGAAATTTAATTACGTAATCTATTGCAAAGATTTGTTAAATTAAATGCTAAATTACTTTTTTTGCAATTTGTTTTTTATTAAATATTTTAAAGATTCTTTGAAGCTCTCTTTTAAAATTATTAAAGTTTATAAATATTGCACAAGAGTTTTTGCTATTATTTTTTAAGTATTTTTGTAAATTTGACTTGAGTTAATGTTAGACTCTCTCTCTAAGAAATGTTAATACAAAAATCGTTTTCTAATTTACTAAAACAAAATAGAAGATAAAATAGATATTTATTTATATAAGTTAATTCTTTAAATCGATACAATCTTTATAATAGATATCGAATTTATTAATTCTAATTTTGTTGTCTTTTATAATTGATAATCGACATAATATTAATAAGCTAGTATTCGAAATAAAGACGCGTTAATTTAATATAGATATTCTTAAAATATTTAAAGTATTATACTAGTACTTTTTGCGAAAATATTAAAATAAGTTGTGCTATTAAAGAGATTTGTAAACGTCTTTAGACAATATAAGCAATTACTTAATAACAAAAATTGCAATTATAAACAATTTTTATGTTTAATAAATCTTTAAGAGATTCGATAAATTAAAGTAACAATAAATAAAAATCTATAATAAGTTAAACACAATTTATAAGAAAATTGTATTCTAGTTTCTATATATTAAGAAAATATTAATTGTTTGTTTTGCTCGTTTATCGAATATAACAAATATAATTGTTTGCAATGTTTGTTTGTTAAATATGTTAAACATTATGTTTAGATTGCTTGCTTCTTAAGTATATCGAATATAATAATAAATTCGCTTAAAGACGTAGAATCTAAACTACTAGTATAGCTTTAATAAGCTCGTAACAACGTGTTCGATACTAATTGAAGATAGTTAAAGATAAACTAGAATATTATTTGCAATATATACGTTTTTTGCTTTTTATATTATTGCTTTTTGCATATTTTGTTTCAAAATTTTCGATTATTTCTCTTTATTCGACAAATTTATTCTTTTGTTTAACGCGTATCGAAAACTTTAGTTTTAATTGTCGAATAATATTTAATATATATTCGATATTAATCGAAGCTTGTATTTAACAAGTATTTAAGATTAATTAAAGTTAATTAAAAACGCTAACTAGAAAATTTAATATCGCTTTGTCGAAGCTTGCAAATAGAAAAAAGAAATAATATTATAGTTTTAAACTAGATAGACTTCGCTCTTTAATTACTTTTTGAATCTTTGTTCTCTAGTCTTAGATATATTATAAGTAACGTTTAGCATCTTGGTATCTATAGTACTTATACTTATTTCTTGTATATAGTTAGTTCTACATAGCTAGTATTCTTGTCAATTAACTATATACTAGTTATTAAAGCTCTAATCCTAACAATAAATATTTTTGTTTAAAATTAAGTAAAAACTAATAGTAACGTCAATTTATTATATAGACAATAATATAATATTTTGTTTTATTAATAAATATTATATTCTTTATAATATATATATATTAATATTTAATATTATTTTAAATTAATAGAACTTTTTATATATTATTAGACTAATCGTTCGATTCTAATAGTTGGAACCGAATTGCATAAATTATAAAAATACTAACTATATAAGATTAAAACTTGACCTAATTAGATATAACTTTTGGGTTAGATTATAGATTTCGGGGAAAACCCGACCCGAACAATTAGTCTATATATTATAATTTTTATTTTTTTAATTTCGAAATATTTTATTAAAGAATTATTATAATATAATCTAAATAATTTAATTTTTATAAAAAAAGAATACAATTTCTTTATAGATAAATTACTTTTGTTTAGCGCAAATATTATACATAATACTTAAAAATAATTATTTTCTTAATTTTCAAAGTTATTAAATTTTTGTTTTAAAACTTTTTAATTTTTAACAACAATAATAAGAAAAGATTTTCTAAATAAATTTTTTCTTTATATATTAAACAAATATTATATTAATATAATTGTTATATTACAATACTTTAAACAATTTTAATAATTTCTTTTTTTGTTATTTTAATATTTGTAATTGTCTTATTTGTAAATATATAAAAATATTTTTTAAATAACTTATTGTTAAGCTTTTTAATTCTAGAAATCTTTTCTTTGCTTTAAAAATACAAAGATTGTATAAAGTATATCTTGCAATACTAGATCTGCTTTGCAATAGCGTGTGTAGTATTGTTACGCTAGTATTTCCTACGAAGATATTAGAGTAAGTTGTGCTATTAAAGAGATCTATAGGCGTCTTCAAGCAATGTAAGCAATCACTTGATAACAAGGATTGCAACTATAGGCAATTTCTATGTTTAATAAACCTTGAGAGAGATTCGATAAACTAGAGTAACAATAAGTAGAAATCTATGATAAGTTGAACACAATCCATAAGGGAGTCGCGTTCGAAAGCTATATATCTTTTTCATCATTAAGAGTTTAAGATGTTCAAGATGATTAAGATCTTAATCACCTTGATCACCTTGATCAAAATTTAAGGTGTTCAAGGGTCAAGCCATCTTGATTACCTTGATTCTATTGATAGATTTTCCCTTCTTGATTATCTTGTGAAGAGCGATGCGCGACGACTAATATATATTAGCACGCGACTTGTAACAAGTATATATTAGTATATGCTTAACAAAGAATTACACGAACTAGATCTACGCAAAACTAATATTAAATTAACAAATACTATCTATATATTATGTCTTTTAGATCTTGTAGAAAGTAAGATTTTTTTTGCATTTGCATTTTTTAGCAATTAGTTCTACTATAAATATTACTATTACTATTATATATACTATCTAACTTAACTTGTTTAACTATATAGCTTTATTTAAAAAGATAATAACTATTTTATAGTTCTAATTGCTTTGTTTAAACTAAGCTACTTAATTAAAAACAATAATTAATAGACTATTAATAATTTGTTTTTGCAAGTATATTTAGAAATCGATTAACTTTTAAGATATTACTAATAATTAGCTATATAAAGAAATCTACGCAAATAATATATTTTAAAAATTAGACAAAAATAATTATCTTAATACTAGCACATTTGTTAATTAAAATAAAAAAGATATTAAAATATTTAATTTTAAAAACAAATCTATATTGTTTATCTTAACAAATACTATTATATAGTATATTAATAATACAAATATACTATAATTTCTAAAACTTAAAATCAAGCTTACAATTGCAAAATTTTAGCTTATATAATATATTAATAACTAGATTGATCGTTTTTTGGTTTTCGGTTTCAACTTTTGGAACCGACCCGAAACGTCAAGGAATCGAATTACTATATATAGTATATTCGGTTCCAACTTTTGGAATCGACCCAACTCTTGACGCCAAGAATTCGGGTTTCGGTTCCAAAAATAATTAGTCTATCGATAACTATTGTTGCAAATAGAGCAATAATTATTATTAATTTAATTAATATAAAAAAACTAGTTGTATTTTAATTCTCTTTTGTTTTTAACAATCTATTTATATATTTTTTTAACAAAGTCGCGTTTTGTATTTTGTATTTTGCGCATATTAATATTTTCTAACAATTTTTTCGAACAAAATATTTCTTAATTATATTTCGACAAATACTATTTACTTTTAGAAAAATATTTCTATTAAATTATTAGTATTTTTAATAATTGTTTTATTAAAGAATTGTAATTTCTTTATTTTAATTTTGTATTATATTATTCGATATATACAAATAAAACTTACAATATATTAAATAACTTAAAATTCTATAATATTAGCTAATAGTTTAAACAACTTTTTTGTTTTTCTACTTTAAGAAAATCTAAAACAAAAATCAATTAAAAGTAAAAAAAATAATTGTTCGAATCTCAAATTTGTATTGTCGATATTAGCAAAAAAAATAATAAATAATATCGAAAAACAAATTTGTTTTTGTAAAATCAAAAAAGAACTATACAATTATTAATTTTTAAAAATTGTAAATTAGTTCTATTGTTGTTATACAAATATTTTACAAAATTATTATACTAAAAATAAAAATACTAAATCTTAGTTTTTTTAAAGTATTTTTTTAGCTTAAAAATTCGATTAAATTTATTTAAACTATTTTTTTTTCTATTTTAAGATATATTTTTGTTCTATTTGTTTGTTGTAGCTTCGCTAAAGATATTCTATATTTTAGCAAAAATTGTTATATTTAATTACAATTGTATATTTTGTTAATATTACTATTTTAAAATATTAATTGTAGCTTATTAGCTTCTAACTTCTTTTTTTTTTTCTAATTTTTATTTTTTTGTTATTTTTAATTTTTTAATATTGTCTTTTGTATAATATTCTTAATAAATATATTATTTCTTTTAAGAATATCGATCGACTTGATTTTTTTATTACATTTTTTGTTTCTATAGCAAAAACTTATATTTAGAAATTTAAAAACTAATTTTTTTTTTATTTGAAATAAAATAGTATATATTTTTATACAATTATTTTTATTAAATCTTGTATCTTTTTTATATTTGCAAAACTTTATATTTTTTACTAAATACTCTAGATTTTTCTACTATATTTTATTGATTTATTGTAATATATATTTTGTGAATTCGAAAAAATTATTTTTGTTTTTTTGAATACTTAATTGTTTAACTCTTTTAAAATAGAACTCGATTTCGAAAAATTCAAATTATATTAGCAAATTGCGCATATATATTTATTTTTATCTTTTATACAAATTAAACACTTATAGCGTTATATATTATTATTTAGCAAAAATATACTTATTTGCAATATTGTTTTTTGCATTTATTTTTGCTTTAACTTGCTTTTTAACAATATTTAATTTTGTTTTAGCTTCGATATTGTTTTAAGCTTACTTTATATTTTGTTTGCAACTTGTATATTTATTTGAACTAAATTAGATACTTTTTATTAAATATTTATTAAAACAATCAATTATAAAAAATTATAATTCTAATTTTCTCTATATCTTTTGTTTAGACAATTCGAAAATTTTTGCTTTTAATACAATTTTTTCAAATATACAATATTAAAAGTATTGTTATTTCTTAATATTAATTGCAACGCTCTAAAAACAAATTTAAAAATTTAAAAATTGTTTTTATTAAATTTTTGCAACAAAATATAATATCGAAAATATAATTTGTTTAATTCTTCGATTATAAACAAATTATTTTGAGTCTTATTAACAACTTTTTAAACAAAATATACGCAATTTCGAAAACTTTAATTATAAAATTAATAGTTTTAATAAGTTCTTTAAGTTTTGCAATATTTTAATAAAATTATTTTTAATTGCAAAAAACTTTGCTTTCGAAAACTTAAATATAATAAATTAATTGTTTATTAATTTGTTTAAATTTTATAAAAATATATATTAATACACTTTTTAAAAATAGACTTTGCAATTTATATTAAACAATAGACTTTTTCTAAAAACTTGTTTAAAAAATCAAACAACTTTAAATTTTAACTACAAGCTATTTTTTAATATAATCTATTTAGCAAACAATTTTACAAATATATTTATTATTTTTAGAATCGCATTTTACAATTTCTTGAAAAATTTTCTATTAGTTTTTAATCTTTAATTACAATAAAATATATATAAAATCTCTTTTTGCATTTTAAGATTTATTAAAAGTAAAATATTAAAAAATCTTAAAAACTCTATATTAAATTGTCTATTTAATTATTTGCAATAATATAGTTGTTTTACTTTTCTTTCAATAAAACAAACTTTAAAAATATTTCGAATTTAAGTATTTATATCTTAGTTAATATATTATTTGGCAATTTTATAAAGTATAATATGTATAAAACTATTATTGTTAACACAATTTGTAATATTATAATAGAGAAAAACGCAAAATATAATTTCGAAATCTATATATTATTTTAAACTATTAATAGTAGATTTAAGAATTTGTTCGAAACAAATTTGCAAAAAAGTTTCAATTTCAATATTAATAATTATAATATTAGCAATTGTAATATAAAGACAACTTTATATAATAACTATTTTAAAGTATTGTATTTTTCTAATAGTTCTTTGTGTTTGTAGATTTAATACAAGTCTTATCTAATAATTTTAAATCTATATCGCAAGATTGTTATTTCTAATCTAAAGTTATTGTATTTACTTAATTAAATTCTCGAACAAATCTACAATAATCTAATTGTTAAAATAGTTCTAATAAATACAATTAAGTTATTATAGAAATCAAATCGATTGTTATTTTGTTTCTAAAGAAAAATTCTACTATAAAATATATTAAATACATAAATAATAGACTCTGCAAAATTGATAATAAGAAAATTATTGTTAGTCTAATATTAACTTTATTATAGTTTTTGTCTTTTGTATTAAAGCAAACAATTCGAGAAAAATATTATATATATTGTCTAGAAATTCAAAACTTTCTACGCAATATTTTGTTATTTATATTACAAAACAATCTAAAGATCGACTCTATTATTAAACTTAATATAATCAAATATATAACAATAGATTCTAATAGTATTGTTATATTATATTTTTACTCGATTAGAACAACGCAACAAATTTTCGATTATCTTTTTTTGTATTTTAAATATTGCAAATATTGTTTCAAATATATTGCAAACTCTTGCATTCTATTTTTTAATTAAATAATCTAGCTTAAATATTTAAAATAACAATACTGTTATTTTTTTAGATTCTTAATTATAGTTAACGCAAATTTAGAATTTTTTTTTTTTTTTTTTTTTTTTGTATCTTAAATATTGCAAATATTGTTTCAAATATATTGCAAACTTTTGTATTCTATTTCTTAATTAAATAAATTAGCTTAAATATTTAGAATAACAATATTATTATTTTTCTAAATTTTTAATTATAGTCGACGCAAATTTAGAGCTTTCTTTTAAATTTAAAAAACTTTTTGATAAAACTTTTAGCAAACTAATTTAAATATTTGTATTTATAACAAGAATTCTTTTGCATTTTTTATTTTGTTAAATCGATTTTTTTGCAATACAAGTTGCTTATATTATATACTACATTACTTTATTAATTTTTTTGACAAACAAGAACACTTAATTTTGAATATAAAAATTATTAAATTTAAAAAAACGCGTTTGTTGTATTTACTTAAAACATTTAAAAAGAAAAAACAACTTAAATCGAACAAAAAAACAATAATATAAAATAGTTGTTTGCAATATTGTTGCGAGAACAAAAAGAAAATTGATTCTATAAATTAAGACTCGAATTTGCGCAACTTGCAAAATATTAATAGTCTAAATTTCAATATATTATTAAATTCTTTTAAACAATTAAATTATAAGTTAATCGAAATAATAATTTGTTATCGAAATTTTGTTAATTAAATATTGTAATATAACTCTTGTTTAAATTAAAAAAAATACAATTTTGTATATAAACGCAAAGATAAAAACAATTGTTTAAACAATTCTATAATAAAATTACGCAAATTTTTAACAACATTTCGATTTATTTACAATTCGAAATATATATACGCATTCTATTTGAATTAGCGCTTTTGTATTATTAATATTTGCAATTTGTTTAACAATATTTTTATTAATTTTGTATATTCTATATTGTTGTTTTATCAAGTTTTAATAAATCTTATTATAATAGTTAAATATCGAAAAACAAAAAAAATATTATATTTTTATTTTTTATTTTTTATCTATTTTTCTATTTAATTGAATACGTTATTGAAGTCTATATACTTATAAAAGTATCAACTATTACAAGATATTTCTCGACAACAATATTAAGAAAAAGAATTTATATAGATATTTGTTTTTGTAATATTTAAAAATTATATATTTTTTGCAATTGTATAGAAAATTACTCTAATTACAAAATCAAAAATATTTTGTTCGAATATATTGTTGACTTTCAAAATTTCTTACGTACGTCTAACAATATTTGCGACAAAAATATTCTAAATTAAATTAATATTATATCGATAATATTAAATATAATTTATAATCGACAAAAACAACAAATAATATAATTATTCTATTTTAGTTAAAAAAAATTTAATTAAAAATTTATATTATTTTTTATTGTTATTAATTCTAAGTCTATTCAAACAACAATTCGATATAAAAGAGAATTGTATATTACAATTATTTAAAGCAAATCTATTACTCGTAAACAAAACAACAAAAACTCTAAATTGTTTCTTGCGTATATTTAATCTTTTTTACTATCTTTAAATGCTATATTTTTAGAAAACACAATATTACAATTGTTATATAATTAATTAACGTTCGATTCTTTAACTTAATTTTGCGTAAAAATATCTATTGTTTGTTTGTTATTAAAATTTCCGATTTTTGCAAATCGAAATTTATTTTAAATATAAACAAATACATTGCTATTGTTGTTTTTGCTATTTTTGTTATTTTTGTTGTCTCAATTATTATTGTCGCGAAATTTTAAAATAAAATTTGAACTACTCGAATATTAAAAATATACTAAGAATTAAAACAAAAAAAAACAAACAATTAGTCAATTGTTATTAACAAATTTAATAAATAAAATTCTAATTAAATTATCTTAATAGAGAACATAGAATTTGTTAGACTATTCTACTTAAAAATTGATTTTATCTTTTTTGTTATTTTTGTTGTCTCTATTATTGTCGCTATTATACTTTAAAATAGAACTTAAACTATTTAAATATCAAAAATATACTAAAAAATAAAACAAAAAAAGACAAACAATTAGTTAGTTATTATTAACAAACTTAATAAATAAAATTTTAATTAAATTATCTCAATAAAAGATATAGAATTTTCTTAATAATTTTTTTTAAAATTTGTTTCTTTTGTTGTTGTTTAATAAATTTAACTATATATAAAAACAAATTTACTTGTCAATCTTCTTATTTTGTTCAACAAATATACAAAATCTTTTAAATTTACTCAAAAATACAACTTTGTATATTAGAAATTTAGAGTTGTTTATTTCGATAAAACAATATTGTCAAAATATTTTTTTATATTTTTTTTATACTATATTTATAATCTTTATTTTATCAAAAATATTGTTGTTGCTTTTCAAATATATCTATAGCGCTTTTACTTTAATAAAACAATATATTAAAAATTATATATTATTATTTTTTTAAATTATAACAACTAACTTTATTCTATTACAACACAAAAAGAATTTTACGTTATTATTTTTTCAAACTTTAATTATTAATTTTATTCTATTACGAACGTTGCAATTATTGTCGAAAATTATATATTATTTGTCTTTAATATTTATAAATTATTTTTTGACAATTTTTGTATTAATAGATTTCGAGTTACAATTAATTAATTATTATAAAACTTATTTATTAAGTTTTATTTTATTGTTTTTAGACAATTTGCAATTTTAACTTAGCAGCACAATTTAGTAGAAATTATAATAGAAAAGACGTTGTATAAATAGACAAACAATTGTATTATATATAATAAATATTTAATAATTGCAAATTAAGATATTAATAACGCTTTTTAAATATAGTATATAACAATATTGTTTTATATATTTTAGACTTTTGTATTAATATATTTTTGAATAACAATAACAAAACAATATAAACTATAATAACGTTAACTCTAATAAAGTATATAATTGTTTATACTTGTATAAAATAGTTTAATTTTTCGAATTTTATAGTAATTTAATATAGTATTCTTAATTAATAGTCTAATTATCTAGTATAAGTTAAAAATATATAAAAATATAACTTTATATTAATATATATATACTACATTAAACTTGTATAAAGATTACTATTTATTTATATTTATCAATTATAGAGCACAATAGATATATATTACTATTGTTATAATTAAAACAAAACAAAACAAAATCAAGTCTCTATATATTGCACAAATAAAAAAATATAACTAAAACTTTTTATTAACTATTAGTTCTATTTTGTATTAATACTATTTTTGCTATATTTTCTCTATAGATATCTTGTTCTAATACAAATTTAATAGAAAATATCAATACTTAAAGTTTTTTACAATAATAGATAGAGACAACTTTGTTTATTTTTTTGCGCAATATTGCTTGTTACAAACAATCTTTATTAAATAAATTAAATTTAAATTTATTAAATTAATATCGAATTTCTTGATATTTCTTTCTAATAGCTCGACGTTTTTTTTAATTATTTTTGCTATTATTGCTATTTCGACAATCTATATATTATTTGAATTTATATTGTTTTTTTGAACAAACTTGCGAATAATTTTAGTTCGATAAAGTTAACATTGTTCGAAATATAGTTTGTTTAAAGTGCGAGTATTCGAAAAAAAAAAAGGTTTTTGTAAAAATTTAACAATATAATCGATATTAGTTTCGATTTCGAGATAGAACAAACAAAATCTATAAATAGAAACAATTTAACTCAATAGAAGAGACAATCTACAACATAATATATACAATTTTACACAATTAAATAACAAAGAGCAATACAATATATTTAAAAACAAACAAAACGTTATTGTTATTGCAACTAATATTAATATATTGTTCAAGAAAAATAGTATGTTTGTTGAATTTATTATTTACAAATTATTATTGTTAAAATCTAGACTATTTATTTGTTTTAAAAAATTATTATTGTTAAAATCTAGATTACTTAGTTGTTTTAAAAATTAATAAAATTGTTCAAAAACTATATTAGTATTAATTATTGTTGCAATATATAAATTCTAGTTAGTTTTTAAAATATACAAAATACTAATTATTATATTGTTAATAGTAATTTGCAAACAATAATTTTTTGAATAAGAAAATATAGTAAAAAAAGAGATAAAAAATTATTAAAAAATAAATATTAATAGTTTAAGTTTATTTGTTCAATATTCTTATTAACTTTTATATAATAAGTAAGACAATATTCTTATTATTTATTATAAAGTGTCTTGCATAAATCTCTTTATTTGCTCGAATATATAGCTATTAAAATATATAATATTGTATTGTTTATAATATATTATTGCTAAAAAACTAATTCTATATAATCTTAAAATATTAAAAAAGTTAATTAAAAAAAACATTAAATATATATTGCAAGTCTATAAAATATACAATTATATTAATTGTTAATTCTAAAACAACAAATTTAAATTGCGCAATTATTTTTGTTTTGCGAATAAAATCTACAACAAAGTTTAGACTACAATTGATTTAAAAAATACAACACAATATTTAGTAAAAAAATTCGTAAAAGTACTTTTAATATCGCGTAGTCTCAAAATCTATCTACTATTATCTACAAAATTACTATATTAACTATATTCGAATTGCTTAAATTATAAGATATATTAATTTAAAGTTTTGAAACTATCGATAGAGAAATTAAAATAACAAAAATATAGACAACAAGTTAGTATAAAAAAGAGATATTTATTAACTATAAAAACTAGATATAGAAATTAACTAAAATTTTAAGTTTTTTAAGTCTTTTTACAATTTTCTATTATCTATTATTAAATTATATTAAGAGCTAGATATTTAAAGCAATTAAATAGAAAATCTATATTTTGCGAATTTCACAAAAAAAAAGATTTGTTAACAAGATTGTTAAAATTTGTATCTAAATATATTAGAAATCTCGAATTGCTATATAGAGAATAGATATAATCTTAAATAAATTATAGAAAATTAACAAAAGAGAAAAAGAAAATATAAAAAAATATTGCAAAAAAAAAGATTCGATATTGCGATATTAAATATTTAGATTTAACAAAATTGTCAATTTTAGAAAAAATCTAAAATATATTGCTAAAAAATCGAAAAAAAATTATTATTATACAAGAAAGACTATTAAAAAAGCGTAGAAAACTATTAAGAAAATAAAAGAGATTGTTAAAAAAACAAAAGAGATTAACAAATTTTAAAAATTAGCTTTTCGAGATTCTTATTGCTAAATTTAAAAAAATTGAATAAAAATATTAAAATTAATATTTGCAACAAATTCTATATCAATAGAGTATTAATTTGTAAAAAAATCTATATAACAAATTAAAAATACTAAAACATTAAATTAGAACATTTGTTAACGCTAAACTTGCAACAATTATAAAATTAATATATAGATATATTAGTCGCAATAGAGAATTAACTAATAGAAAATATAAAAATAAAAAATTTATTCAAATTTATAGATTTGCTAAACGTTTGCGCATAATCGAAAACATCGAAATTAAAAATACTAAAGCGCAAAATTAACAATAAAATAATTTTTAATTGCTAATCAATATATTGTTCGAAATAACTATTAATTTCAAAAATTATTGTTTTATTGTTTTTAAAAATTAGAAATATATTTTCTAGTATATTTAATATGCAATTGCGCAATAATCGAATTGTTTTATTGCAAACTTAAATATTTTGTCTTTATAATTGATTCTAATTTGCTATTATTATATTTAACGTTTACAAACAACAATCTAGCAATATTTTGTCAATATATATAATATAGAAAATCTCTTATACAATTGAAAACTATTAATTGACACAAATTAACAAAAATAAACAATAAAAGAAACAAACTAACACAACAATTGTTTTTTGATAAAAATAAATAATATTGTTTAGATTGTAATCGAAAATCTTTATAATTAAGTTGTTGTTTAGAACAACAACAAAGCAAAAATAGTTAATTAATTAATTAAGTTTTAATATTTAAATATTGTTATACAAAATAGAAATCTTTTAGAATATAATATCTTTTATATTGTATATTATCGAATTTTAATATAGATTGCTACAATTGTATTTTTGCTAAATAAATTAAGTACAAGTAAGAAATTTCGAATTAAAAGTAGACTTGTCAATATTGTCTATCTATTTATCGAAAAATTGATAAAAATTTATTAGAAATTTTTTGCAATATTTGTCGATCTTAATATTTAGACAAACAAAGTATTTTATTTGTTTAATATTAATATAGTTTTTAAACGCATTAATACTATAATTAAAATAGCAAAATATTAAATTAATTATAGTATCTTATTGCAAAAATATCGATATTAATAGAAAAAAATACGTAAGTTGTTGCGCAATAAAATATAAAACAAATATAATTTTAAATCGATTCTAATTATATGTTGTAAAATAAAGTATAAACTAATACAAAATTAATTTTCTTTGTTATTAGTTTAATTGTAATAATAATTGTATATATACAACTTAGACTTAAGACTTAATTAAATTTTAGAGTTGTATAGTTAGTTAAAAATTGTATCGATTATAATAATTCTATTTTTTATTTAAAACAATAACGCTTTAAATATAAAAAATCGATTTCTAAGTTTTTTTAGATTAAAAAACGTAATTTGCTCTTAATTAGTTTTTAAAAATTTGTAATATTTAAAATCTCTCTTAAAATTAAAAAAGCAACAATTAGTACAAAAAATATAAATCTTAATTTCAAGTTTACTATTCAAAAATTCAATAAATTTAAAAAATATATTTTGAAGTATTTTGTTAACAATTAAAAGGTTGTTTATCTTAATATTTAACAAATTTGCAAATCTATTTCAATAAAAACAATATAAACAATTTTTGTTTTTGTTTTAATTTAAGACTTCGAGAATTCTATTAAATATTTTTAGAAAATTTGAAACGTAGATAGTTGCTATATTAATTTTATAACAAATTGCTATATTAATATCTATATATATACAATAACTTGCAACAAAAACAATATCGATTAAAATATATTTTGCAACAACTTTAAAAAACTTGTTATTTGCGTTTGCATTAAATAGACTTGTATTTTTATTAAATAAATTCGATTTATCGATTTGTATAGATTTAGTTTAACTATAATTAGAATTTTAATTTATTGAAGTTTTTTTTAAAAATACACAATAAATATTGTTGCGCTTTAAGAATAATTTCGAAAACTTTAATTTAAAAATTTGCAAAAATTCTAATTTAGAAATTTGCAAATATTTCGATTTTAAAAAAAAATATAATATACTACAAATCAAATATTTAAATAATAGTAAAATACTATTTAAAATATAATTATCGACTAATCGATATTATAATGCAAAAAAAAACTATAAAAATTTTCGATATAAAAATTTTGTAAAAATTTTTCGATTAAGAAAAAAAATATTGAAGATTGCTTTTTTGATAGTTGAACAACTATATTATTCTTAAATATAATTAAACTTAGTTTTGTATTTAACAAAAACAATTTAATAGTTTCAAAACAATTGTAACTAAAACAAGAAATAACAAATCAAATAAATAGATTGTTAATAGTATATAATACCAAAAAAATGCTAATATAATCTTGTCGCAAATTAATACTAACTAATTCTTGATTAATTAATATCGATCAATTAAATTAGTTTTAATTAAATATAGCTTAAAAATCGAATCTTAAAAAGTTAAAAAATATATTAATTTCTCGATTGTCGATAACATAATTAAAATAACAATTGTATATTGTTATTTCGAGATATTTAATTATTTTATTGATATTGTTTATTTTTTAAACTAGTTTTAGAATCTTAATTATTATAGAGTACGTATTGCTAATATATTTAAGAAAAGTATTAACAAAATTGTACAATTAATATTTCTTAATTCTAAAAATAATTTTAGTAGCTTAATTATTCTTTTTTGTTCTTTGTTGCGCAATATTAGTTGCTTAAATACAAAAGATTTTTTAATTAAAATTTTAATTAATACTTGCTCTAAAATTGATATTCTAATTAATTTATATATTTAGTTAATTATTAAATTCTATTAGAATATTCTCTACAATAGAAGTAATACTAAAAAAAATAGTCTTAAATTGTTAGAACTCGATTTATAATTTGCAAAGAATTTGCACTATTTCAATATTATTTAATTAAATTTTTTGCAAAATTGATAAATATATTTTCGATATAGAGTTTGTTGCTAACTATTGAAAAAGCTGCAATATCAATTATGTTATTAAAAAATATAAAAGAGTATATTTAGTACTTAAATAAAAAAACTTAATAAAATATTGAAGAAATTTAATAAAAAAGTAAAAGAGCTTTGTAAAATATAAAAAAAATTTAATTAAAAATCGAAGAAAGAATTATTTGCAATTTAATTAAAAACTTGCTTAAATTTTGAAAAATATAGAATAAATTGTTTTTAAAGAGAATTTAAAAGTATTTGTAAACTTTTGTAAAAACTATATTAATATTTATTTAGAAAATTTCGAGACTTTTTTACAATAAAATAATATTTTCTTAAAAATAAACAATAACAATATTGAGTAATTTTGAAATTTTAATACTTTAAATTGTTATTAATTTATATTTAAATAACAATAAAGTTTGCATAGTTAAGAAAAAACAATTTGCAAAATAAAATTTAATATAAGAAATTGCTTTCAAGTAAAATACACTAATTAAAATTAATAATATTATATATATATTTATTAAGCAATTTTAATTAATTTTAACAATAACAAGTTTATATTGTTTTAACTTCTATAATTGTATTGTTTATAGTAAAGTTAATATCTTTTACAAGAATATATAATCGAATTTCAAAACTTTAAAAACATATTAATAGATAAAATACAATTGCGTTTGCGTAATAGTAAATTCTAATAAATATATTAGATAACAATTTAATTGTTTGTCTATCTATATACAATTAAAAAATAATTAATTAATATAAAATAAATATAAATATAAATATAGTTTCGTGCAATATAATTATATTTATCTGTAAAAACATATATTTCGATATTACAATCTTATAAATATTAATTGCTATATAATAGAAGCTTCGATCAATTTAATTGTAAATTAATTAAATATATTTAATATTTATAGTTGTCTAAATGCAAAGAAACAAAATCAAACAAATAGTTATTAATTTTTATAACAAAAACAATTTAAGAAGCAACAAAATAACAATAGTAGAAAAAAAAGATTTTAATTAATAAAATAGCTAAATATAGAAGTTAAAAGATTGAAAAGCTTGCTAACAATATTAAAAGTTGTAAATAAATATATTTACTTTTCTATATATTAATAGTATTTTGTTGCATACGATAGTCTATTAAAAACAAAGTTTCTCTATTTTGTTTCTTTATTTATATTGTATTTTTAAAACAATAAAGCAATATTTGTATCTATTAAATATTGCAAATTTTATCGATCTTGCTATAGAACTTAATAAAAACAATAATATATAGATTTTTTTTCAAAATAGAATTATATAGAATTAATTATAGCTAAAACAATTGCAAATCTAAATATTTATATCTATATAGCAAAAAAATTAATTTTAAAACTAATTAATAATTATAGCAAAAGCAATATAAATAAAAAATTGACGCTTAACAATTGAACAAGATATACGTAATTAACAATTCTAAGAAATTTTATTATTTTTAAAATATAGCAAAAATCGAAATATAAGAATTTTTGTACTATAATACTTGTCTCTAATAATTTTTGTTTAAAAACTATAATAAATTAGTCGAACGCAAATACAATTGTAATCAAAAAAAATTCGAGATTTTGCAAAATTATATATATATAAGCTTGTACTCTTCAAATATATAACGCGTAATTAAATTATATAGCAAAACTAAAAAAATTCTATTTTTTTATTTTTATATATCGCGTGCTTCTAATAAGACTAAAAAACAAAATAGTAATTTTGTTGTTAATTTTCTTAAATTTGTATCTTTACTATATAAGATTCTTTATTTTAGTATAATAGTCGACGCAAAATATTTGCAAATTCTTTTAAATTTAGTTCGAAATATCGAGATTGCAACAATTAAAAATATTAACAAAAATATAATTAAAAAGACAATTGTAATATAGCAAACAATTAAATTTATAAATTTTAAATTGTTTTTTTAATTCTAAAAAGAAAAAATTATTTTTTAAACAAATTAATTAAAATTTTATAAATATATTTTAACGCATTTTTACAAAATTAATACGTAACTATTTACAACTAAATATCTTGCTCGCATTTATATTTAATAAAAAATTAGAAATAGAGTTACAATTAGAATTTAATTTGCTATTAGAATCAACTATATTATTATATTTTTTGCAATTTATATTAGTTGCGCTTCTAGAGTTAAAAAAAGAGATAAAAACAATATTAAAAAAATTCTATACAATAGTAATTCGAAGAATTAAATAGTAGTTTACAATAGTTAGATACTTTTGTAAAATATATCTTTTATACAAATTAATAACGTTTGTTTTAAAACAAAGTAAATAATCTCGAAAATTAAAAATTTTTGTCGAATAATAATTGCTAAAATATATTGTTAAGCAATTAGATTAAAATGAGATTCTTAATTTAATATACAAAAAAAAAACGCTAAAAAAATTGTTATAATCTATATAAACAATTTTAATCTCTTAGATTTTTTCTATTTCTTTCTATATTAATTTATTTGCTTAAACTAATACTCTTTTTTATATATTGACAAAAAATTTATTTGCAAATCTTTTTTCAAAATATAAAAATCTTATATAGTATATATTTATTATAAACAACAATATTAATAAAAAAAAATAAAAAACTATATTAATATTTTTGTTTAATAATTTAGTAGATTTTGTTGCAAATTTAACTAAAAATAATACTAATATATATATAATAGCAATATAGAAAAATTGTAATATTTGCTAACGTATTTAACAACAAACTAAACAAATTCGCAATTGACAACAACAACAAAAAAAACAAAAATATTAATATTAGATTTAAAAAATATGCTCGATATAAAAATTTTATTGTAAATAAGAAAAACAATATATATTTATATTATAGAGACAAGTTGCTTTATATTATATCGATAGTAGATAGTACAAATTACACAAATTAATATATAACTAATAGCGCTATTATAGTTTAAAAAATCTATTTTTAGTTTTGCAAATTTATCGATTTTACAAAGTGCTAGCAAATCTATATCGATTTTAAAATTTTCGCAATTAACTTAATTTTTTAAAAACTTATTTTTTCGAAAATTCAATAATACTTAGCGCAAAAATTTAATAAAAATCTATTTATAGAAAAGTTTGTTGCAACAAGTAGTATTTCCAAAGTTTAATTATAAAAAAATCTTAATAAATATTAAACAATTTCTAATTGTCTCGATTATTAAAAATTATATTGTTGAATTTGTAATTTTATAGTCGAAAAATATTAAGAGTTTTTTTTTAAAACTAATAAATTGTGTTTAAACAATATATTGTAATTTTTTTGATTTACAAAACAAAAATAAGATTGATTTGTTTTTAATAGATTATAAATATAGATAAATATCTATATTTAAGTATTAAGATTAACAAATAGGCAATAATATAATTGCAATTATACAACTATATAAACAAATTTTGTTATACAATAATAAAAAAAATTTAATATTAAATTGCAAATAAATATAATCTTTATTACAAAAATAGTTTAGACAAAACAAAAAAATTATTGTTAAAAAATTAATTTGCAAACTTATTATATTATTTAATATATATTTTTACAATTGTATAAACTAAGATTAATATTATACAAAAATTTAAAAAAGTAAACAATAATAGTTAATTTTTGAATAATATTTTTAGTAAAATAATTTACAATTGTTTTTTTAAAAAGAAAAGCAACAAATAATTCTACAATTGTTAAAAAAATATAGAAATCTTTTTCGACTTAATTAGTTTAAAATTGATTTAATTTATATTTAGCGCAATTTATTATTATTTAATAGAGCAAACGTTCGATTTCTCTATAAAAATTTGCAAATTTATATCGAACAAAAATAGTATATTTAGATTATTAATTTCAACAAACTAATACTAATATACAATAGAGATAATCAAATATACAAAAAAAATATAAAATAGATTGTCTATTGTAAAACAACAATTTATAAAATATTTGCTTCGAAAGCAAATTAACAAGCTTGCAATTAAATCTTATAGACAACTCGATTATAAATATATATTGTTAAATACTATAGCAAACAATCTTGATAATATTTTTATCTATTTAGATTTTAATATCGAGAAATAATATATTAAAATCGATATTAATTTAAATATTTCGAACAATTCTCTTAATTTATTAAATAGCAATTAAGAGACAATAATGCAACTATTTATATACAAATAATTTAATATAAATTGATTATAGACTAGAATAGAAACAACTACAATAACAATATTATATTGAACAACAATTTTTATAAAAACGCGATAATTTTGTTTTTTGTAAAAGATTGCTTAAAATAGCAATAATATTAATTGTAACTAATTATAAAACAAAATAGAAAATACAACAATTATAAAAACAATAACAATAAAGAAAATAACAATAATAGAGTAAGTATACTTATTTATACAACTATTGTACAAAAACTAATCAAAAATATATAAAGATATAAAGTTAACATTAATATAAATAAATATAATACAAACAATCGAATTAAATTTTAAGTTAATACTTTAATATATTTAGATTAACAATTATATTAATAGCAACAATAACTCCAAATTCGACTATAGAGACAATAAAGATTTGCAATATTTAAATAGAATAGATACTTAAAATAATATTTAACTACAAACAACTAACAAAAAATTAATTGTAGATCGAATTGTTAATATATAAAAGAAAATTAATAAATTTCTATCTCTTTTAAAATGTTGTTAGAAATATATTAATATTTCAAAAACTTTTAATTAAAACAATTAGACAAAAGTAGATAAAAATAATATCGAAAATTATATTAATATCGAAAAAAACGCAATTTTAGATATAAATTTATTGATATATAGTTTTTTTTTAATTAAGCTTGAACTAATTATTGTTTGTAATACTAGAAAAACTATTTCGAAAACAAACAATTCTTCAAATATAAAAAATAGACAATCTAATATATCAAACAAAATAATAAATTAATTAAAATTGTAATATCGAAAAAAAAAAATTAAATTAAATTTCGATATAGATTATCTATTAAAAAAAAGCAAAACTTAATATACTATATTAACAAACAATATAACAAAAATAATATAAATATTAGTACAACTTCTAAAATTATATATAATGCAAACAATTATACTAAATTAATGCAACAATTAAATTGCTATATTTTACAAACAAAAATTAAAATTAACAATCGAATTATTATTGTTATAATAGTATACAAAAATAATTGCAAAGAAGCAATAGAGTTTAATTAATTAATTAATTAAATTTAAATTGTAATTCTTTGTTGTATTATAGACTATTAATATATTTACAATATTAGCAAAATTAATAACATTAAGTTACAAATATTTTTTTAATATTTGTATCTCGAACTTGTTTTAGTAATATTATACAATTTATAATATTTTAGAACTTTTTCAATATATAGCGCGTTTCTAATACTTAAAATTGTAAAATAACAAATAAACAAATAACGTTTGCATAAACTATAAAATTAATATAAACAAAAAGTTTATTTTAACAAACAAATATTGCAATTGCAATCGATATTAGCAAAAGCAACAAATCGATTATAGAATTCAACACAATATATATATTTTGTATACAATAGACTTGTAGAATTAACAATACTTTTTAATATATAACAAATGCAAAATCGAGTCTTTCTACAAAAATACAAATTTGTTAATTAAACAAAATTTTTCGCAAAGTATTTAGAAAATATTGTTTAGAAATTTTAAACATTCGAATAATTGCAAACGTCGAATTTAGAGTACAGTAATTCTTAAATACTTAGTTTTGCTAGTTTGCTTAGAGCAGCTCAAAGCTCTAGAAAAAATCGCCAATAAAGAAAACAAATTTCTTAGTGCTTTGACTTTATATTTTAGAACTTCTTTTACTAATTAATATTGCAATTTATAGCAACTTTTGTTTATAAAATATAGTTTTAATTAATGCAAGATATAGTTCTATTTATAACAATATTGTCTTAAATAAGACTTTTCGATTTTGAGATTAATTTTGTATTTCTTAATATTAAAAAAGCAAATCTAATAGATTAGAATACTAATAATTATAAAGAAGTTACAGAGAGATATATATAAATAAAAGATTAACTCAACTAATTATGTTAAGCTTAAGTTGTATTTGAAAGAAGCAAGCAACTTATTATACAAAAAAATATCTCTTACTTGTATATATTTGTCAATACTAAAGACTATAAGATTGAAGTTAAATATAAAAATACAAAAACAATAACGTGTAAGCACTTTGTTGCTAGTACAATAAGATATTCTAGCATACTTGTTATATAGATCTTTTTGTATTAAGAATTAATACTATATATTGTATTGTTAAGTACTATATATATTGTTAAGATACAATACTTATTTTATTATTAAATTAACGTTACTTAAGATCGAATCTAAAATATCTAATATATATAATTAATCTTGTAATTATACTTATATTTGAAGTATCTTATTAAATTACTTTAGAATTATATTATTTTGTAACAAATTAGATTAGAGTTGTAATTTGTAATACTAAAAATAGCAAACAAAGAAATTTGTACTTAAAAGATTACTTTATTGATTGCAAATCTATATTTTAGAAATCTACAAAAATAATAGCAATGCAAAGATTTATTATTAGTTAAATTGTGCAAAGCGTTTTGTACTTATTAAGTAATTATTTTACAATTTAAAAAATGTATAGAGTTTATATTGCAATCTTACTTCGCTCTAATAATAGAGAGTATGCTAATTAAATAAAATAACTTTTTTATTAATTCTAACTCTAGTTAAGATAAGTTTAGTCTCTATTATTATATATCGAGATACTTAGATATCTCTCAATAGTATTTATAATCTATTATTTATCTCTCTTAGACACAATTAGTAAATAAGATTTTGATAATTTTAATACTTCGAAGAGCAATAAGTATATAGTTGTGTTTAAAAGAAATTCTTTTTGCAGTTAGCTTAATTTGCGTAGTACTAGTTCTAATTTATTTTTGTTCTTAACAATCTAATTTTAATCTTCTTTCTTTTTGTGTATTTATATATCTTAAATTAAAGAGTATAATAGTAATTGACTTATATATTTAAGTCTAGCAATCTAAACTAATAGTCTTCTAGACAGATTATTGTAATTCTTTTAAATAGATTGTTACAAAAAATAAATATACTTAATTCTTTTAGTGCTTATAATAAATAAAATAGTAAGACAATTGAATAAATTTTCTATTTGTGCTTTTATATTTATATTTTTAAATTTCGATACTCTAAATAGTAAGATAAGAAGTTTTTCTATTTATTGCAATCTAACTTAATATATAGCAATAAAAAGAATATTATAGATTTGAGATCTTAAGTCGATTCTATATTATTTAATATATTGCTAACAACAAAATTTTCAATTTTAATCTTTTAAAACAAAATTTTGTCGAGCTATTATATTAAATAGTAAATAATTTCTTAAGTTAATTAAGATTCTAGATTAAGATAGAAGATCTTGTTATTATATATTTTTTAATAATAATGCTAACGCTTTGCAAATAATTAACAAGAATTGCTTTAATCAAAATTAGTATCAAAATTACTTAAATATATTTAAGAACTAAAATTGACTATAAAATTTCAACAAATTATTTAATTTATAAATTGATAATTTCTAATTTGTTAATTGTAGATATAGTATTATATTTGTAAAGCAACTATATTAACTAAGACAAAAGAATTAGTTACTACTCGAATATACTAAAGGCGACAATAATATTTTATTTTATAGAAATTGTTAATTGTTACAAAAACAATATAACGTCTATTATTCAAAACTTTGTCTTAAGAATAGATTATATAATATAATAAGTATTGTAGTATAACAAATTTGTTAAATTGTTTTTATTATATTATAAAATAATATATATCGATTTGTTATTGTTAAGTTAAGAATATATTTATAATTTTTAACTTTGTAATATAAATTGAAGATTTAAGAATTTGCAAATTCTATATTTTGAGACAAAGTTTTTTTGAGAATTTTAAGTATCGAAGTTTTTAATTTTTGTATAACTTTATTTAATTCTTTTAGTAAGATAATTTACAAACTAATAGTTATAATATTTTGACAAATTACTAAGTTTGCAATAAATATAAATATTTAATTGCAACTTATTGATTGCGTAAATCTATTAAAGATATAAGCTAACAAAAGACTTTTAATACAATCGAGAAAATCTTAGAACTAGCAATTATATTCTAAAAGAATAATAAGAAATAATTAGCTTGCTAAATTTGTAATAGAAGCAAATATTTGTCTACATATTATAAGTAGACTTTTTTATAAAATTCTATTGATAGATAGCAAAAATCTGTAGAGAGAGCAAAGAGATTACAAGCGCACAAAGTAAAAAAATAATAAAAAATATTTTCTAAATTAATTAGATACTTATTATATAATTAGCTCTATTACAATTCTTTAATTATATATTATATTTTATCTTAGATATTAGTATTTGTTTTTAGATTGCTTTTTTTGTTGTATCTCAAACTTATAATATTGATTTTTATAATATTAGTCGATATATAATATATATATCTGTAAGATACTTTAAGCAAGATATATTAACTATCTATATTAGATATCTTAATAAATAGATTGTTGCTTATAAGAGTTTAATTAATATTAATTTATTTAATAAGCTTAAAGCGCTCTTACAACTTTTGTATTTGTAATTGAAGTTCTAACTTTTTAGTAAAAATAAAGAGAACATTTTTTACGATAGATTACAATTAGTAATATTTTTCAATTATCTTAAATTAGCAATATTAATTGTTAATTATCTAGCAAGTAACAATACTGCTAATTTCTACTTGTACTATAATAACAAAAAATTCTACTAAAAAATTAATATCAACAATTAGTTAGCAAATTTTAATATTTCTCGATAATCTTTTTAATAATCTTTTTTCTTCTAATTTCTTGCAAATTCTACAAAATCTCTTGCAATTAATAGATTAAATAAAATTGTAATACGTATAAAGGTTATCTTCTCTATATACTATTAATAGAATTTTGTTTCTAAAAATTTATAGTTAAGCAAGCAGATTCTATTTCTGCGCAATATAAGATATATTAATTAGAAAATACTATTAGATCTTGTATTTAGACTAATAATTTATTATATTCTAACTCGATAACAAGATTTTTAGATTTTGTAAATAAAAAAACAATTTTATCTTAAGATCTATAATATAGAGCTTTAGAGCTATCTACAATTAATATATATACAATTAAAATATTTAAAAAAATAAAAACTTGTATAACGCAACAACAATAATCTCTTTTATTAAAGTTTTTTTAAGAAATCTTAAATATTAGTATTTTCTATTTCAATATAAATAGTATTGTCGAAACAAGTCTTTTCGACAAATATTAATATTAATTAATCTTAATTTGTAATATTTAGATTGTTGTTTTATATTAGAAGTTAATTATCTTTAATATCTTACTTTTAATAAATTAGAAATTTAAATTCAAAGATTTCGATTTTTTCTTTGCAATAGATTATAGTTATAAAAAGATAATTAAGTTTGACAATTAATTTGTTTTGTTTTTTTAAAACAAAATTATAGAAGAACAATAGTTTAAATATAGATAAATAATCAAGTAAGTTATAAATATATTGTGTTACATCTCGATATTGCTATTAAGTCTAACACTTTTTACTTTAATACTATTAACAATTGTTTTAATCTTTATTTTTCTATTTAATATTTCTTAATTTATCGATTAAGATATCTTGTATTCTATTTTTGTCTTACAATAGTTTAATCAATTTGTTCGAAATAATATCTTAAATAATAGTACTTATAAATTGCAATACTTCAAAATAGCATATTAAAGCAATATATATTAATAATACTCGATTGCATTAAGATTAGCTAAAATACTTAGTTATCTCAAAAAACTTCTACAAAAATTCTTAAAAAATACTAAAAGATTGTTTTAATATTTCGATTTTTTTTATTAATATTACAAGAATTGTCTCGATAATATTGTTGAAAATTATTGACAAATCTTTATAAAGATTGATAACAATTTAAGTATTGTCAAGAACAACAACTCGATATATATTGACAAAATTAACAGCAATATTAATCTAAAAATTTACGCAACAATATTAAGCAATTATTATAAAAATTAAAGCAAAAGCATTGTAAACAACTTGCTCTTTTTTAAAGATTTTCTAAAAAAAAGCAATTTTATCTTTCTTAAATAAAGCTATTATATTTATTTACTTAAAAATTAATACTTAATTAATATTTTATTAGTAACAAAATCTAAAAAGAAGAATACAATTGCAATTAACAATAATATAGCAAAAAAGCGCAAACAATTGCTAATGTTATATAATTGTATTAGTCGAGCTTGTAAGTTTAAGAATATTTTAGTATATAATATTAAACAATTTAAGAAAAGATCGAATTAGCAAAAAGAACTCGACTAATTTACTTAGCAATTAAAGAAAAAGTTCGAATATATCGATATTTGTCTTTTAATATAATAAGAAAATATAATATTAAAATATTAAGATATTTGTATTCTTTGTTCGACAAATTAATATTACTTAGATTTTTTTAATTTTAAGAAATTATAAATATAAAACAATTGTTAGTTTTAAATATTGTTCAATTATTTTTTTAGAGTTCGAATTATATTACAAATTATATATATATTAAGATATAATTTGCAAACAACTAATCTTGTCAAAAAATAAATCTCGACAACTTTCTCAAATATAAATTGTTTGCTTTAATAAAAAAATTGTATTTATATTATTAAAAGTATTATCTTATTTATGTTTTTTACAAATCTATCGATATATATTACAATTGTTAGAACAGTTGCTATCTATTAACTTAGATATTATATTAATATAAGAACAATATTTAGTCTTATTGTATTAGATACAATTTTTTCTATTTACTACAAATAAATAAGCTTAGATACAATTAAATAGTTTTGCAACTAATATAGTATACAATATGTTTCGATAATTACAAAGAAAATATATTATTTTCAATTTAATATTTTTTAACAAGCGTTGAGCTCGCAATTACAATTTATATTGTTTACACAATCTTTCTTAGATTACTTATACATTATTTACAAAATTCGACTTTCTTTAACTTAAAATATATTTCGAAACATCTTTATCTTAAATTTTGCTTATTTGATTATTAAGATATTACAATTAATACTGAATGTCGATTGCTTTTTCTTAAAATATAAATATTGTTTTTGCACAAAAAGCTTCGACACAATTAACAATTATTAATTATATATATTTTACAAATATAACAATATTAATAAAGAAAAATACTTAAACAAGATTCGACAAACAACTCAAATATAATAGTTGTACTAAAAGAAGAGAAATTGTAAGAAAATAATATAGTCTATTTTTGCTAAGTTGAGACAAATCGATATCGAGAAAATTATTTAAATTAATATAATTACTTAAGATCTTTGTTAAATATTTTGTTAAGTACTTGAAATTTCTAATTTTAATTGTTAATCTAATATTACAAATAGACAAAATAATATTGTAAAAATATTAGAGCTTTAATTTATTTGTAATATTTATATTGTTGTTACTTCTAACTAACAAAAAAGATATCTTATTATTATTTTTGTATTTTTCGATAAAGACAAGTAAAGTAGATATTAAAAAATAGAGTAAAAAGCAATTATATAATTTGCAACTTTTATATAATTTGTTAATTGTTTCTTATTGCGCTGCTTTATAGTTGTTAAATTGTAAATATTATCTTTTCGAAAACTTTTTATTGTTGCTATAAGTTTTATTTTTCTTTAAGTATATTGTTCGACATTATTATAATCTTTATCTATATTTGTATCTATATTGTCGAAATTGTATCGAAATTATACTCTAAACAATAAACAAAAATCTTTGAAGTATTTATATAGTCTCTAAACTTGTACTTTAAGCAACTAACATTTTAATTTTAAACAAGTTGATACAATCTTAACAACTTTATTCAACTTATATCTATTATATACATCTAAGATATTTGCAATCTTCGCTTGCTTATTGCACGTAAATTCGATATTAAACTTCGATATTCTTTATTACTTTTTGTCTTATATACTTGTGCTAAATATGTTTGTTTATATAATAAAATTTTAAAATCTCTAAAATCTTGTTTTAATTCAATACTTTTCGCTAATATTTACAATAAAAGTTTAGACTTATCAATACAAGAAAAAACAACAAATATCTCTACAATAATCGAAATTATTGTCTATATCTATATCTTTGTATTAATATTCAAATTAATTTTGTTAACTTGTTATATATTTAGACTACAAGTACAAGAGATATTTTGCGCATCTTTTGTTATTATTCTTTAACAATATTAAAGCGTCGATTTCGAAGAGTTTTGATCAAAATATATTGTTATAATTACAATAGTTAGAATTTGCAATTATTAGTTAATTTGTTATAAGAATTTATCTTATATAAATTTTGCAATTTTGTCTCTATATTTGTCTTATTTATTGCTTGAGTTAATTTTGCTATAATATATATTGTTAAGTAAAGCGTTTAATTATAAGATCGAACAAAAAATGCTATCAATACTGTCGAGACTAAAAGACGCATAACAACAATAACTTAACAAAAAATAAATTATTTCGAATTGTATTAGATTAGAGATTGCAAATCAAATTTGTCTAAATTAAAATGCGTAAAAATATTCGATATACTATTAAATATAGCAATTAAGCTAAAATTTGCTAAATAGACAATTAATTTTTGTTTTATTGTTGCTTGTTAGAAAAGCTTCTTCTTGTTAATAGTTTTAAGCAATAGTATATAGAAATTGCTAATATTGCTTAATATTTTGTGTTTGCGTTTGTTTAGTCTATTACTTTTTCTAATAGTAGAAACTTTCTAAATTACAATAGTATAATAAATCTTAGCAATCTTAATTAGAAGTTTAGTTTCTATTTTTTTGTTAATTAGATTTGCTTCTATTTCGAATATTGTTGCGCAATATTAATCTAAAACTAAGATTTTCGTTTTTTATATTATTTAAATTAGCAAAAAAAGCAATTAAAAAGAATTTTTATTAATAATATCTTTTTAAGACTTGTATAAAAATATTAGTAATATATTAGATATAAATTTATAAAAAACTTTTTATCTTTGTTAACTTCGACTCTTTGTTAATTGTGCAATACTATAAGAACAAAAGCTTGTTGTAGATTTGTATTTAGCAATTTGCATATATTTTATTATAGAAAATTTATATTTTATAGTTTTATTGCAAGCAATTAAATAGATAATTAAGCTTATTTTCGACTATATAAATCTTATCTTTTTATACTTTTAAAAATTCAAAATAGTTTAATCTTATCGAACTTTTTGTTTTAAGTTATTATTCTTCTTTATTATAAGATTCTTTGCTTGTTAGAAGATTTATATTTAAATCGAAAAATTATATACAAAATTATATACTCAAATTGCGAATCTTAAATTATATAAAAAGAGTTATTATTATTGTTTTCAAACTATCTTTGTTCTCTGCAATTCAAATATTAAGAATAAAAAAATTATTTATATATCTTCGATATTTTGTATCAATTATATATACAAGTTAGAGTATTAGACTACTTAGTATCTTGTATTATATCTATCAATCTTTATAGTTTTAACAAATTGTTAGATTAGAATAGTCTTATTAGCAAAACTTAAACAATTATTATATCTTTTATTATTAATTGTATTTTGTATCTTTACAATCTTAATTATTAATATTGCAAAATTAAGTTTAATAATATTAGTAACAACTTTTAAATCTTCAATTAACAGAACATTTTTGCTCGCATTAACAAGAAAATTAAAAATTAAAAACAATTCGATACTAAAACAAAACAAGCTATTGTTACTGTTACGCTCAGAAATCTCAACGCATTTTATCGACAATAATACTTGTCTATTGCTTAGAATAAATTTTGATAACAAAGAGAATAATAAATCGAGTCTAGCAATTGAAAGAATTTGTCTATTCTCTCTATTTATTTATAAGATTAGTTAGTCGAATTAAATATTTAATTGGATAAAAGATTTAAGCTAACTAACAATTGCTAAAAGATAAAAATTTAATATCAAATATAAGTTTTTGCTTGCTCGATAAAACGTAATATCTCTATATAGAAAAACTTGCGTTTTTGTTTTAGAAGTCTAAAAATTCTTGATTTCTCTCAATCTTGTTGCGCTTTTCAATCTATACAATTGTTTTTCTATCGAATTATTGCAAATAGTTTATTTCTATAAAAATTATACTACAATTTTGACTTGAGCTATAATATAATATATTAAATAATTACAAACAAATTTGAAGCTCGATATTTTTCTAAAATACAATTTGTACAAGTTAATAAACGTCTCTTATTTGTGTTATTACAAGTATTGCATTATTTATATTATTCACAAATTAATTAATATTAATTAAGATCGAAAAAACTATTATCGATTAACTTGCTTTTTATATAAAATATACAAATCGATTTCTAAATATTGTATTAAACATAGTTTGTTTTGCAAACTTTAAATAAATTAAATATTAAAAGTACGTTTTTAAAGATTATAATTAACAATTATTAGTATATATCTCTAACAATATTGAAAATATATATATTTTAATTCTCGATTTTAATCGAAGCAAACAATTTATTTTTAATATTTTTTTAGTTGCGCTCTCGAAGATATCTATATTTAATGTTCAAATCTCAACTATTAAGTATTTTTTTGCTGTAATAGTTAATAGAACTAATTTGATTTTTACAATTTTTAAAACAAAGCTCAATTGCAAATTAGATTTTATTTGTTTTTTCTATATATTTATTTATCTTTGAGTCTATGCTAGTATAGTAAGTTTGTAAAATTATATTGTAAATTATTATTAGAAAATTAATAATTTTTGTTGTTTGCAAAAAGTTCGATATATTGTTTTTCTCTAACTTCTCTATTAAGAAATATACAACAAAGCTAAAAAACAAAACAATTTTACTATAACAAAGATTTAGCAAATTCTTCGAGAAAACTTTACTTAAAGAGATGTTTTTGTTTAGAATTTTTATTAAATTAATTTAAATTTAAAAGTAGTTTGTTATATTTTTGTCAAATTTTGTTTTGTAATCTTGTTTATAATTTGTCGAAAAACTTTATTAATACAACTTACAATTTATTGAGCACTATATATTAAGCAAAGCTCGTAATTTTTAATTTAACAAAATTGTTAGCTTTTATTTAGTTGTTACTTTATACAAACGTACTAGAAAATAATATTGTACTCTTCTTTTTAAAATTCTAAACAATTACAAAATGTTTCTTAATATATTATATAATTATTTTGCAAATAAAAACTTTCAAATACAATTTAAACAATATATTAATTAGTAATAAGATATTTTTGTTCTTCTATATTATTGTTTAGACAATATTTTGTTTCTATTATTTTTAAAAAGCTATAAAGCGATATTTATTTTTCTTCTTAAATTTAGAACTATATTACTTCGATCTTTAAAATGCGTTCTCAAATACTTATTTTTAGAATAATTAAAACTCTTTGTTTACAAAGATAAAAAATTGATTTTACAATTTCAAAGATAATAATTTAACTATAGTTCGAAATTTTAATCTTAATTATATTTCTTATAGAACGCATAATTAGTACGATTAAATCTACAAGTATATAGAATATAACAAAAAATAAATATTCTATTACTTTTTTATTTTGTATAATTGTTATTAACTCTTAACAAAATATATATACAAAGATTAAAAGTTTTAGAGAAGCATATAGTAAAATAATTTGAAAAACAAAATATACAACAAGTTAAAAACAAACATTATTTGTTAAAAAATAAAATTAACAATTTTGTTAAGTATAATTCTTGTCTTCGAGACTATTATAAAGATTGCAATTATAATTTATCTATTTATAATTGCTATATTAAACGCAATATAATAGAAAAATATATATATTCGAAAGTTATAAATTAAGAATATCTATAAATTAGTATCTTTTTATTTAATAAATACAAATCTAACAAACTTGCAATTGCACAAAATATTATTTGCAAAAAATTTAGTTTCTAGCTTGTTTATAGTTGATATATTTAATATATAGACAACTTATTACTTAATAGTTGCAAAAGACTTGTTAGTTATATTTTTAGCTTAGCAACAATTCGATATTGTACAGTTAACAACTAATTTAACTCTACAATATTAGTCTAGACTAATCGTTCGGTTCCAACAGTTGGAACCGAATTGTATAAATTATGAAAATACTAACTATATTAGGTTAAAACTTGGCCTAATTAGATATAACTTTCGGGTCGGGTTATAGATTTCGGGGAAAAACCGACCCGAACGGTCAGTCTAAATATTACAAATATCTTATCTTGTTAAATATCAAAATCTCTATCGATAAAGATATTAGATATATAGATATTTTTTTTATAAGAAATGCTTCTTAAGCAAGTTTAGCAACAAAAAAATATATATTAACTATTAAAAGAAAGCAATCTTTGCAGAAATTTAAGTATAAAACAACTTTGAAATTGTCGACAAAGCAAAGAAAACTTATTGCAAAACAAAATCTACTTTCGATATTATTTTCTTAAAAATTAAATAAGAGATTTTTCGATTTAGTAAAGACAAAGATATTAGATTGAGCTTACATAAATAAAAACAGATTAAAAATATATTAATTATAATAATAGTTTGTAAAGAAATCTTAAGTATTTATAATTTGTATATATGCTTAAGCTATATATATTCTAGTTTTAAATTTGTATTACAAAGACAAAAAATCTTGTTACTTTTGTTATATTATCGACAATTAAATTTAAAACATATTTGCGTAATATAGTATTTTCTTCTATTAAAAGCAAAATATAAAATTATAAAATATTGTCTATTTAATGTTGTTTTCTTAAATTGTAAATTTTAATAAAATATAATTTGTTTAAAGAGCAAGAGATCGAAACAAAAACAATAATTTTGTTCTTAAATTTATTCAATAAATCTCGATTTGTATTTTAATTTCTATATAATAAGATATTGCAATCTATTTTAGTCTTCTAGTATATTACAACAATATATCAAAAACTATTTAAGAAATATATATAGTCGAGAATCTCGATCAAACTTTGTCGAGAGACAAGATATTATATATCGATATATTGTTTTTTTGTTGTTTTTGTAATTGTTGTTTCTGTTATAAATTAAAACCGAAATCTCGAATTATTAAATTATATTTATCTTGTTATCTTTTATATATCTAAAACTTCTTCTTAATATTATATTTCTAACAATAACTTTTCTATTAAATTTATATAAGAACAATAGATAATAAAAATTATATTCGAATATAAAGAATTACAATTGTCTTTGTAAATAAATAATATATAATTTAAGTAAATATTAAAAGCAACAAGTATTTTTTGAGAACTTACAAGCACATTTTAATTAATATTAATATTTATCTAGATTTCGAAATTCTTAGGAACTTATATTCTAAAAAATTTATTTTGTTTCTCGATATTAAAAGTTCGAAATTATAAGTTTTAATCTTAAATATATAAGACTTATTACTAAAAATAAAGAAAAAAAATGTTTACTAAAATTTCAAAGTTAAGTTTTAACAAAGCAAGTTATATATTGTATTTATTATTATTTTTGCTAAGAATATAAAATATATTACTCTTATTTTAGTTAAATACTATACAAAGATATTTATAAAATTAGAACAATAACTTTTATATTTTTAATGGCTATAAATACTATATACGTATCTTATCTTTTTGTTTAATTTAATTTCTTTTATATTATTGCTTTTAGACTTAAACAAAGCTATTGCAAATTGATATATTTATATCTTAAATATCGATAATTGTTGATATATTTATTTAGATTACTCAAAGACTCGATATAAAATACTAAAATTCTTAAACAAAAAAAATAATTATACAAAAGTTGTTTTTGCGAATATATATTGTTTATTGTTAATCGATTTAATTTTTCTTATATTTTAACAAGAATCTCAAAATATAGTATTAAATTTTGTTATATTAATTTTTCGAATTTTTAAAATATATTTTACAATCTTTACTTTCGAGTTTCTTAATATTGTTTTATTTAATAGAAATTTCAAGTTTATTTAACTCAAAATAAGAAAAAAATATTATATAAAAATTGAAAGTAAGCAATATCAATTATATATTAATATTGAGCAATTTTCTTTAACTATACAATATATAGTAATATAACAATTTTGTTTAGATAGAAGTTCTTAATTAATATTTAGTCTTAAAATTTAATAAAGTTTTCTTTATACAATTTTAAATTGTATCGATATATTCAATTAACAAGCGTTATTTATTTCTCGAAACAATATATTAGTCGAATAATAAAATAACAAAGTTAAAAAAGATAGATTATAATATGTGTAAACTTTAAACAAGTCAAATAGTTTCGACAAATATCTTGTTAGTATATTGTTAACAAAAAATTTAATTTAAAATATAAGAAAATTTTGCAAAAAGTAAAATCTTATTTTTGATTATTGTTTAAATTCAAACTTTTATACAAAACAATATTGCTAAAAATGTTAGTTAAAATAATAAATGCACAATTTTATCTTATCGCAAAATTTGTCAAAATCGAGAAATTTAAATTTTTAAAAAGATATATTAACAAAAAGCAGATTAGACGCAATACAAGATCTTCAAATATTAAAATATTAAATTAAGAAGATTCTTAATTAATAATAAAATTAAAATAATTAATTTTTGAATTTAAACAAGACTTTAACTTATTTACGCATAAAGAATATCGAAAATCAACAAATATTTTATGAATTGTCGAAGCTCTTATAAAAATTTGTCGAAAATAATTAGTTTTATAACATAACAATCTAAATATTGTACTTATTAACAAAAATCTATAGAAAAAATAATTACGTTCTAAATATTAATAGAAAGAACAAACTATATTATTTTGTTGTTGTTAGATATCGATAATTGTTAAAAAACAAATATAATTATAATTGATACAAAGAATTATTGCTTTGTACTTAATGCTATTACAAATATACCTTAGTTATATAGATTAACTTTATAAATCTTGAGCAAAAAAATTAAAAATTATTACAAATCTAAAGAGTACGTTAGCTCTCTTAAAAATATATTGCAGATTTGTTAACTTTAATAGTCTACAATCTCTATTTATATTAATATATATATTTGTCTTATATTTGCTATATCTTCTCGATTCTAGTTGTATCGATTTTGTTTTAAAATAAAAGAAAAATTAATTTTAAGTTAGAAGACAAGAACTTCGATCAATATTATTAGACTAACCGTTCGGGTCGGTTTTTCCCCGAAATCTATAATTCGACCCGAAAATTATATCTAATTAGACCAAGTTTTAACCTAATATAGTTAGTATTTTCATAATTTATACAATTCGATTCCAACTGTTAGAATCGAACGATCAGTCTAAATATTATATCGACAAAAACAAGATAATAGATATTCTTCTTAGTATATTAACTAATCAGAAATTTATTATACTTAACAGTAATATTAAGCAGATTAAAATAAAATACTATTATTGCTATTTTAAAAAAATTCTTTAAGACTTCTACAAAACTTAATAATAAGAAAACAAATTAACTAACTAGTCTACAATTTTTTCTTTTCGAATTTATATTTTTTAACTCTATTTTTGTGCTTTTTCTTTTTTATCTATTTTCTTTGTTGTATTTTAAAAAACAAACACAAGTAAGCACTTATATTTAATATAATATTGCAAAAAATTTCAAATATTATTAATAAGTTAAATTGCTCTTTGTAGTATATAGTTGTTAGTTATTGTACAATTTAATTAATAATATTTATACAATACTTATTGATTGCAGCAAGAGAAATTATTTGTTAGACTTTTTTAAAAAAGTATTTTATGTTTTTAAGCAATACGTTTTTTGATTGTTAATTTATTTCAAAAGTAATAGATATATTATAATTTCTAACTGTTAAAAAAAAATATAGTAAATAATTAATATATCTTAGCTATCAATATTATCTCAAATAGAATTGTAATATTATTGCAATTGTTATTTTAAAGTTAGAAACTCTATTATTGTATACGCTAATCTTTATATATTTTTAGCAAATAGTTAATCTTAAGTATTGTATTACTTATTAATATATTATTTTATTTAGTTTGTACAATAGATTAATAAATATTATTAGTTTTTTTTGTTAAAAAATTTTGTTTTAAATATTAAGTAATAGCAAGCAATCTAAAATTAAATTAATTATATATTTATATTATAAGAGTTAATATAATTTAATATATATTTGTAACTTATAACTCTTTAAATCTTTTAATTGTATATATTTTATTAAAATAATATATATAGCAATTTCGAAAGTCGATAACAAGTATATACAACTTAAACTAGTAGCATTTTGTTCTTATATATCTATATATTCTCTTTCTTTAAATTTATCTTTTTTATATAATATATTTATAGAGCAATTAAGCAATCGAATCTTAAAAAAAAATTAAGCAAATACTTTGTTTATATTAATATTATAGTATAACTCGATTAGATTTATAATTACAATTTAATATTTTGTTATTATATTATATCTTAATTGCAAACAATCTTGTTAAAGAAGTATATATTTAAATTTTATATTTATACAATTTTTTTTTGTTAAATATAGTTCGAAGAGTTTGCAAAGATTAGTCGAGATCTCTTTTTAATAAAAAATACGCATATTATATTTCTTTATATATTGAGATTCTTATTTATTTTTATCGAAACAATTAACTTTGTAAAGAGCAATTCTTTTAAGTCTTTTATAAGTATAGTTTAAAAAAAATAGAATAAAATACAATACTAATATAATTGTATTTTATTTTATTATATTATAGAATCTAACTTGCAATTATATATATATTTGATTAATTTTAAGATATATATAAACTTGTTTGTTATATTAATAAATTTGCAATTTGTACTTACTTTTAAACAAACAATAAGTATACTTATCTTTTGTTTATAATTTATAAAATCGAGAATTTGCTATACTTTAATTAATTGCTCTAATCTCTTTAATATAATCAGCAAAAATAAATTTTATAAAATATTTTGCAAAAGAAGTTATAAAAATCTTAATTCTACAAATAACTTAATATACTATTAGAATACAATAGAGAAGTTTATAAATTTTGTAAGAATTAATTGCTTTTAAAGCAAAATCAATACAAAATTAATAAATTAATTTTGCAAATACATTAATTATAGAAAGATCTAATTTTTGATACAAAATATTATATCTAAATTTTGTTATATACAAACAAAATAGTAAGTTGTTTAATAAATTTAAAATATAAGTAAGTTAACAGTATTAGATACAAAGCTCGACTAGATTATAAAGAAAATTATATAAGTATCAACTATATATTTAAAAAGTTATCGAATCTGCTTTTATTAATTCGATTCGATATTGCAATACTTATTATTGAGCAAGATATAATTCGAGAAAAGTTAGCAATAAATTCATATCTACTTATAACTAATACTAACAATTATATCTTTTTAATTTCGAAATAATATTAAAAATTAAATACTGCGACTATTAGTATATTAAAGATTCTTGCAAGTATACTATAAAAAAAAATTGCAAAAGTATAGAAACTAATACAGATCAAACTTTTTTATAATAGTTAATATATATATAGCAACGTAGAATAAAACATTAGTAAAATATCTTATTAATTGTTAAGACAAACGCGCAAAAGAAATTATTTTTAAAGCAAAAAACAAAAAAATTAAAGATTAGAATTAAAATTACAAAAACTTGATAAATTTGACGCGTACAAAATTTATCGAATTAATTTTGTTAACAATATTAGATAGCAATAAATATCTAAATTAGATCGACAAAGAATATTGAGACAAAAATTAGCAAGCTAAGAGTTAGCATAACAAAGCTTAGCAAGACAACAATTGACAAAGTAACAATCAACAAGATAATAAACAACAAGATAACAATTAAAGAAATTAAGAAAAACAAGATAAAAAAAATAACAATTGAGAAAACAAATTTTTTATAAATAGCTATCTTATATAAAGAAATATTTCTTTGTTTAACAAAAAAAAATTTACAAAGATAAAACAATTATTATTTAATTTTGTTTACTGTATACTTCTAATTAATTAAAATTGCTTATTATTTTTGTATTAATTGATCGCAAATATACAATAAGCAAATTATTTATTATTTTATTTTTGTAAAGATCTTTTTGTTAAACAAGAGAATATAATCGAATTGTTTTATATTGTTGCTTGTTAGTACAAATAAATATTAAAATAATTAGCGTTTTTTGCTTATTGTATCGACAAAAGTTATACTCTATTTTAGATATTTTATCAATAAGAAATTAATACGATTGTAACAAAAAATTATGTATATATAGTTTTATATACATATTTTCTTTTTTCTATAAAAGATGTATCTATAAATATGTACTAGAATTTTGTCTTGTTTTAAGCAGTTCTTGTCTGTGCATTACATTACACAAGTAATATTGTATCTAAGACATCAACAGTTTGAGAGTTTCGCTGCGAGCAATTTACGAACGTAAAGGTAGTGAAGTGATTAAGGCATGTGGTGTGTTAGGTCCTGGTTTATATTACGATTTTCTCAATTAACTATCTTCCTAGACTCAAGCGATTTAAGCTTCTCCTTAGAGGTTTAACCAAGGTGTTCTCATATCGAAAGATGCGTGGGTTCGAATCCCATCCTTTATATTTTGATCCCTTTCCCTTTTTATACGTTGAATCCATAATGTCCGAAGAGTGGATCCCCCACCTCCTGTCGCAAGCGCTAAAATAGTAGGTCGTCGGCCCTAGATGGGGGATCCACTGTTAAGCTACTCCGTATCGGTACTGCATGTGTGGGGCGAGTCCAACCCTTTCGGTGCCAAGATTGACGTATCGTGGGGCAAAAATCCGATCGAAGAGAACAATCTCAACCACAGCAACAGTAGCCGCTGGTATTGTATATTAGGGGAAGAAAGCAGATATTTCGTACACATGACGTCTATGGATATTGACGCCCCAGTCTCAATCGCTCATCGACCCTCGATACCACAAAGCGGCGCTACGTAAGTAGACCGTTCGGCCCATGTGGGAAACAAGCTGACGGTCTGATAGTATACTTTGCTGCAATTGCGGTGCTCCAATAGATGGCACCGCTTCTGCAGGTGCCCTATGCTATGACTGCGTTAGGCTTACGGTAGACATCTCCCAGGGTATCCCGCGAGAAGCCACAATACACATGTGCCGAGACTGCGAACGATGGCTCCAACCCCCAGCGCATTGGGTCACTGCGGCACTAGAGTCAAGGGAATTGTTAGCATTATGTCTGAGGAAGCTCAGAGGACTCAACAAAGTGCGCATCATTGATGCGAGCTTTACATGGACCGAGCCGCATTCGCGACGAGTAAAAGTGAAGATCACGGTACAGCAAGAGGCGTTCCAGGGAACAATACTCCAGCAGACCTTCGAAGTCGAATACGTGGTAGCACATCACCAATGTCCGGACTGTGCCAAATCCTTCACGGCGAACACTTGGCGAGCTGTAGTCCAAGTGCGCCAGAAAGTACCCCACAAGCGAACGTTTCTCTACCTTGAACAGCTGATCCTCAAGCACTCGGTGCACAAGGATACAATAAACATCAAAGAGACTCAGAATGGCCTCGACTTCTTCTTCTCAGCAAGAAATCAAGCCGAGAAGTTTGTTGATTTCTTGACATCCGTCGCCCCCGTTCGCAGCAAGAAGTCACAAGAGCTCATTTCAATGGATATCCATACCTCTACCAAATCCTATAAGTTTTCTTACTCTGTCGAACTTGTACCCATATGCAAAGACGATCTAGTAGCTCTGCCTCTAAAGCTCGCAAAACAGATTGGCAATATCTCCCCCTTGACTCTCTGCTACCGCGTTGGCACATCCATCAACCTCATCGATCCGAACACCCTACAAACCACAGACGTCTCCACTCCCATATACTGGCGATCGCCCTTTGCCTCCCTAGCCGACGTTCAAGAACTGGTAGAATTCGTCGTCATGGACATAGAGCCTGTTGGCCCACCAAAAGGCCGCTTCCTGCTCGCTGAGGCTACAGTCGCCCGCGCTTCAGATCTTGGCGTCAACGACACCACATACTTTGTCCGCACACATCTTGGCGCTGTTCTACATGCAGGAGATTCGGTCATGGGTTATCATCTGACCGGCACCAACTTCAACAACCCTCAATTCGAAGCGTTAGAAGATAACAGCGCCTATGCGTCGCAAATACCCGATGTTGTCCTTGTCAAGAAACACTACCCCCGCAAGAAGAAGTCCGGGAAGAACCGCAACTGGCGACTCAAGCGCATGAACAAGGACGAGGGCGAGATGTTGCCAAGGAAGCAGGATCAAGAGCGTATGGAAAGAGACTTCGAGATGTTCCTCAGAGACGTGGAGGAGGATACCGAGCTGCGGAGCACTGTAGCTCTCTACAAAGCGCAGCAGGAGAAACGCAGAGCCGAGAAGATGGAGCTCGATGCAGTCGAGGCGGCGAGTGCGGCGCAGACGGAAGAGACGGAAGAGGGTGAGGATGAATTACCGAAGATCGATATGGAGGAGTTGCTGGATGAATTTGACGAGCTGAATGTTAATGATGAGGATGTTATACAGCCAGAATGAACTAGCTGCAAGCTAGCAAATAGATGCATAGGCCCATAGCCATCCATCGAATGTCCACAGTTTCAAGCAACCTAGAAAATCTTGCTCAGCACCCTCTTCACATCCTCCGACTGCTCCTGACTTTGCCCCTTCTTCTGCTTCACCTCATTCTGCCTGAATCTGCTCTCAAACTTTCCCGTCCCCTTACCATCCACATCCACATTTCCAGTCCCATCCCTCTCCTTCATCCCTCCACCGCCCCCTCCTCCAACCCCCTTCCCCTCCCTCTTCCTCCTCCTCCCCTCCTCCCCCTTCCCCCTCTCCACCCCCCTCAAAAACTCCC
>JAABUS010001194.1_pt1 | contig 58815 bp, 60 predicted proteins | sample 5560161 | NCBI WGS metagenome assembly JAABUS01 (sample SAMN10711885, study PRJNA513376) | rock metagenome | isolation source: Antarctica rocks | place: Antarctica: Victoria Land, Trio Nunatak nord | collected 2016-01-04
AGGGTTCTTTAGCTATCTTTTGGGCATTTTTGTTTGGAGGGGCTGTTGTTGGGGGAGGATCTTATGGCATGTCTTCATGTTGTTCCCCGCCTTGGAACACTACAAGTACCTATACTTCACTTCTCCCACCCTCACAAGGGGCCCCTCATCTTTCTCACAACCTCCATCAGCTTTCAAATCATCTACTGCATATTCTCCAAAACCAATGCGCTCGCCCCCCCGCCCCCGTTGCAAATCCCCACACAGCCCAACCTCCCCTTCTTCTCTCTCAACACCCCCAACACCGTCGTCACAATCCTCGCCCCACTGCACCCAAGCGGATGCCCTAGCGCCACCGCCCCGCCATGCACATTCACCTTTTCCTCGCCCAAACCCAGCAGTTTCAGGTTCGCGAGCGCGACAACGCTGAAGGCTTCGTTGATTTCAAAGGCGTCGATGTCGGCCATGTTGACACCTGCGTGCTTGAGGGCTTTTGGAATCGCGAGGGAGGGCGCGGTGGTGAATTTGGACGGTTTTTGCGCGGCGTCGCCCCAGCCGAGGATTTTGGCAATAGGGGTTAGAGAATGTGATTTTAGAAAGACTTCGGAGACTAAGACGAGGGCGGAGGCACCGTCGGAGAGAGGAGAGGCATTGGGAGCGGTGACGGTCCCGGACCCGTCGGTGATGAAGGCTGGTTTCATGGATTGGAGTTTTTCGACATTAAGGGGCATTTGGGCTTTTTCGTCTTTGTCGACTACTGTTGCGGGTTTGCCTCTAGCGCCGGGGATGGTGACGGGAGTGATTTCATGAGAGAAGAGACCAGACTGGGTGGCATGCTGGGCTTTCTGGATGGAGCGGACGGCATAGGCGTCTTGGTCGGCACGGGGAATGGAGTGGTCGGCTGCGCACTCTTCTGCTTGTAGGCCCATGTGGTCGCTGGAATAGGCGTCTGAAAGACCGTCTTTGAGTAGACCGTCAACCAGGGTATCGTTGCCGTATTTAAAGCCTTTGCGGAGGGTTGGTAGGTAGTGAGGGACGTTGGACATTGATTCAGTACCGCCGGCTATTATGGCAGAGGCGTTGCCAGTCATGATTGTCTGGGTGGCGAGGATGATGGATTTAAGGCCAGAGGCGCAGACCTTGTTGACGGTGGTGCAGACGGTGGAGTCCGGGAGGCCGGCGCCGATGGCACACTGTCGGGCTGGATTTTGGCCAAGACTGGATGGAGAGAGGTGTGAATGTTTGCGACAGAAGCAGTTCTTGAGGTTTAGGCCTACTTTGCAGAGAGCACATTGCCGAAAAAGATCTCCTCGATATCTTCAGCCTTGACGGCTGAAACCCGCTCGAGGGCAGCTGATATACAGATTAGTAATGCTGGTAGCCTGGAGATGGGTTATCTTACCTTTGATGGCATGCGATCCTAGTTGCACGGCGCTCAAGCTTGAAAGAGAGCTGGAGGTTGATTCAGAAAAGGTTCAGCTTCGAATAGGCACGAATCTTACCCCTGGAACCCACCGATGGGAGTCCTGACCGCGGAGACGATATATACCGGGGGAAACGAGGATTGACCTTGAGAACCCATTGTGAATACTGCAAGTGTTTACTGGGATTGGTATAGTAGCTGCTGTAAGTGTATGATTCAATCTCTTGTAGTCTCGCAACAAAAACAACAACAAAGTAGTAAGAGACGCAGCTGCTTAAGTATCGTTGATGAGTGAGACTGACAAAAAAGCTCGGACCGAGAAGCTGACAATAAGCGAACGTTTAGCTTCCGGAGCTTGATCCAAGCTCGTTTCGGAATATTCCTGCGGACAGCCCGAGAGTGAAAATGTTCGGCATAAGCCTTTTATGCTGTCCAGAATCCTAGTTACTCAGTCATCCGAGGGTTTCCTGTCTCTGAAGTGCTGGCCTAGAACAACAACTATGTTGAGATGGTAGAATAAGGTTGAGGCTCAAAACTTTATTTGTCTTTAAGGGTTCAGATTTGAGAAAATCCGAAGCTTTGAACAACCGACCTTATAGTCGCATAGAGCAGCGCAGCATGGATGATCTCTACGACGAGTATGTTGGTTCAACCGCTGAAGAAGTGAATCTGTTCTAACTTTCAATAATAGGTTTGGAAATTTCATTGGAGAGGCAGAAGAGTCCGAGGAAGAGTCGCTACATGGCGCAAATGGCCATGATGCCTACATTGATGACGACGATGCGGAGGAAGATGGAGCCCATAATGACCAAGCGTTGATGGAAGTTGATGGTTAGCCCAAGTCGTATAATTCAATTGCCCGAGCTGACCACTGGTCATAGATGAAGGGCCCTCCAATGCCGTCGTCTTGCACGAAGACAAGCAATACTATCCTACTGCACAACAAGTATATGGTGCAGGCGTCGAGACTCTTGTAGAGGAAGAAGATGCCCAACCACTCACCCAACCAATTATTGCGCCAGTCCAGAAAAAGAAGTTTGTCGTTCAGGAAGCGGATTTACCGCCCGTACATTTTGCTCGCGACTTTATGACGGATCTGATGAACTTCCCGGAACAGATCAGGAACATTGCATTTGCAGGTCATTTGCATCATGGGAAAACCGCGTTGATGGACATGCTGGTGATGCAGACACACGATATCAACGACAGGCTAAAGAAAATCACTGGCAAGAGGCGGAACGAGCAACTACGATATACCGACGTTCATATTCTGGAGCGAGCAAGAGGTATATCGATCAAGGCCGCACCTATGAGTCTGATTCTTCAGGGCACACGCGGCAAATCACATCTATTAAATATTCTCGATACCCCGGGTCATGTCAACTTTGTGGACGAAGTGGCGGCTTCGTTGCGTCTTGTCGATGGAGTTGTTTTGGTAGTCGACGTGGTGGAAGGGGTCCAGATAAATACGGAACAGATAATCAAATACGCTGTGCTGGAAGATTTGCCGCTTACTTTAATAGTCAACAAAATGGACCGATTAATTCTCGAGTTGAAGCTCCCGCCAACAGATGCTTACTTCAAGCTCAAGCACGTTATTGAAGAAGTCAATACGGTGATTGAAAATACTTTGCCTGGACAAGGAGAAAGGAGGCGTCTTAGTCCTGAAAAAGGCAACATTGCTTTTGCAAGTAGCAGTATGGGCTGGTGCTTTACGCTGCCGTCCTTTGCGAAGATGTACGCAGATAGCTATCCTGAGGTCAATCCAAAAGATTTCAGTGTACGTTTATGGGGTGATGTTTTCTTCAATCCCCAAAGGAGGTCCTTTACTCGAAAAGGCACGGAGGAACGATCAAAACGAACATTTGTTAATTTCATACTTGAACCAATCTACAAACTCTATTCGCATACAATTAGCGAGAGCCCTGAGGATCTAAAAGAAACGTTAGCAACGTTGGGCATCTATTTGAAACCATCACAATACAAGACCGATGCTAAAGACCTACTTAAAAGGGTCTGCGAGCAGTTCTTTGGCGGAGCCGAGGGCTTTGTCGACATGGTAGTAGACCATATACCATCGCCACTAGAAGGGGCTCCAAAGAAGCTGAGTCGATACTATACTGGACCTATGAATACCAAGGTTGCATCTTCGATAGAGAAGTGCGACCAAGACGGCCCTCTTGTGGTCCAGATCACAAAATTATTCAACACTCCCGATGCTTCAGGATTCTATTCATTCGGTCGAGTCATGAGTGGTGTTGCAAAGGCAGGGGAGCAAGTCAGGGTATTGGGCGAAGGGTATACAATTGACGATGAAGAGGACATGACAGTCTCAACGATATCGGATACGTGGATTGCAGAATCCAGATACAACATCCCCACAAGTGGTGTCCCGGCGGGAAATTGGGTCTTACTTGGTGGCATTGACAATTCGATCGTCAAAACCGCGACGCTGGTACCACCACGCCTCGAAGACGATGAAGACGCCTACATCTTCAAACCTATCAGGCATTTCACCGAGTCCGTATTTAAAGTTGCCGTCGAGCCTATTAACCCTTCAGAGCTGCCAAAGATGTTGGACGGCTTACGCAAGGTGAACAAGAGCTATCCTCTGATTACTACCAAAGTCGAAGAATCAGGCGAACATGTTATTCTTGGAACAGGGGAGCTATACATGGACTGCGTCCTCCACGACCTCCGCAGGCTTTATTCGGAAATGGAACTCAAAGTGTCGGACCCGGTTACCCGCTTCTGCGAAACGGTTGTCGAAACCTCTGCAATAATGTGCTACGCCATCACCCCGAACAAAAAGAACAAAATTACCATGGTTGCCGAGCCCCTCGATGACGGTATTGCAGAGGATATTGAAAGCGGCAAGGTCAACATCAAAGACCCTGTCCGCAAAGTCGGCCAATTCTTTGAAGAGAACTATGGCTGGGACAAGCTCGCCTCGCGCAATATCTGGGCCTTTGGGCCGGACGAAATGGGCCCTAACATCCTTCAGAACGACACGCTTCCTTCTCAAGTTGACAAAAAACTCATCACCAGTGTCCGCGATGCAATCTGTCAAGGTTTTAGCTGGGGCACCCGCGAAGGGCCCTTGTGTGAAGAACGTTAGTATACTCCTATCCCGTTTCGCAATTCATCTTGCTATAACTCAAAACTAACCTACCTACAGCAATCCGCAACACCCGCTTTAAACTCACCGACCTCTCCCTCGCCCCAGACTCCATCTCCCGCGGCGGCGGCCAAATCATCCCCACCACCCGCCGGGCCATCTACTCCTCCTTTCTCACCGCCTCCCCCCGCCTCCTCGAACCCCTCTACACCGTCTCCATGACCGGCCCAGCCGACTCCGTCGCCTCCCTCTACACCGTCCTCTCCCGCCGCCGCGGCCACGTCCTCTCTGACGGCCCCATCGCCGGCACCCCGCTCTACGGCGTGCGCGGCCTCGTTCCCGTTATCGACAGCTTTGGCTTCGAGACCGACGTCCGCATCCATACGCAGGGGCAGGCGACGGTAAGTTTGACGTTTGAGAAGTGGAGCGTTGTGCCTGGGGATCCGCTCGATCGAGAGGTTAAGCTACGCCCGCTGGAGATGGCGAATGTGGCGGCAACCGCGAGGGATTTTGTAGTGAAGACGAGGAGGCGGAAGGGGCTGAGTGAGGATGTGGGGGTGGGGAAGTTTTTGGAGGCGGAGCTTTGGAGGGGGTTGAGGGAAGGGGGCGTGTTGGATGGGTAGGGGGGTAGGGGGGGAGCAGTGGAGCGGGGTTAGGGAAGAGGCGTTAGATGGTGATGCTAGTGTGTGAAATCGGCCAACTGGGTGTCTATATCATTCTCCATCACCAACTCCCTCTCTCCATCACCAACACCCTCTCTCTCCCTCTCATCCTCCCCCCTCCCCCCTTCTCCTTTTTTATCAGCACACCCTCCCCCCCCCCTTCTGCTTCCTTACCCGCCACCCCCGGACCCCCCCCCCCCCCAGCCATCCACCACTTCCGACCCGATAACCCCAACACAAGAACAACCACCACTAAAACCATGCCGGCATCCCCTCCAGCGAAATCTCCCCATGAAAAAACCGCCGCGACTCTCAGCACATCCACTACACCGCCCGCTCTTCCAACTACCGTAACCCCGAGAGAAGCGTGAAAAGCCGAAACAAATCCCGCTGATGGCTGCCTCAGGCCGCTGTTCCAGGCACAAGGTCATCTACTGTATATCCTCTACCTTTCTTCTTCTTCTTCGACGTGTCCGGCAATGCAACGATCGAAAAAATGCATCGGTCTCGAAGTGATGTTCTGTGTTCTGTGTGTTCGAATAAGGTTAGCGGCATAAGGTAAGGCTTTTTATATACCACTCTCCTCGTTACTATTAAAAAAAAAGAAGAAAAAAAAAGGGGGGATGAGATTATTTACAGTACACCTATATATCGTCGTTACTTTATTTGGGGGGGGGGCAGTTGATTTTCATCCCCGCCACAACCTCTATTCTAGTGATTTTGTAATGTTTGCGTGAATACATACGTGATCGTGAATTAGAGGGCATGGCATCTTGGGCTGGGCTCTTTTTTTTTTGTTCGCGTCGTTTGGGCGGGCGTTTTCTTGCGCGGGTGGCGGTTCTTGGGTCGTAGGAACGTAGGGGCGGCTTTGCTTGTTCTTTGCTCGGGGTGCCCTGGGGGTTTGAGTCGCGCTTTGGGGTTGGTTGGGGTTGGTTGGGGTTGGGAGGAGAAGGGGGGGACTGGGTGTGTGGATGGTTTGGGTGGATGGTTTTGATGGGGGTTGATGGGGGGGGGGGGGGGGTGGTGATGTAGCGGGGGGGGAGGGGGGGTGGTTTGGGCTTTGTCGGCCTTTCTTCTCCCTCTCTTATCGCTTTTGGCTCTTTCTTTTCAAACAACGATCGAGTCGATTCTCAACACCGTCGTTTACCACTTCCGCTTCGATCGGGTACTTCCACAAGAGAAGATTCTTGACTGAAGAATTTGGTTTCAGCGGTTGCGTCTATCGGATCATTGCGTTCTATTCCATCCTTAATCCTCAATCCCCCAACCCCGACTCTCTCTTCCCATACCCCTCTATCATACACAAACCACCCCACTCCACCCATCCCCTTCCCCTCCTCTCCCCTCCAGTCCCCCCACTCAAAGCGCCCCAGGCCCGCCCCCACCCCCCAACCCAATCCCCGGAATCGTCCCATAATTCCCCACTGCGCCCGTCCTCGCCGGATCCCCCGTCGGCACATCGTTCCCCGCACTACCACCTCCGCCAACACCGTTGCCGGTACTGTCAGTGGGAGTGTAGTTGCTGGTGCTGAGGGGGTACTTGTTGCTGCTGGTACTGAGGGGGTACTTGTTGCTGACGGGACCCGCGATTGTAGGGCCCGCGACGGGGTTGTTGGAGCCTGTTTTGCCGGTGCCGGTACTGCCGACTGGGGGGAGGCCGGAGCCTCGGGAGGGTCGGGCGTTGCTGGGGGAGAGTGGGACGTTAGGATTGGGTAGGCTGACGCGGGGGGGTTGGCCGCCGGTGGGAGGTAGGTTGCCGGTGGTGGGTGTGTTGCCGGTGGTGGGTAGGTTGTTGGTGCTGCCGCCATTAGCTTTGATAATACCGTTGATTAGGCCGTTGACGACTGGTTTTAGCTTGGCTAGTGTGGCCGGATCTAGGCCTTGGGATGCTGCGTCAGGTGTCCCTTGGGCTGCGTCTGGCGTTCCTGCTACGGTTGAGTTCGCTGGCGGCGCTGGCGGTGTAGTCGTCCCGTCTGGGAGTGGTGCAATGCCTGATGCTTGTGGCAATGGGGCGGCATTGATGAGGGATGGGGTGAAGGAGAGTTGGAGGAGGAGGACGACGACGAAGGGGGAGGGGGGGAGATGCATTGCTGGGGATGGGTTGATGGAGATGGTGATGGTGTATCGTTGTGGAGCAGATGGGGTGGTTCGTGCCGAGATAGCGACTTAGTCTAGGAGTAATCGATGATCGAACTGAGAAGTAGAAGTTTGTTATATTGAACAGATTAGTGGGGTAAATGAGACTGTGGTAGACAGCTTCGGTGCTGAGGACAAGCAAAAGGCATCTGCTGTCAGTTCTGCTGCCCTATTGACCCGATATACGTTCGATATATATAAGAAACTCCACTTACCCTTGACTGGACGCGAAACTCGCCTTAGCCCCTGGCGAGCCCATATTTCGTAGTCGGGGCCTTTCTGGTGACGGCTTCCTCATATCAAGGTACACACCCCCAAAAGGTAAACGTTCTGCAGGTTTGAGAGAACCTTGAATATGTTAAAACAAAATCCCGCTGTGGCCTGTCCCGTTTGTAACAGCGGCCTGAAATGCCCCCATAGATGCCGCTTGCACTTGACATCACACCCACACATTGAAGCAGATCTGCGATTGGTTTGTTCGAAGCATTCTCTGATCTTCTGCTCCGAAACCCTATAACTCTTCACCGGCTTGTGTGAATTAACGGTTTGTATCACCAGTAATTGTGCTTTGGCCCTCTCGCAAAGTACGGACAGAGGTGCAGATAGGGCATATCAAATCTTCCCCACAATGATTAGCATATTAATGCTAGCAGCCGAAAGTAAAATAGCAAATCAAGTACATATAAAACCTCTCGACGGTAGATATATGACCAAGAAGTAGCGAATCGAAGCGGAAATCTAACACTTCCCATAATGAATTCACAACAATGCCCCAGTATGTTCTTTCAAGGAAACTCGATCCGAAGACAGAAGCGAACACAGCAAACTTTTGTATTTCCAACATATCGGCTCGGGACATCTGGGTCTGATATGTCAAACATCAACGCATGCATGCTAAAATGTAGTAAACAACTCCAAACAAGCACGGGAAGCCTTTCAAGGAACGGCTGGCTGAAAGGATTGAGGAAACGACAATGGAATCGTCTTCCACGTCCACGTGTTTGCCGTCCTGCGATTTCTGAGAGAGAACTCCAAACAGATAATGTTTCAAGGCTGCTCGTCGTCCCTCCCGCTCGAAGTTCTGTAAGCGAGACACCGCGGAGTCAGGACCTCACAGTAAATAGTGAGGGTAGGGTGATTGAACTTGGCTCACAGTAATCTCGCAAATAGATGTTTATCTCATAACGTTCATTACTGCAGCGATATACCGAAATCGGTCGCGAGCATAGGCATTCTTGTGATAGTGACGGAGGCCAGTAATGCATGTTGGGGTATAGAAGTGGGGGCGAACGAGGAGCTCCCGCAGTCCCAAAACGGTCGCAAAAGATGAGAGCAAGCAGTCGTGGGAAGTAGACCTGGGATTTCGTTGTAGCTTTCCAATTCGACTTCTGCCGGGAGAAATCAGAAACGTCAACTATCATATGTTGGAAGCGAACCGTGGATTCTTGTTAGGGCTTCAGTAAATAAATCGCCGATCTGCAAGCCACCCATCCATGATGGCATGGATTTCCTCAGGTAAGGGGGTCCTATGGGTCCGAAACTTCACTCATCTCTCGAAGCGGTCTTTCAGACATAAAGTAGAGCTTGCATCCATAGATTGAACGAGATAAGGTATAACGTAGAGACTCCGTATCAAGTATCGACTAGGCCACCTCATAAGCGAACAGAGCATCATGGTTAGAATTAATTGTGAGCAACATTTTTCGAGGAACCATAAAGAAAAGTCTACACAACATAGCTTTGCAAGGCCTGAAAGTAAGGAAGACCAATACCTGTGCCATCTAGGAGCATCTGAACCTTCATATATGGCTGTATCGGCTTCTGAACCGTCTGTGATGATAGATAAGAAGCAGGTTTCTCCGTAGGATTCCAACCCTCCCCGAAGGATTCTAACCCTCCCCAAAGGAGTCCAACCCTGTCCCACTCGTAGCCTAACCCCACATCTGCGGTACAAAACCCCACTTGACCGTTACTCCATTCGAAGAATCCCACAGGATATCCAGTATATCTTGAAACAGTAATGGACAATGGTCCACAGGAGCAGCAAGGCTGCTCCGTCGATGCTCCCTTCAAAGAGCAGCCGACTGGCACGGCGTCCCTAACAGAACAGTTCCGGGATGCGAAACTGGCACCTTATACCAGATCTCGAGTACTCCCTCCCTCCAAAGCCAGATCATTGCCGTATAGCTAACCCCATTCCAGAAACGCAAGCGCCAAATATGTACCGCCCCAGCCTACTTCAACACGGACGCAGATCTAACACCTTACATCTGGGCTTGTGTGCCCTGTCGCCGGGAGAAAGCAAAGTGTGACGAGCAGAAGCCTTGTTGCGGTACTTGCACCGACTGCGACATCCCATGCCAATACAAACCCCAACGAGAAACGCACAACAAAGGATCGCGAACCTTGGGGGTACGCCACTGCAATCACTCTCATGTGGACACTGCTGCTGATTGTTGGGTGTGTAGGCTTGTGATATCTGCAGATTGAAAAAATCAAACTGTGACGAGCAACGGCCTGCCTGCAGCCATTGCGTAGAAGTTGGGTTGGCATGCAGGTATCGGCGGTAGGGCTCGCTCTTTGATTTCATTGTTGCTGCTACCAGTCGGGCTCACATTGCTTAGGTTGAAGAAGCCGGTGCTGGAGGTGAAGCCAAAAGGGACGGAAATGTGGGAAGTGGGTTTGATAGCAGAGGGTAAGGGTGTCCGGCAATGGAAACTGTGAAATGGGATGTGGTATGGTTAGAGGTAGGTTAATTTATATGAGGGTAGCTGTCTGCACCTGTTGATAGGATTGAATTGAATCTCTGAGGCAAGGCCTGGGTTAGAGGTGCTTTGTGTTGTGGTCCAGGCTTAAAAGGCTCCCAATTTATAAATAATCCAGGATAAGTAACTTTATTCGTACATAGACGGCATGCGTTTATATCGGCTTTCTGATATCTGACCCTACCTGTTCTGAAAGCAAGCCACATCTGCTAAACTTGGTGGCTAGAGCATGTTGCAACGGTTCGGATGGTGAGATACGCATGGGGTGTTTCTGCCACTTGAAAAGTTCTTCATTGCCCCTACGGCAGAGTTAAGTTCCCCAAGAATCTGGTTAGTCAGTTGTTCAGCGATTCTTGGACAACTCTCGATTTCTGAATCTTTTGCCTCGTTATGGGCATCTTGGGCCTCTTGACAGGAGGGCGAGCCCAAAGCTTCTGAGATTGCCACTGTGACAGAACCGGCAACCGTCAGAAGAACATCAAGGGCCGCCGAGAAGGGCAAGCGCACTCTCAAATGCCTTGACGACTTTGATATCTGTTGTAGAGGAGATTAGCGGCACAACAGAAGGAATCTTCAACGCGAGAAAGCTCACAATGCTCCCTTCTCTCTTCTAAACTCTTCTCTGCTCCTTGCACGTAGGCTACACGGGTTTTTAACCTGTTGAACCACATCATTCATCAGCCGTCATTATTCCCTACAATGGAAACAACTAGCCATACCGCTTATGCGCCCTGTCAGGCTCATGAATACTGGTAATAGAACTCCAAGCCTTGAATACCTTTCACCAAGTCCATCAGCCACTAATGCTGTTTCAAGTATTCCCAATTGGGGCTCAATACAAACCTGTAGCCACTCCCCAAACTCCTCGTCCAGCTTTTTCTCCGTCCTTGCAAACTCCTCCATCTTTCGGCAAAATCTCTCCTCGATATCATCCCAGTCAAAGTCTTCCAAAGGTACTTTGGAATCACCAACTTTGGTTGCCGAAGGTGGTTGCTGACGGTCATTTTGACTAGATGTTTCTCCATTTTCAGTCTGGCGGGTTGCTTGGGGAGATTCAAGCGTCATAGAGCTTGATGCTGGTGCGGATGAGGAACGGAAGGCGGGGGAGGTGTCACCGGCGGAGCTTGAGACATTAATAGGATCTTGAGCTTTTGCTGGAGATGCAGGTTCCGACGTGTTGTTGGATTCTTCACTGTGTGATGGGCGGTTGTTGTCGCCGTTCTCTGACATGCTGGCTTCGAATTGTCAACGAATGCCCAGAGGTCTAGGGCGGCCGTTATGTGTTTCTTTGCAGGTTTGAACATACGGCAAAGTTGAGGGAAAGTACCCAGAAATCTTGAGAAAGATTTTGGTGATATGTTTGAGAATGTGGCCCGAAACTAAAGAGGACTGCCTTAAAGAAACGTAGAGTCCTTAATGTCATCAAATGAAATAATCAAGAGAAGTACTGCATAACACAATCTACCAGATCAAATCTGGATCCAATAATCTCAAATCTCGACCTGTCACTTGCCTAGAGTGTGGTAGGGATTGTATCCTCGAAAAGATGTCACAGTCACAGAAGACAAAACGAGGGATAGCGGTTCAATAGGTTAGGAGGATATATCAGCATCGTTGGTTCTGGTGCTGTATCCCAGAATTTACGTTTTAATCGTCACTGGGCATCACGTCAAAATTCACTATATAGTTACTTTCATATATGCAAGTTCAATACTGGTCAGAAGTCTGCCGTTCTGAGAAGTCTGGGAAGCCGTTAGATTTGTACATAGAATGTTAAATACTAATTAATATCAAGGGGAGAGTGGGTCTTTGTCCGTTAGGCCTGAGGTAGCAGAGGGCTTCAGGAGGTTTTTCGTGATATTGATGCTTTATGCAATCGACCGTCAAAAGTGCCGCTCATATACCAAACAGCTCTGCGACTAACATAGCTGACATGGGACCACACCATTCCAAGCGCTCCAAACTCCGGACAATATCCCTTTCCAGCCGTTCGATCGCAAGGCCGCTAAATGTAGAATCAATACCGGTGATGTGACATCTCCTTATCTCGGTCCAGCCTCAAGATCTCCGGGAGTAGGATTCCTGGTGGTGGTTCCAGTCTCGGGAGACTGACCAACCACCGTGTTACTGCTGGCGTTGTTATCTCTCCTCAGCCGATTTGGCATACTAGGTAAACGTATCCGTCTCCAGAATGGCTGTGCAGTGCGAGCTTCTTCTAAGCGCATCTGCTCCACTCCTGTCCGACGTCTCAAAGGTTGAGGTTGCCGCTGTACCGTTGGAAAACCATAACGGTTGCTAGGGTTTTCCGAGTATCCAATCGTAAACAAGCGACCTGGGAGCAGCATCCTCGGTCTATTGCCACGACGACCTAGAAAGGCATATTGAGGAGGACGGGGCATGTCATGGTTACCGGCTGTGCGTCGCCCAGCATTACGGTCGGCTTCAGCGGCAGCTTCACCTTCAGGCCGCGGCTTTGGTACGTAATAGTCAGCTTTGCAAAGAGGGCAGCAGGCACGTCGACTGGTAAGCCATGGATCCAGACAGCTAGCATGGAAGGCATGTCCACACGTAAGTCCCCTAACATCGTCGTCGTCTTCAAGGGTATCCAAGCATATGGCACAAGAATCACCTGGATTCGCAAGCATCTCGGTAGGGACAGCAATCTGTATCTGATCATCGTCATCTAGGTCGTCGTCTTCGTGGCCTTCGTGTGGGTTTGGATGTGAGGGGGTGGGAGGCGCAGGTGTAGATTCGTGATTGACCTTGGTTTCTTCGACTTCGGTATGATCGTGTTGAACCGAGCTCGTATTTGTAGGTGATGACTTTAAAATTTCCGAACTATCCCTGCCTTCGGTGTGTGTTTGGGTATCCGGTGTGACAGGCCTCGCTTCATCTTTAGATAGACGTGTATCAGGATCTGGTGAGGTTATGCCGTCAGCATTCCTTAAGCTTGGAGCTCGATCCGCTGGAACCACAACGCCTCCCGCGGTCGATAACCCTTCCTCAGCACGTGTCGACATCCAAGCTTTATATTTTGTCAAAGGAAAGCGTGCATTGACTTCATCCATCGTCATGAGTTTTTTCTCCCTCCGGCGCCTATGTGCTCTCGGCATGGCCGTTAAATCTATAGGCTCGCCGTTCTCATCGTTCTGTTGCCGTCGGTTTCGTTGGTTGTATCTGAAACAGTACTTGACGCCAACAATGATCCTATCAAAAACCCGAGTTAGTAAGTGGATCAGGTGGCACTGCGCTACCAATGGAGGCAAGTCCAATCTCTTTGCTCTTCTGACGTACCATAGATTCGTAAAGACCACGCCAAAGCCCAGGGCAACGAAGAAGAGGAGTGGAGAGCTAGTGGGACCACCGCCGCCCCCTCCGCCTGCAGCAGATGTTGTTGGCCCTGGTGGTGCAGAGGAGATAGCGCTGGGTGCAGCAGACATGGTCGAAGAGGATGATGGAGCACTTCCTGGAGCTTGAGGCAGTCAGTGTTGAAGTAACGAAAGGTCATGATAGTAAGCGAACCTAGGCTGCGAGCAGTCAGGATTGACGCTTTCACGATATCAACCTGCGACATCTGCCTGCGTTGTGTACCTGGTGTCGGAGCAGGTCGCCAGATTGAAGGCCGTATATCCGACGGTGATGGATGTCGATACCTGGGTCAAGAAATCAATGACATAGAAACGATTTATATCCAATCCCGTACTCGATGGTGTTGCTGTGATTTGATTTGATTTGATTCGATAGTGGCAATCGGGTGGTTCCTGGGACGAAGCCTTGGTGACGCCCACAAACGGACCCTAATCATCCGAACTACCCGACCAACGCGGCTTCAGCACTGTGCCTGGTTGGTGAGTCTTTCGACTGTATGTATCAATGGCAAGCGTGTTGAAGCTGACACGACTTCGCCTATGATGATCTATCAGTCAAAGCAGTGAGGTTGGCAGCGTCAAGCTGGTTGAAAGTGACTGCTGGAAGAACGACCAAGGGGAGATGCGTCCAGGCCAAGGAAAAGCGATCTGCGCGAAGCTAAGGTAGAGCCACTCGGTTAAAGCAGGCCAAATCGGCGATTTTGAATGGATGCTTCGCAGGTCAATGCGCTCCATGATGAATGTGTGAAAACTCGAAGGTAGGCAGGTACATACTCCGTAGTTGAGGTGTGATGGTATTGTTCATTAATATTCACGAACAAGAATCATAAAAATCCCTTCACACCCATATGGTTTCTTGTCTATCAAGCCAGCGGATCATGGAAGAAAGTGAAGATCAATGCCCTGTTGATGTGAGCCACAGGTCGATTCCTATTCCCATCTAGGCGAAAGCTTGGTTCCTGATCCACTCGCCACCATGCTACCTATGTACGAGTAGGTACAGTACTGTATTGATTAGTTATCCTGTCCTGCAGGCGAACAGAGAGGGGTTCCGACCATTCTCTCATTGGTGTGTTTTGCAGTCGACCAGTCTCTCCACCATTATTCCGTACTACGTACTCGTACACCCCCCCTAGAGCCTCACCTCAGTCACATTTACCGTGGTACTCCTGAGTACAACTGGGAGAAAGCCCTTTTCCTAGGTACCAAGAAGCCAACTCACCTTCCACAGACGCCCTAAAGTATCTGTTCCGACGCCTCAAGCCTCGATTCGGCTTTACGACTTCCCGATTCAATAATAATAATCATTCCAGCCCCCCACCCTATCACAGTACCACTACATAATCCTGGCTTTGCAAATGGCTGACGATGCCACCGCTGTAGGCGCGAACCCCGTGGTCTTTTTTGACCTAACCCTAGGAGGTGAGCCTGTCAGCTGTTTTCGCGAACAGTCTTCACTTTGTGGTGTTTGCCTTTACATGTATCAACAAATAGTTGCGAGCAGACAGAACGTGAAATGAATCATTCTCTTAAGCATGCAATGTTCCATGGGTATTCGCGATACATATCTCGTGTGTCCTTCTTGAGCACCATGGGTTCTCCTGCGTGGTCGGGCTGTTTCTCAACGGTGCCTGCATGAGCTCAGATGCTCTGAATTCTATGAGTCCCTAACACCCGGACATTAGGAGAACCGCTTGGTCGGGTCAAGATGGAACTCTTCGCAGACACCACGCCCAAAACCGCAGAGAATTTCCGCCAATACTGCACTGGCGAGACCAAGAACCCCCAAGGCTATCCCCAAGGCTATAAAGGCAGCAAGTTTCATCGAGTCGTCAGCCTTTCCCCCCTTTTCCATCCCGCGAGGATCCTTTAAACCTGGCTTATTGGCTGATTCGAATACAAGATCAAAGACTTCATGATACAAGGTGGAGATTTCCTTAACGGCGACGGCACAGGTAGCGCCTGTATATACGGCACCAAGTCCTTTGCCGATGAGAACTTCAAGCTGAAGCATGATGTCGCTGGGCTACTTAGCATGGCCGTAAGTTGTATTGTCTCCTCGACCCCGTTTCATCTCTCCACAATCCATGCGTTTAATTATATGCAAATCCCCTTCATTTTTCTCTCCTTCGCTCTCCCTACAACTATCCCACGCATCGTAGCCTAATATCAGTATTCCCCTCAGAATTCCGGTCCCAACACCAACGGCTGCCAATTCTTCGTCACAACCGTCCCAACCCCTTTCCTAAACAACAAGCACGTTGTATTCGGAAAGGTAGTCGATGGTATGGATGTCGTACGCAAAGTTGAAAACACCCGAACACGAGGTGAGAAGCCTGCTACAGATGTCGTGATCTCCCAGTGTGGCGAGATGTAGATGATGGGCCGGCGGACTTTGGACTCTGAAGTCTTTGAGGAGTGTTCGCGAGGAGCGGGAATGGCGAGTGGGTGGTTGCTGAGATGATGTATGCTTTCTGCACGATTGACTGTTACGTAAACTAACATGACTGACATCGATCACAGGTTCTCCAGTGTTGGCTAAAAGAAGATTTAGATATCCAAAGAAAGTAAATCTCGTCTTTTGAAATGTCTGCACACATTGAGTTGTCGTCGACGTGTCGAAATATCGAAATTCATCGTTAAATTTTTCGGCAATAGGAAGGACTAAAGTTCAAAGGACTAGCCCAACAAGTAACCATAAATCATCAAGCTCAGCCTTTTAGGTCTAAAGTAGGATTGGCGATTAACTGATCCCTTTCCTACACCTCAAACTCTCTTCCAATAGTCCCCTTTTCTCAGCTTTCCCCATCTCGGTATTGCACTATATATCTCGACCCACCTTGCCATTCGTATTTCAGTTGCTTACATCAATTCTGGTTCAATCGAAATGCCCCACTTTCGAGGCCATACGTCCCTACTAGATGCTTTGATATTGAGCCTTTAAAACGGTGTAGATTACCCAGGATTTTTTGGTTCGGACGAGTAGACCACGAGTAAAGGTAAGGAGAGCATTGCATGCAAGGGAGTCTGAAGAAGGTCGAGAAGGATCGAAAAAAGCTTCCACGAAGGCAGGTCAGACGCAGCGATGTAGAGAACGGATGGCCGTTGAGTTAAATGTGCGCGGCGTGTGGAGGAAGGAGCAATGTTCTCTGGAACAAGGTAGCCTTTTTAGAATGATAGGGTGAGCTCCGTCAGGCGAGGAGCAAGCACGGATGACTTTGGAGAGGAGGTCCATCAACAGTCGAAATATATTTGTACATAGGGCTGCGGAAATTTCGCTTTCGGCCCGAAGATGCTTCCATACCTTACCCTCTAAGTTCACCGTCATACCTGTTGATCAAATCGATTGTGGTGCATAGCTTGGGGATGGAGAAATATGCTTGCTACTGATGTCGCTAATACGAGGTGTAAGTTCCCGGAAGCATTGTGCATCTCTTCTATCCGCCCGGTTGACACGCCACTCAGCTTCTGGAGATCTAGCGCCCTGGTCTGATATACCTACCGCACTCCTTCGAGCTGAGCTCGGGCGAAGACAGGATGAGGTTGCGAAGCCAGCGTGTGGCTCGAGAGGAGCAAGAGGCACCTATGATACTTCACTTCACGTGGGAGCCCTCATTCTAATACTGGTACTCAGCACCGCAGGTACGTACCGCCCCTCTGAGCATGTCGCAGTTGGCGCTGACGGTATTGCAGCATGCTCTTTCCCTATAGTGGTACGACGCTTCCCTCGCCTACCTGTACCGCATCATCTCCTCTTCCTCTCTCGTCACTTTGGGACCGGAGTTCTAATAGCTACGGCATTCGTCCATCTACTCCCAACCGCATTTGTTTCTCTCACGGATCCATGCCTTCCGTCCTTTTGGAACCATGGATACCCTGCTATGGCAGGTTTGATTGCTATGACCTCCGTACTTATAGTAGTAGGCATTGAGATGTTTTTCGCAACAAGAGGCGCGGGTCACATGCATGGTAGCGAGTATGATACGTTGCCTGCAGAAGGGGCGCAGAAGGATAGAATGAATGGTTATGCACGACCATCTCATCACAGAAGCGACTCCTGGAGGCCTTTCAGAGAAGCAGATATTGGGGTGAGCGGCCAGCACCACGGCGTGCACTTGGGACAATTAAACAGCTCCCAAGAACATCTGGTTTCTGGAAGGTCACCCTCCGTACCGAAAGACTCTCCTCACGTTTCTAACGGCAACCCGTTCCACGACGATGACAACTCAGAAAACAACTCCGACCTCGACCTCGACGAGCTAGACCCCACAACCGACACCTCCAACCATCCCCACCTCTCCTTAACAAACCCACAGCCCCCACCCACCTCCTCCCTCTCCGACCACCAACTCCAACAAAAAGCCCTCCTCCAATGCCTCCTCCTCGAAGCCGGTATCCTCTTCCACTCGATCTTCATCGGCATGGCCCTCTCCGTCAGCGTTGGCCCCCCCTTCATCATCCTCCTCATCGCCATCTCCTTCCACCAAACCTTCGAAGGCCTCGCCCTCGGCTCCCGCATCGCCGCCATCACCTCCTTCCCCCCCTCCTCCCCCAAACCCTGGCTCATGGCCCTGGCATACGGCACCACCACCCCAGTCGGACAGGCGATCGGGATTGCCGTGCAGGGCTTGTATGACCCGCAGGGCGAGATGGGCCTGGTGATGGTGGGCGTGATGAATGCAATTAGTAGCGGGCTGTTGCTGTTTGCAGGGCTGGTGGAGCTCTTGGCGGAGGATTTCTTGAGCGATCGGAGTTATGAGGTGCTGAAGGGGCGGAGGAGGTTGGAGGCTTGTGGGGCCGTGGTTGCGGGGAGCTTGTTGATGGCGTTGGTGGGGGCTTGGGCTTAGGTTGGGGGGAGTTGAGATGTATAGAACAAGACATCGCGCAGTGTTTGGGCAATTCAGGATGGCAGTGATTCTTCTATCTGGAAAACTTGCAGGACACAAACATTGACCGAACCATACAAAACCTGTCTCTGCAAAAACACACAACTCTCCCAGCATAACCTCGTCTCCATCGACTACTCAAACCCCATCCACCCCCGAGAACCGAACATCCTCCCCCCCTCACACAATGTCCCCACCCACGCCATCACAAAACCCCCCCGGCCCCCCCCAGCCCCCCAACCAACCCCCTCACCTCCCCCTCCCCCCCCATCTCCCCCCACCTCCTCCACGCCCCCCCTTCCCCCCACCGCCTCACCACCATCCCATCCACCACCCCCCTCCCGCCCTCCCCCTCCCCCTTGCCAGCCCGATATGCTCTCGGGTTCAAACCCAGGGGATGGGGGAGTGTGGTTTGCAGGTGGGACTGCAAGGCTGAGAGGGTGCGGTGGGAAGGCGGGGGGAGGGGGGAGAGGAGCGCGAGGGCGCCGGTGGGGGAGGTGAGGAGGAGGGATTGCGTGTTGGTGGTTGGGGCGGGGGGGAGGAGGGTCAGGGTTGAGAAGGGGTGGCCCGTGTGGAAGGTTGTGTGGTGGAGGAGGTGGGTGCCGTTTGCGGAGCGGGGGTCTGATGCAGGGGAAGGGGGTTAGCATTGGGTTTAGTTTGTAGAGGGATTTGGGGGGGGCTTACTATCAGGGTCGAACTGGAGGATGTGCAGGTTGCAGTCTGCGTCGGCGGCGACGACGAAAAGTTGTTTGCCATTGGGGAGGAAGTCTGCGGCGATGGTTTCGACGTGCTGCAGGGATTTGCTGAATTGGCGGAGTTGGTAGGGTTCCTCCTGCGATGCGAGTTAGCTATTCGTTTCGAGCTCCTTTCATTAGAATTGAGTAAGAGAGGAAGGCGGCTTGCATACGCTATAGCCCACAAACGACACGCCCTTGATCGGATCCCCCATCACGCACAACCCCGTCCCTTTCAGCTCTTTCGCACAGCTAACATAGCACTGCATGTCCATAAATGCGACCGGTAAGAGCGTGCGATCCTCCTTGAGTCCACGAACCATGCATTTCTGGCCCTGGGTCGCGAGCAAGAAACCCTCTTGGCCGATCTCGGAAAGCGCGGTGGCGGCGCCCTTGACCTCTTCCTTGGTGATCAGCTTGAGCTTGTGGCCTGTGGCCGGGCGGTCGGGCTCAGGGACGACGTCAATGATGTCGAAGACGTAAAGACGGCCTTGGGAGGGGAGGTCTTCGCCGCGGAGGAGGGTGGTGCCGACAACGACGAGTTCTTGGCGTTTTTGGGGGTTGTGCTCGGAGGTTGCGAGGGACATAGTTTTGATGCAGAGGACTGTTTCGGTGGGTTCAAGATCGTATCTGGTGGAAGTGTGAGCACCGTGCAGGGGATTTCTAGAGATGTCCAACGAGACTCACTGATCGATGATGGTCCAAGTTTTACGGTCAAGTACCTTGATTGTCCCGTTCTCTACCTGCGGCAAGAACGAGACCTCTGGATAGAACTTTTAGTAAGTGTTTGTTGTCTACTAGGTTTGAACATTACCTTCGCCACCCCAATTTTCATGGAAGTCATCCTCTGGCAACTTGAAGTCAGCTTTGTGACTAGTCCCAATCACGTAGGCTTCCATCTTGGTATGATAGTCAAGAGCTTGAACCTCTTCGCCCATAGAGATTTTGCTTGTGACCCAGCCGGTACTGTACAGGCTGTCGGACGGCAGCTGAGCCGCGTTGATCGTTCCCTATCTTACTTAACGAGTAGTCTAGGCGCACCATTTGAAGCACTTACCTTATCATTGATGTAAACAAAGCCTTTCTCACAGCTTGGAATATGTAGTTTGCATAGACTTCTGATTGGGCCACTATTGAGGTCAATGACATATGGTGGACTTGAAGCAGACTTGAGTATGAAGCTGGGAGATGCTCTAGGTAGGAATACGGTGCTATAGCCACCAATATCTTGTATTGCTCGAAGCGGCTGGCTTTTGATTTCCATCCCTTCCTCCAAGAACTCGGTAGCGGTTGCTAATTGCGGGATCTGGATCTTGAGGAACCGGAGAGCAGTATCTCGACTGCCTGATATAGTGGATTGGTAGGGTTGATAGATAATAAGATCGTCATTAGCGGAGCGAAGCTTGAAATGTCAGACTAATCCCGGTAGATTCGATCTCGCCAACTTACAATCAAATACGGAGCTTTATGGGTCGAGTCTCCAAGCTCTGCCACCAAGATTTCTGTCAATGTCTCTTTGGCAGATGAACGACGGACAGTAAAGTCTGTTGATAAGAATGGAGGAAGAAAGCCAAGACCATCAGCAACGTAGACGGGCTTTTGCAGGTTTGGAAGACGGAAGATCTGTGCAACCACAACTCGTTAATTCTGCGTACAAACGTCCCAATTGCTACCGTTTCTCCAGACAGCAGTAGAGAGTATACTGACCTGCAAGCCACCCCCGGTAGCTAAAAGAAACATTAATACGTTTCCGGACTCATCATCATCCTCTTCTCCAGATTCTAGGCGGAGCACATCATTGGAATCTTCGTACAGCGATCCCGATAGCCACTTCGATCCGAGAACTGTTTCTCCACGTTCAATTTCTTCAAGGTCGCCCTTCTCGTCCGCCTTCAGAATCATCACACTGGAGTCATCCCTAAGCAGTAGCACATAAGGATCCGCGAAACTTGCATTAACGACCTTTGATTCAGCCTCGGTGTCGTCGTCTGTGATTGGGAATATCTGAGCGAGACCGAAGTCTAATATGCATTAGCTATCAGATTGGCACAGGGAAATACATCATAGGTTCAGATACAACACACGAGTCATATGAGGCTTTGGAAAAGAGGGGTGGTGATGAGTCACTAATTGTATTGATGCTATTGAACATGACTGCAGGATAGGGTAGAACGTGAGTTTGGTAGCCTGAACTCTTGACAGATGCAGTTGTGCATGCAGCAGCCTCCGAGCAACGCCATAGGGTTCCTGTGTCCCATGTAGTCCGACAACCTTGACCAGGAGCCGTTGGATTTCTTTTCAAATGCAGCGCTAGATTTGCACCAACAAGATATAGGAGACTGCACTCACCACCCTCATATGTTCTCAACTCCCCGGGAAGCACCTGAACAATTCGTGATCCACCGTTCAGTGCTCCGACTTCGATGGTTGGTCCAGCTTCAGGGTCAAAATCAGTTCCCTTTAACTCTTCGATGCTAGCAGATGTCATCTTATATGCTACGGAAAGCTCTTCATCCCTCTCTGTAACGATGGATGCAATGACATAGTTATCGTACCCCTTATTAGTATGGTCACGATTTGCAGAACTCTCGGCAAATTCACCTAGGCTAATAGCCCAGATACGGTGCGCACTGGGAATGTTGTACTGCTCTGCCAATACCGGTTCAATATCACGCTTAAATGTTAAGAGTGCGCCAGCTCTACCCTGACCACCAGCCACCACCAATTCATGTTTAGGAGGTATTTTGCTTATACCATAGCTGTCTTGCCCATGTTCAGGAATGGGCTTTTGCAATGCAATGTCTCTGATTGGTCCGCAATTCTGCAACGAATCATGAACACGAAAAATGTAATTATCGCTGGCATCTGCGCTCGTAGATGAAGGCGCCAGATCTCGGATCTTCTCTTGTGGTTTGGCTTCAGAATATAGATCGTCATCGTCATCTTCCAGCTCAGCTTCATCTATATCTGATGCTCCTTCATCATCATCAATTTCCATATTCACTCTGGATCGTTGTCGCTTCAGCTTGGAAGATTTACGAGACCATCCTAGGATAATCGAGTCTGCGTTTTCACTTCCAATAAATATCCTACCTCGCCCGACAACAGCTGTGCATGAGGACCCAGCAAGTACAGCATCCCCGCCATTTTGTTGAGCCACACGACGGACCGAAAGCCCAGAAACTGACCTGCCGTCAATCTTGAAACTTAGAACGGCTAGCTCTCCATCATTGAGTATGATCAGCATTTCGCGATTATCAGAACCAAGCTGTTCAATGACACAGTTTTCTAATCTCAAAGCCAAGTCAGACTGGTCTAGCATTGGGAATGCTGTCGAAAGTTTTGCGAATGCGTTGACTGCAACGGCATTCGTTTTTCCGGCTTGATCAACATGAATCAATTCGTTTCCACCAACCAGAAGAGCACCACCAAGGGGTAGTGGAAGAGGTTTGACTTCGAAGAGGTCATATGGCAGATTATTCACCGAAAGTAAGGTCGTCGACGCCCGTTGTTCCAGATCTAAGGTATAGACAGCGTATGATGAGACGTCGCCTCGCTCGTGAATCAATGCTGACGAGATGGCAACTTGTGAGGACAAAATGCCAAACGTAGGTTCTCGATATTCGTACAGAAAGGCGAGATGCATTGGATGAGACAGATTAGGGTCTACTGCAAGCAATGACAGAACAAAAGAAGCTCCGTACGGCGTCTTCTCTTCATTTGTTGTCCCGTCTATAGTCTTTATGTCTGCAGTTTTCGACGTTCCAGACGTAGGCTCAGTGCGTATGCCATCAGTCTCGGGCTCATAATCCAGCATGGCGAGGTCGTCCACTGTTTGATGGAATGGCAATATTGCCAGATGTCTTTTGCCAAATTTCAAAGCCGCGCACCTACTGCTAGGGTCTACACAGAGATAATTGACACAGTTTCCTAGGTCCGGATCCCATGGACTACCCTGTATATCTTCGCGCTCGTAGTAGTGAATCGATATTGTAGAGATTGCATAGCGTTCCGGGTCCCACTGAACAAGGCTCAATTTTGCATCTCTGAGTGCGACAAGCAGCGCTTCGCCCCCAGACTTCGATCTTTGAATGCGGACTCGAGAGAGGGATGTGACTGTACCAGATAGCTCGTACTGAGCTAATAGTATGAGCTTGGTAGTGTGCACCTTCTCGGGTCTCTGCACAGCGTTGTGTCCACCATTACTGTCTAGAGCGCTGCGGGTGTAAGTGATGATTGACTTCAACGCAAATATCTGGAGAAGGGATGTTTTTGCGACGATAAGGTTGTTTGCAGAAGAAGACAAGAAGGGTAATGAGATTGAGTGAGTCACTGCCGTTGGAGGCGTAAGCTCGGTGTAGCACTGCATCTTGGGGATGCTGCTCTTGATGAAAGCACGAAGAGTCAGTCAATCAATCATGTCTTCCGCTACGAGAATAACACCTGATCCAGAGCTGTGGTTCATGGCATACTGGCGCAGAACTCGATGAAGCGGAATTCTCGCCAAGCCGGCAACACATTGAGCTGGAAAGAGATGCGGAAGTGCGGAAGAAATGTTGGTTGCGTGCGCAAGCTGTCGAGGAATGATATGTTTTTACGTGGAGGACGCGATATGATCGGCAACAGGGATCAACTACGGCATGATGAAACAGCTTGAAATCAAGAAACACCTGCAGCCCCGCTCATCCATTGGAACCAGTCAACAGCATCAAAGTAACGTCTGACAGGCAACATTGGCAAAGGCTCACAGCATTCTCACTCTACTTGAGCATCACGCACCATGGCCCTTATACAATCAGCCCTGATTTGGGTTGTTTATGCTGTTGTGGTGGTCTTGCTTGTCGCCATAGCCTCCATCTTCATCTACGTCTATCAAGCCCCACGTGAGAGATCCGCATCAGTTACTATTGTGTGCATATTCACGCTCACATCGCTGCTTGCGACTGTGCTTCTGTTGCCTGTGGATGTCGCTCTGGTATCATCTACCACCTCTTCGAAGCTCGGCCAGCGAAAGGAATGGGCAACCCAAAATCGAGTCGATAACATTGTCCTCACGCTGAAGATCGTTTACTACACCCTCTACTCGCTCGACGCACTTCTTTGTCTTCTTGTGGTACCTTTCACCTATTTCTGGTACGAAGAGTACGATGAGGTTGCTACAGAGGAGGGCAATCAGACCATCGGGTCGCGATTCTGGGGCGCTTTCAAGTATACCATAGCATTTATTGCTTTAGTGGTGATCATCTTCTTGGTTGGCTTCTTTATACCGGCAGCGAGGGACCGGGAGGGTGCTCATTATAATTTCGACTTCTTCAAGAACATCCTCATAGAGAACCGTGAGCATCTTCAGCATGACACTCCATAAAGCGCTAATAAACTGATAATACAACAGGTGGAGAGAGGGCCTTGACATTTGGGCTTGGTCTACTCATCACCATCGGAACCCTTATCTATATCATCTACACTGCCGCGGGGTTTGCATTGTTGCCGGTGGCCCTCATCAAATCTGCGCCAGCAGTCTCCGGGCCAGCCCTTAGTGCCGACACTGCGTCTGCCCTCGAACAAAATCGTGAACGCCAGCGTCAGTTGGAAGGTCGTAATACTGGTAGTGCCGAGGGACTGTCCTCAAAGGACCGCAGAGAACTCGAGGCACTTAAGAGAGAAGAGCTGACTCTGACCCGCCGCCAACGCTTGGCAGCGGAAGTAAGTGGAGAAGGTCACGGTTGGTTACTTAAGACATGGATGAAAGTTGAGGCAGTCTTCCGTCCGCTCAAGCTGATCGGCGGCTTTCTACTTATGCTGATGGCTATCTTTGTCTGGGTCTCAATGCTCTTGACTGGCATTGACAAAGCCAAGAACTCGATTTGCAAGACCCACTGCGGCTACATTCTGGGCCATATCACTATCTTCAACCCTCTTAATTGGATTCTCGTTATGTCATCCAAGGTCTTTCCCATTGACTACGTTATCTTCCTCCTGCTGGTCCTCCTTTTCTTTGCCAGCTCAGTTGTTGGTATCGCAACCCTTGGCATTCGTTTCCTATGGCTGAGGATCTTCCAAATTAGGAAAGGCCATACGTCTCCACAGGCTTTGTTGATGGCGACAGTGATGCTGACATTGATTGCTTTTGCCATCAATTACTCACTTGCCATGATGGCTGCACCGCAGTATACTCACTTTGGACCCCAGACCTATTGTGATCGTTCACTTCCACACCCCACAGACCAGCCGGATTGCACTAATCGTACGGATCTTATTCGTCCTTGCACGGAACTATCTAAGTCCCAGGCTGCCAAGAATGTGTGTACGCCGAGTGTTGTGAGCACCTTCCTCGACAGGATCACAGTAAACTTCTCCTTCTTCGGCGTTGTGTGCTTTTGGGCCCAGTTCGTGTTCCTAGGTATGTACCAAACTTCCTCCGTCGGAATTCATCCTGATTGACTTCAATCAATAGCTGTCTACTTGATTGTGTTTGTTACATCTCTATTCCGAACGCCAAAGATGGACGAGTACCAGAATGACCAGGACGCAGAAGAAGACGAGGAAGAAGGCCTGCTTGCTAACACAGGTCGAAGGTTTGGTGCGACATGGCAGGATATCACTGGAAGAGCCAATGAGCAGACCCGAAGCGCAGGCAGAGGGTCAAGGGATGATCATTATGCGGAGGAAGAATGAAGGTAGAAATAGGGCTGCTGGTTTGCGCGACCTATTCTAATCAGTTACTGTTAAGATTGTGTATGAGACGTGGTGGATTCTATGCTTTACCTGAGTATTGATAAGTCTGAAAGCGTTCCGAGTTGGGAGGAACGGGGTCTGTAACCAAACGCAGGGTGTAAAACAGAGGAGTTAGAGGCGCTCGGTACATAACGTATTAATGCTTACTTCATGCCATTGTTCAATTAATGTGACCTCGAAGGAGGAATACGTCAATTGCTCCTATTTTTCCATCTCACGCCACAAACCTGCCACACCGAGCATCAATCATGTGGCTTATTTCGATACACTGGTGACTTGTTCTCTATATTCTAACCCAGCGATTTGTCTATGGTAGCCACAAGAAAGTAAAATACTACGAATATTCTGATACGTTGAAGGCACAGCATGGACGTTATCTTGTTGGATCGCCCTCGGGAAAGTAGGTTGATAAACTTACAGGCGATGTCGACAGAGGTGGTCTAGTATAATTTCGTGGACTGAGGGCCACGGCGCAGAAGGCACAGTCGTTCACCAGTTGTACACGTCGCCTAAGTCATCATCAGCTCAGCGTCGTATACGAAGCGTCTTAAGCATGGTTACCACCAAAGAGGCTGTTTCTCGGCATTGTTAGTTCACAATTAAATCTTCCATATCCCTAGGAAATATGGATTCTTGGCCCGTACCTGCCTAGGTCCTGGTACGTGATCACAGCGGGACAACGTCCAGAGCAAATTCTCCACACATTCTTCACTAAACCAATCGATACTCAAAAATCTTCATTTCTTAGTGATATCCACAACAAGGATAAGCACAAAGATCGCAAGCGTCACCTAACCCTCAAAAATCAGTAGCCATCGCTAGTCACGGTACAGAGAAACATACAGCAAATATAATAAAAGCAACCACATCAACCTCCCAACCCCCAGCGTGGACTTTTCCGCGTAGCATGGCATTCTGCTGTCGCCAAAAGCGGTAGCATCCAATTAACATGACTAGCATAGCTGCTACTATGCAGGTTGATGCAAGTGGTATACCTATTACGAAGAAGCCAATGTCGAGACTGGGGTTTTGGGTGTGCTGGAGGCGGAATAGTTGAGCGATGACGATGCCGACGATGGAGAGGGCTAGGGAGGTTCGCACATATCCGAGATATGTACGTTCGAGGGCTGAGAACGAGTGGGTCAATGGAACTTCTTCGTCGAAAATATAGAGAATAGAAACTAGGGGGAGGAAAGAACCAATAGCAATCGTTCATAGAGCAGGTATGCTTTCAATGCCATCTTGTACATACAATAAGCAGGTACAAGAAAACCAATCAATAAAAGGGGTCACAAGAAAAATAAAAGATTCCTAGAATTCAACTTATCGGTCGTTAACGTGAGACCTACCCAAATGGTCTCTACACGCATCATGCGACACCGTAACAACCACATGCCGCTTCCAAAACCCCCCCATCACATCTGCCCCCGACCTACGCGGTCTCGGAAGCGGTTCCAAGTCGCCAGTGCCTGCATCGACGTCCATGGCTGTTGTCGTGGAAGAAGGCGGTCGAGAATGCGCTCCATTTTGGTAGTCGTGGAGTTCGGTGGCCTCAAGCTCGTTTGCATGGTCATCGCGGGCTGCTTCAGCCTCGCAGTGAGCTGTCGCCATGGTGTGGCAGGAAAGATTGTATTGGGAGGGGGCTGCATGTGTTTGTAGCCAATAGGCGCCCAGCGTCGGGGCCACGGGGCTTACAGTACATAACTTGAAACGTGGGAAAAGTGCGTTGGCAATTTAGCTTTCTACTTTCTGTTACTGTATCAGACCTCGAATATCCCCTCCACCGACTGCATAACGATTTAGATTTCACTGTGTTTAATCCTGTTTTCAGAGTCTATAAGGATACATGGTACGGCCTGCATGAGCCATGTTAGAACCGTCCGCTGACAATGTTCTATTCTTCGTTCCCTTTCTCCTCAATGCTTTCGCGTTTATCAGGTTGACGTTCAACAAAGCGTTATCTGGTGCTGTTGTTTTAGTGTCTGGCAACACGCCGTTGCACACCTTGTCATGTGGTATCATCAGGTCCATTATATCTCGCTTTTCTGATTGTGTAAGGCAATGCTTGAACAGCAAAGCGACCGGTTCTACAGAAATTTAATTATGGAGACAGCCCGCAGCCTGTTGAGGTCACAACCTTCCCAATGACGCACTGCCAAAGTCAATCATTTTGAACTGAAAGCTGAATAAGAATTTTGTTCGTCATACTACTGGCCGAAATACGCCCTTAGAATCATCCATTTGAGCTCGAAACCGCTCACTGTACACATCGATCGCGTGGGAGTGCCCCATTGAAATCTGCTATATTATCTGCAGTCGCGGCAGAGCTTGCCCTTAGAAGACCAGCCGAGTCGAAAGCCGCTGTCACAAGATTACTTAGTTGCCAGGCTTCTGAGCCAACCAATGAGACAGCTATTCGTCGATTCTCCATTCAGCACCGACATGGTAATTACCATTGCAGCACGAAAACATGGCCAACTTTTCTTGTCGTCAGTATCACTTAGATACGGTGCCACTTCGTACGTTCACACACCTTGATGCACTCCGCCAAACCATAATCGTTAGGCAGCACGTTTCGAGGGAGGTTAACTTTAATTATCTGTGCTTTTTGTGCTTCTTCTAGAATAGGATGTTGATTACGACTTGAATTTGATGATACTGAGCGAGGCTCATGGAAGTACTCGACGCTGCCTTGAAGCAAGGCAGACTCCATCTTCTAGCTTTGCTTGTCTGTTGACGTATTCCCAGTTTTTGACATTTTTCCCAGGGTCGATCCGCTATTTTAATATGGGCTCCTTATGTCAAGTTCTCATTCAACATCACTGATACTGGAATTCAGATCGAATTCAGATCAGTATCTTATGCGGAGAGCTGTATCCTTGTACATCTGATAGCCCTCCTGAAACTGTCTTGATGTGGACTTTGATCTGTTGCCATTCGATGTGTTCAAACTACCTTTGGAAAGAGCTTGTATAACAAACCTCGTGCGTTGCGTGTATCATTGACATGCGAGTTCCAGGTCACGAGTCACGGGACGATGATCCCCTGTATCCCCGTCCTATGTCCTACGTCCTACCTGTGGTATACGTTTCGAGGTGAGCCTAGAGAGCATAGAGCGAGTGGCTTGACCAACCAGCGATTGAGCCACATATCGTGCTTTTCCTCGTACAACATCCTGTGTCCACCGTGTTCATGTTGATCTTAAAAGCTCGTGTGGGTTTCCTTGACAACGTTTCGTGGCTCATCGGAGAATTCTCGCACCGTCTATTCCGTATCTCCTAATGACCCTATCACAACGTCTATTTCGATCTGTTACATCGTCTTCATGTATGTCTCTGAATTTATATGGGGCCACTGCAGCGGGACGCAATGCGAGTCCATGGTCCCCTGCATAGCTTCTATCACTTTTCGATCGGACGAGTGCAGCACATCTTCATCATCTCGATAAAGCAGAAATTTTGTTTTGCATAGCATGACATGAAAGGACCCGGTTGGATAAATGGATGATTTGTACGACTGATTTTAGGACTAGCAGCTCATACCTGGTGGGTACCTGCCTTGCCTGCTAACGTGCGATTGTTGAGGGTCGCGACTGCTAGGTTGGTCGTATTGATGCTAGTGGCTTGTGCTGTACGACACTGTGCTAGGTCATACTAGAGAAAATATCAATTCACCTCAACAGTGCCTACAAACGCTCACGTCGACCTATAAAACACATGCGTTTCCACTTATCCTCATTGTCTTCTTATTCCCTATGCCCACCATTGTTATTACTCTCTGTCCGAAAAACCTTCAGTTCAAACGCAGTCATGGCGCGGTTTCAATTACTCTTCTATTGCCTTACAATGGCCGCATCCGCTGTGGAAGCTAGTGTGGCGATAATTGGCGCTCAAGGAGGCGTAAATATCTACTCTGGGCAGCGGCCTATGCGGCAAGAATTCTCGATGTTCAAAGATTCCGGGCCTGCTTTTGACCTTTACGTTCTTTCATTCCAGCGGTTTGTGGAGCAGGACCAGACGGAGCTGCTATCGTACTACCTAGTCGCCGGTAATTCATCGACTTGCTCCTTTGTTTATATGCGATCTTGTTGACAATAGAGCAAGGCATTCATGGTCATCCATTCAGATCCTGGGATGGGGTGGAGGGTCAGTATCAATTGGGATATTGCACGCATAATTCTGTCTTATTCCCCTCTTGGCATCGACCTTATATGGCTTTGTACGAAGTATGCTAAAGTACCTAAATTACTCTTAAAGGCAAATGTTGACCTAACGTAGCAAATTCTGTGGGAAAATGCGCAGCAGATCGCATCAGAATACTCTTCAAATCAGAGGGCAAAGTACCAAGCAGCAGCTCAAACATTCCGAATCCCTTATTGGGACTGGGCAGTTAACCCAGCCATGCCTGATGAAGTCAATCAGCTCATGATCAATGTTAACACGCCACAAGGACAAATGGATGTCGTTAATCCGCTGTACAATTACACGTTCCACCCACAGCCATCCGCAACGGATTTTCCCCCAAGTGACTATGTAAGTTTGATCTCTATGACTATCTAACTCTTAGGTTGCACAAATTTACTCCCCTGTTCTCAGCGTCTTCCATCTTATTCGGTAAATACTGACCAGAATTAGCTAGCCGCATACCACAGCACCGTACGATATCCAAATGCTGCTGGCCAGAGTCAGCCAGACCTGTCCAATAAGCAGCTGGTAGCAAATGCGCAGCTGTAAGTCTACAATCTTGTCAATAACCTAATTTACTTCTGCTAAGTAAAGCCAGCCTCCATACCTTGACATACCAGCTCATCGCCGGTACCTCGGATTACGCACCGTTTTCTAATACTGGATATACAGATGGTCGTGGTCAGCGTTACAACAGTCTGGAGAATATGCATAATGCTATCCATAGTCTTGTCGGAAATGGAGGTCACATGAGCATCATCCCCTATTCTAGCTTCGATCCCATCTTCTGGCTACACCATGCGTAAGACTTTTATATCATGATGGTAGAGCGCCCGAGCTGATCCCATACAAAGTCAAGTCGACAGGCTTTTCGCCATTTGGCAAGCCATATACCCAGACTCGTACACCACGCCTCAAGTGAATACTTTTGGCACCTTCACCGACGCTCCCGGCTCCACAGAGGACATCAACACGGGTATACACTGCCGATTTTCCATCCCACGAAGCTCGACTGACATTTTGCAGCCCTAACACCCTTCCACTCCGACAACAGCAGCACCTTGTACAACTCCGAAACCGCGCGCTCAACTCGTACTTTTGGTTACACCTACCCCGAAGTAGTCGACTGGGGCGTTAATTCCACCCAGCTTGCCGCAAATGTCCGCACAAACCTCAACAAACTCTACAACCCCACTGGCAGCATCCCCACGCGCTCGCTGCACGGAAGACGTAATAGCAGTGCACCGTTGAACCCAAACGCAATGAAGCACCAATATTACGTCAACATCCGCGTCGATCGCGCCTCCTCCCTCTTCATCCACTTCTTCCTCGGCGCCGTCTCCCCCGATCCAGCAACCTGGTCTTTTGCGCATAACCTTGTCGGCTCACACTCCGTCCTGTCCACTTCAACCCCATCCTCCCCCATTACGCCAGCACCGATTAGCTACGGCCAGATTCCCCTAACGCACGCACTCATGCCTCTTGTCTCGTCGGGCATAATCCCTAACTTGAAACCCGAGCATGTAATCCCCCTGCTAAAGAAACAGCTGAGCTGGCGCGTGCAGGGGTTCGATGATAAGCCACTTACTACCGGGGATGTCAAGGGGCTGAAGGTGTTTGTGGTGGGGCAGGAGGTGACGCAGGCGGAGAGAGCGGATCAATTTCCTGGGTATGGGGAGTTGGTCGTTTATGGGGATGTTACAAGGGGGATGATTGGGGGGTTGGCGGAGGGAGAGGAGGCGTAGTGGGAGGGTTTTGGTGTTTAATGGCAGGTAGGAAGATGAGAACCTGAGGGTTTTTGGTACGAGAGGCCAGGGCAAGGAACTGGCATTCGCTGGTTGGGGTAATTGTAGCAGGTAAGGTAGCTTGTGAGAGTCAGAATTGAAAGGAGTCATGATCGATTGGTCGGATGCGCATGAACCCTCTGTTTGAAGGATGGAAATATCAAGGGGCGAGGTTACAGTAATGTAGATTACTAATGTGTGGATACTCTCACAGGGCATGTGGTGTGGTGGAGCGATGTAGAGAAATGAACCCCATTCAGCTTTCTAGAAGGGCAAGACTATGGATTGCTGTGCTATTGGGTGTTTCCGAATTCGTGGTCGTGGGGCGGCGGTTTTGGATATGGTGCCGAACTCGAAATAACAGGTTGGAGTCGTTATTTCTCAGCTAAGATATGGTGCGGCGATGTGGTGTTGGAAAGTTGTGATGTCTGTGTAAAGCTTCGGAGCCGAAGGTGATGGGTTGGGGTTGGGGTTGATAGTGGTTGGTTGGTTGGTCGGTTCTCGGCTTGGGTATGGTGAGGTGGTGCTGGGAGGTGTGATGGCTTTAAGAGATGCTAGAATCGAAATTGGAACGATGGGTTGAGGTTGAGAGTGAGTCAGTCGTTGGTTCTCTCGGTTCAGGAATCGTAAGGTGGTGAGATGTAGGGAAAGGTGTGACGAGTGTCTAAGATACTGGAGTTGGGATGCTAGTTTGGTATTGAGGCTGTCTTGTTGGTTCTTGGCTCAGATGTTGTCTGGTAATGAGAAGTTAAAAACGATGTGGCGGTTGATTTAACAGTTGTGTGCGATGAAAAGACCGGGTTTGAGATGCGGTGGCTCTCCTTGTATGAGATTTTGAAGCTGAGATGAGGGTTGAGGTTTGGACTGATTCTCTGTCTTTCGACTCATGTGTTCCCAGGGAAGGAGTAGTTGGGAGAAGCGTGGTGGTTGCGTATGATGATTGATGTGGGCATCAAATGAGGTTGAGGTATCGTTGCGCGAGTGATGGAGTCGATACGATGGTTTGAGGTCGAGACTGATCCTTAATTCACCAGCTCGTCTATGCTCTGGTGATACAAGTCTAAGACGATTTGATGATTATGCGCTTGAATTAAAGTGTTTAGGCTGGGGATGGCTGCATTTGTGCGAAGCACCGGAGTTGAGAAGTGTGGCCGGGAGATGCTGGAAATTGCATTGGAAACCTCTTGGAGATTGCTTTGACCTCTGCGTAAGGCCTATAAGTCAAAGCTGCGATGGAATTTCCGTAGCTCTTCATACGTATAGGGTTTCCAAGATCTGGTTCGCCATTCATGATCCCAGCCCTCGCAAGTAAACCCCATTTCAGTAATGACTTCGGCCTCGGCCTCATCGATCCAGCCAATAATTTCTACCACCGGATCAAATGAAGGGTTCTTCCAAGGGTCAGTGAGGCCATACTCGAGCGCCTCTACCAGTCTGCAGCAGAAATGAGGACAATAGCAATTTGTAAAGTCGAGAGCCAGGGTCGAGAGCATCATCTGAGAAATCTTGCGTATCTTCCACCACCATATTTCTTCTATTAATTTCGCACCGAGGTAACCATGGCATTGGTCGCTTACAGAAGTGTCATGAATCTCGTAACAAGTTAATCGTGCTTTGAGACTGGTCTCAAGCCGATCCGTGCTGTCAAGATCTCGAACATCAAAATTCACGACCAATCTGCGGATGAGCTTCATCGCATCATTCCACATCGGATATTCTGCCTTATTGTAGGAAAGCCTCCAAAGATTCTGCCCATACAACACAATCTCAGCTTCGGCTCGGATAAGCTTGCTGACCAGTAGCAAAGAAACATCAGGCTTGCGCGGAAAGGGACGCATGAGTTCTTGTTTTTCGTAGTCCGTGGGATATGGATTGATTTCTCCCTCAACGACGAGACAATACTCGTATATCGTGTCCCGTAGCTCTGGGGGTAGATCAAGGAAGTGAGGCATTGTGGCAATGTTTCAAGATGATTTGAGTTCGCGACCAAGCTCTGCAACTAGCGATATGAATTGCGATCAGTACCGGATGGTGTCATAGCTTACGCAGGGTAACGTACCTTTTGACGAGGCTGCAGGTGCCTGTTACTCTTCTAGGCTGTAGTTTGTTCTTTTTGTAACAAGAGCAGTGCTGGATAAGGGAAGAGAAAGTGTGAGATGGCCCAGTTTGATCGTTGGGAGTGATTCAGGACCTTCGAGTGTTGAGATGATGTGGTCTTGGATTTCGATATTTCTATGAGTGTAAAGTCAAATCGATAGTAGGGCTCAGGCTACACCTTTCGAACGATTACTGAGTATCCTTCTTTACAGATCGAAGTATAGAAAGATAATTTGGTAGGTGGGTCTGTTGTCTGAAGGTTTGACTGTAATGGTAGGTTCGTAGGTGCCGAGATTAGCGACTACATTTTGTCGAGAAGCTCTTGGGATTGTTGTTCACTAGCACAGGTCAGAATGAACACACGATTACTCGATACAAAATAACAAGTTTCTCATTTAGTTCAGCAGCCTGTGGTGTACTTATCATGGAGATTGGTTGTTGTTTACTAACTTTCGACGACTCGCGATGGCATGGGATGATTTGTTATACCGAATGTGGGATGATAAAGGATTCATGCGAAGGTGGACTGATCAAGGGGAGTTTGGCCTGGAGGATGGGCTGTGAATGTGGAATAGGCTCACTTGATGGTTTACTTCTCGGGTGGCGTGGAAAATTCTGTGACTGTAGATTGTAGAATTTTGAGCCTAATGCATTGCACGGGCTTCGCATCTGTTCTCATCAACTCGTTCCAGACCTCGTTAGAATTCCTTTTGGCCAGCACTTGACATTGATTCCAGCTCCGTCGGCCACAAGAAAACTTCACAAAATACCAGATGACGTCCACAGTTGTAGAACATTCTGAATAAAGCGTAATAAGCCGAGAAAGACATGTGTGTTAGTTTTGAACCATGGTAAAGCTTAGCGTCTGTGCCGGCTCTCCACACAATTTCCGCGGGCGAATTACTCAGAGTCGTTTTCGGTGCCCTTCATGAACCATGCGCGCTTCTTCTCCGTAGGATGGTCTCCAACCCAGCCCATTGCTTTGACCTGCTCCAGTTCTCCCTCGTTGAGCAAACCGAAAACCTCTACTCTCTCTAATTTAGAAACACCGCAACCAGGCCAATAATGGTGGCGGCAGCCGAAGGTACGTTCGTGGTCGCCGAAAACCGACTCGAAGAGCCGACAGCAACCGCTTACACAGACACAAGTGGTGAAGTCGAGGACAGCGGACTTGAGGTACATTTCATCCATGATTTTTCTTTTCCAAATCCAAGCTTTCATCTGCATCCCGCGCCGGGCTGCATGGATGGCCTCCGCACCGTCCAATACATATTCTATCAATGTGCAAGCTCATAAGTTCTTCTACCATCTATCACCGAGTATGTTGAGAAGAGATCGGACATACTTCTCGATCTTTGTAGCCAATCTGTCCTGTCGCGTTGCATCCTTCCTCCCGATCGACCCCATACCACTAAAGAGCGATTTCTCTTCGTCGTCCAGACTGCCCTTGATGGATTTCACATCAAGGCTTAACACGGTGGCTTCGACAAGATCTGTGCACGAGGAGTATCACAGTTCTGCAGCACCCGTTTGGCTAGAAGCAATGATTAATATCAAGGGCTAGCGTGGTCAAATCCTAGGTCCGTCAAAATGAAGAATCTCCCAGTCTCATCCATTCATCGATTGGCGTAAGCGCCTTTTTTAAGCAACCTTTAATATTACCAAAGTGTGGGCAAAGGTCGTTCTAGAGGTCTTAGACTGATTTCGAAGTATTCTGCAAAGTGCCTGACCGAAGGTCGCTATTCATGGATTTAGTGGAGAGATAGACGACGAGGAGTACTTGGTCGCTATGTCTCGGTAGCGATGTCCCAGGTATTCCGCTCTTAAGCCTCCCGTGACATTAAGTATGTCTCTTACCCGTGTCATTTCTTACCGAAGTAATTCATTAAGTTATTTTTCTGAGGTGTGGTTTTACCTTTCTTCGGTTTTTTTGAATCCCCTCCCTCAACAGGATCTGGCTTCTCACCAACTTTCATCAAGGCCATTAGCTCCTCGAACTCATCAACAGGTACAATGCCGCCAGAGGCCTCCTTGTGACCTCTAGCAAAGCTCTCGCCCAGTCGCTGCACCAAGTCTGTCGTGTCTAGATCTGCTACGGCTTTCAGTGATGATATGATGTTTACGGGAGGATCACGACCACGGGCACAACGGGCAATCCGACAGGAAAAGTTGACAAGGCCAGGGCTGTATCCAGTGTTTGCAACCATTACAATCTCAAGAGCCTTGGATTGAAGATGACCGGCCTAGGCTAGAAATCAGCTTCTGTCCTCTTTGGAATGAATACCTTCAGTGGAGACCTACCCATCTTGTAGCAATTACGGGATGAACTTGAGCTGCGCTATGGATTCTCAAAACAGCTATCTTCCCATCCTTGCTGAATTTTGGCGGCGTATGTGTCTGCTTTTCAACTTCTGCATTGATCTCGGCGCGAGCTGAGAGTAGCCTCGGATTGCTTAGAATTTCTTTTGGATTTTTGGCTTCAAGCAGAGCTTCCCAGGCGGAGATAACGTCGAATTTCGAGGTCCTTCTTGCTGTCTAACAGTTAATCAGATTGCAGACATGGTATGGCGGGACACTTACGAGCGTTTATTAATGATACCGCATCGTTGATACTCTTCTTCGAAAAAGCCTTGAAAACCTCGGTCAAGTCAGGGAAAGGAGGCTTCCATTTGAGAGTGTTCCCCAGATCACCATGTGTTCCCATTGCACACAGATATCCACATTGCGACTCGATGTCAGGATAGAGCGGTTCGCAAATCTCGTACGTCAACAATGAGGATGTTGCTACTGGTGGATAATGGCAAGCAGAAACGACCTGTCTCCCATCAGTCGGAATAGATGACTCCCGAGACTTATTGTACCGTCGCATTCTGCGGAAACTCATCACTACAATGATGATCTATAATTAAAGCTCTTGTTTCTGTGGAATCTACCACTGGCGGTCCTTTTCGACTTCCGTGGTCCACAACAATGATATATTTTGGTTCTTTCACCAGCATCGCTTCTCTTTCTATTTCATCATGTATGTTCGAGCCTTTGCTGAGTAGATGTACATCGATAAGGGAGCGCGGGAGTCCCAAAGCTATGAGGGTTCTATGAACGATCACACCAGCGTCGAGGCCATCTGCATCCTTGTCTGGAATTATGAGCGTCTTTGAGTTCGAGGTAGCACTTGGGTCAATAGAGTCAGCCCAGACCCAATGATAGGTTATCTTCATCAAGACATACCACTCTCTAAGAAAGCTCCTGGCGTTCTCCATAGCTCCAGCCGAAGCTGGCCAGACAACGGAGCCATGATCATCCCGTTGCGGCGCTACATCACAGTATTCCGGTAATGGCTCTCTCACACGCTTTGCTTTCGGTACCGTCAGGGAGTTATCGGCCTTACGCTTCATCTTGCCGATAGCGGTTGTCAAATGCCGTTTTGACAGTATGAGGTAGAGGTTGCTGTGTCTGGTAAGCTGGCCTCGCAACAAAGTAGCGTAGAGTACCCTAGCATGGCTTATAATCATTGAGGGATGAGATGTAGAGACTCAGGTAAGAAAACATTTTACGCCATTCGTTGATACACCAATAAAGTACACCAGTATGATTGGCGGATGGTACTTCTGCAGTGACGTCATCACGTTTTTGGGTGCCGATAATCTACTACTCCGTCAACTTTCAAACCTTAAATACAGATATAAAGCACAGTTCCTCGCTATCACGAGGCTAATGTATTAGAGAATAAATCTCTTCTCCTATGTCCCAGCTCCTCGAGCCAATCCGTCTTACATCAGTCAATTCAGTCGATCCTTTTTCTCTAACCTGCGAAGGAACTCTTGTTAAACAAGGCTCCTGAGCGCTCGTCGCTACCTTCTTTTATAGTAGGCTCTGCATGTCTGAAAGTTTACCCTCCTTTTCTATTCTCGATCTCGTCTTCATGCGTGACGTTGATGGCATCGGCGGTATGCTAGCTGCGCCTACTCTTACCCTTGGTGGTCTCTGGCCAAAGATGCCCTGGCATTGTCCTCCTTCCCTTCCCCCTCTTGGCCCTCTTTTACCACGGGTCTCTCCTATGTGACCTCCTCTCCCTCCGTTGGCCTCTCCTATTCTACCTAGCCAAGGGGAAGTAGGCGGCGACGGACTTGGAATAGGTGTAGGCGGCTCACTTAAACCCCACTTGAATGAGGTTTCACTTACTGATCTTTCCGAACATATGCGATCTTCCGGCGGGGTTATGTCTTCGTTAGGCGTCATCGGTACCTGGTAGTAAGGTTGGCTTTTGACTTCCTTGGTGCCTTTCGTGGGTTTGACCATGGTTTCTCCACAAGCTCGATAACCCATGACCGCGTAATTAAGGAGGAGGCGCTTTTCCCCACATCGATGATGACACGGATGCCGTTTGGCCAACGTTGCTTCTACCTCTTCATATCTAAGATGGTAACCTCGATGAGATAGCATTCGTATATCTGATCCACCCTCCACGATGATAATGGCAACCTAGAACACGGCGTCGGAAGTGATTTTGAAGCTTCTCTACACTCCTTCTGAAGCACCGTCGGCATTGCCACTTCTCCAGAAGATTTCGACATGTACACGATTTATAACCATAAGGGGAACCTCCGTTTGTACGCCGCAATATGCCATCTGCATGTTCCAATAAGGTGAGTTTCCTTAAGCTTTTCCACCTTATAGAAGTCTCTCGAGTCATTTATGTGTCATTCACAAACGTAACGTCTTCCGTTTAGTGTCTGGGGCTTACCAGGGTGGGGGCCTTCATCGATTGAAGGACAATCAAACCGACTTGATTGGCACTTCTCAATGCGTCCCTCGTACAATCTTCTAATACCCACTCATCGACGATTCTGTCCTTCTGTTCCAGGGAATCCACTCTGTACATGGCTTCTGCCGGAGAATTGTGGTCGTAACTAACATTGCGAGGATAGTCTTCACGGGTCTGGCCTCCATCGAATCCGCCAATATGTTCGCTGACTATATGCGTTACATCTGGAACAAGATCAGTTTTCCAATGCTGGGAACTCGGGGTGGCCCTAGAGGTAGAGGAGTGGAAAGGTTGACCCATCCCGGAGCGGCGAAACGACCTTGGCGATAATCACTACGGAGTCTTTGAGGTCTTTGGCTGACGCTTGGGTCGCACCTAGGACAATCGCACATACAGTCTCCTTCGATGTTGGGCTCGTTGCTGTCGTCGTTACACCCTTGATAAAGCACCCAAAGGGACAAGGACCTAAGACAGAATGCTGTGATGCGTCGTCGGCGTCTGAGTAGAAGGATTAGAGGGGTCGTCGGGGTCGTCGGGGTCATCCGGGTCGTTGGGGTCATCCGGGTCATTGGATTGTCGAGGGTATCGTCTACATCAGAATGCCGTGACGTGTTCATTTGAGTTATCAAAGGCGTTGTCATTCGAATTGTTGGGGTTTGAAGCAGGATTCAATGGTCAGATAGCGATTCACTTGCATGCCCGACTAGAGGCTCATCTGGAGAAGGATTCGCACTTCCACGTTCTCTTCCCCTGGCGGCTCCCCTTCCTCTTCTGCGTGCCATTTTGACATTTGTTATCACAACCCTAGAGATAAAAGAAGATTGCCTTACTCCGTGGTGGTTGAAAGGTAAGCATCAAGATCAACGGTTGGTAGGGTAGGCTTCCTTCTCAAAGACAGCCAGTGTGCCCTCGATTGTGATGGCGATGAGATTCTCAGGAGTTCGGAAAAGTTCATCTAAGCTATGATGGAACCAGGGCCTCACCCTCTATTAAGGCTTTCGATATTGGGATTTCTATCATGAGAACAAGACATTAACCTCCTTTAGATCTTTCAATCTTGACTTGTTCCAACCCGAATACAGTAAGCGGTGCCACGAAGACCCAGACTGCCTAATTTGTCGTACTGTCGAAGGCAACAATGTATTTGAGAATAGCCATCGATCCCGCATAATTCCCGTCTGAGGAATCTGAATGCGGAATAATGAGAGAACTGGGAGGACCCCGGACGTCTATTCTGTACAATGTCCACCTTTGTGGGGTATTGCGTAGAATCTGAAGGAATAAGACACGCCAAGTACCTGGCACTAGCACAATAAAATTCGATGTCTTCGGTTGAGGTGATGCTCAAGAAGCATTTCATAAAGAAAGTAGAGGAATGTATGCTCGTCCTCAAAATAGCCCTTTCCGGATAGAGGTTGTACTCGACTGCAAAAATTTATATGCTCAAAGTGCTCTAGCGCTGCAGAAACCATTTGTAGAAGTAAGGCTAGGATCAATTAATCACACATCCGGAAACAACCATGGCAATCGGAGTACGATATGCGTAATTCGGGGATTGTTGAAATATGTTATATGACATAATTAATCACACATCCAAAAAACAACCGTGGCAATCGGAAGAGTATGGTATGCATAACATGGGGGAGTGTTGAAATATGCTATACATACCTGAATAGGATTGTTCCAAAGTGTGTTCACATTTTGGCCGATTCGTAAACTCAACACAAACGAGACTCAACAGTGATGTACTATATACAATTTAGGATGAATACATACAATAGCGAAAGTGAGAAGAAAGCTTCAGTAGCCATTATATAGCTGATTTAAATTTCCAATTTGGAAGAGGAAGGGTTTGCGTATACATTAATACGCTTCCGCAAGGTACTGTCGCCTGGCAGCTTACATTCTTCTGATATGAGGCCCTCTACTGGCCTTGTAACGATGGAAGTAGGAGTAGGTCAAGGAATCTTTCCGAAGAGCAGGCGCAAAGTCAAGACACCGCCTTCTGTCATGGGTGCGTTTCACTTGGAAGACCTAGCGAGCGATCGGGGAGGAAGCTAGATGGGCTTTGTCCGTTACGATATGCTTCATCCAAGAGCCATAGTAAAGCACAGAGCCATCTCAAGTGAGAAAGGCGAACCATATTATACACATCTGTAGAAGTTACAGGAGATGTGTCAAGTACCCCAGGCGCCCAGAAACACCGGCGGCAATCAACCGCTTCCCGCCCAGGCGCTTCAGAGATACTGTATAACTCATTTTACCGAGTCTTTGATTCACCCTGTAATCGTATCGAAATGGGTGAAACACCGGCGAAACGAAGGTACACATTCTCTACTTAAGATCTGACGTTGCGACTGCTGACCATTGACTCTCAGATTTCGCGATGTCGCGACGGTCAGCCTTTATGTTGGACAAGAAAAAGCAGCATTTCAAGTTCATATGAACCTCCTCTGCACTATATCTACCTTCTTCAAGGCTGCATTCTCGTCTGAATTTTCAGAGGCTGCTGAGCTTTCGATGCATCTCGAGGAAGACGATGTGAATACTTTCGAGCGTTTCGTTGCCTGGCTGTACACCAAACGATATGATTTATCGTGTATGGGCAAGGACCAACGCTATATGGAGCTGGCTAAGCTTTATGTGCTAGCGGACAAATATGATGTTAGTAGATTAAAGAACGGGATTATCGATCAGTTGTTCGAACTACATGAGGCGTCATGTCGTCCACCTTCCCACCATGTGGTGACCTATGTTTATAACAACTCTACTATGAAGTCGTCATTCCGGAAACTTTTGGTTGGCTGGGCTGCATGGCATATCGACTTCGGCTGGTTTAGCAAAGAATCCACCCCAGAATGTCTTCTTGAAGTCCCAGAGTACGCAGCAGATTTGGCGATTGCCTTGGGCAAGAGACTCCACAGACCGGCGCTACAGAGCCCCTTTACAAAAGAGAGATCCTTCTACTACGAAGATGTCAAGAATGGGGTCTAGAAGAGATGTATATCTGCAATGGGCAAAAGTACAATAACATAGTCCGGAAATTATGAAAAGCTTTTGTACATGAATTCTTAAAGACCTTGGGACACTGCAGGCACGTCCAGCGATCTTTCAAGAAGTAGAGACCAAAGCTATACAAGTGTCTGAGCCTCGTGTTCAAATACCTGACAATCGGGTTTGGTGGGTAAGTCGAGCCTTAGAAGATCTTTTGTTCCTCACTGCTGCTAATATTATTCCCGTAGCAGTGAATCTATCTGGAATGCTGTAGTCCAGCTTCTACAGTTGAAAGGAATTAGTGATGCGAGCGTGCCACGAAGAGCTAATATTGGTTCAGCCATATTATAGACAACGTAATGGAAAACGGATTTCCAGAGGTGGTGTATACTGAGTTATTCCAGGAAACGCAAACATGTACAGTTCTAATATCGATGTCCATTCAGTGGATTCAAGTAGTGTGCTTCGTCAATTTCGCATTAATCTTTACTCCAAACTATCTACACCTCGATCTCACCTCACTACAGCTTTCACATGCTACCATCCACTTCGCCACAACCGTACTGCAAGCAACTTGATTTCTTGACTGTACCTACCAACTACAACATGGCTAAACAGATTCCAGATCGTGCAAGGTAAGCAGTGATCTTTGACGTCCTTCTCTTACAGAGCGCTACAGCTTCGATATAGGTTCTGTGACGCGACCATCGTTATGCTTCACGTCGGTGAAGAGGCAGATTCAGGAATCTTTCGTGTCCACAAGCACCTAATCTGCCAAGCCTCACTGGTCTTTAAAGCCAACTTTGTGGGGGGAGTCGCCGAAAACTCCAAGCAAATGATGCTACTCCCACACGAATCAAAAGATGTTGTGGAACGCTTCGTCCAATGGCTATACACCAAAGACTTTGAGCTGTCTGATGATACCAATGCGGAAGGTGCTCCCGATTGCTACCAACAGCTTGCAGAGCTGCATGTTTTCGCAGACAGATATGGTATCAGCAAACTCAATAATCTTGTCGTTGATAAGTTCTTCGTGCTTGGGAATAATTTCGAGTCACGACCACTTCCACCTTCCGTGGTGACCTATATTTACGCCTACTCTACAAAACAGTCGTCATTTCGAAAGCTCTTGGTTGGGTTGTTCTCTTGTTATATGACAGCCGGTCATTACGATCTACCTAGCATACGAGGCTGGCTCGAACAAACCTCGGAATTCACTGCAGACCTTGCAATCACCATGGTAGAAAGGATGGAAGGGTTTCCGACCCTTGAAGCGTTCTCGTCAAGCGAGCCCAAGGATTACTACGACGAAGTCAAAGAGTGACATGGAGACGTTGGGAAAGAGAGACATGGAGAATTTGACAAGAGAGACTTGGATACACTGACAAAGGGAAACTTGGAGAAACCATAAAACCGGTACTTGAATAAGCGATGACACCAGAGCTACATATTTCGACTCAAGTGCGTTTCGTCTTGGGCGAGAAGATGTTATACGCTTCTAAACAGCATAGATGTGCAACTGTACCAGATCAGTCCATCTGCAACAACCACCTCCCCAAGTTCCAGATCCCTCTTCATCCCCGTTGTCTCACCCCTCGCACGTCAAATCTTCTTTTACTTCCACATCTTACGACCGACAATGCTCGAATCCAAACTTTTTACGACTTGTTTACTTTCCCCCGCAACAGCACCTCTTCTATTCTATTTCCACACGACCCATATCTAACAACACCTTTTTAATATACAGAAGCTATGTCTTCAGTCCTCACAAACTTCCGTTCTTTCAAACCGCATCTCGTCCACTAAACCACCCCCAACCCATCCTTCTCATTTATCCTCGCACACCGCCTCTGCCATGCCGCTCAGAATCGATTTGTCTTCAACAGACACCACCTCCCTGACCCGCCTTCCCCACCCCCCCGTCCCCCCATTCCCACACCCTCCACACCCCAGCCGTACCAACCAACTCCCAACCTCCCCTCTCTCATCTCCCATCCCTCGTTTCCAGCACCCACTCCCCTATCTCCACCCCACCCCACCGCCATCCACCAACCCTTTCTCCATCCACCCGTCCAAGTCTCTAAGCTCAACCACAAACCCCCCTTTATCAACCAAGCCAGAAATATACTTCATCTCTCCTCCAGGAAAAAAAACAAATCTCCCTCTCCGCCATCCCTGTCGCTTTACCCAAAGCTCTCAAATCATCAGAAATACTCCCCCCCCCCCCAAACCTCCTCTGCATTTTACAGCTTTCAGACCTTTTTATTCATCATCTCCTTCTACGTAAGCTATGTACTCGCACGCTTGATTCAATCCGTTTAGTCCAGTTCCACATCTATCCCCGTCAGCGCCATTCCAGAAAAAAAAAAAAACCTGGATAACCATTCCATTCCATCCCTTCCGCGCCCTCGCTCCTTTTCAAACCCATCTCCAATTCCAAAAAGCTCCAGTTCCAATTCCATTTCAATTTTTTTTTTCAAAATTTCCCTAATCCCTCCCTCCCTTCCTTCCTCCCTTCCTCCCTTCCTCCCTCCCTTCCTCCCTCCCCCCCTTTTTTCCTCCCTCCCTCCCTCCCTCCCTCCCTTCCATCTCTTCTCCAGCCATCCCCCCCCCCCTCTCTCTCTCCCCCACCTCACTCACCCTCCCCGTCATCCAAAGAACAACGACCTATGAAAAAAAAGCCACAGAGTCCACCCGCCAGCTATAACAAACAGGAAAACCCACAACTTTTTCCAAGGCCAACTTTTAATTCATCTCCCCTTCTTTTAAAAACGCATCGCCCACTTTTCTTAACCTTCTGAGCTTTGAAAGCCCCCTAGAACCCGCACACCCCCAAAAACCCTTTACAAACACCCCAACACCCCAACACCCAACACCCAACCCCCTTCACAGCAGCCAGCCTCCCAGCCTCCCAGCCTCCAGCACCCACCCACCCATCCATCCCACCACCAACATACCCACCACCAACACACCCACGACTCTAATCGCACTTGCAGCATCTCAGCCAACACCCCCAAGTCCCACAACCCCCCTCAATAACCCCCCTCAATATCCAGAAGCAGCGCTCGCACATCTCTAGCAGACTGAACCCATCCTCGCGAATCTGGGGTGGTGGAGGTATGCTGTAGCGGCGTTGAGAGAGAGCACTGAGCTCGCGGGAGCTGTGGAGGAGGAAGTTTGGTGTTGGTGGAGGATGTCCTTTTTGGGGGGGGGGGAGAGCGATGGGGTGGAGGGGTGGAGGGTTGGAGGGATTTGGGGGGTGGCTGTTGTGGAAGAGGGGGTGTTGGGTGGGATGATGGGTGGAGGCTGGATGGGATGGGATAGGGAGCTGTGGGTGCTGGTTTATGAGAACGGAGGTACTAGCGGCGAAGAAAGTCGAATGATGGGGTTGTTGACATGATGTGGTTGGTGCGTAGCCTGTCACATGTGGCCGTGAGATCAGATCGTTAAGAGATAGTTCCAAGAGCTAGAGTACTCTCTATATGCAATCGTAAGGCGAGCGATTTTTTTATGGAATCCAGGCCATGGTGATATATAACTACAAAGGGGGTATAAAGTATCAAAAAACAAGTATCCAACAAAGACATGTACCTACACGCCCCCACAAAATGCTATTGCTGATGATCGTGATGGCCATCAATAAACCAAACGGGCGCTACGGGCATATTCATTTCTTGTGGATGTCGTAATGTGTCGACATAGGATTCGTACGTGGACGATAAGCTCGAGCCGGAAAGGGAAGGAGCCGCTGAACGATGGACTTCTGGTGGATCCATCGGTCTTATATTCCCATACGGCTCTCGAAACGCTTCGCTTGTGGTCGAGCCACCTGAGCTGGAGATCGAAGGAGTGACAAGGCCCGATGTAGTAGATGACGGTCGTCCGGCTTCAAAGGCACGAACGGAACTAGGTTGAGAAGTCATTGCAGGGGTGTATTGAGGGAATTGCTCGAGGTACATCGGAGTCGCACTACGTCGAACATCGTCTTGAGGTGGCGACGGGCCTTGTGCCGGTCTTGCAGGCGCAGGCATTGATTGCGGGCCGACTTGAGATATCGATGGTTTCGGCGGTAGGCTTTTCAGAAGATTCAAGGACGAGTCAAGCGAGTCTATAGCAAAGGCCAGGAATTTGGCGCTTTTGCAACTCACGCACAGCGTCCACCTGTATTCGGAAAGGCGAGTACGGTAGAATTCCACCTCTTCTTGACAAGGGGCAGTGGCCAGCAGTAGATTCCCAAACGTGGCAATTAACGCAAAGTTAACCTTTGAGGGAAAGTACCAGAAGGAGCTGAGGTGCTCGGGGCGGAGGCGGTTGACGAAGTCCATTGCCGATATGAGGCGGGTCTTGGCAGCGGATCGGCAGACGTGTGAGAGGTAAGTGTCGGCACTACTTGAGCTCAAAGAGCGTATAATGCATCGGTGCAGAGTGATTTCGGTTGCAAAGTATGCCAAGTGAAGATACCCTGATGTGGTTAGTACATAAGACGTGACCATGAGAACTTCCACTCACCAGTTGCAGATGGCTTGCCCGTCATCGTACTATCCATCTTCAGACTCCTAGGCAAATGCATGAACCATTCCTTGAGCCTTAGCTGCACAGGCTTCGCTTTTTCCAATATCAGCCGTGTACCATTCCGACCTGCATCGTCCACCTCTTGCATAGCCCTGAGAGTGTAGAAAGTATCCAAGACGGTGGATAATATCTCGGTAAGGGCGACCATCTGACAAAATAGGTCTCGACCACGCTGGACTTCCTCCACGGGTCCCTGATCATCAAGGATCCTGCTGTCAACTACAAAGTCATTCTCCACGAGTTCTCGGACAGCCCAGTGGTTCTTAGAAATAGACGAAGGCCGCCCGTGTATCAGGGAACACCATTTGTCTTGCATATACAAAGCCCAAGCTAATCTCTTCCTTAAGCTACGCTCTTCCTCGGATAATGTCCAGGAAGAGCAGTCAAGATGCAGACCGAGTTCATAGGCGATACCAACCAGTTGTGAATTCAAAGTCTTCGAGTCGATGTTAGGTCTTTGCATGAGAAGTATTCCGGCCTGCATGGTTGATAAGGTTGGCTTGGATATGGAATGTGCAAACCATCGGAACGCGATATCTTCCACTTGCACTAGATCTAGCTCCACTGACGCGGCCGCCTCGTTCACATACGCTGGAGATGACGCTGCGATAGCGTACACCGCAGAGAGCAGAGCAGGGTCAAGGCTACTTCTCTGGTAGCTTTCGTAGGTGTGAAAGAAGGCATCTTCGACGATTGGAAAGTTGCGATTGGTCATGGTCTTGAAATGCTGGATCAAGGACGGGCCATGAGAACCTACGAGATTTTCGATGATCAGCAGACTGTCTGAATACAGGTCGTTTTCGAATTTATCGTCTTCGGTTTGGTCAAGCAAGAAGGCATTTCGTCCATCGGGCTTTTGATAACTCGCTCTATTCACGGGTGTTCCTGCCGTCTGGGAGATGTCGAATAAGATCGGTTCAAGCTCCGTAGTGTAGCCGATGTGAGTTCCGTAATGCTGTAGATTGCCCAGAGACGATTCGGATATTGAGGGAGTTGGAACAGCCCGCCCGGACATGGCTCTCGAAGACACACTGCCGCGTTTGGTACTTAGTGATCCATCGGCCGTACTTTCCGACTGCGAGTCGGATATCGTTGACCTTGAAGAGATAGCCATGTGAGCAGTCACGCTTTCCAACTGTGGTTTATGCTGACCTTCGCTTGTTTGAATCTATCTCCTTCCCATCGCCGTCCATCCTTCGTTTTCGTGGCTGAGGATCCTCCAGATATGTGCACTCTTGTCCATGCACACCACATGCTGCGCAACTATTCTTTTGGCCATCGTTGATGACACATTTGCTCTTCCTCTTCCGACAGGCATCGCATGGGCGCTCTCGCCGACCTCGAACCGTTTTAAGGTCTTTCCCCTTTGCAGACTTGGACTTGGGAGGCAGTCCATCTGTAATTCGTTGAATAGACGGAGACAACGAAGTACTGGACAATGGAGCAGACGCCGGCAGAAGAGGTGGTTGGAAGGCGGCGACGGCGGTCATGGTTTCGCAGCCGGGGGATATCGACGATACGGAGCTCAGGTGGTTCCTCTCGTACAAAGGCACAGCCGTTGTGTTTGGGGTGGGCAGTTGGTGGTTAGGGTAACGGTCCGCTCGAATAATCTAGTTTTCTATCAGCCATTAGCGTTTGACGTTCGAAAGGCTCGATCGGGGGGTCCTGAACAATCTTGGTTGACTGGTGATTAGGTAGGTTACCATGGTACTGGAACCACTTACTCGTCGCACTGCGCTCTAGAACCATCCGAGGCCTTTGCGTTTCAGCTGACACGGAAATGTATTGCGCAATTAATTCGTTGGTCCAACGCGCGACATCTCGGGGTTTGTCAGGTGAAGCCGAGGATTGGACGAGTAGGAGGTCAGTGATACACGTACGTAGCCGAAGTCATCGAATGTTCTGAAGAGCCTTTGTTGTTGAGTTTGGGCTGCCCGTGCGACATAAATGGGTTTCGAAGGGTAACTGACAATCGAGCAGGTCGGCTATGATACCAAACGTCTGGGATAAGCTGCAGCTAGCGCACGGACGAGAATTGGCTCGAGGGAAGTAAGTCGTGGGATAGTGGAAGAGATGATGGATGGATGATGGATGATAGGTTTAGACGCGATTGATGGGGTCGTTCTTTTGTCTGCAAGCAAAAGCGCTCAACAGTGTTTGATGCCAAAAGACCAGATGGACGGATGTAGAGTAGGTATTCCGTACTGTAATCCGTAATCCGTAATCCGTACGCCCACGCGAGTCGTGTGCCAGGGAAGATGCAAATGAATGAAAGGGCTCGAGGTTGGCTGCAGTTCTGCAGATCAAAAGGCTTTTGATAGGGCGCTCGAAACATGCACCCCAGGTGCATTTGGCAGATAAAGGCAGGAGCAGAGATAAGCATCTCTGCTGTCAGTGGATGAGAAGCCCTTGCGGGTCAAACTCGCTTGAAGTAGGGCTTTTACCGATCAAAGCTAGGCGAACTTGGATACCCCCCCTGCTTTGACGAGGTCTACACGTGCTCACCCTTATATACTCATGTCTTGCCATCGACTGGCCGACAGCATGAGGTGTCTACATAAAGACCGCAGGCCCCGACTGACTGGGGTCAAAAAGTGACTCATGAGGCCATAGCAGCCGCGAAACGAGGGTGAGCAGGACATGAGAGACGGCACCGCGTCGGCTGTACAGTTTTCAGCTCGGCTGTTGGCTGACATGGACGTCGAAAGTAACCTCCTTAACGCCGTAGTTCCAACTTCTCGAGGATCAGTGGGATGGGTTTTGCATCATGTATATATATAAATTGAGCTCATTTAAAGCTAATTGTATGCAAAAGACTCGAATTATCGACTCCGAAAGTACCTCCCTTAACCGCCCCGCTATCATTACAGTATACTACCCCCCCCTAATACTTCTCGTTCAGTGCGTGGTTATCGACTTGAGCGACCGACCTCTTGCGGCCAGCACCAGCCTCGATGTCGGCCAGGGATTGCGAACGACCTTGAGGGCCCATGTCCCGCACTTCTTGGAATGACACCGATGGCACAAAGCCCTTGGATTTCCATGCCTTGTCGCACTTGGCGTACAGCTCGTCGACCTGCTCGAGCGAGAGACCTTTGGTTTCGTAGACCAAGCTCCACACGTAAAAGCAACAGATCAGACAGAAGCCGCCCCAGATGAAAAACACCTTGGACCCAAGATTGGCGTCTCCGGGGTCGGAGTTGACGAGGTAAGGGGTCGCGTAGGCAATAGCCCAGTTGAGGAGCCAGTTGGTGGCTGTCGTCATGGATAGACATTTGGCACGGCTCTTGAGCGGGAAGATCTCTCCAGTGACAACCCAGGCAATCGGGCCCCATGATGACGCGAAGAAGAAGATGTAAACGCAGACAAAGGCAACAAGAACCTTGTTAGCTGCTGTAGAGCTTTGGTCCGCAACGCCGACGATGGCGACAATATACTGCGCAACGAACATGCCCACAGCGCCAAACATGAGAAGCGGGCGACGACCCCATTTCTCCACGAGGTACAAACCGGGAAGGGTTGAGGCAACGTTGGTGACACCAGTAATGATACTGACAGTGAAGGCGTTCTTGATCCCAGATTTAGTGAAGAAGGAAGTCCCGTAGTAGAAGATGAAGTTGACACCAGTCAATTGCTGGAGACCTTGGAGCAAGCAGCCAGTAGCAAGACGTTTGCCGAGATTTCCTTTGAAGCATTCGATGTAGGTAGAAGCACCAAGACTTATCTCGTATTCATGATTAGCCTGGATTTCAGAAAGCTCCTCGACCAAGGCAGGATGGTCAATATCGAGTCTCCTCAGTCTGGCAAGAGCCTTGGCGGCCTTTTCATTGCGTCCTCTCTTGATGTGGTAACGGGGTGTTTCGGGAAGCACGAGCATTCCACCAACGAGAATAATAGCCCATGCAAATTGCACGGCTATTGGGATGCGGTACGATCCGGTGTCATTACGGTCCTTCGTAGCATTATCGACGATGGATGCGATGAGGAGACCAATGGTAATGGCTAATTGGTAGCATCCGACAATGGTTCCTCGAATCCACTTGGGCGCGGTCTCGGATTGATAAAGAGGGACCAACGCTGAGATCAGGCCTACCCCGAAACCAGCAAAGAACCTCCCAGCGACGAAAAGCGGGATCGAAGTTGCAGCGGTTTGAAGGATGACACCGAAAGTGAAGACACCAGTCGAGGCAATCAAACCCAATCGACGACCCAACATGTCTCCCATGGGCGAAGCAGTCAATGCACCGAAGAAGGTACCAGCAGAGAGCAATGAAACGATTTGCGATGACTGAGTGGCAGTGATTGATGGCAGTCCATTTTTGTCGCGAGCACCGGTTGAGAAAGTCTTCAGCCAATATGGCATAGCCAGGATACCGCCAATCGTTCCCGTGTCATAACTGTAACAGTATCAATATCTTGATGTCCGGAAAGGAGTCTCAGTCAGACGACGCACCCGAAAAGGATACCACCAAAGGCAACGAACAGGCCGACTATGATGGCAGGCGCCGTCGAGCCGGCCACATGCTCGGGCTTCTTCAACATGAGACCCATGATGAACCAGTGTAAGTGCTGAAAACCCCGAACAACGAGAAGATGTTTGCTGCACCAGAAGAAGTACAATGGCACAAGAAAACGACCTCGCAGGTTTCAATGCAAACCGATCGAGGTGATGCTGAGGATGCAGGGCCCGAGACAGGGCGGGGGGGATGAGGTTTAATATACCTTTGGGTGGGGGTCGGGGATTCTGGACCTCCCACTACTGCTAGCGTGCGAGGTAGGGTTCTCACGAATGGAAGTAAGAAGTAATAAATAATAAATCCTAAATCCCCAGGCTCTTCGCACACATGGCAGGTGATGAAAGCGGAGACTCCACAGTTTGAGGGTTAGCTCCCCTGCCCGAACAATCCGCGGTCTGCCTTGAAGCGGGAGATGGGTACGGAGTAAAGCAGGAAGAAGTGGCTAGCAAAGCTAGTTGAGTGGTGACGGTAAGGGTAAGGTAGGGGCGAAGATTTCGTTACCACCCACCGCATTATTACACACTACGTCGAACCATGCTGACCCGAGAACAGGGTTACTATGTATTGCACGTCACATAAACCGTAACCGTCTGATTTGCTGGCACCCGTGGTCTTCAAGGTACGTAGTACGGTAGGGTTGCCACCATGCAGAACAGGTGACCATGTCTCGGATTGCGAACAGTCAGTCATCAAGTCGTATGGGTCTACTCATACATCGTAATTGTCCGAGCAGAAAGATGTGATGAACGTACCCGGGTAGTAGGAGTAATCATAGTACCAGTACGGCCGTCACTTGGCCTAACGATTGGCTGGGAGACAGTTTGACCATGCAACACTAAGCGGTATCTAAGGAGTACGGAATACATAGTTCGTAATTCGGATCTGCAAGATTGGATCTTTACCGCTTTCTTTAGTCGCTGTTTTAAATGCGGTCAGCGTTGGAAGCCACGGGCCAAGATTGTGGGGAAATTAGGGAAATTATCATCTTAGACAAGAAATTCTTCTTTAAGCCGCAAACGGCAGAACAAGAAATACATATGTAGCAGCAGGGGGACGCAAACAATAATTATTTTGTAAATGGTGCGCTGGAAAAGAAACAATAGAATATGCCGAGTTGACATTGAAAATCGCAAAATCGCCTCTCTTGCAGGATAGACATTGCTGTGAGTAATGTCAGGTTCCGGTACATTTGATCGACTTCTGAACCATGGCTCTGTCACCCTATACTGTAGTGAAACATGCAGGAGGGTTCTCTTTCCCGAATGGCAGCGTGCATACGTCGGACAGCGCCTATCATTGTTAGTAGCTACTGTTACCTCCGTACAACAGTCTGTCTCTCGCTCTCTCCGGGTTAGCTAGAAATGCGCAAGTCGGTCAGGCCGAGACAATTCTCGGTAAATATAACCGACATCATCTGGAGCATACCTGACGTAGTAAAGAGGTTAGAGCAGCCACAAATACAATGCGGTTCCCAGCCGTCCAACAACACGATGTTGGACTTCTTGTCGTGTGATCTCGATCCTGGGCTCCAATCGTGCTACTCCCGTGACTACTTACTTTATTATTCACGAACTCGTCATGTGTCCCCAGATTGTTTATTTATGACATGGCCTACCTCCCTTCTTTCTACAGCAAGAACGGTTTTCTGGTCTCTACGCAATACTCTAACAAAAGGTCGTCCAAGTTCTGTTGCGTCTCGTTGGTGGACCGATGACTTGCTAGTTTCACTAAGCACGGACTCTTTGAGAAGAGCCGAAGTGTCACCGAGAATAGAAGAGCGTATTGGCGCAAAAAGCCACTACTGTTACCATTAAGGTATTGAAGCAATACGGAGGGACCTCAGAGAGTATCTTACCCAATCGGGAGTCAGCCTTCTGGCTTAGTCATTGTTGTGTCAGCAGAGCTCGTATGCATGCGTAGTAAGCATAGGCTAACCCCGTTAGGGGTTAGTGACACGTCTGAGACCTGGGGCAACTCCGATGCCGGACATGGCGGATAGGCACAGCAGCATCCAGAAGGCGTTTGAAGGTGTTGAGGGAGGCCTCTTAACGTAAATACTAAAGAGATAGATCCATACATGAAAGAAGCTTTACATATCATCACAGCCAAAGTTCTAGATCCTCTTTCAAAGGACACAACTTTCTCCACAGTGAAAGCTAAAAAAGAAATCAATGGCTCAACAGCAACCCAAGGACCACTGGACCCACCAGGCATATTCGGCCTCGGCCTCCTTTGTTCCTGAACTCACGTCGAAGATTTTCAGTTGGCTGGACCCTCAGGGCTCAGATGTCATTCTAGATCTAGGTTGCGGTAATGGCCCTCTCACCGCAAAGATCAAGAAACAGTGCGCTTCTGTCGCAGGCTTCGATGCCTCAGTAAACTTGATTGACGCTGCGCAAAAAACTTACGGGTCAGTACCCGACCTTACATGGCACGTTCAAGACTGCAGATACTTGGAAGCTTCCCCGGATCTCAAGCATGGCGCATACACCAAGGTTTTCTCCAATGCGGCTCTGCATTGGATCTTGAGGGACTCGGATGCAAGGATGTCTGTTCTCCGCGCTGCGTACAAGGCCCTTCGGCCTGGGGGGCTCTTCGTCTTCGAGATGGGAGGTGCTGGGAATGTTGCCGAGATTCACTCTGCGCTCCTGGCAGCTCTGGTTCACCAGGGTCTAACCATCGAGGCAGCCCGAAATACATCTCCATGGTTCTTTCCGTCAGAGCAGCTAATGCGGCAGATGCTCGAAGAGGTGGGCTTTGACGTCGAAAAGTCTGAACTCGAATACAGACCCACAAAGGCGACGGCAGAAAAGGATGGTGGGTTAGAAGGATGGGTGAGGCTAATGGGGGCGAACTTCTTGGAAGCACTCACTTCCTCAGAAAAGAAAGAAGCAGCAGTGGCTGAGGTTTGTGGCGTGCTGAAAAGCGTAATGACCCATGAGGAAGATGGCAGCATGTGGCTTGGGTATGTAAGGTTGAGGGTTCTCGCTAAAAAGCCTTTGTAGACTTGTCATTGTCTTGAAGACCGATATAGACGTCGACAATGGGACTAAGGATACCTAGATCTTAGTATACCTTACCTGCATTGAAAGATACCCAAATTTACCACTATAGACAGCCCCACCGTTTCCTTCAGCCCTAGAGAGAGATTGTGAGATTGTCTCAAAAGGCGGGAGCACGATGGCTAGCCGAAGATCTCAAGAGTTTCAAACAGCCTGACGGGACGTCATATGCATGGTAATGCTTGCGCTCCAACAAAAACTCGTCTCTCCTAGAAATGTTAATTTGCGGCTTGCTACTTAAAGATAGGAGATAAAAAAAATCCGAGACAGATCCTCAATATATGGAGTTCTCAAAGGAGCTAGCGTCTTCCTCTTGAAGCTTCGAACTTCTGAGATGAGGTCTAAAAGAGGACTTGACGGCGTTGGTGCCGGCATTTTGAAAGTTCGATACGCGGTCCTCTCTCCTTCTACCAATCCAAAAATCCCCGATCGTGCAGAAATGCGCTCCAACAGCGACGTTGGCTCAGGTGTGAGGGACAGTAGACTCGAGATAGTCATATCTTCCACGGACCTATTGAGATGAAGAAAACCTCGGAGTCTCCGCGAGGCAGATTTAACAGAGCTTTGAAGTGAAAAAGAGGGATGCGACTGGAAAACTTTGACAATGGAATCGCACGGGCCCAGGAGATAGATCATGGCATCTTAAAACAGATCCTGGGGAGGCGGTCTTGAGAAATCAAGATATTAGGAAAAATTGAACGAGATATTGGGAAGCCGGTGATCTATATAGGATAGAAATCCAATTTTAGAACATGTCTGAAAATAATACTTTGGTGTGGTAAAAAAGGATTCAAACATGACTGAAAGGTGAATGAGGTTCAACACTGCCCCATGCGTACCCCTCCAATCCACGTCATCGGCAAGCCCCTGACGAAACTTGCCTGATGTGACTACTAATTCATCCTAGAACTCTTGATTCAAGTTTGCAAGACTCGCAACAATCATTTCTCTCCTACTACGAACAACTCCACAACTCAAACCTCTTATCTGTTGAATCCATTTTCTCGCAATGTCCTACAACGATAATTACGGCGGCCAACAGGGCGGCGGTTACGGCGGTGGAGGCCGACAAGAACAGTATGGTGGTCAGCAGGGGGGCTATGGCGGAGGCCGACAAGAGCAGTATGGTGGAGGCCAGCAAGGATATGGGCAGCAGGACTATGGCAGTGGCTCACAAGGTGGGAGACAACAAGAATATGGGCAGCAGGGTGGCTACGGAGGGAACAATCACAACGGCGGACAAGAGCACGGAGAGTTTGGCGGTGCAATGTCCCACGCCCAGCAGCACGCTTCCTCGCCTGAAGACTCAAACATGTTCTCCAGTGCCCTAGGTTTCTTGCAGGGAAACAAGCAACAAATCGGCAACTCCAACGTCGATGAGTCTGAAGCCGTCCGAGCCCATCAAGCTATGTATGGAGGCGGGGGACAAGGCCAGCAGCATGATAGCCAGACCATGGGTGCTGGTGCTGCGATGCAAGCGCTCAAAATGTTCGGTGGGGGAGGTGCGGGAAGCGGAGGCATGGGTAGCCAAGGCGGGGGGAACAGCCAGAATCAATTCATTGGCATGGCGATGGGGCAGGCAAGCAAGCTATTCGATCAGCAGAGCTCGCAAGGCAACGTGGTAAGTCAGTCTGCAGTACAATCGCGTGGTACTTCGCTCAGGTGTTCCCTTTGTTCTAGGACCCCAATGCCAACAAACAAGATGCCGTGAAATCAGCGGCAGAGATGGCACTCAAGATGTACATGAAGAGCCAGATGGGTGGCGGAGGCGGAGGAGCCGGCGGCTTGATGGGGATGGCAAGCAAGTTCTTGTGATGTAGACTCTTAAGATAGAGGTTACGAGTGATATGACCAGATAACGAACGAAAAGCAAATTGCTAGTGTATCGTTGGCTCCAGAAATGACCTGATCCCAAAATTGCTAATGCTGTATTTTGTATAGTACATATCAATTTTATTTTCATACCGACGTCGTTGTCGCCCCCTTTCACCTTTGGATGAGATGGTTCACACGCACGACACGTAAAGGTGGGAAATTGCAAACGGCAGGAATTGATGCTTACTTAACCGAAGCGCTTAAGCATCTTTTGCCGGGCCGAACGAACCCTTCCAGGTTCCTTTCCAACACCAACCAAAACCCTTGAAGCGACCTGGTCATCGTTAAGGTAGAGTACGACTTCCTTCTGACCGAGTAGGATGGCATACAAATCAAGCCAATTGAGCTTTCCAGGTCTCACTCCTCAAGAAGGTAGACAGAATCATTGTTGCTATGAAAGACGACGGACCGACCAAGCGGCAAGCTTGGAAAAACCATCATAAGGCTAATATAAAGGGCGCCGGATTTGGATGCCAGACTAACTCTGTTCAGCGCTTTCATCTCCTCCACTTTTTGCTTGTGATCATGTCTTGACCGCGCGCGTTCTTTTGCTTCTTCTCTTTGCTGCTCTCACTCATGCTCTCAAATCACTCCTTCATTGCGTGTTGATTTCCTACCGCTTCACTCTTTCAGCGGACACACTCCCTTCGAGCAAGTAACCAAGCCAGACTATCATAATCTTTATATATCCAACGTCAACTCTTTATACCCTTATGAACGTGATTGCTCTAATCAATAATACACAATGAAGTCTTCTGTTTTCGCAATTGCAGCATCGATTATCGGGTCTGCCGCCGCTGGCCAACATCATGCGCACCAGGCTTTCCACAATCAGCCGTTAGGAGCAAGGGATGTCATCCAGGCTCCCGACAATTTCACATGTGGTTGTTCTACCTCTTATACCACCTCTTATGGCGAACCAACTCGTAAGTGTAGTCTTTCTCTTACGGAGGCTACTTGAGTACAATGAGAACATCTGTTTGACACTATATAGTAATCCAGCCCGCCGAGTACCGAGCAGCAACAAGCAGCCAGGCGGCCTCAAGCACCTCCATTCCAATCATCTCCTCATCTCAAGCCCCAACCCCAGCCGCCTCAAGCACATCTTCAACTGGGTCTGCCTCCTCTACCCTCACCCACCATCCTCCCTCTTCTTCCGGCTCCCAATGGTGCATGACCTACTCTCCTTACAACCATGACGGCACCTGCAAATCCTCATCATCAGTCTCCTCCGACATCTCGTCCATCGCCTCCAAAGGTTTTACCTCCATCCGCCTCTATAGTACTGACTGCTCCGGCCTTTCCTCTGTCGGCACCGCAGCCTCCTTCCACAACATTTCCCTCGTTCTAGGAATCTACATCCCCCATACCGGTATTTCCAACGCCCGCGCTCAGATTGGCGAAATCACTTCTTGGGCCACCTCAAGCAACTCCTGGGCCTCTGTCGAAATGATCGTTGTCGGCAACGAGGCCGTCTTCAACAACTTTTGCAGCGCCTCCGACCTCGCCCGATTCATCACCGACGCCCGCTCCGCTTTCACAAAGGCCGGTTACTCCGGCCCCGTCACCACCACCGAACCTCTCAGCATCATTGTCCAACACGCCACAACCCTCTGTCCCGTCCTCGATCTCGCCGCCGCAAACATCCACCCCTTCTTCAACTCCGCCATCGACGCCTCCAGAGCCGGCGCCTTTGTCGCCTCCGAACTCGTAATATTAGCGAAAATCTGCCCCGGCTTGGAAGCGTACAACCTCGAGACGGGGTGGCCGAGCGCGGGTGAGGCGAACGGCGCGGCGGTGCCGGGGAAGAAGGAGCAGGAGGTCGCGGTTCGGGGGATTGTAGCGAGTGCTGGGGGGAGGAGCGCAGTGTTTAGTTTTGTGGATGATTTGTGGAAGGAGGAGGGGGATTTTGGCGTCGAGAGGAGTTGGGGGGCGGGGCATTTGTTTGGGCCGTGATGGGTGGTGGTGTGTGGTTTGGGAGTGGAGAGAGGTGGTAGTGGTGGTGGTGTGCTGGGAAGGAGGAGGAGGAGGAGGAGGAGGAGGGAAGGAGCGAGCAAGAGGAGCTGTGTATATAGCTTTTTCGTTTCTTTGTATATACTTCTTTACCCTACCGTCTCAACGCCGTACCACGATTCATGTACCTTTCACTTCTCCTGTATATACTTGACAACTTTCTAGCATCCTTTACAAGCGAGGGCGGCCTAAACTCTTTCAAACCGATCTTACACACCCAAACCCCCCCCCCGTTTCACCTCCCCCCTAAACCCCTCCACCGCAATCCCTCCTCTCCTCTCCCCCCAACCGACACAATCCGCGCAATCGCCTAGCCCACCCCCTCATCCCTCTCACAAGAATCGGTACCTTCATTTACAACAAGAAGAACTACCACGCAGCGCTTTTGCGAACACACAAACCCAAACCCCAACCCCAACCCCCAAAACCACAACCACAACCCGACACCCAGTCACCCAGTCACCCATCCCTAAGAGCACCGCTAAGACGGAAGCCCCGCGGACGGCTTTTGGGTTTTATTCTGGGTGGGTGAAGGTGGAAGCTGTTTTTGGGGGTTAGTTTTGGGGGGGTTGGTGTGGGGAGGGGAGGGAGATTTAGATATGAGAGGGGGAGAAGGGTAGATATGAGGGGAGAAAGGAGAAGGGAGAAGGGAGAAGGGAGAGGATAGGGGGAGGAAGCAAAAACAATAACAACACCCCCAAGAACCCCCAAACAGATCCCCCCCCCCCGCCCCCTCAATGCAAGCCCCTCACTCAACGCGACAAGGAATGGGGCTGTGACAGAGCAAGCAACTCTTGATTGCATTTCTTCGAAGAGGTTTTCTTTTCCAAAGACGATGATGGTGGTGGTGGTGGTGGTGGGGAGAGCGGAGAGTGGAGATGGCAGATAATCGATGACGGACGGGGTGGTTTCCAAGTCCAGTGGTTTGGTATCCTCCTGGAAGGTTTTTGGGGGGGGGGTTGGCTCAGTCGACGACGGCAGAAATTGAGAGGAAAAGAAAAAGTGTGGCCTTGACGCAGTGGTGCTAGTCTGCGTTGAGGATTCAGGAGGAAGTGGATAAGATGCCCTGACCATTGCATGCATAAAGGAAAGTACAGAAGTCAACCATTCCTCATACCCTCATCGCGTTTCATTCTCGTTACCCAA
>JAABUS010001195.1_pt1 | contig 58779 bp, 44 predicted proteins | sample 5560161 | NCBI WGS metagenome assembly JAABUS01 (sample SAMN10711885, study PRJNA513376) | rock metagenome | isolation source: Antarctica rocks | place: Antarctica: Victoria Land, Trio Nunatak nord | collected 2016-01-04
GCCCCACCCCACCCTACCCCACGCCAGCATTCCCTTTGGGGATCCCCACGCCAATCCGAAGTGTAAGTAAATTTATTCTAAAGTATTAATAATAATTTAATATTTAAGGGCGATACTCCCTTATAATTAAAATACCGCGACGGTATATTAATAAGATTTAATTTTCTAGCCCGATAAAAGATTTTAAAGTTATAAGTAATTAATTTAAATATTTAACGGGCCTACCTAAAGTTTAACTCTTTCTATTTTATATAATTCTTTAGGTTATTATAATTAATTTAGATTTTAATATAATAAGAGTTACTCTTTAAATAGTATCGCTATTATTTTATTACCGTTATAATAGCGAGTAATTCTTAATTATAAGTCTTATAATTTTATTCTAGGGGATTTAATTTCTATAACTAGAATATTATAAAGCGCTAATAATTATTTTTATTTTATTATAATAATATAAAGTTAAGGTTAAAATTAGAAATATCCGTCTTTATATATAATTATTTAATTAGATCGTAATAGCGTAGAAAAGGCGCGTTTATAAATATATTTTATAAGATCTAAAACGCTTCCGTAGCGCTATCTATTTATTTTAACGGATTTATTTTCTTATTTATTTTACTACTCTTAAATAGGTTAGTAAATAACGTAGTTATATTAAAATAACTATAAATAAACCGCCTATAGAAATTAATAAAACTTAAAAAGATTTATACCTCCCGATAAGTTTTTAATTAAGGCTATTCCTTAATAATCTTAATATATTCCGGGTCTATAACTACTCTATTAATAAATATAATAAAATTTAAAAACTCGACCGTTTTAATATTAAATTAATATTTCTTAAAGTTAATAAATAGCTAGAACTAATAGAATTGTTTAAATATTTATTTAATATACCGCTAATACTCCGCCGGATTAATACTATAAATTAGGATATTATCTAGATATATTATATATATTATATCTACTAAATTTATAAATATATAGTTAATATAAATTTAAAATATCGCCGGTGCGTTAACGAGCCTAAAAGGTATAACTAAGTATTCGAAGTAATTATAGCGAGTTCGGAAAATAATTTTCTATTTATCGCTTTCTTTAATCCGGATCCTATAATAAGTATCTTTAAAATCTAATTTCGTAAAGATTTTAAAACCGTATAAACGGTCTAATATCTTAGTAATTAAGAGTAACGGGTATCGATTTTTAATAATTACCGCGTTTAAGTTTTAGTAATTAATATAAAGACGTAGCCTACTATTCTTTTTAGGTATAAAAAGAATAAATATTTTAATTAAAAAAATTTAATAACGGATCTAGCCCTTATAAAATAAAAATTCTAAATAGTGTCGTAACTCCGATAGTTTAATTTAAAATAAGTTATAAAGAGGTTTATAAGGCGGTTCTTTATTAATCTTTATTTTAATAACGTAGTCCCTCTATTTGAAAATAAGTAAGTACTCGCCTTTTTATTAGAAAAAATATTATAAAACCTTATAAATTCCTTAGGAATCTTTAGGTTAAGAAGTTCTTCTTATTTACCTCACACTATTATAATATATACGACCGCGAATATATTCGGTTTATTTTTAAAATTACTAGTGAACTTGGCCGGTTCCTTAATTATAAATTATTAGAATTAATTTTAAACCGTTATTAATCCGCCTTAGAATTAATTAATATCTTTAATTAATATAATTTAGGTATACCTAGAATAATATCTAAATCTTTAAAGTCTATAGTATAGAATAAAGTATTATATTCACGCTTTTAACCTTAATTATCGACTATTTAATAATTTAATTAATACGCGTTATAATAATATATACTTTACCCGCTAATTACTTTAGCTAGCGGTAAAGTAGCGTTATAAAATTCTAAATTATTTTTAATAATAAACCGCTATAAAATTAAATTAATCTACGCTTTAAAATTAATTAAGGTAATAAACTATTTAATTTTATCTTAAAGAGTAATCTAACTCTTAGAAAAAATAAAAGGGTATATCTCTATTAATCGTTTTTCTTACCCTTCTTACGAGGCGTAAATTAGGTTTAATTATTTTTTATTAATACCGCGCCGACGTATATAGCTAGTTTATTTATATCGGGATATTTAAACTTAATATAACCTTCCGTTCTATAATAATAATAAATAATCTTATTATATAAATAATTAATAGTATTAACTTTACGTTTATTATCCTTCTCTTTTAAATACGCCTATTTAATACTATCGCCGGTATTAGATTTAATAATTCGGTTTATTATAAATTTTCCTTTATTAGGGTTCTTTAATTAGGAACCCGAATTAGAATTAAAACTACTTATTAACTATATATACTTTAGATTCTTTTCTTATATAATAATCTAGGTAAGAATTTCTTCCCTTTAAATAAATATACTATTAGTATTAAAGATTTTATTTTTAAATTTAGGCTCAAGTTTAGTTAAAAAGAAATTTACTCTATACTTCTCTAAAAACGGGGGTAACTAGGCCTCTATTTCTTTAAAATAAGTTTTAAATAACGATATCTTTTAGTAAAATTATTATTTAACTTCCTCCTACTTTTTATAAATAAGAAAATAATAGTTAACTAGATCTATTATTAAATTAAAAAAAAACTTCTTAAAAAAACTAAATATAATACTAATTAACTTATATAAATTATAGTACCTATATTACTACGTTAAAGAGTTATTTTCTAACGAGTATATATAGTATACGATCCTTAAATAGTCGGTAGTGAAATACTTAAGACTAATTAAAAATTTAACGTTTACGTCGCGGAATTAATGTAAATATTCACCTTCACTCGTACCTTTATAAGAACGTATTCTATTAGGGCGTAGTATTTTCGCCCTAATAAGAATATCCCTACTAAATATAGTTAAACTTATTACTATTCTACTAGTAGGCGTAATAATTAAGGGACCTCTATTATAAATAATAACTTCCACTAGCACTCCGCTAGCGGGTATAGAAGTAGTAGGATTCTATAATTTTAAATTTTAAATTTATAATACCCCTAACTCTTATTATTATTTAAGGCGACGATTTTCTTCTTTAATAATTTTAAACTATATATCTAAAGTCTCTTCGGGGGTAGTAATATCTTCGAATTTATTACTATCTTTACGACGGGGTTCGTTAAAGGGGGGTTAATTAATATTATCGTTATTAAATTCTTCTAGATATCCCGAGGTTAAACCCGATATTATAACGATAATAAATCTTTTCTTTAAAAAGGTTTAAAAAATTAGAATTATAATATCTAAGGCCGCTAGCGTAGAGCTAGCGGTTTAGTAATAATATAAAAAATATAAAGTAATTACGGGGTTTATTATTAAATAGTTTTTAAATCCTAGATTTAATAATAGAACTAATCTCTAAGGATTCTAATAATACGGGGGAATATTAACTCGATATAAAATTACTAAAAATTAAAACCCCGCGATATTAAGGCTAGAACCCCGTATCGATAAATAATAATATTATAGAAGTAACGGGGCGTAGGTATATATAATATATTAATACCTTTAGCGGAGTATAAATATATATAATATACTACTACTTTATACTATAACCGAAAACTAAATCCTACGGAGATTAATTATAATATATTTTATTAAAAGTTATTAATTATAATAGTCTCTTTCAAGATTTAATAGAAATACCTCAAGGGAGTTTAATATAGAATTACGGTTATTACGGATTATTATAATTCAAAATTTTTCTTTATAATTAAAACTCTTAGTCGTAGATAAATTTATTAGGCGGAATTCCTTTCTATATTTAATTTTAAAATCTAGTACTATTTAAGTAAACGGAATCCGGTAGATATATCTTTAAAGAGATTAAATTATAACGAGTTTAATACGTTTTATATAATAGTCTTCTTCTTTAAATTAATTTTAACTAAAATAACCGAAGGTTATAAAGTAATTTAATAAATTATAATAAATATAAACGAGCTCGAAGATATAAATATAGTATTTAAATTTTTATAAATAATCCTAGAATAAATCTTAAAGAGTTTAGAAGAAGATATAGTAGTTATTAAAATTAATAATCTAGATTTTAAATAAATAAATAACCTATTATATTTTTAAAGGAATCGGTTTTATATACTAGTAAATGAAAACTTAAAACTTTATATCCTTCGAAATTTCTACGACTCCCTAACGATAGGATATTTAGGTCGGGAATATATTTTATTAATTATAAAATATTAGTTTTACTAGCCGCGGATAAATTAGGATATCGAGAAATATATAAAGATTTATGATACCTACTAAAGGTCGAAGCGCCCGAAGTATTTATTATATAAAGAATTAATAATTATCCCGGTACCCGATAAATTTTAGGTAGTTATTATATTCGATTTTATTATTAATCTACTTAAAAGTAAAGATCTAATCGATAGTATTATTAATAATTATATTATAATAATTATATATTATTTTAATAAATATATTATTATATTCTTTACCGGAAGTTTATAATATCTAAATAATTCGCGTTATTATTTATTAAAGAAATCTTCTAATTATACGATATATTAAAGTCTATCGTTAGCGACTATAATATATTATTTATTTTTAATTTTTAATAAATATTAACCTAAGCCTTAAGTAGTAACTATAGACTCTTTACTATTATATATTATTAATTAATAAACGATTTAACGAAATACTTTAATTAAGTCCTAGAATAATACTTTAGAGTTTATATTAACTATTAATAAAATAATTAAATACGACTTATTACTCTAACGAAATATATTTATAATAATAATATATATAATACTACGTAATACAGCTCTTTTTATATCTACGATAGAAGAAATAATAGATTTTTTTAGTTATCTAACGCGCCCTTAAGAGCTAATAATAATATTAACGCCGACGAGATAATTAAAAAACTCGAATAACTCTATAAAACCCTAAAGACCCGATTTACGGAAGTATAAAACTAATAAATAAAATATTATAATAAAGGACGAAAGTATTTAACCCTATATAAAGAGAGCCTAATTTAGTTTTTTATAAATTATATTAAGATATAAAGGCCCTATAAGAAACTAAACTACGAAAGGGTAAACTCTTTTAAAATAATTAAGAAAATTAACTAAAACTCGTACCTCCTATATTTATTATATTAAATAAAGATATATTTTATTTTCTACGTATTACTTTTAGAGTTATATTATAAGAATCGAATAAAGAGACGCGTCGCCCTATCTTGACCCGCGATAAATAAAGTTATAGATAACGGGGATAATAAATAATATATCGTCGACGGGGTCCTAAACTCTATATATATTTAATATAATCTTTATTATCTTATTTCCTAGAAGGGTTATTTATTTAAAGATAATTAATAAGAGCCCGCCGAGTATTTAAAGAATTTAATAAACCTTATTCGAGAATTTTATAAGGAATATCCTTTTAAATTAAGATCTTAATAAGTATAAAACCGATTATTAAATCGAGGGCGGGGTTATAACTATATATATTATTTATAAAGAAGGGCGTAATTATAGGCGTAGAGCTAGAAGATATTATTATATTTATAGATTATAAATATAGAGCTAATTACTAATTAAATATAAAGGCGTAATCGTAGGCGTAGAGCTAGAAAATACTATCGTATAACTAGTTAACTCGTATAAAAGTATATTATAAAGAAATATAACGTTAATTACGAAAACTACTATTAATTATAGAGATTTATTAAATAAATTTAATTACTAAATTCTAGTTATAAATATTAGGTTATTATAGAGGTTAGTATAAAATCTATTTACTATAATAGGTAAATTATTATTATAGAGGCTAGTATTAAATAAAGTTAACTCTTACTTCCCCGTTTATTCGCTAGAAAAGTTATCGAGGGAAATTCGGGGATTTAACTATATTATATTAAAATTATTTATTTATTATTTATCTACCCCTTCTAGTTCTTTCTTTATTCTTAATATTATTTACGAACTTTATAAATACTCGTAAAGACTTAACGATTAAATAATATTTAATCTTTCTTTGTTTATTAAATATAAATTATCCTATTATATTTAATATATTAACTACGACTACCTCTTTTATAAAAGGGCGAACCCGCTTTTAATATATATTATTTAAATAAATATTATACTATACTAAGACTAGCTTTATAGTAGTTATTAAATATAATATATAGATCCTAGGAAGGGAGTATACGGCGTAGTTATACTATTTATATTATATTATTATATTATAGTTTCCGGTACTCTAGAGCCTCTTTTAGAAATAAGAGGCTCGGAGCCCTCGCTCTAACTCTTTAGAGATTAACTTTATTATTTAAATATAGAGATTATTCTCCTATTAAGGTTTTATATTTACTTTTATATTATTATAAATACCCTAGGTACTATAACTTAATAATAAGTTATTAATATTAATAAATATAGTATTTAAAATCCTAATAATAGTAACGGGAGAGAAGATAGTAATTTAAGAGATTATTTCTTTTATAATCCTATTATAATCTACGTCGCTAAAATTCTAGTAACTATTACGTTGAATTAAATAATTATTAATAAGGTCCTTTATATCTTTCCGAAGCGAGTTAAGTTATTAGACTCGGCGATTAAGATAATCGTAATAATAAAGATTTTAATAAATAGAATTAAAATATAATAACCTCTCGACTTTAATTTAATAGGATATATTATTATATAATTAATCCGTAACTATATAGACTACGCCTATATTTAGGATAATATAAATATATAGTTCGGGAAGATAGATAAAATTATATATAATTTATATAAAGAGGAAAGTTATATATAAAGTAATTTAATTATTATTATTTACCGCCTAATATCTAAAGAGGGTAAATTAGTAGTTTAATTAATCTTTATTTTATCCTCGTCGCCGGCCTAGCCTATATCGCGCGTTTTTATAAAGAATCTTTATAATAGAATTCGTCGTTAATTTAAAACTTTAAAAGATTTTAAAATAACGGAATCCTATATTATAATAATTTAAATAAATATCTAAATAAATAAAATATAAAGAATATTCGACTATCGACTCTTATTAATATTTATAGATACTAGGGTTATCGGAAGCCCTCGGCCCTCCCTATTATTATTTATAAGACGGGATATACCTTATTTATCGCTATTACTAAACCGATATTTATAACGATAAATCGTTATCGACCTCAGCGACTATTAAGATAATAAGAATAATTATAAAAATCTATATAATATAGTTAAGGAACTTATTATTAATTATATTAATATTATAATAACGGGAGAACGATTAAATATAATAATATTATTATAGTTTAACGGTTTAATAAAGATTTATAATATATTTAAAATATTAATATACCTCGCGTATATTATAGAGACGGGAAATAAAATAACTTTTAATATAATTAAATCGACTCTTATAAAGGACTCCGTTATAATTATAAAAATCTAATTCGCGGATATCCGTAAATTCTATAATAATATCAAGTAATATATAACGAGGTCCGATTAGAGCTCGCGGGTATAGTTAATAAAACTAGACTATTCGAATAATACGAGTAATAATTACTATATAAAATCTTACCGGTTTTAAAATAGTAGGTAAATTATTAAAGAGAGGATTCTATAGAATAAATTACTATAGATAAAGATACCGACGTTATTATATTTAATAATAAGAATTTTAATCTTTAAACTAGACGGAAACGGAATATACTTTTTACGAATATATATTATATAAAGACTATAAAACTTTAAAGAGAGGGATTATAAATAAAAAGAGTTAATTATTAATTATAAAAGTCTTTATAAATCTTATAGAGCTAGATAAATTAATAAGAATTAATATATAAATAATTTAATTATAAATACCCTAAATAAGTAATATATACTCTATTATATACTAAGACTAGTTTTATAATAATTACTAAATATATTATATAGATCCTATAAAAGGAGTATATAGCGTAGTTACGTTATTTATATTATAGTATTATATTATAGTTTCTAGTACTTTAAAACTCTTTTTAGAAGTAAAAATTCTAGAGCCCTCGTTTTAATTTTTTAGAAATTAATTCTATTATTTAAACCTAAAGATTATTTTCTTATTAAAGTTTTATATTTATTTTTATATTATTATAAATACCCTAGATATTATAATTTAATAATTTTAATCTCTTTAAATCTTTATAAATAATAATTCGTTAAAAATATAAAAAATCTCTTTAGAAATAATCGTCCCGAAGGCGAGACGTATATAATTAATATTTTAAATATAAATATAAAAGATTTATTAAAGAATATTAATTTAACGGTAGATTAATAATTTATAAAATTAAAGTATAAATAAAAAGCCCTCGAGAAAGAGGCCTCTATTATTACGATTTAAAAAAATATCGAAAACCTATAATATATTATCGTAGGTAAAGGAGAAAAGGAAATTAAAAATAATCCTTAAAAATTAAATATAAAAGTTGAAAACGGCCCGACGATAGGTCGTAATTAAATTAATCTTAATATAAATTAAAGTAATTTATAATTATCGAAACTATAATAATTTTATATAGAGAATCCGTAAAATTATCGAGAGTAAATTTATAATATAAAAATTATATTCTATTTAATACCCGTAAACTTTCGAATAAACGAAAAGAAGATTTTATATATAATACCTTATTTAAAAAGATAAATTAAGAAATTATAAAATAAATATAAAGAATTTTATCTAGTAAATATATTAATATAAAAGTTTTTTTCGGGCTATATATTTAATATAATTAAAGACTCTTTAAACCGAGTTATAAATACGAATTTTAAATATTAATATATATATTAAAGAAATGATTAATTAATACGAGATTTCGATATTTATTTTAATACTTTAGAAACTAAACTATCTCTTTATAATAAAGAGTAATAAATAATTTATTTAATAATTTATTTAAGACCCGATATTTTAAAAGAAGTTAACCGAGCCTAAAATAATCTTATTAAATATATCGAATTTATATCTTTTACGATATAATATAAATATAATCTTAATTAGTATTTTAAGATATAAAAGAATAATTAAAATAATTAATTAAGACCTCGGAAGAGATATAAAAAAGGGTTAAAAAACGGAGATAATAAAAATAAATCTAATATAAAGAGATAAGATTCTAATAATAATAATTATAAAAATATAAATAAAATATATATAACTCGTAGGAGCGATAAGAATTTTAAGGATATTAAATATTTTAATTATTATAAATTCGGCCACTACTCTAATAAATATTTAAAAAAAAAAAAAAAATATTAATTATATCGGCGATTATATCGTAAAATTAAAAAATAATAAACCCTTAGAGAAATCTTTATTTTAAAGGAATAAAAAGAAATAAAAACCCGATTAAATATAAATATTAATAACGAAGTTATTATAAACCTAACTAATATCGATATAAAGATTATTCGTATTAAAATAAATAAAAATCTAGGAGTTAAGATAAATATTATTAATAAGATATTTATATAATAATATAATTTAAAGCGCTTTAAGAACGAGTTATTACTAATTTTTAAATAAATAAACGGGTAATTTATTTATTATTATAATATTTATAATATTATTTATTAATTAACTAGTTTATAAAGATAAATTAGAGAGTATAATAATATCTTTTATTTTATTAATAAAAAAGACTCGCTTATTATTATAAATATACTAGTTATAAAAAAGGAAAAGATTTAAACTAATTATAATATATATATTTAATAGTTCGGTATCGCGCCGAGTACGTATATACTAGAATTATTTAAAGATTTTACGGAATTATTAAAAACGTAGTTAATTATTTATATATTAATTTATATTAAAACTAGTTCCTTTAATTAAAATCTTATTAATAAAATTAAAATTAAAAAAGACGATATTATTATTAATATAATATCTTTTAATATTTATATTAACGTACCGCCTATACTTTTTAAGGAATTTATAAATTTTAATAATATCTTTTCTAATAAAGAAATGAGTCGATTATCGTTATATAAAAATAATAATTATATAATTAATATAAAGAGTTATTATTAATCTAGGTCTAATCGAGGTTTAAATATAATAGAAAAATAACGAAGTCTAGATAATAAATAGGGTTTAGGTATTAAAAAATAATAAGAGTAATTTAAATCGATTAAATTTTAATATACTACGCCCTTATATCGGTAAAGCGGGAGACCGCACGAGAAGAGTCGAGGTACTAAATACGTATTTTGCCGGTTTTAGGCGGAAAAATAACGAAAAGATAATATCTAAAAAAAAAAAAAAAAAAAAAAAAAAATTAATAAAAAACCTAAAAATAGTAACTTCGGATTTAAGATTTTAAATCCGTGATTTTCTACTAGCGCCGGGTAGCTCGCTAAGACTATATAGAGCGCTATAACTACGCTAATATAATTTAGATTTTAAATTACGTCGATTCACGAAAATTATATACGCGCGAAATACCCCCTAAGTTAGCGCGGTATTATAGACTATATAATTCACTTATAACTATATATATTTAATTATCTACTAGTACTACTTAGACTAGCTTATTCCTATTTATTCAAAATTATTCAAAATAAATCGAGGTACTAAATATATATTTAGTAACTTTAGACGAAAGTAGGTATTAAATCGATCTCTAAGGCTAGTATATGAGCTAAATAGATCTAAGCGCCTTTTCTATCTTTTTTAATAGAATACGAGCTCACCGCTTTACCGATATATATTACTCCCCTCGTTTAAAATATATTAAGATTTATTTAAATTATATTTAAACTCGGTTTAAATCTATTTAAATTAAAGCGACGCCTATTTAATTTAATAACTAGAAGCGGAAAGAGAAAAACTCTTTTATAGTTCTCTATATACGTATATTTATAATATTAAATCATAGATTTAGTAAAGAGTACACTCTTTCACTCTCTTTGAATTTATATTTACTACTTTATAAAGATATCCGGGTCTATAAATATTAAACCTAAAATATTATAACGATTAAATTTAACTATAACCGTAGGAAGGTTAAACGCGATCGTGTCTTGAATCTTGTAGTATATACTATAAGCGGGGTTATCCGGAAACTTGTACTCGTAGGCGCGTAATTAAATAACGGATTTATATGATTTTTCGTATTTTCCTCTTTATCCCTCCTATACCTTACCCCTTAAATAGATCTCTATATACCGAATAAATATTTAACTACCCTATAACGTAAATATATTATCGATATAAATATTATATAATATACTAGTGTACTAGAAATCTCGATAACTACCGGAATTTTAAATTTAATTATACGTAGAACGTTAAAATCCGGAGTCGCGTATAATTAGAGAAACCTTATTTCCGGCGTAAAGAAAAAAATTAATAAAAGAATATTAAAATCTCTTATCTAAGTAGTTATTAATAAAATAAATAATAAATATAAATCCTATATAAAATTAATATTAAATCTAGGGATTTAAATTTATAAAACGATTATATATAAAACTCTCTAGAGAGTAGATTTTCGACGGTATATTACTTACTCTAAATTATTTATTTCGTAGATAAATAGGAAGAAAAGATTTAAATAGGCGCGCGAATATTTATATTAAATAATAAAAAACTAGATAAAAGTAATTTTTTCGGATAAAAATTTATTCGAGACTAGGTAGCGTAACCGCGTATTTATAATTAAAAGAGCGAACGAGCGCTACTACCCGGAATATATATAATACTATAAGTATTCCGGCCGTTAGTCGTTTATAATTTAAAATAAAATAATAAACGAATAAGTTTCCGAGTTTTATTTATTTCTCGGTAGTATTAAAATTACTATAATAGACCTAAACCGGGGTAATTTAAAAAAATTAATTATTAATATCGACTATATTAAATAGATCCTTAAATTATTTATACTACTCTAATACTAGGAGTTAGAAAGAATAAAATTATACCCGATATTTATATAAAACGGGGCCGGGATTTATAGATCTAAATAGATATTATAGTAGTTAAAAGAGTATAGGATCGAGTTATTAATATAGTTATTAAATAACCTTAATTTAAACCCGGATAAATATATATAGAAGGGGATAAAATAGAAAATCCGGGTATATAAAAGAATGATTTTAACCTTGAAAGATATATAGCCGGCGGTGAAGTATAAATAGCTTTAATTAGTGGAGTAATAGGTTTATATAAAGTAGATATATTCTATACCTAAACGGTGCCGGGATATAATTAAAAACCGTGGTTTTTCGACTAAATAATGACTCGGTGGCGTTAATATTTTGGCTTAGAGTAGCGTCTATATACAGCTTCAATTTCTGCTACTTTATACGTTATTAGAATATGAATTGCGTGCGCGGTTCAATTAATAAGCCTGGATGCGCATACTTCAAAATTTAGCGTCTCGCTTAATCCGTCACTTGATTCTGCGCCCACGAGTACATACGACTCAGTAATTGCAGACCCATTGATTACCTCCTGCAGCTCCCATGCCGCCAGCCACCTCGTCGTCATCTGAAAATACTGTGTGTAATTCTGGAAGTCGTTGTCCAAGTATCTTCTCCTTTGCTACTGTAACATGACGAGGAGATCGGATGGTATGCGCATCAAGTCTAAGATGTTGTAACGATCACGCTCGAATATCATCTCGATCTACTGCTCTACGACAACATTCACAATGCGATAACAGGGCAGGGTTCTTGACACATCTCAAGTATCCGCCTCTTGTCACGTGCTCCAATTTTTTACTTAGACGCTCAATCGGGACTTGAGTGTTATGCACGTTCGATACATATCTCAATGAAGTACTTCCATACCCTCAACCTAAATCCCAAACCCCAACCAAACACAACCAAAACTCCCCCCTCACCATCCCATCCACCACCCTCACCTACCACACAACTCCCTCAACGCCCTCCCCTCCTCCCACTCAGCCCTTACCAGATTATTCTTCGCCTTCCCAATCTCAACCCTCTCCCAACCCATACAGCCCCCTTCCATTTCAATCTCATTCCTCAAATGCACATAATAGTTGTGGATGGAGTGTTCCATACGGATATAGCACTCCTGACAATATCCTCGCTGTTGTTGTGCACCACCCGCACCGGTATACTCGTTCTCATGCGCCCGGCAAGTCATCTTTTCGCAGTCGAAGGATGTGGAGCAGGGCACGGATAGACCGGTGATTTTGTGGCAGCGGCATAAGGTGTAGGAGAGCGCGTAGACACGACACATGGTTGAGGAGGTGGCCGGATGGGATTGGGAATCCGGTGGTGTCTGGCGGGACAGTGAAGATGAGAGATGAGAGGATGTGGGTATGGTGGAATCAATGAAAGCACGAGAACGTGGGTGCTGCACCATGTTATACTATTTTTTGATCGTGGGACCAGAATAATCATGAGCAACAAGTGTTCCAGCATCTTTGTGCGACTCCTGGCTGGTAGGCTTAGAATCTTCTTTGTTCTCTGTTGAAAGCGCGACGGGATCATTGTGTGAGAGTGTCATGTTCGTTGCACAAGCGACCCTGATCATGATGATGGGGTGTTGAAGTAGAACAAAAGTGAGCCCGAATGGCTATGGCTATGGCTAAGGTATGATTCCAACAGAGAAATGACCCAAGCGACGACTTCAGTGAGGAAATATAGTATATGTGTGTTTTACCCTTGAATGGCCACAGTAAGACAATTCAAATGACAGAAAGTGAGATGCGTGTTCCACTATCATTTAGCCCGAGAAATACTGCTTGAGGGAACGTAGTAAGCAGACAAGTGTGGTGCGAAACAGAAGGAGAGAGATACGAACTTGCGAGTGGAAATCTTGTAAGAGATGATAAATACTCAGTACACTCATGCAACTTTCCTCATCCCCCAACGATCCCTCCAACCGCATTCGCAATTCCACCAAAGAACACCCCCTTCAAAACCGTCTCTCCCTCCTCAACAGCCCACTCGCCCGCCTCAACCAACCTCTGCTTCCAAGCCTTCTTCTCATGCTCCGCCAAATCCTCCCACTTCTTCGCCTTATGCTCCCCTTGCACCAACTCACTCGCATCTCTCAGCTCAGCCGACAAGGCTGTCTCGCCACCTTCGGATGGCGAGTGGCGCACAATGATATCTGTGCCGTCGTTGGCGTTGTCAGAGGTATCGCTACCGAGGTTGCGACGAGCGAGGAGGTCGCGGAGACCGAGTTTGATTTGGGCAGCTGAGGCGGCATTGCTGGCTGCGTCTGAGGCCTGGGATGCCGCAGAGCAAACTGCTCCTGTTGCATTGTATAAGCGAGTCTCAACGGCTGTTGAGGCCTTGCTCAAGGAAGAGCCCGCAGCATCAGATGCCTCACTCAGTGGTGTTTCCACGGCCTTTGAGGCTTTACTCAAGTTCTCACTTGCCGACTCTGAAGCTTTGCTCAAAGGTGTCTCCACCGCCTCGGACGCCTGGCTTAACGGCGTCTTCGCCGCCTCGGACGCCATACTCAAGCGTGTCTCTAGCTCCTCCTGCGCCGAAACAAGACTGGCCTGAAATTCCTCTAAGGCCGGGTCTATTGCCTCTCCAGCTGCCTCAGTCGCCGTACTAAACGGCGACGCCACAGCCTCCGATGCCAAAATGATCTGTTCTTTCGCCGCAGCAGTGGCAGCAGGTACTACATCCTCAAACATATACGGTCTTGCGATCCAATCATGGACTCTTTCATTTAGCCATCCTTTGGCGCCTAGGTATTCGGGTGTCCCGCCTCTTATTTCCGTGAACGCTTGCAGGAAGAAGGCCCCGATTGCGATGGCTAGGAGGGCGACGAGGGCGGAGAAGGTGTTTGTTGCGAGACTGCTCTTCTTAGGGGCAGTGAGGAGGTAGCGCGCTGGAGTTTCTGGCTTTGGCACGCTTGGGTAGGGTGACAGGGGTAGGGTGTACACGACGCAGGTGTTGGCGATAGAGGTGGAGGCGAGCTTTAGGTACTGAGGAGGTGTGTCTTTCCAGACCGTTGTTGGGGGCGTGAAGGTGGAGAAAGTGAGGGCGGTGATTGAGGTTGGGTGGACGTTGGGATGGAAGCTGTGCGGTCGGAACTTTATCCTCCCCTGAGGCTTCGAGGTAAAGCGATCGACGGTCAGGATTGTGATGGATGTGTCTGCGCCAGCGACGGCGATGGCTTGTTGGTCTATCTCTGAGGGAGAGGCAGCATCAAGGTGGGCTACAGCGAGCGCGGTTGCCGATTTGATCTTCTTGTGTAGCTTCTTGCGTAGTGTGATCATGCCCGATATCTCTAGTAGAAAGAGCTGTGCTCCGGTACCGTTGGGCTGATTCTGGACCACTACGAGAACCTGAGGCGTGAGAAAGCGTAGGCTTCGAAATTTCGGCCGGGCTTTGCTGTTCGCTAACGTATCTGGGCGTGGGGTGCCATGTATATTCTGCGTTTCGAGCTTGTCCGCATTGTGATTGTAATTGTAGCTCACATCTGTAACATAGACCTCGTGGTCTGTGCAGTATGCGACTCTGAACTTCCCCTCCTCTTGCCCTTGAACGCCCTCGAGCGCGATAACGTCCACGTCCGCTGCTTCTTCCTTCTCCCCCAACTGTATGCGGCCGCGAACGTCATCAGGTCCCGGTCTGCTCGTGTCTGCAGCAAACAACACGATCTCTCCCTCTGGCGCCAGTCCTGTGGCTATTGCGCCAAGCCTTTGGGTGTTGCCTTTCCTCTTCTTGGAGAGTCTCAGCACCCTTTGGAACGTCTCTTTCCTCGCCGCCGTACTCGGCTTGAACAAAGAAGCCTTCCCCAATGCCTCAGAATGGCCGGTGTATCCCACAGCTATCTCTTTCTCATTGACTTGTTCATTTGTGTCCTTTCTCCGCCGCGGGGGATACTCGAGCAGGAAGGATCGTAGATGCTCATTCTTGCCCGCCTGCTGGTCTTTGGTCGACGAATTGATCCCCGCAAAAGCTGTAGCCCATTGTTCCGTCGACTGCGCGTATGCAAGGGAAGTAACGGAGTCTTCGTCGCTGGAGAGGTTAATGTCGACGACTTCGGATATGTCATGTTTGCGGGAGGTATTTAGGAGAGTCTGCCAGGGGGCGTCGTTAGCGCTGATGACAGGCTGTAGCGACTGGATGTACTCACTATCTTATTTGCGACCCCACTCCGGCCTTCACCTCCTCCGCCACCTACGAGGAGGAAGCCACTGTTTTTCGGGTCGAAATCTGCGCCGTAGATGGGGTAGCTCAGCTTGATCTGAGCGGAAGGGATGGAGGACGCCATTGATTAGCTATTATGAAAGTACAGATTGATTGATACTATGTACACAAGAAGAAAGGTCATGAAGAATCCTTCGTAGTATGGAGTAGATCGAGTAGGTGTCGGTCTTTGTCTGAAATCTGGCCAAGTAACACCTGACGCGGGCTGCAGATCACATTTCCAAGTTTTGGGCACGATTCTACATCATTGCATCGATGTACCACAATATCACAATACGAGGGGACATGCGTGTCTGTATTGCCTAATTGTAATTTGGTGGTAGTGAACAAAATCCCCTTCTCGAATCTTAGATCTGATCGCGTGGATAATAGCAAAATTATGCGCTTCCAACCCAGTGACCATTGGTGGTAGTGAAGGTAGTAGCGAAGAACGTCGTTGCACGCTCCTTTCATGCACACCACAGCTGAAAAGATTCGGCTGTCCATGGCCACCAATTGCCTCTTTTGATTCCAGCCGTGAACTCATATATCCATAAAAGAGGCCGTTTCGTCCCTCACATCATTAACTTCCTCGCTACCACGACCTGACAAACCACATAAGCCCTCGCCTGTGGATTCATTACCTCCTCTCTAACCTTCCCACAAAGCTCCCTTACGTCTTCCTCCTTCCACCCCAATTCCCTCGTCAGCAGCCTCAAACTAACAGCCTCCAACCCCTCCAACGCAGCAATCATCGCCATCTTGCCCGCAACCTTCTTCATCGGATCGGCCGAATACGGCCCCAACGGCACTTCAAAGTTCTTATTCTTTACCACACTCAGTCCCGCATTTTCAAACATTTGTTTTCTTAAATGCTCCAACCCAATCAGCCGCCCAGCGTTTTGAGCACCAGATTGCACAGCGCCATTGAACACACTAACCCACGAATCCTTCGGCTCGACCCTCAACTTGATAAACCCCCGATCTTTAATCTCAAACAATCCTCCAGGCCGTAAGTGTTTACCAACTTCCGCGTAAATCTTGCCCCAATCCTCAAAAGCCCCACTCATCCCCCTCATATGTACAAAATCAAACCCCTCCCCATATGCCCACTCCTCCCTCGCATCATCCAGCTCAAATTCACAATTCGGCGGTCCCGTACTCGGCTGAAACGCAGTCGTGATGTCCGTCGCCACGACCTCCGCATCCGGAAAACGCTCAGCAATCGCCATCGCCCAGTCTCCGGTGCCTGTGCCTATGTCGAGGATTCGGCTTGCGGTGGTGGGGATGTGGGCGAGGGTCAATTGGCCGTCGAGGATGGGGAGGTAGGCTTGGTGGGCGATGGAGAGGCGGAGGGATTCGGGGTCGTCGTTGGGCATGTAGTAGGTTTCATTGCAGTAGCGGCGGGAGTTTTCGAAATGTTCCTCGAGGAAGGAGCCAGAGAGGGAGCGGGTGGAGTTTCTGGGAGCGTTAGCCTTGAGGGAGGAGGATTGGAGGGGAGGGATGGTGTACTTGGATTCGACGGAGGCGGATTCGGGTTCGGGGTCTGATGAGATTCGGGGGAGGCCTTCGTCGAATGTGTCACCATTTTCTTCGTCGTCTACCTCTATGGGTTGTTCAGACATTGGGTCTCAATGCTAGGTGTAGTACCAATGTGGCACGAAGGGATTTGTGTAGCGAATTTGAAGTCGTAGAAGGACGTAATTGGTAGTAGTAGCCACAGAAAGTTGCACCGTGGGGCATTTATTTCGTGTAACATGAATCGATGTCTTCTGTATAACAGCAGCAACTGTACTTATGGACCAGAAGCGAAGCAACGAGTGTAGAGGTCCATTAAGGCCACAGGAAAATGTAAAAATACCACAGAACTGACGATACAAAGCGGATTGATATCCACAAACCAAAATCACGACCTCAAAAAGCACATGAGACAGGAGAGGTGATGATTCTCCTTGGAGGAAAGAATGAAGCGTCTCCTAGCCAAACTCTGACACGGAAATGACGATGTAACGAAGAACTCGGCGGCAAAAAGAGACGGTTGGCCGTTTTTTTCTTTTTGACTAATTGTTCTGGATCTACGGACTCACTTGACTACTGCAACTACTTCATGTAGGCTGGTGGCATGGCATGCAGTAGTGTCAGGAACGGCCACGTAGGACCGGCCTAGAGATCCCGACTTTCCAACAAGCGACCCCGAACGCGAGGGGAGAGGTAAATGGTGAGTAACGAATACGCATGATAAGTGTTACATTACCTTGGCTTGGTATGAGCTAGGAATTCAATTCGAGGACCAGCTCACCTCAATTTATGGTAATGTTAAGGGCTCTCTTGTGAGATAACGAGGAAGGAATTAGAAGGAATTATGCTATTTCCGTTTAATTGAAGCTAAGCGCGCTGCCGCTTAGACAGCCTCTACCACACTGTCGGGTCAGGGACATCAGTTTCATCTGCGTCCTCAAACGGTCCTCCGACAGTTGGAATGCCGACGACCAATCCTTTGATTGAAAATCTCGTATTTCTTCCTTGTCGGCTTTGTGGCTTCGGGTATACAGCCACATGAGATATCATAGGCCAGCTTCGATGTCAATCTCGGCAGATGGAGGATTCAGTCAGCTTCTTGCTGCGTGAACTCTGGCAATCCCCTCTGAACGTCCGCCCACGTTTTTTGGCCATCGACTATGCTTTTGATCGCCGCACATATAGCCTCCTCGTCTGCTCGTACTTGCTTCATGCTGTCTCGATCTCGAAGTGTGAATGTATTGTCCTTGACTGATTGGAAGTCTACCGTGATACCAAGAGGCGTGCCGAGCTCGTCGTTCCGTGAATATCGCTTACCAATACTTGCTGAGGAGTCGTCGACGCGATTGGAGATGCCAAGCTGGCGTAGCTTGTGACCCATGTGCCTGATCAAGGGTTTGAAGTCTTGGTGGCCGGACAAGGGTACGAGTAAGACCTTTGTGGGTGCAACTGGAGGAGGAAATGAGAGTACCTGCTGACGATTAGCTTGCGGAATCTCTCGAAATCTAAATATTTGACCTACACCGCGCTCTTCATTGCCTTCTCTTGACCAGTAAACATGCTCCATCAGGGTGTAGAGTATTCGGCCAATACCAAACGCCGGTTCAATGACGTTTGGCGTGTACTCTCTCGTATGCTCCGTCCTTGTCCGCTTCTCGATACTGATCAACTCCTTGCCAATTTCGACCTTGCCATTGCCGACTTCAGGCACATCAATTTCGATCTTACCAGTCTTCTTAAGACCGGTTGACAGCTTCTCGCGAAGATCTTGGGTCAACGCCTCAACAGCCGCCTCGACCGTTTTGCCGTCCGTCTTAAATTTGGGGCCAAACTTCTTCTTGTCCAACTCTATTTGGTATTCCTCTATAACCAGTGGCTCTTTCCGCGTCTCCCTTACGCATAACGGCGCACCCGTCTTCTTCGAATGGACTGTAAGATCATAAGCACTCCGGTCCGCACAGCCCACGCACTCGATCCAGCCATAGCTTGTAAGCAGCTCGGCATCCCAACAGTCTGCAGCGTAATGGGCCATCTCGTTTGCCATGTGTTGTCTGAATCGCATCTTCTCTGGATCTACGCCGATTCGGACTAGGAACGTGTATATCCTTACAATAAAGTAGCCCAAAGTCTCGCTGTCCACAGTACCACTTAATACTGCCTCGCCCATGGTCATCTTTGTAGTCTTCGTTGAGCCTGATAGCTGTACTTTGCGGTCCAATAGAGCCATCTCAACGTCTTTGACTTCATTGAATCGTGGATGCGTTTTACCACCTTCGGGATCGACGTAGTGTTCTATTTCTGCCATTAAGAACTCTCGTACTCGGAGAAGGCCAGCTCTTGGTGAGATCTCGTTGCGGAAGGATTTGCCAATGCAGGCAGAAGCGAATGGCATGGACTGCTGGTTGAACTCGAGTAACTTTTGAAATGTGAGGAATTGGCCCTGAGCTGTCTCTGGTCTGAGGTAGCCAGCAAGCTGGCCGCTGGGGCCAATTGCTGTCTGAAACATGAGGTTGAAAGCCACAGGAGGCAATACATCACCACCTGTTGTCGGATTCTTAATGCCGTATTTCATGATGAGCAAGCCAAGCTCCTCGCCAGCGTAATTGTCTATCTTTGCAAGTATCTCCTCGTATTCTTGGACCACCGCATCGTCCAGCTTGACAGCCTTGGCGTCTTTCGTTTTCCTCTTCTTCTTCGCTTCCTTCTCTTCGTCGAGTTCCACCTTCTGGCCACGGGCTTCCTTATCACCCCTCAGTCGAGACTCTAGGACCTCCTCGACCAAGTGATCTGCTCTGAATATCTCGCCGGTCTTGGGATCTTTGCACATCCAGTCTGCAAATTTGTCCACATGCCCACTTGTTTGTAGCACCACTTCAGGCGTCAACATTGTGCAGTCGACCTCGAGCATATCCTCCTCCAGCACAAAGTGCTTCCGCCACGTATCAATGATATTGGCCTGTAATGAGCAGCCAGGTGGGCCATAGTCGTAAAGACCAGCGACACCATTATAGACTTCAAAGGCAGGAGTATAGAAAAGGCGGCGGCGGAGGAGAGAATCTAGAGTAGGGCGATCCAATGGCTGGCCGGTCTTCGTAGTAGCTGTCGCCATACTAGGCGCAAATTTCTCAACTTGGTAATTTTGTTGCGGAGAGGTTGTAGCGAGGCTTCTTGAGATGAAGCTTGGAGATTCTGGGCGAATTATCCGAGAATACCTTTTGAGACCGAGGCAGCGTGTGGGAACGCAAAGTGAGCGCATGTAACTTTTATGTTGTTTGGCAATGACCCTGAAGAGTCATACAATCCGTGCCTCTCTACTCGTAAACCAAGGGTAGAAGGTCGGGTCTTGGCAACAGAAGACGACAAACATCTGCCCCTAGCTCCGGAGAAGGTTTCACCCCCAGCGAGGCCGAGGAGCCCCTAAGCAGCTCCCCAGAACTAGCCCTTTGGGCAACGGATTGGGGACGAATAGAGGGAGACCCCACTTTACTAACGGGAGACCCTTTACAGAGACCCCATGGATATCAACAATAATAACGTCGTCGACGCCTATAATTGACGTCATGGTCACCGCCGTCATCACAAACATATCTGCCGTACTATTTACCCTCGCCGTTACCCTACTCGCCGTCGCCAGCCCGCGCCCCGAAAGTCATCTCTGTGCCTCGAGTAAGAGGTAACTACACCATAAATGGTAGAACCCAAAGCCTAGAAAGAGCGTGGTGTACAGCTACAAGATACACAGTTACGTCATTACTTATTTGGTGCGACGTCGGTCAATATAGCGTGTTTAATGATAAATAATGGGGTGAGAAATAGGATCATGCAGACTTCAGCTCGCTAAGTGCAGATCATAGGGTTAGGGTAGGACTAAGCCTTGATAGGAGCACGCTTAATGTAGATCATAGGTTTAGGGTATGCTGATTATAGGGCTAGGGTAGCGCTAGTCCTATCTAGTTAGTTTGGGGTCTCTGTAAAGGGTCTCCCGTTAGTAAAGTGGGGTCTCCCTCTATCCGTCCCCAACGGATTGGTATATTTTGGGACCTATCTTACCTCCTATACACCCAGCTCTAAGGTACTCTTCACGGATATGGTTAGGGACACTCGGGCTCGGCCTACGACTGTCCGACCTAAGGTACTACTTTATTCGAGCTGTACTACCCTTATAAGAAGTGTATAGTAACCTCGTTTTCTGCTGCAACAGGAAGATCGTCTATCGTCAATCAAGCCTCACAGAGTGATCAGGTATTCATTGGTCACCCACCTGCAGATGCCCCATGCAATTTCCGGCTAGACAGCCAAACAGCCCGATGAGATTCGTCACACGCTGCAAAAGGCCGGTCTTTCCTCAGCCTCTAGTAGTCCGAGGACGAAGTGCTTTAAGCTACATATGACCGATCGGGCTTGCAATGAGCTGATTGCATTGTTCTGCTATTAAGGACCGCTTAATGCTCACGACAAACGACTTACAATTCTCTCGACAGAGTGTATTACGACGTTAGCTTGAACGTGACCCTGGGAGACTCGAGCACAATTAGCTACCCCGTGTTCAGGATCCAGAGACCTGAAATGAGAACAACGGGTCCCATTGACACCCTACGTAATGTTGACGTTGAGCTTAACGCCTATCCTTCGTATGGCAACTCTGTCATACACAGATCTCATCGACAAAATACAAGGCCGCGACGACCACACAGCCAGCTCCTTAGCTACCGCGATCTCGACACCAATCTCTCTGAGAAATCAGAGAAGCAACTAGAAGCGATTTCGCGCTGGACCTCATCAACCAATGCATCACCTAATGTACCTTTATCCTGTTCAATGACATGAGCGTAGGTGAAGAAGTCGCTAGTATGCTTCCACCATAGGTCAGCGTCCACGTCATACGGCTTCCGCCATCCATCAAAGTACACTTCATAGGTTTTTTCGGGCAACGACGGCAACGACTTGACAATGGCTAGTGTCGCCTTGCACAAAGTTGCTCTGGCATCAAAATCTCTTGACATCTAAGAGGTCATCTTTTTCAACATGTCAGGTTTCGAGAGGAAATCCTTGACCGTCCGATGCGAGAAGCTTACGTAGTACATTAGATGCTCTGACCTCGTAGTCTCTGCTTCGATTATGAGCAAGTCCTAACCTCGTGCGTTTATGCGCTTGTGAATGCTTTCGAAAACAGCGATAACATCGCCTTTGCTCAGGGGACTTGTTTTTCTCTGTAGCGCGTAGCCTGGTGTGATCCTTTCTTGTTCATAAAGCCATAGTGCCAAGAGGGGAAGAGGCTGTATCCCTTCCAGGCATATCACTCTAAAGGAATCAAAGGAATAGATCGGTCGGCGAGGTTTTGTGTGCACTTGCTCTGTCCCACTTTGTCAAGATGGTTCTGCAAATGATGCTTTGAACATAGATACAAACAATACCACCAATGAAAGCCCTTGGGTCTGGGAAAATCCTTTGATCACCATATCCGGTCGCGTCTGAACTACCCTGCCTCAAACACTCTACCCTGCCCTCATCTGGCCACCTAGCTGACCGCAGCAGGATTAATCGGCGCAACGGTAGCATCGTTCGTGTTGCTCACAGGAGCGAGGATCGTCCCTGCAACTAATTGGTAGTATGTAGTATGCCCCTGGAAAGTGGAATGGAATATATTAAACAAACCGCTGTTGTCGTCACCATTGACACAGTCACCATCGCTACTGAACGTGCTGTTAAGAGCAGCATTAAAACAGCCGGAAGCGTACCGTTCGTGTTCCAGTGTTGCTGCGTGTCGGGACTCAGGCTACTGAGGAAGCTGTCTTGAATCCAGATGGGTCCAGAGTCACAAAAGCGGTGGGCGTTGTAGGGAGTCTGCAAAGCTGTGTTATCGAGGAAAGTAAAGCTATATCGAGAGGCACAATCCTGGATAAAATCATTGACGGCCAGGACTTTCTGGTTCATCTGCTGGCGGATAATCTGCGCGAATTTGCAGCCGAAAACAGAGGAGGCAACGTGGTCGTTATAACACTGAATGTAGGGAATAACAATGACGTGACCGAAACCTCCCCCCAACCGCCCAGCGCCACCCCTCTCATACATATTTCTTGACCGGTCACCCGACCCATATATATCCCTTCCCCATATCTGTCACCACCACCACTACTCCCAGGCAGATCCACACTGAATTTCGAAGCCAGGCGGCCCACGATCCTTCCGCCTCGACCATCCCCTATCCCTTCGTGACGCGCGAGCCCACGCCCATGCCTCCTGCTCGGCGATCCGACATGAGGCCCCCTGAGCGCTGCGGCTGGTCGTAATGGCTGTTTTTCGCACGGGCACGGCCCGTAATGAGAAAAGGGCGGTGCAGGATGCGCCTTCGTGAATATTGTCGTCCGGACGATCTGTTTATCCTGAATTGGACGGCAGTGATGACTTGCAGGAAAAGATCGATGGTCAGGTATAGCTGGCCGATGGCGTTGCAGGGGAAATTTTGCACAAGTGTAAGTCATGGGATTGACCCTTCCTTGGGGGATGAGTTTTCGAAATTTCCTTCGGACTTTTCGTGTGGTTGTTGATGCATACCTGACTGGAGGAAAGCCTCAAAATTGGTGAACGAGGACGCCGTCATCGTGCACACATAAGCGCTCATCTTCTCTAGCAGTATCTTATCAACAAGGACATAATCATGTACAATAAGGCAAAATTACCATTATGCTGCTATGCTTGAGATGACGTGTGCTTTATGTATTGAAGGATTTATAGCTGTCTTGAGAATCCGGAGGCCAGGTTACAACGAGGAACCCGCAGTGGCAATGAACCAATGTCGACCTAGATGAAATTTTCCATGTTGATTGAGTATCCGTCTATCTCTGAATCCCTAACCATGGTATCCGTGCTCGAATGAGATGGGTATATGTCCGCTAGTTCCTTTCGCCTTCCAATGCAATCAACCTCTCCCTCTCAAATCTCACACCATGATCATCCCGACGAACATCCACCTCAGCACATCCTCTCCCTCTGCGCCAGCGCATTAAACCCCATCACTCAGGATGCAACGGTCCCCCAAACTCCATCTGCGCCACATTTCCCCTCTTCTTCCCCCCCTTCCCACGCCTCAATCCCACCTCCTTATTCCCAACCAGTACCTTCCACCTCTCTCCAATGCTATCTTTCCCCTTGCCCAGCCGGCGCGCGCAATCATCCCAGTCGCTCTGGCGCAGGCGGAGCTTATTGAGGATCATAGACACGAGTGCGCTGTCGTCTGAGGAGCACCAGTCCTCCTCCTCGTCTTTCTCGGACAACTTTGATGATAGGTTGGGCGGTGTGGATGGTAGCAGTACGTTGGCTGCTTGCTGTTGTAGCGCATCGAAATCTGCGCTCTCGAGACCCATGGGCAAAGATGGCGGACAAAGGCGCTGGCGCTTTGGCGTAGATGGCTTGACGTGCGCGATATTCTCCTGGTCTTGCGCCGATCCTCCATCATCCTCAATCAGCCTACGGCGCTTCCTCGACGGCTCAGCTTTCGGTGTCTGTGGCTCAGCGACCCTAGCGCATCGCGCTGGTGGTGTTTGTGGTGCGCGCGCGGTCTTGCTGGAATGTACGCTAGTGCTTGTCGTGTATTTAAACGGGCTAGCGAGCTGTGGCTGGCACGTAACGGAGGAGCTTGAGGTAGGAAGGTTGGTGGTAATGAGCGATTGGAGGGAGCGGCATGCGCTGTATATTTTAGGGGAGACTTGGGAGGTTGGTGAGTGGCAGGACGAAGCTGGTGGTGAGAGCATGGTCATTGAGGGTGTCCGCGAGGTGCGCGACGACTGGATGAGGGGGGCGCGGTCGAGAGACGATGGTGATAGCATTCTGTAGGGTGTTTGAAGGGAGGACGAGCACAGTAAGCAAGGTGCGCCGACTTGCTGCCTCGGAGCGTTGTGCGACCTGCCTTGCGCCGGGTGCTACAGCAATTGCGGCGCGCGCGGTGGGAGTGCGGATATTGCAGCGCTGCAGTTGCTGATGTCTGGCGAAGCGATTGCAATATGTTGCGAAGGGTTTTCCACGCGTTGGTGGGTCGAGTATGGTGGGTGAAGGAGTGACGAAAGGAAGGAGTCACAGATTTGCGACGGGGAATAAGAAATGAAGTAATGCACTAGGACCAGCTAATTTGACGCTAGTGTGGTTCCGCGGAACCTTGAAGGCTTCTTCACCAATATAGATCTCCTAATTGGATCTTCCCAGTGCTAAAACGCTCGGTCTGATGGCTTTGGAGAGGCTAGGGAAGAGACTTTGGTACTTATGGTCTGTAAGTGGATCTTATACCCTTGTTTGACATCTAAAACCGTGGGTCGATTTTTAAGGGAGGATTGTTCCGGCCACTCGCAAGGCCAGACAAGATCCAAGGCAACGGCATGGTCATGTGCTGGATTCGTTTCACGTTTCTAAATCGATTGCTCAAGCTCTTATGGGCTCCTCGTTTCTGCTGATCAACTCTCACTTTCTCAAACTGATCCCTTACATCGTGATGACCTGGTCAATGGCCCATGCAGGCCGAATCTGCCATGGTGCAAATCACGTTCGTCCGCAGGATCTCCATGGTAATTTGCAAATGTGAAGCAGAACATGACGTACAACAGGACAATGCCAATGACTCACCGACCCAGCAATTGCGTTCTGGATCCGAATCTACAAACACGGCCGACGCGTAGAGCTCTGGCTTAGCGCGTTTCTCTCGCGTTTGCCTCGGCATTGTTGGCTTGGCTGGAAATGGTTTGATAATATCTTTGGTATGAAATGAACCCAATTCTCTACTGTGGCCTGCGATCACACAGCGCGATTATACTGGGAGTATGACTATAGGCCGAAGAAAACACAGGCTGATTATGCTGCTGCATTGAATGTCTTTAATTGTATTGGATTATAAGCATAAAGACCGTAATGTGATAGCATCCTACTAGCGAGGAAGGAAAGAGAGGCTTAACAAAAGAAACACTATATCAGATGTCATTCGAAATAATTTTAGCCATCTTCTCAGCCTCCCATTCATCCATCATCTGGAAATACTGCTGATTCCCTAGATCGTATGAAGTATTGCTCTCACCAGCCATCCTGGGAGCTTCATCCCAACTGCCAAAGGCCCAGTCAGCCAGGGGAAAGCTGTGTGACTCGTCATCAGACCCACTGAATTTCGGCAGAAGTTCTTCAGTGAACTTGTTAAGCTCCTTCGAAAGCCTAGTCGAACCAATTCGGGTGTTGTGATCTAGGTTCGTTGCCACAAGCATAAACTCGCACAATTCCTTGCTGTAAAGCTCAGGTATGCTCGTCCTTGGCTGTCTCGCTTCAGGCGCAACCTCCCACATTGCCTGATTATGTCTGGTGGGCGGCATGTTGGCTGGCATATCTGCTAGTGGGCTCTCGAGATGGATCAGGTAATGTATTATAGCGCCAACTGAATAGACATCCCCCTTGGGCGTCTGCCGTGGAATCTCGGGTCCTTGCCATGCATACGTTCCTTTGCGGTCATAGGTGGCGAATTCAAAGGTCGCGCACCCAAAGTCGGCGAGCAAGACATCTGGATATGACCTCTCGTTGGCCGAAAGACGCAGGAAGATGTTCTCTGGCTTGATGTCCCGATGCACGACGCCTTGTCTCTTAGGGTCTCCATAATGACGATCAAAACCACGATGCAGAAACTCAAGTGCGCTAGCGAGCTGGGTGAAGACTTTCCATATGAAGAGTTCAGGTATGAACGTGTTGTGCGCGCTATATCGTGAAGCGAGATCGTACAAATCGCCTCCATTGGCGTACTCGAAATAGTATTGGACGCCTGAACCTTGACCGAAGGCCTCGTAATTGTGAAGGCGAATGATATTGTCGTGGTGGTTGGGGAAGATTCCTTGCAGGACGACCGCTTCGACAGGCTTGCCACCATACTTGTGAGGCCTCTTCACCGTCTTGACGACGCGAAGTTGGCTGTCTCTTTTTCGCATGAGCAGAGAGCACTGTCCCTCGCCTCCAGCCCCAATCTCTTTCACGAGAGAATAATCGTTTCGAATAGGGGGGTCAGCGACCTGCATGTGGGTAAGAGGTGTACCAATCGAGTTGTCAGACTCACCATAGATCGCATTATTCAGCGGCGCGATGTGCCTCCCTCTCCGCTGAGGCAGGGTTGGGGGCTTGGAAAAGGAGGGAAGAACTTTGGAATCATCAGCTTTCACAAGTCCCCAACGTTCAGGAACATCGCGCACCGATAGACCGCTTTCTCGCGACCGAGAGCTAATAATCGAATAAGGACTCTCGTTATTCGATTCAACAGCCACCAATTGAAGGTCTCTAGGCTTCTGTTGAGGTTGAAGGACCTCGATGCCATCAGACGTATAGGCGTAAGTGTATTGGTCTTGGCTCCGAGGTTCATGCTTGCTGGCTTTGGATACAGGCTCGCTAGCCTTGGATGTTTCCGTAACATCATCGATCTTTAGTCCAAATACGCCAGCGAGGACCCCGTATCCCCGCCTGGGGCTGAAGATAACCGAAGAATTCGAGCGGGAAAGCATTGCGTCTGATCTGTCTCGCTTTTGCGGATGAGCTTGTTTTGGGGGTCGGGGGCAGATGATATGTGTTCTTGCTGATGTGGGTGCTGACCTGAGGAAGTTAATAGGAAGGCTCGACGATGAAATACCATGAGAATAGGAACGCTTTGTCTTGGTATTGGAACGCGATCTGACAAAGCGATCAAAGCAGACTCCGACAATGCCGATTGTTAAGACAAAGAAACTCACAAAGACCTAATACACTATTTAGAATGATCGTTGAAGTACAAAGAGCGATCTCTCGGGTACTACATCGAGGGCAGGTTGAGCATCAATCGTTGTCTTATCGCGGTCTAGAGAAAGGAACAATACCAGAAAGCAACAACAAGGCATTTTCTACTGTTCTGAGACACTTCACTGAGCATGACGTCGGCGCCTTTCAATGTGAGATGATGTTTGAGCCACTTGTCTATCCAAGGTCTTTCTGTGCTGTGTTTTACTGCTACACTAGAATCGGTGCTTTCTAGAGCATTCGCAGACGGTCAGCGACCCAACTGAAGCACATAGGTTGATCTCTACTACTTTTGACAATCTGGTAGTACTGGTTCGCTTCAATTTCCAGCTTCCATTCCAGTGGTTTTACTCGTCAAAGACTTACTCATCCCGTGCCATGTGGGTTTGATGACTTTCACGTCTTTTAGTGAGTCAATAAATTCTCATCTGGGAATCTCAAAACCAAGCCTTAGCGACCTGGCGATATTGCTTCTACCACTTCACTGAAAAACTCATGCTGCCGTGCTCCGCTACAATTATCTCATTTCAAACATTCACTGAGCTTCGTCTGCAAGTTTTGCTCTTGGCCGTGAAGTGAACGAGAGTGGAACAATATACTCAGCCAGCCGCTGAATTCCCTTTCAAGAACAAATTGTTGCTCAATCTGAAAAGCCCCGCGAATCCCCGCAGCATCTCAAGCACTGACTTCCCGGTGTTCATCAAATCCTCAGATTATATTGACACGCGCCCAAAGGCAAGCGCAATCGCAAGTCAAACAAGACCTTCGATAAACGCTGAGAAACGATCAATTATGGAGGAATCTCACATCGAAAAGTCGCTCGAGGAGTCCCAGGGACCATCTGCTAGTGCAGATCACGAGAGATTTTTGCAAGAAGCAACCTCTACAGATAAACGAACCCTCACGACAAATCTATCAACCCAAGTCAGCTTAACCTGCCCATACGCCTCACTCCGATCTCAAACATCGCCACGTCAGACTCCACGGACGATGCCTGCTCCTGAGAAAGAAGTCCCCCGCTTCGAAGCCTTTCCACCGGAAGTACGAAATGAGATCTACCGCTACTTACTTTCGACCCAAGCATGTAAAGTCATCAGATCACGTCATTACAGCAGTGGGTGCAGCTACCATTTCCACACCGCTATCCTCCGCACCAGCAGTATTATCAGCCAAGAAGCACACGGCGTGCTCTACAAGGATAACCTTCTCATTCTACTACAGTTCGGGAAAGTCAATGTTGGCTACCATCCACGGGCTTTCCATTCCGGGGTTGCGTTCCGCTATACCTCCAAAGTCGCGCAATTGCCCGTATCCCCAATTCGTATCCAACAGCGTGAAAATTACAAAGGAAATCTCAACAACCATAACTTTAATCTTGTTGTCGCCGCGACTGATTTTCCAACTGTATGTGAGAATCTAAGTATGAAACCTGTGTGGCCATATGCGGGACCTAGCTGGCAGTCCTTTTCGGTGACTGCATTACCTCGAACCGGCTGGGCGGTCGAGCAACTCCGGGATCTAATCTGGCTTCCGCTAAAAGCACTTCAAACAGTGGGGATTCCAGGATCCAAGGATCGGATCTATCACCAATTCAAAGCCATCGATTGCACTGGTGTCTTGGAAGATATAGATGAGATGTTTGACTGGGCATCGGAATCTGAATAGGATTGCGACTTATTCCATGGAGAGTATTGATGAGGGCGAAGGTTCATTCAGTGAAGAACCGTCCAATTCTGGTCCTGACAATATGTCTAGTAGCGAGGAGCAGAGTGAAGGTAATAGGCCAGCTGAGAAATTTGCAGGCGATGATGATGAAAATGCAGAGGGGTCCGATGGCAGCGGCATTAATGATACTGTCGAGGGAGGCGACGTGAACTTGGAGCGGGATATTGCAGTGGTTCGTGATGACGATGATGAGAAGGGCTCCCAGGCTTTGACAGCCAAAGAATCTTGGTAAGCTCGATACGCTCTCTGTGAAGCTAAATCCCGACGAGCTTGACACAGGCTGACGAACCCTTTCTGAAAGTGCTGCCCGATAGAAAGCAACCTGGACGCCGACGAGTCATGCTCTATGATAAGACACCATATGCAAACACAGGGAACGATGCCAAAGAGAGCCGATCAATAGCGCTCGAAGTTGTGAGTCACCATTTTATTGTTTGTTGTGGACGAATACTGATGAATGCAGATCACGCGCTGGCTTGAAGATATCAAGGGAAACCAGGAAGCCTCTTTGTGGAATTCCTCGATGACGCCTTAGCTTCTCTACTGTGCCAAGTGAAGATTCGATGCAAAGGCTTGAAATTGTTTCCTATCCTCTCACTTTAACGGTGTTGCATAGCTGTTCCTCCTACTCTGATACGCCAAGGCAATCATATCTTTACCACGTTACCCATTAGATCACTTTTCATTCTCAGCCGCCCCTTAGCTGCGGAATCCACCTCAGCTAGCTACCAAAGTCGATTCTCATGCAGAAATCGCCCGTCTTGACGTAGTATTCTATTCTGTAATCGTACTTGACATGCGTAAGACCTGAGACTCTCCTAGATTTTTCTACCACAGTTGACTCTGCAAACTCATAGACTTTCTCTGCAAACGCCAAAATTGACAAGGTAATCAGGTCTATTTTCGACAGTCCCATATTTTTGTATGGAAGAGAAGCATTTCTGTAGGTGTCAGGCCTAAAAGAAAGCACCGCAAACTGCCTTCTATTGTCACACCTCCAGGACAATTCGCCCAACTATTGGACGGAACACATCCTCGACAAAAACGCATCCCTCCAATCAGAATAAATTTCAAAGAGGGTTGTCGTTACTGTTTTTCCACAAGAGGTCAAAACAAGCTGCCACCGAGATGTCTCAACCAGCCAAAGAGGCTCCTCGTTCTGACTCGCTGCCGGCTGAGATTCGGAATAGAATCTACAAATATCTGTTTGCCACAGATTCAGCATTCTACCACAGGAAGGATCGATTTATGAAGCACAAACGTACGCAAGAGTATCTAGATCCGGAAGAAGATGAGGATATACAGCGACTCAACGATCGGGCCTGGCCTACTTACGTTTTTCCTACCGCTCTCCTTCGCACAAACCTTAACATTCATAACGAAGCTCGCGCAGTGCTGTACAACAACAATCTCCTCGTTCTTATGTGCTTGAACGCAGATGATGGTTTCTTAATTGTCAGCAAGGTCTGTCCTGAAGATCCAGAAAACGAAGTGCCATTCCGTTTTCTTCCCCGGGAGCATCGTTGCCACCATGCTCGGTCCGTATTGATCACTATTATCATGAAAGGGGGTATAAGGGTATTGTTGCCAAGACTGAGTAGACTCCCGTTGTGGTGGCTGCTTCAGACCTCGAACAGCTCTGCCGGACAATCATCGACCCCCTCTACTACGATCGTAAGCTGTACACAGAGCGTATACTCGGCGAATCATACTCGTTGATGACACTGCCGCAATCGGGCTGGTCACATGATATGGACTCCGCTCAAACGTCTCCGTTTCAAGGCTCCATTGCCAGCGGAGGAAATGAAGGCTCGTCCTGAGGGCAGGGTCATGGACTGTACTGGCCTATTTGAAGAGACAGATACTATGTCAAATTGGGTGACATTGTATCCGATATCTCAATCCACTTATGATCGCGCAATGGCCAGCGATGGGGATGCAGGTTCGGGAAACGAGATAACAGAGCAATATGAAACGGGTGGGACTTTGGAAGATCTTAGGAGAAATGCGGTCGATTCTCGCCTTGCGACACAGGAACGGCTTATGAGTACCAGTGATGGTATGCATGAAGCGCTTGACGGAGAGGATGCGGGTCAATGACAGCCACCGATGCCAGCAATGAGGGAAATCGCACATTAGCTAGTACCAGGTATAGTAAGGCTTTTGATCAAGACTGAGACACTCGTAGAATTCATGTGTTCGCCTACCACTACCAGGGACTCTGTACCTACAGAACTATTCTCACGGCGTGTATTGCGTCCACGATCCATGAATAATGCCGCTGGATACCGCTTAGTAATACGCAGTCGAACATCGGGTGGTAGCGAGGCAGGAAATCATACGAACTTTCAGAACAGCCATACCCTATGATTTACGGGACGTGAGACATGTTATGCAGTGATAATAGCAGCTTGTCGACCACGATGGATGAGCGGAAGGATAGGTCATGATTCTCTTGGGCGCGAATGCTCGATTCACCTGGCTCTGACTTCCAATACATATGAGCATATTTATGGCTTAGATCTTGAAAAATGCATTATGTTCCCGCATATAGACCTCTGATTTGCTATCTAGGGTACAATATCGCAACATGCTGTAACCAGCGGCATTGGAATGCATTGTCGTTCGCAGTTTCTAATTGGCAAAACTATGTATCATGTCTGGTGTTTTGCTATGAACTATGATTGAGATTTCTTAGCACCAAAGGTAGCTGCCCAACAAAGGGACGGTGGAGATCCGGTCCACACTCAGTGGTTGCTTCAGAGCCCATTCTCACAATTTACCAATCGACTGAAGCTTATGAATTGGAATATTCGGACGTTGAGCAACCAGGGTAAGCGTTGCAGGTCTGAACTCTCGAGGACGATGTTAGCATACTGTAAAATTCGAAGCTAGTGGAGCGCGCTCAAGTCTGGAGAGCTTTTCTGTGCGCTTCCTTGAAGACTCGCCTCAGCTTTGCTGTTTGCGATGCTTGAGTAGATTGAGCGGTGAAGATGTTTTTGCTGGTAAGCCGTCAACTTTGAATTTCAGTCGTTCGCTCTTCCTGAGTGGCACGTCGGCAGATCGTAACTTGCGTGTGGAGGATCGTTTAGGAATTTTCTTGGTATCTCTGGGCAGACTCTGCGTTCGCGGAGGAACAATATTATCAAGACCCTCTGCGAGATCTAATGGCATGCTCTGCTGCTGCAGAACGGGTTGTTCCTCGGAATCGATTTGCATGTTGTGCTCTTGGGATATGGATTCTGTCAGCGCCCCTCCCGAATCCGATTGTGGGACTTGTGTCTCTTGCACGAGATCTTTTAATGGCTCTATAGAATCTAGTACAACGTCTTGCTGTTGAATGATGGGACCGGGCTCGGTGTTGCTCGGGCCAGGGGCAGGCAATGCTGAGTCTAGTAAGACCTTTGCTTGTTGGTCTGTGATACCTGAATATGCCGCCCTTCGTGATTCGTTCCGTGATCGATGCAAAAAAGCTCTTCCATCCGTGGGTCAGCTCGGCGTAGCTAGTCAGACGGCTACTGCTCAAGTCAGTGGGCACGCAACCGCAGTCCGCGAGCAACTTCCATACTATCTACTCAAACGTAAAATCGGAAATGGCAGCTTTGGAGATGTTTTCACAGCCCGGCAGATGCCAAGTGGAGCCAAGGTTGCTGCTAAGAGGTTCAAGAGTACAGCAGCAGAGTGGAAGAAGGAAGTGAACATACTGAAGGAGATATCTCACCATGTAAGCCGTGCCCCAGAATTTTTCTTCTCTGGGAACTGATAAGGGTGTCTATAGCGACATATAGTCGGATATGTAGACTACTCTCTTGACGACTACAAGCCATTGTTACTCATGGAGTACGTGCCCGGTGGCAGTCTTAGCGTGCAAATGTATTTGAAAGATCCTCTGTCACCCTGGGAATGGATCATGGTCCTCTGCCAAGGCTTACGAGGGCTCAGTCACCTTCATGATCACGATGTCGCTCATCGAGATATCAAAACCCGATAACATGTTGATCGAGTTTCGCCAGCAGGGGATGATCTCCCTCAAGTGGGCGGACTTTGGCCTTGCCAAGCAAGGGCTGAAATTTGCTACCCAATGTGGGACTTGGCAGTATGCTGCCCCAGAGGTGTTTGCTGAAATCATCAGCTATGACAAAGGCGCAGACACATGGTCATTGGGGGTAGTGATTATCCATGGGAAAACACTTGGGTGGCCTGAGTGGCCAGTATCTCGCCGTGAGGCAGGTCTGGGATGGTGTCAGGCGCTTGTCGGGTTTGCTACGAAGTATGACGCTGAGGTCAATAGCAGGCAGCGATCAGACCGAAATGAAGCAACTGCCAAGCTGATCGGTCTCGTCACCCACAGCTTGTTGAAGACGGACCCGGCTCAGCGCAGCTCGGCTAAGGAGTGTCTGCAGGAAGGAAAATTTGGGCACTTTGCCCAGTTCAGTTCCTTTGTAGGAATCGAAGACGATGGGAGCCGGACTCCGACCCAGAACAACCAGAGCTGCCCATCCATGGGCTCCGGCTCGTGGGACAAGGTGTTTGAAGAGGCATTGATAGAGAGGAACCTCAAAGAAAGAGAGACGAACGCCAACATCCGGGAAGCCAAAAAAGCGAGCCAGCTGATGTCAGGTTCGAGTCAAGCTTTGACCCAAGTTCCAGCAGAACTTGCTGTCATGCCGGACGTCCATTCGATGCATCGCGGACCAGAAGCGGCGCTGTAGGGAACAGCTCGGTTGTTCCACTTCAAGTCCGAAAAGACGTGTGGTGATCAGCAGTGCTCAAACGTCACTTGAAAGGGGGACATACCAAGGATTGAGCATTTGTGGCATCTTCTCTCGTATTGGACTAACGGATTGTACTCTACATGCATAGATACTTGCGCAGTTAGACAATCCTGGAATGCATGTTTATCAGACTATGATAATTTTATGTTGCGGTCCCACTGAAGCCTAGTAAGTCGTTTCTGATCTCTTTGGAACGCATGCCTATCAATAGGCAGTAGGGCTGAGCGCTCAATAGTAGCAACACCACTCTCGTAGATAGTAACCCCAACTGTTCCACCTCCACCACCGCCTATGACTAGGCGTGTATTCCAAAGGATCATATAGAACACATTATCTGTGGTTCTCTCGACTCGAGTTTGACCCCAAAGATAAGGATCAAAGCCCAAGTCAAAGAACAATGACGTTGCCGTATTTGCAGCAATTGAGGAACTGGTTGCAAGGCTTGCCAACAGCTGTAACTAGAATCTAGTAAGCGAAAGTCAACATACGAAGCAAATGAAGGCATTCATCATTCAAACAAAGGCACAAAAAGATACTGGGGAGCTGCAGGAATATTTGGGAATGTGAACGACAATATCAAAACTACGACGAACGCGATTTGTCTCTGCTTCTCACATCTTCAAGAATGGTATAAGTCTTGCAGTTCAATATCGTAGAAAGCTCCTGGCACTGCTCGTCGCTCCCAAAGTCTCCACTCAGGAGATCGTAAACGCGCCGGGTTGGAATAAAACCGTTGACGGCGCAGTGTCTAATGATAGGTATTTTGTTGAGGTGTGGGAAATTTTATACAAAGCAGTCATCTGAAGGATATGGAGTACGTCGTCCTTACAGAGTCTGAGAGACACTGTTGCGGTGGATAGCATGCCAGCTTGGGTTTTTTTACGCAGTGATCGATCATCTTATACATAGAGTATTGGATGATGAAAGACCCAGCACAATAATGCAATTTTGATGACGTTTAGTTATTCATGGATGGAAAGAATGTGATAGCTTGGGATGATGAATATCTTGAATTAATCGTCAATAGTTCTTGGCGAACCACTGTCAAGTCAGTGGCGCGGGGTCATCTTGGCATTGCTGCACAAAAAGCTCACAAACCATATGAAGACGTCTCCGAGGGAATCAGGATGCTTACTTGCCGCACAGAACCGAAAATTGAGAGCGGACTGACGGGAAAGAGGTTATCTAGGGGCAAGTGATTTTTTCCACTCTTTTTTTCGGCATTCGCGGACGATATTCAATTAGTACTTTATATACACGTGCGGAGATCAAAGCGAATTCCATCCGACAGACGCTTCAGCATTTTTTGAACGCATTTTAAATCGACGCCAGTAATGCTCCTAGCGTCGAAATCCCCACGGCCGCCCACCCGCTACCCTGGACGAATCCAGCCTCGCCGGTGAAAGCCTTGGGGCTTGTGGACGGAGACGTGGAACTCACGGTGCCGGAGCTGCTGCTGTTATTACCGCTGCTGTTGCTCATCATGTTTGAGCTACTCTCACCCTTCAGCATGGCTCCGAGCATTCCGATCTCAACGGTCCCGCCGCATGGAGCAGCAGGAGGCATCACACAGCCGTTGAGATAGTCGCCTAGCGGTCCGACACCCATCCCTTTCATGCTGACCATCTCGGGCGTGAAGGCCGGCGTCAAAGAGGTGCTGTTGGTGGGGAATATGACGGGGTCCATGTGAGAGCCGATGTAGGAGGCATGGATACCTGGAGACGGATTCCTTTAGCTTGGCTTTCAGGTAGAGGTGGAAAGTGGCGCGCTACTCACCGTGCTCGGCTGCAAGCCTTGCCATGAGGAACGCTGCCTGCGGAGACTGCACGTAGTCCGCTAGACCGATGAACGCGCCGCACATTGTCGCCTCGAAGATATACGCATTCATGAGATGCGATGTGGCGTTAGTGACCGGCGGGTACGAGAAGCTGCAACTCGGTTTCATTCCCCCGGCTGCCATGCCGGCCTGTAAGAGTGCCTCCTCGCCGAGTTTGGCCTGCACGGCCAGGCCCATGGTGTTGGCTAGGAAGTCGGTCATTGGCTTTGTCGGCGAGGGAAGAGAAGAGTAGAAAGATTCATTGATAGGCACCGAGTCGTAGTAGCTCGAGAGGAGATTTTGCAGAGCGTAGCCGTACACGATAGCGGGAGCGTCGCTGGAGCCCGGGCTGACCGGGCACATATAAGTGGCCGACGCAACAGCAGCGGTCGAGAGGAGCTGGAGAGGAGTGGAAGCCTTCATTTTGTTTAATCAGTTGATCGAACGTTGTGGATTCTCGTTTTCCAGGTGGACAAGCTTGGAATGTTCTGGACAGGCGCTTTGGCGAGAAGGCATCTCGATGGTCTTATAGGTCAGTAGACCCAGTGAGAGACCGCACGATGTCATAGTATACAACAGAGTACAGGCAGAGAGCGTTGGAAGTTGAACTACTTACCCCGCAAGCTGAACCGACATCCGGATGCCAAGACACGTGAGCTTGGTAAGGTAAGTAGGTGGAATTCACTACACTGGTTTCGGCTTAGTGGTGTCCGAGATGATGGAATCAGAGTCAAAGTGGTGACCAAAACAGGGAATCCTTTCGATCAGTGGACCTGTGTTGGGACGAAAGCGGTAATTGATTGTCGCGGGGAGCGAAAGAAGTCAGTCATCAGGCCCTGCCAAGAAACTATAAAACGGCCCCTTCCAGTCCTAACATAGTGACTTTACTTCGAGGTAAGCCCCACGACATGGTCAGAATGGTTCGCAATGAGGGGGCCCCTGGAGATCCCCGAACTAGCGGGATAAAATCTCTCTGGGGGCCCTTAGGGGTTCGCTTGGTGGCCCGCTTAGGGCCCCCTCATTGCGAACCATTTTGACCATGTCGTGAGCCCCTCAACTCATAGATCTTCAAATAGATCTCATTGAGAGTCTCCAATAGTAGTATCTTTCGATCAGGAGGTACTGGTAAGACCTTCTCTTCTAAGTGGAATGTACGCTTTCTCATTCATCGTATCTAATGTACAATACTTAATGCACGCAACAGCAAGCTACCCCAACTACATAGTCTCTTAGTGGTCCACTCCCAGCTGGACAGGAAGACACCCGCTATTTTAGGTACTCCCAGTAGCGTCACACATGATGGCCTGTCCCACCTACCATCCTCTCAGTAGAGCATGGGACTATCGTTTCAAGATCCTCCTCAATCTAAGTCATTGGACTAGGGTCTGGATCGGCGCTTCGATACTCGCTTCTTCCGTCCTGTAGGAGTAGTGGCTTGCTGCTCCGCATCCTCTTTGCCAGCTACTCGCCGCTTTTTTGAGACGGTCTGATCGTCTTCATCTGGGTGGTCCGAACCCAGCATCTCATCCGCCAGCCGCTTTTTGGTCTTTCTGAGATTGTAACGCGGCTCCGAAGATTTGCCGGCTTCGCCCATGATTATCAGACCAAGCCCATCTTTGGATTCGAGCATATCAACATTCTTCGTCTTGGAACGGGTCCGGTAAGCCACGGCAGAGCTAGCATCATCACTTGCCGAAGGATCGACAGCAGTACTTGATCCGTTCTGTACTAAAAGAGTGGGCCTTCGCGGGTGCACATTGTTGGTTGAATCATCTGAATCTAATTGGTGGTTGTATTCCGAGGAGAAACTGGAAAGGAGTTTCTGGTCGTGTTCGAGTTGTCGTGTGACCTTGTCGATCTCCTCTTGAGCGAGCTGGATGTGGTGTTGTGCCTTCTCGACAACCTTGTTGTATCCATGTCTGCTCTCCTCTTTCGAAATTGTCGCCTTTGCATTCCAGAAACGTACCCAGCTTTCAGCTTTATCGAGCTGATGGTATCTATATTCCCGCAAATTATCGCACAACTCCGGAGCTGGCATTTTAGGGGCCGAAACGCATCTGGTATCATCGTCTGGATTGTCCAGATCTTTTCCTCTCTTTCGCCATGCCAAGAAATTTGTCCACTGCCAGAGTTCCACTTTGAAGAGCGCGATTTCGGAGCCCCAATGCAGAAGCCTCTGTAGAGAATCCTCATAGGGAGATGGCCGCCTAACGGTATGACTTGGTGTACCGCCCAGGTTCCTTAATCGCTGGTAAATCGCCTTTGTTTGCTTCTCTAGCCTCGCTTCGAAATCCTCTCGAAGCATTAGATCTGTTGCAATTGTATCGTTAATCTCAGCTAAAATCTTCGGGTACTCCTCCTTGATGAAGGTGAGCGGCTGTTCGAAATCTTCCAATCTCTCTTGCCGATTCTCCAGATCTCGAAGGCAACAGTCGACTTTGTGCCACTGTTGATAGTGTGCCTCTTTTCCGGATTCTTTCGACTCGAGTCGCTCTCTCCGAAGTTCCTCAAATCGCAGCCGACATGAAGACTTGCTTCTTATCCTCTGATTGACGCTGATCTGCTGAAATTGTTGGAACTCTTGCCAATCGCTCAACCTAGTTAAAAGATCCACTAAGGTTTGGTCTGTTGATACTAAATCTAGCTCTTCAGGTAGGCGTTCAGACTTTGACTGGTTTCGCTGATAGTCGCGGAATTGTTGCCATAGATATAGCTCCTCGCTAGCTCTATGAAGCTCATGACCCCAATGTGAGAATATGTGATCGTCTTCCTCTTCATAGCTTAATTGCGGTGGCCTGTCACGAAACTCTCCATTGAAAAACTCTACAGATTCAGCTGGAGTCAAACCTTTCCATGGTGGTGGCTCCTGAATGGCACGAGTTGGCCTCCCACCTAATGTGATCAGCTTCTGATGAGCTTCATGAGCATCTTGCTTGATACTCTCGATCAACATATCTCCAGTGGGTGTCGTCTCCCTGCTCAGATATTCTGTCAGCTTTGTTTTGCAAGTAACGTTTCGATCTTACCTTAGTCGTCTTACAACTTCTTCCAGATCAAATGTACCATGAGCCTTCGATAGCGGCGAGTTCCAGTCGCGGTAGTCTGTGATATCATCGTTGGGCGAAGTCGACTTATGAGCCATACTGGTGAAGATAGCTACTGTAGTCGTAGACGTAGCGTCTGGCGATGGCCAAGAAGGAAGATAAACAACGTATCGTAACAAGCTGACCAATCCTGCTGAACGGGTGCCAAGAAAGGCTTCCGCTTGTGCCGTTTTATTGTTCACTTTATTGATAGAGGAGTTCGATAATGGTTTGACTTCGTGAACAGAACACTACTCAGGTGCTAGGTAGAAGACTTTTGGAACGCTCGATGAATGAGGACCAATCTTATCTTTGAGCAAGGATTGCAAGAGTCAGATGTTTTGTGTTGTATGTCTGGGCTTGAGAAAAGTGGCGATCCTGTTGGGTCTCTGCATGAAGAAGAACTTTCGAGGCAGCAGTCTCGTCTATAACGGACCTGGTACAGATTTTGTGTTAGTCTTGTTACTCATATTCACTTCAGCATTTCATAGACATGTTATGACTTCAGCCCTAGCAAATGTTGTCCTTCACAGTGATTCGTTGGCATGTAACATTGAATTACATATCACATTGCTTTTGTGACACTTGTGTTTCTGGTTAGTCACTCCATGGTATGCCCTATTGCTGCTCCATAGCATGCTCCATAGTAGGCTCAATTGTATGCCCCGTTCTGGCCTACTCTATAGTATACGCTGTATATGGCCGTATTACCTACACTATTGTAGCTCTGTTATACCCCTATCTATGGTCCTACTATAAATCTACGATGTACTGGTCTATAGCCCTATTATAGGTCTATATCCTCTTCTACTTGACGTGGGTGGGTACCTCATATAAATTAAGATGTGCGGACCATCAGTCTAGCGTCAGCGCCAATGGCAATGAAATCTACTGTAGTAGCTGGCTCAGAGCGCGGTCCGCTTTCTTAATTAAGGCAGCTAGGCAGGCAGGTCGCCCGACATCTGTCTTATCGTGGGTGCCGTATCACTTCACTTCGATTGTTAAAGCGCTAGACCCTTGGCGACGCCCGACTGCGCTGGGGAAGTCTTTGGCCAATCATAAACAGACGTGTGTTGCAATCATATAATTTGGATTCCCCACTTCCTTGCATCAATGCGTTGGCAGTCCATAGAATTCACAGTGGCGATGGTCTAGCTTGATTTATCAGGCCGTTTGTGAATGAGTCCAACTGTTCTGAAATTGGTTGATTGTTGCCTGACATATGAGTGTGGAGAAAGAATTCTTACTTTTAACTGACTACTATTACGTACAGTTGTGATAGTGGAGGGGGGCAGACGGATATGATTAGTGGTGGAAAGAATTGGTTGGGGGAAGATGACTTAATTAGCTGAGGGTTGGCAGACGTCCACCAAATTTAGGCTACCTCATGAACAGGGAAGGATCCTATATGGTGATAATGGGATCCTACGTGGGAACGAGGGGATCCTGAATAACAATGTGATTCTTCTGAGCAGACAGGCCCCTTTCAATTCACGTTATGGACCCATTGTCCTTCGCTGCAGGCATCATAGCCGTACTTAACCTCGCTGGCTCGGTGGGTGGTGCATTGAGAAAGTTGCACAGTTTACAACATGCATCTGACGAGTTCCTCGCCCTCGTCAACGAGGTTTCTGACTTCCAAGCGGTCCTTAGCAATGTGGTCGATGTCTGCGAGGTGGATTCCCTGGAATGTAAAGAAAAGTTCAAACCGCACATTGACCAGGCTTCGGCCAAGCTTGCAAGTCTTCAGGCCATTATCAAGCCTCGAACTGACGGAGACTTTCGACCCGTAACTGTCCGTCTTCGGTGGCTCAAGGTACGCAGACAGGTAGCAATCACCAAGGAGGAGCTGAAACACATAAATCTTAACATTCTCACCACCTTGGGTGTTGTTAATCATTCGACTCTACAAAAGGTTCGACTTGTACTTGAAGAAGTCCAGCACGGCCAGCGGGGGTATGAAAACCGTATGACAGAGTTGATCCAGGGCCTGCGAGAAACATCTTCGCCGGCGTCAGGCCTCGATGAGAGCTCAACTCCGGGGAGCCAAATTCCCCAGTCCATCACCCAAACCCTCATCCACAAGCAACAAGACATGACCACGTGTTTTCCAAACCCGATGGCTAACGAGGCTCTGGAGAACACATCTAGCATCTTGCGCCTGAGCACCTCTTACCGAGCGATAGCTAAATGTCAGCTGTGGTGTAGTTGTGCCTGCCACAAGCGACATCGTTTTCGCACCCCCCAGCTTTTTGCAGGACTGACTGGATCCTTATTTGTAGGATATGTGGGTGGACTCGTTCAAGGGACGAAATGCGACGAACTTCAATGCGAGGGACGCTCTCGCACTACTACCAAAATCACCTATTACTTTCCGACCTGGTTCTTGGTGGCAATGATCTCTTGCGCGACTGGTGGTCCTCGTGTGTCATTGACAGTCTCTCGCGTTGTTTCGAACGACTCGCCAATCTTCTCATACGCATCTGCTGGAAATGTTGATCGGATGAGAGATTTGTTTGAACGGAAATTGGCCTCGCCTTTTGATGTCTCACCAACCGGATTTTCGGTTTTACATGTATGCGGTAGTTTCTACGACTTTCCCATCACAACATACTAAAAGTTATTGCAGTATTCCCTAGAGTCTGGCGCACCAAAGGTATGCCAATTACTACTTGACCTTGAGCAGACCCAGATCTTGAAGATATGGCGCATCGGTAAGTTATCAAAACTGGAACACCACATATAGCTCGGCCTGCTGATACCAATTGATCGTAGAACTGCTAAGAGTTTCGCATTCACAAACAGTTTGCTTCGGTCCCCTACCGCTGCCCAAGAGCTGTTCCTGCCCTCTTTTGAATCAGCCGAGTGGATCAAAGAACAGAGCTTCTCTCGAATCCGCAAGGTCCTACTTGATATCCTTCCAGGAGATCTAGCAACGGAGCTGGATATCTGTTCTAAAGAAATCAATAGCAGGGACAATCACGGGGCAACACCCTTGATATGGGCCGTTGACAAGGCTGTTCGCTCCCCCAATGCACTCACAACTTTGTTGCATTACGGAGCTAACGTAAATACCCGGGACAATATGGGCTGGACCCCTCTCCACCACGCAGTGCGGAACGCGCCAAATGCCATCAAAACGCTCCTGCGGCACGGGGCCGATATCGATGCGAAAGAGCTGCACGGCTGCACGCCCTTATCTGATGCTCTTTATTCCAACCACCATAAGAGCCTGGAAGTTCTGCTGGATCACGGCGCAGATATTGGTTGCGTGACGCCCTTGTGGGGGGGGCACTCCTCTCCATTTTGTGGCCGAGACTGCGGATGCGAGGACGATGCGTATACTTGCTAGAGCTCGGCTACAGGGTTTGGATGTTACTGCTACTGGCCGAGGATTCAGTGCGGCGGAATGGTTTTGGGAATTTCGACGACGGAGAGGCGATGATGCTCCTGAAGATGATGTGAAGAATGTTGGAATGGGAGGAACGACTTATTGATGATCTATGGAAGGATACTGCTACTTATAGTACATGCCAAGCATAGTAGGGCTAAGGCTGATATCTAACGCTCCCCTATCAATAAAAAACCGTATGCTGGCGTAGCTCCCCATGAATCCATATCGTATCTGCGTATATATCCTACTTTCAAGCCTTATTAAACCCGTAAACCTCTTTCGTTCGTAGGGAAATCGGGAAGAGTACTATAGATATATTAATATACCTAATGTACTCTATAGGGCTTTAGTATATAGCCGGTACTCTTTATATATAAGTATCTAGATTATCCTTCGGCTCCCCTAATATTAGTTTATATACTCCCGTTATCCTCCTTTATCCTCCTAGCCCTTTAGTTTTAGGCCCTATAATAACTATCCCGTTTTAGCCGGCCTCGTTTCCAGTATTAATCGATCTTTATTAATAATTTATTTCTGGCCTTCTAGCTCTGTCTAAAAGATATTATAATTAATATTATAGGAGGGAGGTATCTTATTTCGGAATAATCTTCGAAATAGTGGAAATCGCTCGTCGAAGTCGCGTGTTACTTTAGGGTAGAATTAGACGTAGCGGACGTCGACCCCGTAGCTCGTACTTAAATATAACGTATAGACTAGCGTATTTATACGAAGGAAGTCGCCTCTAGTAGTAACGCCGTGCGTTAAACCGGGCTCATAACCTGTTGGAATGGGAGGAACGACTTATTGATGATCTATGGAAGGATACTGCTACTTATGGTACATGCCAAGCATAGTAGGGCTGAGGCTGATATCCAACGAAGAACGGGTTTTTTGATTTGCTGCAAAGTCTTGATCTTGGTCATCGCGATGTTCCGTCGGAGTATGAAAACCTGGCTGCGTCTTCGACATCTTTGAGTAGCTTTTCTTCCGTTGAATGCTTTGTAGATGCCCCCGAAGAGTTTGAAGCTAGTACTTCAAGAGATAACAGTGTTCCCAACCGTTGACGGACTATTTAGCAAACTGCAAGTTAGTCCATTCATTTTGCCCTTTTTTCCCTTAATAGTTAGTCCGTTTAATGTCTTAAACCGTACAGTTTACACGGTTTGTCTAGTGGGAAAACGGTATAGACTAGTATACTGAATAGTTTGTAGAAGGCTCCTCTTATGGAAAGGAGGAGTTAGGGCCGACTACCTTTTCGGGTAACGCAGGACTTGAATAGGCTTAGCGGTACGATCTTAGCTTGCCCAGTAAAAATTATGAACGATTTGTAGATTTTATGAATATTATGCAAACTATCAAAACTAACGTTTAAAGTAGCGTCAAGTAGCCTTACTATTTAGTAGTCCGTTCTGCCCCCTAAACAGTGTGAATGGGCCATGTCATGCTTGCATCAATTGTTCGGCCGCAACAAAGCTCGGAAGGCGACCGCAGAAGCTATGAGAGTCACGAGAGTCCATGATGAAGTCAGATTTTGCATGCTTAAGTCGACAAGGGAGATTCGATGACGAGTCGATACTGTGATATTAAGATAGTCCACAGAATGTACGAATGCTCGGAGTCGAATTAGAATAAGGACTGGGGACTCGGTGGCTCTGTTTGCGGATTTGTATGTTCCTCTTTCAGAAGTCGTTGAATTTCCTTCACCGGAGCTCCTTGCCAAGACCGGCTAAACATCGCCTTGTCAAATATCTTTACAGCTTCAAAGTACCACGATACTGGCGCGATTGGAATCACTCTTCACCTTGGAAAAGACACGGCTCCTCACCTTGATTAAGATGACATGAGACTTGATGGCATGTTTTACACAGGTTTTTACTCAGTCGGACCGCTCGAAGGCCGCAGAACGTCGCCAGAAGACCTCAAAAGAATTGTTTCTGCAGGTATCGCAATTGGAGGTATATTATATCAGCACTCAATGCCAATTCGCAGCCTTGAATTACATTGTGAATTTAATATTTGCCATTTCCACCGCTCCCTGCCGCGGGTTACGGCCCCTACACCCTCGACCCGTTTCTTATCCACCCGCCTCCCTTTTCATCCAACTCCCTCGTCGTCCCTCCCCTCTTCCCATCGAAGTTTCAGCTACACAGGCATCCCTGCTTCGATCTCGTCGATCTCTAGACGAAATCAAGTTCGATATATTGTCTCCGAATACACTCACGCTGGCGCATACGAGTAATCTCTTCAATCTCTCTCCTCGCATTTCTTTGCCTTAGTCTTGCGTCCCGGTAGACGCTTGTTCCGGCCTATGATTTTGTACTTGGCAGGTGGTACATCACCACGACAAAGCACCGGTGTCAGACAGGGCAGACCTGGGGCGAAGACATCGTGAAGTCCGCATCTACATACTATTAGGCGGGGAACGTTCCAGCAGACGCAGCGTTCATCGATATGAAATTTATCCTGGTAAACCACATGTTGAAGATTGATCCTAAAGAGAGGTTCTCGGCACAAGAATGCCTTACCGGGGGTTTGATTGGATCGGGCTTGTCTCCAGTGTTCTCTTTTGTTGAAGGAGAGTATCGGAAAGGCGATGCGATGCCCCCTGAATTAGACGCGGAGGATTGGACGCTGGATGCTGACGGACGGAATGGACCTGAAGAAGAACAGCCAAACATACAGGCTCCCCCCAGAACCGCGCTGATGACAATAATCAAGCCCAAAACTCGGTCAATCGGCCGCAGACTGGCGGCCAGTATGTCCTCAAGCACATCAATCATGGAGTGCCACGATTTGATGCGGGTAAAGGTTCGGCGGACAAGAAGGTGCAAGATGCCCGATCGTCCTCAACTCCGGAGGCCATTTATTCGAACAAAGGAACCGGGAACGACACAACGGCGCAGAAGCGAGTCGCGGATACCGAGACACCTCCTACAAGCCTATCGGCAGGGAGGGATCACAAGCGCCAGAGACGTCGAATAGTGAATTCGTAGCCACCAAGCGTGCAGAGGAGAAGCCCGAGTAAGAATCCGCTTGTATGATTCCCTTTGGAGTGGGCCCTTGAAGCTTATTGGTTTTCACGCCGAGAGGAGGATATTGCACGCTATTTAGAGAGTCATGACTTCAAATATGGAGGTTGCCGTGTTTGATGCTGCTTGCCTGCCTAACAGGACTAGCTGTACGTTGTATATAGCCAGATTAGTGTACAGCTATTTGCCCCAGAAAAGTGCATTGAACACAACCATGTTCTCTCAGTAGAGCTAAGTATACGGCATTTCGCAAAGATGCGCTGTGGGCATTGATGTCGAGTGTGAAATGAATTAAGCTGTGAACGGTTACGTGGTCGGCTGCCAAGACCTCTTGCCGAGGAAAGCCTTGGTCGGCAAGACGAATGAGATTCAATTCTTTGTACAACTCCCTTCCATTGATTCGAGCAGCGAAGATGCCTGAAAAGAAACGCAAGAGGAATGAAGAAAGCCACGATGGTCGCCCAAACAAGAAGGCTGCCATTGAAAGCCCAGCCCAAACCATCAAGGTCTCGGTGATCGAAGATGGCGAGCAATGGGCACCAGTGCTGGGTACTTGGAATTCTCTTTCCCACACTGGCTGTTGACCCCGGCTGATACTATTCAGCATCTACACCAGGCCTCACCCTCCCCTCCAAGCTCGCCATGAAAACCTACACCAAAACCCTCCCAAGCACCTCTCGTCCCTCACCACCAGGCACAGAGCTCCTCCTCCACTCCTCCGCCCACCCAAAACTCGACTACACAGCCCGTCAAGAAACCTCCAATGGCTCCGAAAACCACCTAAAACATTATATTGGCGTGTATGACCCCTCAACCGGCCAACTCCAATTGGTGCCGGCCCGAAAACTAGTCATTCGCAGTACACTCCGCTCAGCAGCCATAGCGAGCAGCCAGGAAGAAGAAGAAGACGCCCCAAATACCCTCTCTGCCCGCTCTACCCTCGGCCTCGCCTTCGGCACCAAAAAATCCCAAAAAGCCATTCGCGCCCTCACAGCCAACGCAATCCAAGCCTCCCCCTCCAAACCTAAGTCTCAAAACACCCCAGACAAACGCGCCACCCTTGACCCATTGGCCTCAGCAGTCGTATCATCCATGCCCGCCACCTCCTCAATGACCACACGTGAGAAAATGCAAGCGGAGATCGACGAAAATAAACCGCGGCCGAAGGCGAATCCGGATGCGGAGACACCAGCGGATGTGTATCCGATTGAGGAATTGGTTGGAGGGGTGAATGTGTTGAGGACAATCGGTGTGAAGGAGTGGATGGATAAGGTGAAAGCGGGGCAGGATATAGAGACGAAGAGCATGTTTGTTGCGAGGAGGTTGAACGCTGAGGTGCAAGGTGGAAATGTCAAGAGGGTTAAGACGCTGAAATATCTGCTACTGCTAGTGGAATGGTTCAAGAGCCTCAAGAACGTAGGCAAGGCAGGGCTGAGGGTGCCGAAGATGGAAGATATGGGCAGCCTAGTTGAGGGCTGGGGTAGCGACATGGTTGCTGGCGTAGGACGACGCTTCGCAGAGGGATCGCAGCTCAATAAGTGGCATATCGATAACCTCACCACGCACATCCTCGCACTCGCCCTTGCATTCGACAACTGTACGAGTGATACGCACGATATCCAGAATGATCTGAGGCTCGAGGTCAAGGATGTCTCAAAGTACTATGCAGAGCTGGGTGCTGTCATCGCGGCACCGACGGAGACGGAGAGGGGGGTGTTGGGGATCAGCAAGGCTGAAGCTGGCAACCATCGGATTGCGAGGCTAAGACTACCGTTGGTGTTTCCGAAGATGAGGGTGCCGGTTGGGAGGGGAAAGAAGAGATAGGAGTGGCGATTGTGCTGTGTGTGGTGTGGATGATGGGACGTGAGATGATGATAGACACGACGATATGCTGGCTACGGCTTGCTACGAGTAGTCAGGCTGCTATATACCACACAAAATCCGCAATTGGCCGTCACCAATACATGAAGCAGAAATCATGCTCAGCTATTTCCACATTACGCACCTCGCTGGTGACAAACCCAATAATTGCCCAAGACCACGTTCATCTACCTCTCAATACCCCGATTCCATTACTATGTCCAAGCGAAACGACTGCCAACCCCAACTCAACTCCAAGAAGAAACGGCAAAAACCTAGCGGTCTCGCCGCTAGATAAGCTTACTTCCCACTCCAGCCCCTCTTTAACACTGCAATTATTCACTCTTCTTGAGCGAAAGTACTTTTAACTTACTCTAGAGCCGGGCCTGCCAAGAAATGAGACGTTCGATGTTGGATCCAAAAGAAACGAGAGAAAAAAGGGCTCGAATCGGATTAGCGCCGTCGTATGTTTAGTACTTTAAGTGCTGATATTCAGGTGCAAAGATTCAAGAGGTGCAAAAGCGCACGTTTTATGGACCAGCTTGTATGCGTAAAGATCTCGTAGATGGTCATAGAAATAGCTACATCCCCAAGGCTTTTCAACACGCTTTCCAAGATTCCGACAAGGCTCAATTAAATCGTCCTCAGAGCTTTCAAGCCGCAGCAGCAACAGGCACCCTCGTCCCCTGATCAACTTCATCCATCGCCATTCCCTTCTCCTCGTCCAAAACCCTCAACCCCATTTTCTCAACCTCACTATGCAACCCCAACTGCTCATCTGTCCAAAGCGGCTCCACATGCCCTCTTCCCTCAACCCCTACCCCAACAAACCCACCCATCTCCGCCCATGCCTTTGTGCGCTTGATACCCAGCTGAGTCCACACAGCATCCAACGCCAACACCAGCTCCTTCTGATACTTCTCCACATGGCCAGGCGTGGGCGTGAAGCGGAGACGCTCTTCGCCGACGGGGACCGTGGGGTAGTTTATTGCTTGGACGTAGATGCCCCAGTCTTTCAAGAGCAGGTCGGAAGCTTGTTTCGCAAGCTCGGCGTTGCCGACGAGGACAGGAATGATGTGGGAGGGGTTCGGCATGACGGGAATATCCTTTTCTACGAGCGCGGTTTTGGTGGAGCGAGTGTGTAACTGTTGAAGGCGGCGATCATCTTGGAATTCCATCTGGTACTCAATGGCTGTTTTTGCCCCTGCCATTGTCGCTGGTGGGAGGGAGGTAGTGAATATGAAGCCTGGTGCGAGAGAGCGGATCGTATCGACCATCTTTGCACTGCCGGCGATGTAGCCGCCTACGCAGCCATACGCTTTTCCAAGAGTGCCGGTGATGATATCGATACGTTCCATTATTGTTCCTTTGGTTTGCCCGGAGGCGTGGGCTTCGTAGTCGAGATGCTCGGCGACGCCTGCGCCGCGTGGTCCATACATGCCAACTGCATGAACTTCGTCGAGAAAGGTAATAGCGCCGTATTTGTCTGCTAGGTCGCAGATTTCGGTGATGGGACCGATGGATCCGCACATGCTGTACACGGATTCAAAGGCGATGATCTTGGGGACATCTGGTGGGAGGGAAGCGAGTTTGTTTTCTAGATCGGCTAGGTCGTTGTGTTTGAAGACCATCTTCTTAGCCCCTGAGTGGCGGATGCCCTGGATCATGCTGGCGTGGTTCATACTGTCGGATAGAATCACACAGTTGGGGAGTTTGCTACCAAGAGTCGCAAGTGTTGCATCATTGGCAACGTAGCAGGATGAGAAGACCAGAGCAGCCTCCTGCGCATGTAGGCGAGCGATGGTCGACTCCAAAGCGACGGCATTTTGGTTATGGCCAGAGATATTGCGTGTTCCACCAGCACCAGAGCCGTAGGTATCGAGAGTCTCATGCATGGTCTTGAGGACTTCCGCATTGCGGCCCATGCCTAGATAGTCATTCGAGCACCAGACTGTAACTCTTCCGTCACGTGTAGACATGTGGGCCTGAGGAAACTCCTTGGCGAGGCGATTGATGTTGTTAAAGTAGCGGTATGACTTGTCCTTGTGCTTTTTATCTAACTCGTTACTGTAAAAACCCTCGTAGTCGAAATTTGCCGATTTAGGAGCGGCAGGCTTAGGTCCAGGAGTGGCAGCGTCGTGCTGGTCTGAAGTAGTCGGCTTTGCACCATGATGGATTGGGACTATTCCTAGAGTCAGTCAATTGATACCGGTGGTGAAATGTAAGTCATTCTTACTATTGTCCCCACGCCTGATTACCTCCGGCTCTACAGAAGCCTGGTGAGCCCTTGACGTATGGATCTTCGCCTTGCCACTGGTGTATGCTCGAGTTCCACCAAAGACTCCACTGAGAGCATTGTTGCCATTCTTTGCGCTCTGGACAGCCAAGGCCTTACCCATGACCGGGCATCGCCGGGCAAGGGTTTGCAGGTTGGAAATGGTTCCTCCACCCGGAGATACATGACGAGTGGTGGTGGAGAGGGAGCGAAGTGTGGCCGGAGAAGTCTTGTTGAGGAAGGGGCACATAGAGCGGGATTGTCTAAGAAGAGCCTCCATCGCGACGTGTTGCAATGCTTCTGAGGGTGCGAGGTGTGAATATTCTCTCAATGGAACGAAAAAGGAAGTCCTCTGTCAGACCTCGATGACCAAAATATCCATGCGGTCAGAGACCTGCATTCCCGATGAGGCTAGCCGAATCCGTTGCGACGATCCAATGGAGAAGGACACTACTGCCGAAAGCCAACCAGAGACGGCCTGATGATAAACGCCAAGCCTTCACAACCAGGCCAGAGAAAAAGTGGCTTGTAGAGTTCTGCCACTTATTTTGGCACATAGCATGATCCATTGTAGTACTGCTTGCTCTACGAGTCTAATTAGAGCAAGTTTCAAGCCTATAGATCAGCTCTCAGCATGGTATGGTGCCCAACGAATCACTCAATAGAGCGATACATGAGCAGAGAAGCTTAATAGTAGTGAGCTCGACGCAAATATTCATGTGATAGCTAGTCGACATGGTTCTATCCTTTCATCCTAGAGATACGAAACGATCTGGTCTTTTCGCATTGCAAGACAATTCCACTGACCCCCTGTGGGGGTTTCCATCATATGCATAGGATACTATACAATATTACTCCACCCCCTAACACCCCTGCCTTCCTCCAACTCCACGACCCACCACAACGCCTCCTTCGCCTTCTCCACCTCTCCACTCTGCTCATAAGCCCGTGCCAGCGCGAACCACGCTTCGCTGCAATCCCAGCCCAAGCCCGATTTGGTAAGTGCGGAGAGTAATCCATACGCTCGGTCCCGCGCCGCGAGGCGGGAAAGGAGGTCTGCTGGTGAGATTGACTCTGCGAGATCTTGTGCTGGCCCGATAGGCAGAGAAGCAAGCGTAGGTGTCGAGGTGGAAGCCTCAGCCAAAGGATGAGGTTCAGTAGGTGGCGGCTTTGCGTACGCGTCGAGCAGAATATCACTCAACCCGACAGTAGCAGCAACGTGCTCTGGATAGTGACCTAATGCTGTTTCGTAAGAAGCAGCGGCAGCCTCCACATCCCCCTCCATTAATCGCAACGCCGCCTGCTCAGACATCACATCCGCCCACAATTCCCCGCAAGACTTTAGCCCACCATAACCCGCCATAGCGAAAGACGCTGCGCTGCTGCCGTCTCGGGTTGCGATGCTCGTTTCGATAGCTTGAACATGAGTGGTGGCTTCGGAGAGGGCGCCTTGCGCGTCTGTTTGCATAGAGGCGCGGCGATACAGTGCTGCGATCAGTAACCAGATTTTAGTAAGCAAAGTAAGGGCGTGACGATTTGCCTCTGGTGGTGGATAGATGGGCTCTAGAAGGGGTAGAAGGGTTGGCAGGATGGAAATTGGTTGTGGTCGTGGGGTTTGAGCAGTTGGAGTCGGCTTGGGAGCGACGGGGTGGCTGTTTGGACTTCTTTTGCTCATGTTCTCGGCCGTAGAGGGGATGGTGTGCAGCGGGTTTGGGGGATCGGACGTTGCCGCCGGGGTTGAGGGCATGGATGGGAGGTCGTGAGATATGGCCACCCCAACTTCGTTTGAATCGTAGTCATTACCGCTGTACTTGAGTGCGTCCAGTGAGCCGTCTGTTGTAGTTGTCCCGTCTTGGCGACCTCGATGGGGAAGTCCTAAGTGGATGTGGTGACGAGAACTATTCGCAGTACCTACGCGAGCAGGACTTGTAGCTCGACTTGTCCTTTGACTGCCCAAGTTTTTCCTACTGTGTCGTTTTCGTAGTCTGTTTGACTCATGCTTGCCGAGAAAATAGGAATGGTGATTAGGATTTTGAAGTACTGGAGCACTATTGTCGCCAGTAACTGTGACAATTGGTGGTCGGTTACTCTCGTCTGACGACTCGTATGAGCGTAACGAGCTTGAGGCTTTTTTATCTTCTGCCTTGAGATTCGTCTGTCGAGATTTGGAGCCGGGGTGATTGGGGAGACCGAGTATGCTACCTCGGAAGCTCCTTATCGTTCCATTGGCATTCGCTGGAGGTGGTATTGCATCAAGCGCCTTGGACTGCGATAACGGTTTCTCAGAGTATCTGAAGAGTTTAGTGTAGAGACCTAGAAGGTCCCCGCTGCTATTGACCGCCTCTTCGGGGCCATCAATCACCTCGGCGAGAGCGAGATGTGTCATTTTGACTTCTACGATGTGCCTCCTTTCAGGCAATGGCATATCTCCCAGAGCGTCTAGTGACTTCAGGTCTCCGTGGAGAATCGATTTGCTCCCATACAAGTCAAGAGCCGCTTCACAGCAGGCTATGGCGGCTGTGAAGTTCTCTCTTGCGCTGAGTAATAATGCCAGCAGGTGCCAGCATCTCAAGAAGAGTCCTCGCTCGTCTAAGTCTGGGTCCAATTCGTCTACAGTATCCGCAGCAAAATCTGTCTTTGAGACTCCTTTGGTGGTTGGCGCGCCAAGGCTGGAAGACAAAGCACGCTTTACAGTGCTAATAGCAGCATCCAAATCTCTGGTCTCTGCATAAACAGAAGCGAGCGAGTACAGTATCTCGGTATTCTGCTCCTCTCCAAAAGTAGGATCCAGTGCCGTTCGAATATTTGTTATCGCTTTGGACTGGAGATCGGATCGCGACGAGGTGTCGTAAGTCAGGCGAGCCCAGCAAAATTGGCTGACAGCTAAGGCATGGTAGCCTAGGGCCAAAGCTTTGCCTGGTACAGGAGGCTTGCTTATCCCTGGCTTATCTACCAAGTCTCCCGGTAAGTCTTCAGTGCTGACGATTGGCTGTGGCGAAGAACCGGAATGCAGTTTTCGTAGCCACCCATCGGTGGTTTTCGCCAAATTGAGCGACTTCTCAATGTCTTTCCGTCGGCCGTAGTAGCATAGCATCTTGATCCCTGCGGCTGCAGTGCCTAATGCCGTCGCATCATCATCGAGGCCTATCTCGATTTCACCAGACTTTTCGGCCCGTGCTTGACCTTTGAGAAGGATCTCAAAATACGAATCGAGTGCTTTACTAGCGAGATAGAACTCTGCTAGGGCTGCGTGCACTGTGAAAAGATGCCGTAGGACTCGCGTCGAGTGGAAGCTCCGCGTTGCCGCTCTATAGAGAATCTAAGTCATGGTTTTGATCAGCTACAGGCTTATAGAAACTGCCACGACCTCTGAGGTGTACCCACATCAAGAACAACGTGTCCCATGGTAGCTTTGCCCCCCTCTTCAAGCTCACTGTCTTGCCACGTATAGCCACACAGAATCCGCCAGTTAGCCATCACTTGATCAACCCAGCTCTCGATCTGCGAATTCGCTTGATCGGCTCTGGGAAATTTGACTTCTTTTAGGAGAGTACCCTCGTACATGGCCTGGACCTTCTTCAACTCTGCAGCTTGATGCATTTTGTTTGTGAAGATGGGCTGGACTATGCCACGCTGCACCAGGACAGATAAAGTATCGTAGTAGGCTTGCCACACACGCCCCTGTGAGCTGTCGTGACTCGCATTCCTCGAAGAGCTTTTCTCATAGTGGTCTGCAAATGCTCGAAAGGGCGCAAGTAATGATCCAGGAGGTGTGGGCGAAGTGACGGAAAGCAGCTCTTGAGGTTGTGCAACATTCGCCTTCACATAGCGGCTAGAGAGTATGCAATGGCGCGCGAGTACCTTTTCTGTCCAAGATTGATGCTCTAGCGTGCTTGCGAACGTTGACGGTAGGTTCGAAAGGTATGGTATCATTGAGGCATATGTCCGACTTGCCTCTTGGGGCTTGCCCTCCGTTTCCAAAGAGAGACCTTGAAGACTCAGCCATTGCACACCACCCGCCATTCAGGTAGACCTACTCACCACGTATGTACGCGCCTTTGATAACACAGACGTGCGTCCACCGCGCAGTGATGCCCACCTCTTGCGCCCATCTTTCAGCTGCTGGGCCGGATCCGACGGGCAGACTTAATAGCGCCATGTTTGAATCCCCAATAGTTGAATATAGCCATGCTAAGCAAGTCCTGGCCTGAAAAGCATCTTCGGGGAAGGCATGGCCTTTTCCTATGGCAGTTTCTAGAGAAGGAACTAATTGGAGCAAGCCGTTTGAGGATGAAGCGGTGGATGGTCGGGTGGAGACAAGTTCGATGATTCGGCGCTCGGTCTGCGCTGCGATTGTGAGGCCTATTCACAGCTGGGGTTAGTATCTTTTCAATAAAAATTACCCTGAATAATCTGGTATGGGGTTGGGCCAGAGCGTAGACCGCAGTCCACGTACATTGTCGCTGGGGCGAATGCTTCCCAACCTTCCTAGTCACCTCAGGTATCTCTTGCCATTGTCCATTGCATCGAGCATTGTCAAGAAGATCAAGATAATGACGAGCTTTATCCTGCTCCCTGTGCTACGCATTTGGTCAGCTGCGGTCACATATCAGAGCGCACTACTCACACTCAGCATGGCTCCATGGGCGTTGCTTGGGTTCTCTTTCACCTGCGCACACTATCAGCTGCAACCCATGGGCCAACTGGTAAGGAAAGCTTGAGCAACAAACTGAATCTCTCGGAGAACGCGAGCTTCGCCGCGCCTTAGTTCTAGCACACAAATCACGCATAACTTTTATGCCGCGCTAGCGCAAACAAAATTCTTTGACAAAATCCCTTCACTTCAGGTCTCATGTTTGGGAAAGAAGAATTGCCACGAGTATGATACACCTGATCGACTTCTAGTAACACGCGATTGCCATCATGGTAACTCAAAGTGCGATCCAATCCTCTACTCCTCTTCGAGTAATTACCCAGCGAATCTCGTCCACTCCTTCCCAACAATTACCACACATTGCTCCCTTCTTGGCGGCAAGTATCTCCAATTGTGCCAACGTTCTATCGTCCGAAAAAGGAGTCCAGACGGTGGATGGTGCGGAATCTTCGGTGCTAGTCCACAAGCTCAAAACCCAGCTTTCTGCGCTTTTACAAGACAAAAGTCCGCATGCCAGATACTCAGCCGTTATATTGATCAAAGCAACCGTCGAAGCCGGAGGCTGGAAATTCTTACAATCGGCAGGCCCTTGGGTTCGAGGTCTCATTAGTATTCTAGGAGTAAGTAGACTCACGATCTCGCCCATCTGAACTTCAACTGCAGACACCTTAATGGCCACTACGCCCACGTAGAAACTTCGGCTTTTGTCATGAAAGCTGACTGGAGCATATAGAGACCGGATCCGACGAGTACGAAGAAGCTTTGTATCGTCACCCTGACTCGAATCTTTCTCCTTACCCAAGAACATCAGTCACTTATCAGAGAGATAACGACGCCATCATTGGCAGGGTTTATAACCATTTGTCTCAATATGGTGAAACCATCAAATTCGTCACTAGTTTCGAAAACTTTGCTACTTGATGTCCTGCAAGCCTCGAGCGAGCTAATCGTTTTCCACCCAACATTGTTCCGCCCATTCGTGCCTCAATTTCAAACTGTGATTCATCCATTGATTGCTCCAACACCATCAGATCCTGGTGCTGCAGACACATTCAAAAGCTCATCTAGACAGGTAGCTGAAACCGCTCGTCACCTGTTTGTGCTGCTTCATGTCTGTGGTGCTAAGGTTACTGCGCGTGAAGAATGGGCAAAGTCTCTTCAAAGCGTTCTAACGTCGACCCAAAGGACAGCTGATAGCATCTTCCGAGCCTTAGTCGAGGATTGGAGACCTGTGGAAAAGAATGATATCTCACAATCACAATCGTACGGCGAGGTAGTCAGCGATCAGCGGCCAGCGCCTTTGCCACTGCCAGAATGGACTGGTATCTACGCTGGTCTTGAGAGACTAGATGGGTTCCTGCATATTGTACAAGCCTTCATAGCTTGTACGACATCAGTGCCTATTACGCTTCCACTGAGCAATATCATGAACTTAGTCGATAGAGTCCTTTCAGCACTACGGCCTAGCAGTACACAAAGCTCGCGGATTAGGCCAGAGACAAGTAGAAATGAGCGCGAGGGACTCTTTGCTGGATTACCCCAGCTCCATTTTTCCGCAATGCGGATCTTGTCACTCATGATCTCACGACTGGGTCATGATTTCGCGGCTACCTCGCACATTGCCATAGATCAGGTCTTCTGGGTAATGGAGAACGAGCATCACGACAGCAAGGTTCGAAAAGCAGCTTATGAGGTTGTATCACAGGTCCTCAATACGTTCGGCCATTCCCTTCCCAGGTCCCATCTCACTTCGCTCTCGCAGTGCGTCAAACTAGCATGTGCAGATCTCCTGCCTTCAGATGAGGCCTCAGAGCAAGGTAGAGAAGCTTCATCGCCTGCCAGTAAGAAGTCTGTAAATGGGAATGCTTCCGGCAACGCAGACTCGTACCTGAAGACGGCAGAGACTCGCTGCAAGGTTCCAAGCGGACCAATAGATACCATTGAAGCAGCACAGAAACTTCTTCCCTTGACTCTGACAAGTTTGCCGCCCGGCTTCCTGTCTTATGCCACCCGATGCCAAATCGACCGAACAGCGATCCTCACTAATAACAAGGAAATAATGCTAGCCAGCGTGATGAACCCACCAGCCAGTATCAAGAGTATGACGGGACAAAAGGCAGCAAGCAGCATCATGCCATTCCTCGCAAGAGCTTTTTCAGAGGCGTCAGAAGTCCAAGCGTTGCTTCGACCGCAGATGCCCATGGTGCAAGCGAAAAGAGATAATGGGGAAGAAGCAGCGTCGGTCGAGGATGAAGACTTCCACATCCCTTCGTTCGACAACAAAGGTACTCTGGATGTTATGCACGGTGAAGCCTTCGGCTTTAATGCTGGCCGAATCGTGGAGAACGCTCCTGCCGATCTTCAAAATAGCAAGGAGGAACTCTCCACTGGCTCTAGAAGGAATGAGCAGGTAGCTCAAGCTTCTGGACCGCAAACTCCATTCGCAGTTTCATACGTTTCCAGCAAGCGAGATAGAGAGGAAAATCCTTCTTTGGAAAATCACACAAGCAATTCCAACACTGCGACCTCTGGAAGTGTGGAATCTAGCGGTGTAGACTCACCAAGCAAAAGGGCACGCTTACTCAACTATTCGGCCACTACCGTGGAAAGGCCAGAAAGCACACCGCAAACACCCACCTTAACTCAGATCTCAGGGCAAGCGTCGACTGTCCCAATATCCACTGCGATTACTGGAGGATTCGGCACAAGGTATGATGAGGAACAGGGAGAAAGTGATGAAAGCGACTTCGTAATGCCGACATTGAATATGGACCCAGATACCGATGAGGAAGACGACGATGGAGATGATGTGTAGCGTCTAAATAATTTCTATATGCATATCTAATGGAAGCATCGCTGTCATCCCTGGTCAATTATACCTCCCCATAAACACAACGTATTGATGAACCCTGCCTCATAAAAACTCCACCTAGTCTAAAACGCCAACCCACTTTGCCACCACCTGTCTGCGGAGTGCCATCTTACCCAGCTCCCTCTCCAATGCCACCAGCCCTCTCCTCTCAGCCCCCTAAATAGACTGAATGGAATCGGCTCGTGCAGCCAGATTCCAGTCGCGGCAAAATCATCCGCCACGAGTGGACCTGTCAGCCAGCACCATCCAACAACGACAGCAAAGTTCCCAACTTGCCTCGTCCACGCTGGAATCTTGCCTCGCAGTCCGACTTTCTTCATCCACGCACTGACAACCCTCTGCCCAATAATCCCCACAGGCTGCAGCATAAAAAACGTAAAACTACCCCACATCGGCCTCGTATTGCTGCCAAGAGTTGTGTACGAGGCGCAAGCGTGTAAAATCCCACTACACGCAAATGCCACGCACATTCGCAACACCATTCCCCTCTGCGTCCGCTTATCCCACCCAATCATCCTCCCAGAAAATTCTCCTGCTTGCTCAAACGCATACCGGAAAAGCTGATGCCACCATCCTGCCCAAAGCCCCGCTATCCCTTTCTCCCAGATCTGAGAAGGCGGGCCGTAGTAGGGTGAGTAGAGCCATGGCCAGGCGTGTTGACCTATAGTCTCTGGTCCGAGGAGGATGGCGAAGATGAGAGGCGCGAGGAGGAAGATTGAGAGGAGCGAGACATACACCGAAACTAGCGATAATACGAGTCGTGAGGCTGCGGGGTAGGGGAACGGGGAGGGGGTTGAG
>JAABUS010001196.1_pt1 | contig 58727 bp, 59 predicted proteins | sample 5560161 | NCBI WGS metagenome assembly JAABUS01 (sample SAMN10711885, study PRJNA513376) | rock metagenome | isolation source: Antarctica rocks | place: Antarctica: Victoria Land, Trio Nunatak nord | collected 2016-01-04
GCCTTCGCGTTCCGATGGCAGGCGGTACCGTGCGCAACGCATGGACCGGGCTCGGCGCCTATTACGGCGCCAAGGCAGCCGCGGAGGCCGGGCAGCGGAAACGGCTCGATGCTGGCACCGCGGCACGAGTTCTCAGCACCGTTGTGACGCCGGACGTACGCCTGGAGCTCCTCACCGACGACCCTCGAGAGCCGCTGGGCAATGCTCGACAGCTACGTCAAACCCTATGCATGCGCCCGCTGGATCCACCCCATCCTGGACGCCACCCGATCGGCGCTCGCCGACCGCGCAGGCGGGCCTGACGTCTGCGCCATCCAGCGGATCGACGTCGAGACCTTCGCCTTCGCCGCGTCCTTGTCCGGAATCGGGCTGCGGTCCGACCTGCACGCGCGCTTTTCTGTTCCGGTGTGCATTGCTGCCGTGATCCTCGACCGGGAGCTGCACGCCCAGAGCTTCCTGCCCGACGGACTGAGTCGACCTGAGATCCGCAGCCTGGCCGAGTTGGTGCACGTCCGCGAGGACCCGGGCTTCACTGCCGTCCTACCCAGGGAACGCCCCAGCACCGTGACGATCACCTGGCATGGCGGCCGGCAGACGAGCCACCACGTACGCAACTCACGCGGCAATCCGGGCGACCGCCTCACCCTTCAGGAGGTCTCAGCCAAGTTCAGGTCGAACGTCGATACCGTTCTGCCACCACAACTCACGGAGCGCTGCATTGCCACCCTCGCTAACCGGGACTCTTCCGAGCGGCCGCGGCGAGTCCTGGCGGACGTGGCAGCCCAGCTTGGTTGAGCTGAGCAGGTGAAGGGGTTGCGACGCTGGTTCGAGTTCTATGAACTCCAGTGCCAGCCCACCTCAGTGTGTGGCTTGAGGATGAGTGTTTGAGCCCATCCGAGCCGGCCACATCCCGGGCCGAACAGTTCTCCGTCACCCGGGCCGAGGGTTACGCGAACCTGCTGACGTCGAGATCCATAGGCCGCTGCTTGGCTACCTGGTCAGTGAGAGCCCGTCTGGCTCCCGCCACCGCGGGGTCGCTGAGAGCCTTTACGAGCCGACCATGCGACCCAAGCACGTCAGGGCCGGGACATGTCCGGAGGGGACTTGCCCACAGGGGACACACATAGCGGAGTTCGGCGCGTGAGTGTGCCAGCCTGAAGTGGCCCCATTTGGAGGCGTTGTGATGGCTTGGAGTCCAGCGGGAGGGTGCCGGGTCCGTCTCCCCTGACGCGGCAGCGGCGGGAGTACGCGGCACTGGTCGCTCGCGGTGTCAGCAACGTCGAAGCCTGCCGCCTGGTGGGGGTGGCCCGGCGGACCGGGACACGGTGGCGGTACGGGCGGACCGTCCCAGCTCGGGACGGGACCGCACGCCACTCTATCCGGCCATGACGGAAACTCAGGAGAGAGGCGCTCCCGCGTTCGGGGCGGTACCTGTCCGAGCAGGAGCGGGTCATCATCGCTGACCGCCGTCGGGCTCGGGTGAGCATGCGGGCGATCGCCCGCCAGCTGGGCCGGGACGTCCACCGAGCTGCCCGAGCGTCCTCGACGGCTCCGCCGTAGTGTTCCAGGCGTGCTCTGGGCACGCGGTAAGACCGCCCTCGTGCACGCGCCCGACGACAGCCAGCCCATGCTGACCCGAGGTGCAAGCCCGAGACACCCCTCGCAGGTTCTTACGCGGTCGCCGCGGGCTGAACCCGCGGGACAGATGCTGCGGCTGCGATTGCTGGGCGATCTCGCGACCGACAGCGGCACCCCGAAGCGGTGTGCGCTTGCCCGTGTTGGGCATGCCCGCTGAATCCAAGGAATCTCACTCTCGCCGGTCTGCCACTCGTCCTCGGCGTGGTGTCTGAACCGAGCCTACCGTCGACGAGCCGAGACCGGCATCTTCGATCGACGATGGCCGTTCTGACTCAGAGTCTCTGTTCATCATATGTATGGATGTGCTAAGAATAGGCAGCCTAACCGCGCCCCATGAGAGGCAGTCGAGTGACCATCGATGCCGACCCGTGCCCACGGGCGCCTACCCGCATCTATTCGCGCCGATCACAGTTCGACACCGTCGTCCTCACCTGTGGCAGCACCTCCGTCTCCGTCCTCTATGACGAGCTCAAGAGGGTGCGTCAGGACGGGCACGTCCTCGGCGACGCCTATGCACCCCGCCGCCTGGTCTTCGCGACGAGGCAGGCCTACGCCCTCTCTGGGCTGCTCGTCCGCAACCAGGCCGTCCCAGCTCCCTGAGGCTTCGACAACGGCACCCACGCCCACGCACAGCGTCAACACACCGAACCATCACTGCAGGAGGACCGCATGCTGCTCAAGAACAAGGTCGCGCTGATCACCGCCGGGGCCTCCGGGATGGGCCGCGCGGCGGCAGAGCGCTTTGCCGTGGAGGGCGCCCATGTCATCGTCGTGGACGTCAACGAGGTGAACGCCCGGGACACCGTCTCCACGATCCAGGCGGCCGGTGGCTCCGCTGAGGCGGCCATCGTCGATGTCCGGGACTTGGGGGCGCTCAAGGGTCTCGCCGAGCAGGTCGAGCGCGACCACGGCTCCCTGCACATCCTCTACAACAACGTGGGCATCCCTGGTGCGGCCGGCCTCGAGCTGACCCCGGAGGAGTGGGACACCGGCCTGGAGATCAACGCCAGGGCGAGCTTCTTCCTCAGCGGCTACCTCACGGCGACTCTCAAGGCCGCGGGGAGCGCCTCGGTCATCTTCACGTCATCGACCTCCGGGCTGATCGGCTCGCCGTTCAGCCCGATGTACTCGTTCACCAAGGGCGGCATCATCGCGCTGGTCCGGTCGATGGCGCTGGCCTGGGCGGCAGACGGCATCCGGGTCAATGCGATCGCCCCCGGATCGGTGGACACCCCGGGGCTATCGGCCTTCTTCCGGACCGACGACCCCGCCGAGATCGCGGCTCGCAAGGCGGCGTTCTTCGCGACCATCCCCATGGGCAGGGCCAGCCAGCCCGGTGAGATCGCGGGGGTCGCCCTCTTCCTCGCCAGCGACCTGTCGAGTTACGTGACGGGCGTGACCATCCCCGTCGACGGCGGGATCACCGCGAAGTAGGGTCGCTCAGGGCCCCGGGTGCCGCTCATGCCCCGCTCTCCTTACCCAGGTCGTGGAGCACTCTGGCGATGCGGTCCCGTGCCATCTGCGCTGTCCCCGGCCCGGGCAGGAGGTATGTGGTGCCCGTCCCGATCGCCTCGCACACCCGCTCGGCGACGACCTGCGCCCTCACCGGCTCCAGGGCCAGCTCGAAATCCGGCGGCGCCAGCGACCCTGACTCTACGTTCGAGCCGACCAGATGGACCGGCCGGTTGCGTGCGGCAGTGTGGATCCGGCTCGACACCGGCCCCGGGCACACGACAGTGACGCCGACACCCGCCCCGCGCGCGTCGAGCTCCAGCTGCAAGGTCTCGGACAGCCCGACGACGGCGTGCTTCGACGCGCTGTAGGCACCGTTGCCGCCAGCGGGGATCGTCGACAGCCCGGCGATGGAGGCGGTGTTGACGACGTGGCCGCGCCCGGCGCGGATCAGGTGTGGGACGAACGCGCGGATGCCGTTGGCGACCCCGAGCAGGTTGACCTCGACGATCCACTGCCAGTCCTCGGCGGTCTGCTCCCACACCGGCAGGCGCGGGCTGACGACCCCGGCGTTGTTGCAGACGACGTCGACGCGGCCCAGCTCGTCGAGGGTGCGCGCCGCGAGCGTCATGAGGGCATCCGGGTCGCGGACATCGGTCTGCTGGCCGATCGCCCGCACTCCTTCGGTGGTCAGCTCGTCGACCGCCGCGTGAAGGGCCGCCTCCTCGACGTCGGCAACGACCACGGCAAGCCCTCGGCGTCCGAAAGCCTCGACGAGCCCCCGACCGATGCCGCTCGCTCCCCCGGTGACGACAGCGACCTGTCCTGGCTCGAGCCTCATCCGCGCAGCCCCGGAACGACATCGGTTCCGAACTGCTCGAGCTGCGCCATCGCCTCGCTGTGCGGCAGGCCGGGCCAGTGCGGCTTGAAGACGAAGTCGGTCATGCCCAGGTCTGCCTCCAGCGCGGCCAGGGCGTCGGCACACTCTGCGGCGCTGCCGAGGAGGAACCGGTCCTCGATGTCGGCCCGCAGATGCTGCCCGCACTGCATGGGCGTGTTCTCGCCGGAAAGGCCCCACCGGCGGTAGACCTCGTACCGCGCGCGATAGCGCTCGAGGGCCGCGTCCATGCCCTGTGCCCGGGACCGGGCGATGAGCAGCTCGCGACGCACCGGGAAGGCGCCGTCGACCGGCATACCGTGTGCCTTCCGTGTGGTGAGGAAGAGCTGGCGCAGGTCCTTCAGCTCGGTGTGCGTCGGGAAGGGCGGTGCGTACCACGCATCACCCAACAACGCGGCCCGCTTGACCGCACCGGCGGCCTGGCCGCCGATCCACAGCGGCAGGCCGCCCTCCTGGAGGGGACGTACGGATGGGCGGGCGTTGTGGACGTTGAAGAAGCGGCCCTCGATGTTCACGAGCTCGCCGCTCCACAGTGCCTTGACCAGCGCGAGCGACTCCTCGAACCGCGCGACCCTGCTCCCCGGCGCCACGCCGAAGGCCTCGAACTCGTGGGTGCTGTAACCGAGGCCCACCCCGAAGATCGCCCGGCCGTCCGTGAGCACGTCAAGAGTGGCCATCTGCTCGGCGATCTCGACGGGGTTGACCATGGCGAGCAGGACGATGCCGGTCGCCGTCCGCATCGTGGGGGCGACCTGAGCCAGGTGTGTGAGCCACGGCACCGGCTGGTAGTAGCGCAGCTCCGAGCCGAGGAAGTGCTGGCCACAGACCATGAGGTCGAAGCCCAGCTGCTCGGCGGTGCGCACCAGCTCCTCGTGCTCGGTGCGTTGCTGCCGCGGGTCGACGCTCGCGTCGTAGACCGAGGTCAGGAGGATGCCGAATCTCATTGCGGTGTCATCGCTTCCGAAGCGCTGGGGTCCTGGCTGCTGGACTCCGAAGCGGTCAGCTCGGCCTGTGCCAAGGGGGTGTGCAGGTGCGCCCCGAAAAGGTCGGAGCAGAACGGGTCGCTGCTCGACGACCACCGGAGAAGGGACACCTTCGCGGCCCGGATCCGGTCGTCCCACCAGACCCCCTTGACCGCCGACTCGGGCACCCCGTATGCCGCCGCCACGCCCGTGACGGTGAGCAGCGTGGACTCCTTGGCCGCGGCATACCGGACAGGCGACCCGAAGAACAGGTCCACGGTCAGGGTGAACGGTCCGGCGTTCTTGCTGCGGATCACCTCGGCGCAGTCATACAGGCGCATGAATCTCCTCGGAGGCGCCGTTCACGGCAGCCGGCGCAGAAGCCGCGGCGCGGGCGAAGGCCGTGACGACGAAGGGGAACGGCTCGACCGGGTCCGCGAGCGGCAGCAGATGGTAGATCGAGAAGGAGAACACCTCGGACACCGGGACGACGACGGGCATGATCGGGGCGGCGGCGTTGCCGGCAGTGGTCTTGCGGCCCGGGTAGGGCCCGATGAAGAGCCGGATGAAGGCGAAGTAGGCCGCCTCCTCGGCCAGCTCCTGGGTGTCCGCGACGACGTCGACCAGGATCCCAGCCTCGTGACCGGTGACGGCGGTGTTCGGCTCAAGCGCGCCGAGTACGGCGTCGAGGCCGAAGATCCGGGTCGTGAGCCGGAGGCGCCCGTCGGCGACCGCATCGCTGAACCGGGGCGCGGCCGTCACCGCCGCCTCTGCGCGGTCGGCCCATGAGCGGGCCTGGGCCAGCAGCGCCGGCTCCCGCACGCCCAGCAGGGTGACGGCGCGGAAGCCCTCGCGCCGGGCGCCTTCGAGGAGCACCGTGTAGGGCGCCTCGACCCATTGCGCTCCCTCACAACGGATCCCGGTCGGCGTTTCCTCGTAGGTGGCGCCCGCGAGATCGAGCCGCCCTCCCGGGTTGTCCTCCTGCGTGGGGTGGGAGCGCTCATAGAAGGTGTGTGACACCAGCGAGCGGATCGTGGCCCGCACGTCGGGGTCCGGTGAGCGCACCTCGAACCCGGTTTCATCGAGGCTAGCCCAGATGCACCGGCCGGAGTCGCCGGGCTCGAGGGCGAGACCACCGCACTCCAGCAGCTTGCCCGCGTGTGCGGCGACCGCGGTCGGGATGCTGCGCAGCATCGGCAGGGCCATGAACAGCCCGATGTCGAGCGCCCGGCCGGTGATCACGCCGTCGACCCCATGCGCCAACGCCGCCATCACCGGTTCCGGACCAATGAGGGCGACCACCCGCTCGGCCGCCTCGACGTCCTGCGCGGTGAGCCGCGGCGAGAGCTGCGCGCCGGCTCCCGCGGGAACGACGGGCGGGCCAGCCGCAACGGCCGCAAGCAACCGTTCGCGGCCGACCTCCGACCGGATGACGCCAATGTCGAGTGCCCAGCCGTTGCGGGCGCAGAGGCCGTCGAAGGCAGCCAGGCAGGTGTCTAGGTGCGGGTCGGCTCCGGCGATCCCGAACGAGAAGACGAACGGTATGCCGTGCTCGACCGCCGCGCGTACGTAGGGCTCGACGTTCGCCGCCTGGTTCGCCGCCACCTGCTCCCCCGACCCCAGCCAGTAGGGGCCCCAGTCACTTCCGGTCCCTTGGGCGACGATAACGTCGACGCCCCAGTCGATGGCCTGCGCGATGGCGGCCTCGATGCCGGGCACCGGCGCGATGTGGTTGACGAACCCCAGGATCCGGACGGTCGGTGACGCCATCAGCGCTCTCCTCCTGCCTCGGCTCCGGCAGCGAGGCGCTCCCGGACCAGCCTCCTGACGACCTTGCCCGAGGGGTCCCAGGGCAGCTCGTCGACGACGTGAACACGGGTCGGTCGCTTGTCGCCCGCCAGGCAGCCCCGCGTGGAGTCGATGAGGACCACGAAGAGGTGCGGCGAGCTGGGGAGCGCGACGAGCACCGGCTCACCCGGCGCCAGACCCGAGGCGGCGACTCCCCCGGCATACCGTCCTGCGCGCTCGGCGAGCTCGGCGAAGGTCACCTCGACGCCCCTGTGCCGCAAGGCGACTCGGTCACGCAGCGCGGCGCTCAGGAAAGGTTGGTCGGCGAACCGGTATGCCGGGCCGGTCACGGCGCCCCTGCCGCCGCCCTGTCGGCACCGAGGTCGGTTGGCAGCGACTGGACCGCCCGGAGCATCGCGCTGCCCCCGTAGGTCATGGAGTCGGTGAGCAGCCGCGCTCCTGGAAAGCGGCGAGTCAACGTGGCGAAGGCGATCTCCCCCTCGAGCCGGGCCAAGGCTGCGCCGAGGCAGTAGTGCGCCCCAAAGGCGAAGGAGAGGTGGTCGGCCTTGTTGGGACGGCGGACATCCAGCCGGTCCGGGTCATGGAACTGCGCGGAGTCCCGGTTGGCGGCACCCATGACGACGATCACCGTCTGACCCGCCTTGAGCTCGACGTCGTGGAGACGGAAGTCCTCGTCGACGACCCGGGGCAGATAGTGGTGCGGGGAGTCGTAGCGGATCAGCTCCTCGACCGCCCCACGCACGAGGCCGGGATCCTGCACCAGCAGGTCCCACTGGTCGCGGTCCCGCTGCAGGGCGAGGAAGCCGTTGCCGAGGAGGTTCGTCGTCGTCTCGCTGCCACCGAAGAGGATGAGGAGGTACATCGCGACGAGCTCGTCCTCGGTCATCGCCTCGTTGTCGCGGTGCTCGAGCAGCAGTCGGGCGAGGTCCGGCCCCTCGCCGGTCTCCCGGAGGCAGTCGACCATCTCGCCGACGTAGGCGCGGAACGCGTCGATGGCGTCGTCGGCCCGGCGCAGCGTGGTCTCACCCAGGCTGAACAGCGCTCCGATGGCCTCGGACCACTCCCAGATCATCTCGCGGTCCGACTGGGGGACGCCGATGAGGTCGACGATGACCCGCACCGGGAGCTTGTTGGCCAGGTCGGTCTTGATGTCGGGGTCGGGCCCTACGAGCATGTCGTCGATGAGGTCGTCGACATGCTGCTGGATGGACGCGCGCAGCATCTCGATCCGCCGAGCCGTGAACGCCCGCGCGGAGATCCGCCGCAACCGGGCGTGCCCCGTTGCGTCCTGGCGGCTCATGAAGAGACCCTCGAAGTCGAGCACCTTGAAGAACATGTCGTGCTGCTCCATAGGCAGCCGGCTCATCGTCGCCTCGGCGAGCTCACCGAACCGGTAAGCATTCTGGCTGATCGGGTAGCTGCCTGCCATCACCGCCTTGACGTCCTGGTAGTGCGTCACCAGGGTCGCGGGACCGCCGACCCAGCGGACCACTCCCGATCCGGCCCGCCACCGCTCGTACATGGGGTAGGGCCACGCGATGGCCTGCGGGTCGGCGCTGAAAAACGCGGTCATCTCCGCGTCCCGGGCGTCCGCCGTGGCGTTCACGAGGCCGTTCCCGGATATCATCTGCACCACCGATCCCTCGCGACCTTGGTCGTCTTACGTCCAAACTATTCGCATGGTTATCACTAAATTAGGCGACCGCGGCGGGCGTGTCAACAGCGCTCAGGTCAGCGTCGAGTCAGGTGAGACACAGACCGCCAACCCACGTCCGAGGCTCAGACCAGCTCGAGCAACGTCCCGTTGGCCATCCCGCCGCCCTCGCACATCGTCTGCACGCCGTACCGCGTGCCATCGCGCCGCATCCGGTGCAGCAACGTCGTCATCAGCCGGGCGCCGGTGGCGCCGAGCGGGTGCCCCAACGCGATGGCCCCACCTTGGGGGTTGGTCCGGGCCAGGTCTGCGCCGGTCTCGGCGGCCCACGCGAGCACGACCGACGCGAACGCCTCGTTGACCTCGAAGGTTCCGATGTCGCCGAGCTCGAGACCCGAGCGGCGCAGCAGCGCGTCCGTGGCCGGGATCGGTCCGGTGAGCATCAGCACCGGGTCGGATCCCACCACCGCCATAGAGTGCACGCGGGCGATCGGCGTCAGGCCGTGCTCCCGCACCGCCCGGGCTGACGCGACGAGAATGGCGGCAGCACCGTCCGAGATCTGACTGGCCAGAGCGGCGGTGAGCCGGCCGCCGTCGGAGATCGGCAGCAGGCCAGCCATTGCTTCCACCGTCGTGCCCGGGCGGGGCCCCTCATCGCGAGAGACGCCCCCGGTGGGAACGATCTCGTCCTCGAAGAGGCCCGCCTCGGTCGCGGCGAGCGCCCGCTGGTGGCTCTCGTAGGCGAACTGCTCCATCCGGTCCCGTTGGACGTCCCACTTCTGCGCGATGAGCTCCGCCCCACGGAACTGCGAGATCTCCTCGTCGCCGAACCGGGCCGCCCACCGCTTCCCACCGCGGGGGTGGGCCATCCCCGACGTGAGCCCGATCGTCGTCGGGGAGGCGATCGGCACCTGGCTCATCACCTCGACCCCGCCGGCGACGACGAGGTCGGCCGTGCCGGAGAGGACCGCCTGGGACGCGAAGTGCACGGCCTGCTGCGACGACCCGCACTGACGGTCGATCGTCGTGCCCGGCACGGACTCGGGCAGTCCCGCGGAGAGGGCGGTGATTCGCCCGACATTCGAGGCCTGGGGACCCATCTGCCCGACGCAGCCCCAGATGACGTCGTCGACGAGGACGGGGTCGATGCCGGTTCGGGCCACGAGCGCCTCGATGACGACCGCACCGAGATCCGTGGGGTGAATGCCGGACAGGCCGCCCCCACGCTTGCCGACCGGGGTCCGCACCGCATCCACCAGGTAGGCCTCAGCCACTGAGACCTCGCTTCCGTGCCGTTGGCTCGGCCGCCCAGGCCGGTGGGCGCTTGCCGAGGAAGGCGCTCGCACCCTCGGGGAGCTCCTCACCGAGGAAGAACGCGAGGTTGAGGAACTGCGCCGCGTCGAGAGCCTGGCGCGCGGGCAGGTCGGCGAGCAGCGTGAACGCGCGGCGACCGAGGCGGACGGCGTCCGGCGCGGCCTCGGCGAACCACCCGGCATACCGGTCGGCCTGCTCGAGCAGCTCGTGGCCGTCGGCGCAGAGCCGGTTGACGAAGCCGACCCGGTGCGCGTCCTCGACGCTGAGCGGCTGGCCGGTGAGCATCATCTCGAGCATGACCTTGCGAGGCAGCGACCGCGCGAGGTGGGCCACGATGATCATCGGAAAGAGCCCGACGCGCACCTCCGGCAGGGCGAAGCTCGCCTTGGGCGTCGCCAGAACGACATCGCACAGGCCTGCCACGCCCATCCCTCCGGCGTAGGCGGGTCCGTCGACGAGGGCGATGGTGGGCTTGGCTGCCTCGAGGGCGAGCTGGTGCAGCTCGACGACCGGGCCCGGCCAGCCGTATGCCGTGGCGGCGGGTGACCCGGCCAGCCGGCCCATCTGCCGCAGGTCGCCGCCGGCGGAGAATGCCGTGCCCTGGGCGGCGATCGCCACCGACCGCACACGCTCGTCTCCCATGGCCGTGCGGAACTCGGCCAGCAGGGCTTCGGACAGCTCACGGTCGAGGGCGTTTCGTGCGTCGGGCCGGTTCAGGGTCAACACGGCCATGCTTCCTCGGCGCGTGACGAGCACCGGGTCGGCGCTCGCGCTCACGGCAGGTCCATCCGCAGCAGCCACGCATACATGACCTTGCCGAGGTGGTCAGAGCGCAGCGACATCGTGCCGCCGCCGTCCAGCGCGCCGGTGAGGACGAAGTTCAGCGCGCGGATGCCGGGCAGCTCGTACCGCGTAACGGTGCCGCGCACGAGGTCACCGTAGTGCTCTGCGACGCGTTCCTCGCTGAGTAAATCGCACAGGGTCTGGTAGCCCTCGTCGTCGTACGCGACGATGCCCACATTGCAGGTGTCGCCCTTGTCGCCGGACCGGCCGTGGGCGATGTCCGCGACCCTCACCGAACGCCTCCACCATCGTGCTCCACCATCTCGACCGACTGGGTGACGTGCTCGCGCGGGATGAGGCAGGGCCAGATCGCGTAGAGCTCCTTCAGGGGTGGGCGGGTCCCCACCCCGGCGACACCGGCGGGGCCGTTGTTGTAAAGGGGGACGCTCTCGGTGAACACCTTCCGGGCCTCGGTCGCGTCCGGACACCGCGCGGCATACCGGACGACGATCTCCAGCAGGTCCGGGTCGTCGGGCTCGGGGACCCGCGAGCCCCACATCGAGGTGTGGCCGACGTACTCGACGTGCTCGGCCGAGTGCACGAACCCGGCCCGCTCGAGGCGCGCCTTGAGGAACGCCAACCCTCGCTGGGCCTTGGCGTAGGCGTCCGGCCAGGTGTAGGTGAACTGCGCCTCGCCGACGAAGCCCGCGCGGTAGCCCATGTTGACCTTCAGCGTCTCCGGGCGCGGCCTGCCGGTGCCGCCGGTGATCCGCACCCGGTCGGGCCCGACCTCCTCCAGGCGCACACCGGTGAAGTCGGCCGTGACGTCGGCGGTGAGATAGCTGCCCGGGTCGAGGATCTCGTAGACGAGCTGCTCGCTGACCGTGCCGACGGTCACCGCTCCCCCGGAACCCGGTGTCTTGGTGAGGACCGCCGTGGCGTCCTCGCTGACCTCCGCGATGGGATAGCCCAGCGTCTCGAGACCGTCGATATCGGCCCAGCCCCCAGCATACAGGCCGCCGGTCGCCTGTCCACCGCACTCGATGGCGTGAGCGACCACCGTGGCCATGCCGAGACGCGGCCAGTCGTCCGCAGCCCAGCCGAACTCGTGGACCAAGGGACCGAGGTAGAGCGCGATGTCGGTGACCCTGCCGCAGATGACGACATCTGCGCCACGTCCGAGCGCCTCGACGATCCCCTCGCAGCCGGTGTAGACGGCGGCGTGGGTGAGCCGGTCGCGGACCGTGTCCAGCTCGGCGCCGGTGTCGAGGTTGCGGAACGACACTCCCGCATCAGAGAGCTCGTCGATGTCGCGCTCGATGTCGTCGCCCGCGACGACCGCGATCCGGACGTCCTCGAGACCCAGCTCGCGGCAGAGAATCTGGACCGCTCTGGCCGCAGCCCTCGGGTTCGCGCCGCCGGCGTTCGTGACGACCTTGATGCCCTTCTCGACGCAGCCCGGCAGCGCCCCTCGCAGCAGGTCGACGACGTCCGGGGTGTAGCCGCGCTCGGGGTTCGTCGCACGCTGTTTGGCGAGGATCGACATGGTCAGCTCGGCGAGGTGGTCGCAGCACAGGTAGTCGATGTGGCCCCGTTCCACCATCTCGATCGCCGGGAGCACGCTGTCGCCCCAGAACGCCATGCCGGCGCCGAGCCGCACGGTCCGCGGGGTCGGCGGCGCTTCCGTGGTGGGCTCGGTCATGACAGCCCGAGGATTCGGGCCAGGTTTCCGCCGAGGATCGCTGCCTCCTCGTCGGCCGTCAGCCTGAGCGCGCGGATGGCCGCGATTTCGGCGGCCGGGTCCGCCATCGGCCAGTCCGAGCCGAAGACGACGCGGTCCGCGCCATGGCGGCGGATCAGCGCGACGACCCGCCCGGGCTCCAGCAGGGCCATCGTGGGAGGCCATGACGTCTCGAGCGTGAGTGGACCACCGATGACCTGCTCCTCGGCCTCGTCAAGACGGTGATAGCCCCCGTAGTGGCAGGCGATCAGCTGCAGCCGGGGAACGCTGTCGACGAGCCGGCGCAGCAGCTTCGGTGCCCCGCGGTCGTTGGCCGCGTCGTCGCCACCGGCGCCGGCGTGCGTGACGACGACGATCCCTTCCTCGGCCAGCGCGCCGAGCAGCTCGACGACCCGGGCATCGCCGAGCGACAGCGACTGGAACAGCGGGTGGAGCTTGACCCCTCGTATGCCGTTGTCGCGCAAGGTGGTGAGGTTCTCCTCGTCGGAGAGGTCCGGGTGCACGGTGCCGAAGGGGACGAGGCGCTCGCGGGGCACCGACCCGATGAACTGGTTCGTCCGGGCGACCGTCGACGCCTTGGCGGCGACGCCCAGAGCAAGGGCCATGTCGATGCCCGCAGCATCCATCGTGTCCAGGAGGCCCGCAAGGGTGCCGTCGAAGCGCGGGTCGAGCCCGGCGGGACGCGACGAGAGGACCGCCGCCGCGATGTGGTCGGGCCAGAGATGGGCGTGGCAGTCGATGATCACGAAGGGGCCTGGGTGGTACGGGCCTGGGTGGTACGGGCCTGGGTGGTACGGGGCTCGTCGGGGCGGGTCTCGTCGGGGCGGGTCTCGTCAGTGCCGGTCCTGGCGGTGCGGTCCTTGACGAGCTTCTTGGCCAGGGAGTCCAGGATGACCTCGGTTGACCCCTCGTAGACCCGCATGGGGCGTGCCTCACGGTAGAGCCGCTCGATCTTGCTGCCCCGGACGAGCCCGAACCGGCCCATGGCCTGCACGCAGCGGTCGACGACCCGACCCGCAGCCTCGGTCGCGCCGACCTTGGCCATGGAGGAGAGATGCAGCGCCCCGAGAGGGTCGCGCGCGGCGGCCGCCGCCGCCCGGTAGGTCAAGGCCCGGGCCATCTCGATCTCGACCCAGCAGGTGGCCAGCGAGCCGGGGACCGACCCCAGCCGGACCAGCGGCACGCCGAACTGCTGACGGCCCATCGTGTGTGTCAGCGCCTCCTCGAGGGCTGCCTGCGCGACGCCGACCGCCGCACCCGCGACAGAGACGCGGAAGGTCGCCAGCGTGGAGAGCATCAGGGCGAAGCCCTTCCCGGGCTCACCGAGACGGTGGTCGACCGGGACGCGGACGTCCTCGAGAACCACGTCGCCGAGCACGTGCGGAGCGATGATCTGATGCGGTGCGGTGACCGACACCCCGGGGCTCGTGGCAGGTACGAGGACCAGTGAGTGGCCGTCCCCCTCTTGCGCGAGGACGCTGTAGAAGTCCGCGTCGCCGGCGTTGGTGATGAAGGACTTGTGCCCGTTGAGGACGATCTCGTGGCCATCGAGGACGGCAGTCGTGGTGACCGCCCGCAGGTCCGAGCCGACACCAGGCTCGGTGAGAGCGAGGGCACCGATGGCGTCGAGGCTGGCGACCTTGGGCAACCAGGTGTCGCGCACCGCGTCGCAGCCGTGGTGCGACACGACGTAGCTGCCGATCCCCTGCATGGCGAACATCGAGTCGAGGTGGGCGCTTTCGAAGGCAAGCGCCTCGCGCACCACCGTGACGGCCAACGAGTCAACCGCCGGGAACCGGCCGCCGTAGCTCGCGGCGACGACCACCCCGACGAGTCCGGAGGCGGCCAGCCGCGCACGGATGTCGGGGTCGAACCGGTCCGCCTCGTCTGCCCGGGCCGCAATGTCCGCGCACGAGGCGGCCAGAGCTCGGGCCTCCTGCTGGAGGTCGAGGTACTGCTGGGGGAGCTCGAACGCCGCCTCCCCGGTCGTCACTGCACGGCCTCCGGAAGGCGCTGGCTGAAGGAGCGACCGAAGATCTCCGACGCGATCCGCATCCGCTGGATCGACGGCGTCCCACCGGCGATCGCCCAGCCGTGGGCGTCCCGGTGGAGTCGCTCGATGCCGAACTCCTCGCTGTAGCCGTTGCCCCCGTGCAGCTGCATGGCGAGGTCGGAGACGCGCTTGCCCATCTCGTTGGCGAAGCACTTGGCCACGGAGACCTCGAAGGGCACCGGCAGCCCGTTGCCCGCGTTCATCGCGGCACGGTAGACGAGCAAGCGCGCGGCTTCGACCTGTGTGGCCATGTCGGCGACGATGAGCTGGACGTTCTGGAAGTCGATGAGGGGCCGCCCGAACTGCTGACGCTCCTGGACGTAGACCTTGGTCCGGTCCAGCGACGCCTGACCGATGGCCAGGCTCATCGTCGCGTTGCCGAGGCGCTCGATCGAGAAGACGCCGAAGAGCTTCTTGAAGCCGCCTGCAGCGATGATGAGGTTGTCGGCCGGGACGCGCACGTCGTCGAAGTAGAGGTCGGCGCTGGGGATGCCGCGGAAGCCCATGAGCTTCTCTGGAGCGCCGAAGGACAGCCCCGGCGTGCCCTTGGCGACCCGGATGGCCCCGATGGCCTTGGCCCCCAGCGCGTCACTGAGCCGGCAGTAGACGAGATACTCGTTTGCGTGGCCGCCGTTGGAGATCCACCGCTTGCTGCCGTTGATGACGTACTCGTCGCCGTCGAGCCGGGCCCGGGTGCGCATGTCGGTCGCCGCGGACCCCGCCTCCGGCTCCGAGATGCCGATGGCCATGGTGATCTCGCCGCTGGTTACCTTCGGGAGCACGTCCTTCTTCTGCTGCTCGGTCCCGAAGAACTCCACGACCCGAGCGGGTCCGACGTTGGCCTCGAAGACCTGGAAGGCGGCCGGACGGCACTCCTTGGCCAGCTCCTCCTGGACGATGAGCGCATCGAGGAGGGTGCCCCCGTGGCCGCCGTACTCCTCCGGCAGCACCATGCCGAGGAAGCCGAGGTCGGCAAGCCGTCGCACCTCCTCGTCGGGCAGCGGAGTCCGCTCGAGCTCCCACTGTGCAGCCCTCGGCGCGTAGACTTCCCGCGCGACGTCCGATGCCAGCTCGCGCAGCGAGACCTGCTCCGGCGTGAGTTCGAAACCAGACAAGGGATCCCCCATTCGGCGCGGATGGCCTGCTGACCGACGATCATCTAACTATGATTACCATAGTGATAGATTCCAGTACGTCAAGAGGTGACCCGTCCCCCGAGCCCAGGGAGTGTCGATGCCCGTCAGCGACGACCGAGCCGGTCCGGCATATGGTTTCGACCTCACCGGGAAGGTGGCGCTCGTCACCGGCGGCAACCGCGGGCTCGGCCGTGAGATGGCGCTCGGGTTCGCCCGATCCGGGGCGGACCTGGTCATCGCGAGCCGCCACGAGGACGCCTGCGCCGCGTTCGCGGCCGAGCTGACCGCGCAGACCGGATGCCGCGCCCTCGGTGTCGGTGCTCACGTCGGCCGGTGGGACACTCTCGAGGCACTGGTCGAGCGGGCCTACGGCGAGCTGGGCTCGGTGGACGTCCTGGTCAACAACGCCGGGATGTCGCCGGTTTACGACTCCGTGGAGTCGGTCACCGAGGATCTCTTCGACAAGGTCATCGCCGTCAACCTCAAGGGGCCGTTTCGGCTCTCGGCGCTCATCGGGACCCGGATGGCCGCAGGCTCGGGCGGCTCGATCATCAACATCTCCAGCACTGGTGCGGTGCACCCCAAGCCGCACATCCTCCCGTATGCCGCGGCGAAGGCCGGGCTCAACGCCCTCACGGTTGGGCTCGCCCACACCTTCGGGCCATCGGTGCGGGTGAATGCGATCATGGCCGGCACCTTCCTCACCGACGTCAGCAAGGCTTGGGACAGGGCGGCCTTCGACGTCCGCGCGCAGGGCTTTGCGATGCGTCGCGGAGGTCAACCACACGAGATCGTCGGGGCCGCCCTATATCTCGCCAGCGACCTGTCGACCTACACCACCGGGTCCATCCTCACCGTGGACGGCGGTCAGCCCTGACGGCAGTGGCACCTCCGCCGCCCCGGACCACACCTCGGCCGAGCAGCTCCGCCAGGACCTCGTCGGTGTGCTGACCTACGGCCGGGACGCCGTCGTAGGCCGGGCCGGGGTAGCCCTCGACGTGGAGCACCGGTCCGGGCGTGAGGACGTGCCCCAACGCCGGTGACCCGGTCAGCTCCACGAGCGTCCTCAGCCGGTAGTGCGCGTCCTCGACGATGTCGCTGGCGTCGTTGACCTGGCTGCAGACCACCTCATGGTCGTCGAGGACCTTCAGCACCTCCGCCCGCGGGCGCTCGGCGACCCAGCCGCTGACCACGGCCTGCAGCTCGTCGTTGTGCTGCATCCGGACCTTATTGGTGGCGTAGCGGGGGTCCTCGATCAGCTCTGCCCGCCCCATCGCCGCGAAGAGCCGCTTGGCGATTCCCTGGTTCGACGCGGCGATCGAGAGCCACGTGCCGTCCTTCGTCTGGTAGATCCCCCGCGGTGAGGCTGACCCGGTGCCGTTGCCGACACGGCCCTGGACGAAACCCGTGCCGGTGTAGTTCATGATCATGTCGCCCACGATGAACATCAGTGGCTCGTAGAGCGCAACATCGACGTGGTCACCCACGCCGGTCCGCTCCCGACGGAAGAGCGCCATCGCCGTGCCCATCGCCGCCGAGATCCCGGCGATCGAGTCGGCGAAGCCGAAGGGCGGTGACGTCGGCGGGCTATCCGGCCATCCGTTGATGTAGGCGAAGCCGCTGCCCGTCTCGGCGACCGTGCCGAAGCCCGGCTTCCCGCTGTTCGGGCCGTACTGACCGAACCCGCTGACGCTCGTCATCACCAGTCGGGGACTCTCGCCGGACAGGGCGTCGTAACCCATCCCCCACCCGTCCATCCGGCCGGGCCGGAAGCTCTCGATGACGACGTCCACCGTAGCCGCCAGCCGGCGCACCGTGTCTCTGTCGGCATCCTTGCGCAGGTCCAGGGCGACGGACCGCTTGCCCGAGTTGAGCCGGGCAAACCCGAAGGACTGTCCGTTCTTCATGGGCGTCCACTGCCGGGCGTAGTCGCCCGACCCGGGGTCCTCGACCTTGACGACGTCGGCCCCGAAGTCGCGCAGCATCCGGCCACACGTTGGTGCGGCATACATCGTCCCGAGCTCGAGCACCCGCACTCCGGCGAGCGGTCCCTTGGCCCGGTCGGCCTGCTCCTGCTCCGCCATCAGACCCGCCACTGGATGTGCTTCACCTCGAGGAACTCGCGCATCCCCCACTCCCCCAGCTCGCGGCCGACGCCGGACCGGCCGTAGCCGCCGAACGGCGCATCCGCGCGCATCGCCCCACCCCCGTTGACCCAGACCGTGCCGGCCCGGATCTGACCGGCGATGCGGCGCGCCTCGACCGGGTCGTTGCACCAGACGTTGGCGGCCAGCCCGTATGCCGTGTCGTTGGCGAGGCGGATCGCGTCGTCGGTGTCCCTGAAGGGGAGGATGACGGCGACCGGTCCGAAGATCTCCTGCTGGACCGCCCGGGCGTCGTGGGGCAGGTTACCGAGCAGCACCGGGTTGACGAACCAGCCTTGTGCCGGCAGGGGTCTCGTGACTTCGAGGAGCTTGCGCCCGCCGCTCTCGACGGCCTCGTCGACAAAGCCCAGCACCCTGGCCTTGTGTTCGGGGCGGATCATCGGTCCGACGTTCGTCGCCGGGTCCCACGGGTCGCCGACGACCATCTGGTCGAAGGCGGCAGCGCCGGCCTCGAGGAACTCGTCGTACTTCGCCTCGTGCACGAGCAACCGGGCCAGCGCCGCACAGCCCTGGCCGCCATTGCGCGACCAGCGCAGGTGCATGTCGACGGCGATGTCACGCACGTCGACATCCGGCATCACCAGGCTCGCGGACTTGCCGCCGAGCTCCAGCGTGACGCCGACGATGTTCTGGGCGGCCTGGGCCATGATCTTGGCCCCGACCGCGTCCGAGCCGGTGAAGGAGACGCGGTCGACACCGCGGTGCGTCGAGAGCCGCTCGCCGACGTCGACGCCGCCGATGACGACGTTCATAACGCCGGGCGGCAGGCCGGCCTCCTGGATCAGGTCACCGAGCAGCAGGGTCGTCAGTGGCGTCCGCGGCGACGGCAGCAGGACGACCGTGCACCCGGCCGCGAGTGCCGCACCGAACTTGAAGACCGCGAGGTTGAGCGGGTAGTTGTAGCCGGTGATCGCGGCGACGACGCCAACCGGTTCGTGGACGACGTCGCTCATCGTCGGGTGTGGCTTGTCGTAACCGCCCAGATGGATGGTCCGGTCGATCTTGGCCGCCTCAGCCGCCCAGCGCAGGTGCTCCTGAACAGCCATCTTGACCTGGAGGTACTCCGCGAGAGCGACCGGTGTGCCGACCTCGTTGACGATCGAGGGCAGCAGCCGGTCGGCCGCGGCCTCGAGGACGTCGGCGAACCGGTGGATGTGACGGGAGCGCTCATCACCGGTCAGCGCCGCCCACATCGGGAACGCCGCGCGCGCCGAGGCGACGGCTGCGTCGACCTGGTCAGGGGACGCGCCGCAGACCGTGGCGATGACCTTTTCGGTCGCCGGGTTGAAGACGTCCCAGACCTCGCCCTCCGGCTGCTCCATCTCGCCGCCGATGAGCAGGGTGCGGGTCTGTGGCACCCAGTCGCGCAGCCGGCGGTCCGCCGTCGGCATCTGGTCGGTGGTCGTGGACATCAGGATTCCTCTCCTTCGGTGGGGCGTTTGGCCATCAGGCCGACACGGGTCATCTCGACGACGACCTGTTCACGCTGGTTGAGCCCGATGTGCTCGAACCAGACGATGCCCGAGTCGGTGCGGCTGGCGGACTCGCGCTTCCGGAGAATGGTGGTCTCCGCGCGGAGCGTGTCGCCGTGGAAAACGGGGTGGGGGAACCTGATCTTGTCGTAGCCGAGGTTCCCGAGCGTCGTGCCCATGGTGAGCTCCGGCACGTGGAACGCCCCGACCAGCGCGACCGTGAAGAGGCTGTTGAGCACTCGCTGGCCGTGGATGGTCCTCTTGCTGAACTCCTCGTCGAGGTGCAGCGGCTGGACGTTCATCGTCAGCGACGTGAAGAGGACGTTGTCCATCTCGGTGATGGTCCGGGTCAGGGCGTGCTTGTAGTGCGCGCCCTCCTCGAACTCCTCGAACCACAGGCCACGCATGCTCATGAGGTCTCTCCGGGCGCTGTTGGGGCTTCGGTGGTGCGGCGGGCCCTGCCGAGCCACTCGACCGCCTTGTCGTAGTGCGCCTTGTCGATGTGCAGTCCGCGATAGCGCAGGGCGCCGGTCCCCTGCTGGGCAGCCGACTCATAGGCCGCGACCATTCCCTCGTAGAAGGCAACCGTCTCGGCCGACGGGGTGAAGACCTCGTTGATCGTCGCCACATGGCTCGGGTGGATCGCGATCATGCCGCGGAAGCCCAGCTGGCGCCCACGCACGGCGAACTCCTTGAGCCCCTGCAGGTTCTCGAGGTCCTCCCAGAGCCCGGTGAGGGGATGTATGCCGGCTTCACGGCAGGCGAGCAGGACGCGGCTGCGCAGGTAGAGGGTCTCCAGACCCTCGGGCGTCCATTCGTAGCCGACCGCGCGAGCGATGTCCGCGTGCTCCGCGGTGGGCCCGATCATGGCGCCGACCCGCGCCGACGCGGAAGCCACCTCACGTGCGTTCTGGATCGCCTTCACCGTCTCGACGGGGACGATGTACTCGAGCCCGCCGACGCCGCTCCGCGTCTCGAAGTGGTCGAGCAACGCGTCGTACTGGAGCACGTCGGTGGCCTGCTCGATCTTCGGGGCGAAGATCCCGTGCAGCCCGGGGACGGTGACCGCCTCGAGGTCGCCGCCGGTGAGCCGAGTCGCCAGCGGGTTGACGCGCACGAAGACGCCGACGTCGAGGTGGGACTCGCGCAGTCGCGTGATGGAGGAGGCAACCACCTCGCGGGCGGCCGCCTTCTGGCTCGCCGGCACCGAGTCCTCGAGATCGAGGACGATGCAGTCGGCGCCTGCCGCGACGGCCTTGTCCACCCAGGCCGACCGGTGGCCCGGGACGAAGAGAACGGAGCGGTAGGGCTGCATCAGCAGCTGCTCAGGAACCGGTGCATCAGTAGCTCCTCGGCAGCCCGAGGACGTGCTCGCTGACGTAGTTGAGCACCATCTCCTGGCTGATCGGGGCGATCCGCATCAGCCGGGCCTCGCGGAAGTACCGCTCGACGTGGAACTCCTTACCGTAGCCGAACCCGCCGTGCACCTGCAGTGCCACATCGGCGGCGAGGAACCCCGCCTCGGCGCAGAGGAACTTGGCCTCGTTGGCCTCGGCGCCGCACGGCATACCCTGGTCGACCATCCAGGTCGCCTTGTCCAGCACGGCCTGCGCTGCGTCGATCCGGATCTTGGCCTCGGCGAGCTGGAAGGCGATGCCCTGGTTCTGCCCGATGGGCCGGCCGAATACCACGCGCTCCTTGGCGTACTGCGTGCCTCTGCGCAACGCTGCCTTGCCGATGCCGAGTGCCGCGTTGGCGGAGATGACGCGCTCGGCGTTGAGACCGCCGAGGATCGCCCTGAACCCACTGCCCACCTCGCCCACCACGTCTTTGTCGGCGACGAACAGGTCGTCGATGAAGAGCTCGTTGGTGTCGACGGCGTTGCGCCCCATCTTGGGAATCGGCCGGATCTGCACGTGCTCGCGGTCCATCTCGGCGAACATCAGCGTCATCCCGGCGGTGCGCTTGGCACCCGCGTCACGCGGGCTGGTCCGGCAGAGCAGCAGCATCCGCTCGGCCTCCAGCGCCTTGGTGATCCACACCTTCTTGCCCGAGACGCGCCAGCCCCCGTCGACCTTCATGGCGAAGGTCGAGATGTTGGTCGTGTCCGTGCCCGCGTCCGGCTCGGTGACGGCGAAAGAGGTGTGCAGCTCACCGGTGACCACCCGCGGGAGGAAGCGCTTCTTCAGGTCCTCGCTGCCGTGGTGGATGATCGGCTCGAAGCCGAAGATCCCGATGTGCACCGCGCTGCACCCGCCCATGCCCGCTCCCGAGGCCGCGATCTCCTGCTCGACGATGGCGGCCTCGGTGACGCCGAGGCCACCGCCGCCGTACTCCTCGGGGATGGTCAGGCCGAGCCAGCCGGCCTTGGCGACCGCGTCGTAGAAGTCCCAGGGGAACTCATGCGTCGTGTCGTGGTCCATCCAGTACTCGTCCGGAAAGGCCTTGCACATGGTGCGCACGGCATCCCGGATGTCGTCGTGCATCGGGTCGTTCGTGTAGTCCACCGCACTGCCCCTCTCGTGCTCTCGTATGCCGGTCCGCCGGTCTCAGCGGGCCGGCACCGCGGCCTTGTCGTAGGTATCGAGGGTGACGCCCTCGTCGCGCAGGACGCTCTTGAGGACCTTCTCGGACGGGGTCTTGGGGAGGGCGTCGACGACCCGGACGAACCGGGGGATCGCGAAGGTCGGGACCCTGCCCTCGCACCAGCGGATGACGGCGACCGGGTCGACAGGCTGGGAGACCACGACGACGGCCAGCACCTCGTCCTCTCCCGCCTCGACATCGGCGGGCACGCCGAGCACCGCACACTCCGTCACGGCTGGGTGCTGGAGCACCGCCTGCTCGACCTCGTAGGAGCTGATGTTCTCACCCCGCCGGCGCAGGGCGTCCTTGTAGCGGTCGACGAAGTAGAACCAGCCGTCGGCGTCCTTGCGCAGGGCGTCTCCGGTGTGGAACCAGAGGTTGCGCCAGGCCTCGACGGTCTTCTCCGGCATGTTGTAGTAGCCGTTGCTGCACGTCCATGGGTGCACCGGCCGGACCACGAGCTCGCCGACCTGACCCACGGTCACCTCGCGGTCGGTCTCGGGGTCGACGAGCCGGATGTCGAACCACTCCTTGTTCTGCAGTCCGGCCGCCCCGGCCGGGCGCTCCACCCCGTAGGGCGACATGATCGGCGCGCAGGTCTCGGTGAGTCCGAAGGCGTCGACGAACGCTTCGATGCCGTACCGCTCCTGGAACTGGTGGACGATCGTGCTCGCGGTCGGCGCGGCATACACGGCGCGAAGCCTGTTGTCCCGGTCGTCCTCGCGCGGCGGCTGCTTCCAGGCGAAGTCCATCATCACGCCGACGAAGTTGGTGACGGTCACGCCGGAGTCGCGCACGTGGTCGATCCACCTGCTGGCGCTGAACTTGGAGCGGATCACCGCGCGGCCGCCCGCGACGATGACGGGGTAGACCGCCATGAACGTGGCGTTCCCGTGGAAGAGCGGCGTCGTCGTGAGGTAGACGTCCTGCGGCGTGAGCCGCGTCAGGCTGACCACGATCTGCGCGAAGAAGTAGAGCTGCGAGAACGGCATCGCGACGCCCTTGGACGGGCCGGTGGTGCCGGAGGTGTAGAAGATCGCACCCAGGTCCTGCGGTCTCGGTGTGGGGAGATGGACGGCCTCGGCCCCGGCGCCGCCCGCCTCGAGCTCCTCCCAGGCGGCAGCCGACCAGCCGTGCTCCTCGAGCAGCGCGATGGCCTTGTCACGGATGCCACCCCCGGTGTCGACGAGCCACAGCTTCTCGACCATCCGGGCGTGTCCGGCGACCGCGACGAACCGCTCGGCGTAGACGTCGTCGATGACGGCAAACCGCGGCTGCGCGATCTGCAGCTGGTGACGCAGGAACTCGCCCTCGTAGCTGGTGTTGATCGGCACCTCGACGAGTGCGCCCACCGCGGTGCCCCACCAGGTCCGGACGAACTGCGAGGAGTTTCCCGCCATGAGGACGACCCGGTCACCCTGCTGGGCTCCCGAGCGGTAGAGGCTGCTCGCGACCCGCTCGGCAGCAGCGAGCGCTTCGGCATAGGTCAAGCTGAGCTGCTCCTCGGGGAACTCGAGGCACACCTCCTCCGGCCGCTCGCTCGAATGATGTCGCAGGACGTGGGCCAAGGTCCACGTCTCGGGGTCGGGGAAGACCGGGACGAGATCGGTGTAGAACATGGGTCGCGTCGTCACGAGGTGGCTCCCGCGAAGGCCGACTCGGCGATGTCGGTGCGCGCGGTGAGCGCCGTGATGGCAGGCACGACCTCTCGGCCGAGCCGGTCGATCGAGGCGATCGCCTCGTCCGCGCTCATCGTCGGCCACTGCGGACGCAGCAGCAGCGGGTCGACCGGAAGCGTCTGGACGAGGTCGGTCAGCTGCGTGATCACCTCGTCCGCCGAGCCGACCACGGCGTGGCCCGACACGGCCTTCGCGAACTCGTTCTCGAGGTCGGTCTCCTTCATGACGTCGAGCCCCCTGGCGGCATACGTGAGGTAGCGGCCCTGCGCAACCCGCGCGTACTCGACCATCGCCTCCTGCCGGCTGTCGGCCACGAGGCAGTTGCGGCGCAGCGGCTGCGGCCCGAACTCCTTGCCCCGCGCGGCGAACCCGTCGCGGACGATCGCGTAACGCTCGGCCACCTCGTGCTTCGGCGTCTCCGGTGGGCAGGCGTAGGCATCGCCGTACTTCGCGGCGCGGCGCACCCCGGGCAGCGCATGCGCCCCGATCCAGATCGGCGGGTGCGGCTGCTGGACCGGGAAGAGATGCGGATGGACGTCGTCGAGGGTCCAGTACCTGCCGTGGTGGGTCACGGCCTCCTCGGTCCACAGCCGGGTCATCAGCTCGAGCGACTCGTCGAACCGCCCGGCCCGCTCCTTGTACGGTACCCCGAGGTAGTCGAACTCCTCTGGCCGGTAGCCCAGCCCGGCCCCGAAAACCAGCCGGCCCTCGGTGACGACATCCAGCGTCGCGATCTCCTCGGCGAGCATCACCGGGTGGTAGAGCGGGGCGATGATGATCTGGGTGACGAGGCGCACGTGTGGGTCGACCTCGGCTGCCAGCCGGGCCAGCAGCGGGACCGGCTGAAGCCAGCGCAGGTCGCCGTAGAGGAAGTGCTGCCCGATCGCGATGTAGGTGAAGCCGCCCTTCTGGGCCGCCTCGACGATCCGCAGCACGTCGGAGAACTGCTGGGCCGGGGAGACCGTCCGGGGGACGTCGCTGAGCAGGAGTCCGACCTGGACCATGAGCGATCCTCTCTTGCTGGGAGCGTGGCGGGTGACGTCGAGCGGAGGGGGGTCAGGCGTGGGCGGGCAGGCCGGCGTTGGCCCAGCCGCCATCGACGGGGAGCACCACCCCGGTGACGTAGCTGGCCTTGGCCGAGGCGAGATAGATGATCGCGTCGGCGATCTCCGACGGCTTGCCGACGCGGCCCATGGGGATCCGCGCCAGATAGCCCTCGGTGGTGACGCGCCCGCTCGCGACCATGGCGGCCTGCATCTCGGTCTCGATGGTCCCCGGCGCCACGGCATTGACCCGGACACCGGCCGGCGCCCACTCGACAGCGAGGGCGCGCACGAGGCCGTCGACTCCGGACTTCGACGCGCAGTATGCCGCGCGAGCACCGAAGCCGAGCGAGGCGCAGATCGACGACACCATGACGATGCTCGATCCTGGGTGGAGGTAGGGATGCGCTGCCTTCGCGCCGATGAAGGCCGCCCGGAGGTTGACGGCGAGGAGCCGGTCCCACTGCTCGACGGGGAACTGCGCCGTCTCCCCCGGCGCCGTGACCCCGGCGTTGAGGACCAGCGTGGCCAGCCCGCCACCAGTCTCCGCGGCCGCGCGGCAGCCCTGCTCGAGGACCTCGGGATCACCGACGTCACCCACCACGGCGCGGTGGCCCACACCGAGGGCACCGACCGTGGCCCGGACCGAGTCGTCGATGTCGATCCCGACGACCGACGCGCCCTCAAGGGCGAACCCTTCGGCGACGGCCCGGCCGAGCCCGCGGGCCGCGCCGGTGACGACGACGCCGGTGACGGCAGCCGGCGCCCCTGGCGCGCTGGCACGCGGTCGCGCGGCAGTCGAGACCTCGGTCATGCCCCTCCTCCTTCGTCGGAACAGGCTCGGCGACAAGGCTCGATCAATCCCGCGCCGCCTTCTCGCGACGGTAACATCAATCGACAGTCCCTGACAATGATGCGCCTCAATCGACGGATGTCCGCGCCCGAACAGTTGCCGCCACTGGACGTCGACTCGGGTGCGCCTCAGGCCTGCTGGCCGGCGCCGACGTGCGCGTACGTCGCCGCGGCCGCGGGCAGGGTGAGGACACGCTCGACGGTGATCTTCTTGTGCGCCAGAACGTGCTCGTCACCCTCCATGAGGTGCACGTCGTCGTAGAACCCGAAGATGACCCGGGTCTCGGTGGGGTCGAACATCGTCGCCTGGAAGTAGGCGTGCGTCGTCACCGTGCCGCCCTCGGGTGGCTCGGCGGTCACATTGGTGACGACGTGCTTGCACACCTGGGTGACCGACGCGTTCTGGGCGCGGTAGACATCGAGGAACGGCTCGACTCCCTCGGTGGGCGCGACCGCACCGCGGGTCATCCTGACGTCGGGACGAGCGATCGCGCGAAGGGTGTCGAGGTCGCCCTCGTCGACGGCTCGCGCGTAGCGGTAGTAGAGCCGCGCGGCCCGGGCCGTCGTCGTGGTGAGGTCGTCGCGGGTGGTCGTCGCCTTTGCGGTGCCCCCGCTCGGGTGGATGTCGGTCGTGCTACTGGTGTCCGTGCTGGTGTCGGTCATCTGGCAGTCAGTCCTCCGTCGATCGGAATAGTCACCCCGGTGACGAAACCTGCGTCGTCACTGGAGAGGAAGGCGACCACGCCGGCGATCTCCTCAGGCGTGGCCGGTCGGCCCATGGGGACCAACGAGATGAAGCCGGCCATCAGGTCGGCGATGTCGGCGCCGGGTTGGCGCCCGAAGAAGGTCGGCAGCATGGGGGTGTCGACAGGGCCGGGGCAGATGATGTTGACCCGAACCCCTTCGGGGCCACCGACGAGGGCGAGCGCTCTGGTGAATGCCGTGAGCGCGCCTTTGGTCAGGGAGTAGAGCGGGCTGAACGGCGAGCCGACCAGTGCGGCGGTCGAGGCGGTGAGGGTGATCGAGCCCTTTCCGTCGGCCTTGCGGACGAGGTCCCAGCCCAGGGTCGCGCCGTAGAACGCACTCTTGACATTGACATCGATGCTGCGCGCGAAGTCTTCCTCGCTGACATCGAGGCCGCCGGCACCCGGCATACCGACCTGGTTGTGCAGGATGTGCAGGCGGCCATGGTCCGCCTCGACCCGAGCGAAGAACCGCCGCAGGGCCGCGGTGTCCGTGGCGTCGACGCCGTGCGCAGTGGCCGTCTCGCCGGACTCGCGGATCTCGGCTGCGACCGACTCCGCGGCCGCCGCCCCGAGGTCGGCGACGTGGACGATGGCCCCCTCGTCGGCCAGCCGCCGGGCAATGGCCCGCCCCATGCCGGACCCGCCGCCGATAACGGCGGCGACCCGGCCCTCGAGCCGGCGGGTCATGGGCCCGCAGCCTCCGCGGGCGAGGAGCTCCGCCGGCTCGAGGGCACCTGGTCCGTGATGGTCGTGAAGAAGCCGACCAGGAAGGGGTCAGGGTCGAGCGTGTCCGACACGGAGACCACCGGGTCGCGGCCGTCGGCGAGGGCTGCGGCGCGCTCCTGCCGCTGCCAGCGGAACTGCGCGTATGCCGTGTCGAGCTGGTCACCGGGGATCTCGTAGATAGCCAGATAGCGGTAGGGGCAGGGAGGCGCGGCGTCAAGGTCGGCGAGCTGGAAGCGCTGGGCTGAGGCGAAGCCCTCCAGCTTGTCGATGGTCTCGATCATGTGGACGTCGCTGTACCACCGGTTGAACTCCTCGTCCTGCCACGGTCTGGCATTGCTGAGGACGACCATCAGGTGCGGGGCCACGGAGGAACCTCTCCTTCTCTCGGACGGGGCTCTTGGGACGGAGCTCTTGGGACGTGGGTGCGGGCCGGATGGTCTCGAGGCCCGGTTCACGAGGTCGCCGGAGCTCGGGGGGTCGCGGCGACGGAGGACTCAGCTTGCTCGTCCTGCTCAGGTTGCTCGGTCGCCCCGCCGCGTCCGTTGCCGGGCATCTTGCGCGAGTCGTGACTCGCCGCGACGGCAACCGGACGGACCTCGAAGACCACCCGGCGCGGACTGTCGAGCAGGCGGGTGAATGCGGCAGGGTCGGCAGGCTGCATCCGCGTGGTGAACCGCTCGAAGAACCACTCCTTGGTAGCCCGGTCGCGGTGGACCAGGGCTACTCCGCGAATTGCGAGCATCTGCCGGCCCGGGCGGCCGGTCCCCGCGTTGGAGACCACGAGGGTGATCCGAGGGTCGGCCAGCAGCGCCTTGGCGTGCGGCCGGGTGTCGACGGCGGTGAGCCAGAACGTCCCGCCGATCTCGACGAAGCTCATGACCACGCCGCGCGGCCAGCCGTGCTCGCCGGTGAAGACGAAGGTGCACTCGGTCTGGGCGGCGAGCAGCTCGCTCTGCTCGGAGAGGTCGAGCCGGAGTGTCCGCAGAGCTTCCAGGTCGTCGATCCCAACTCGGCCCATGCCGTCATCTCCGTCCTGTCCGGTGCGCCAACCATGATATTCGTAGGCATGGTTAGTTCGTCAAGAACGGTCAAGCCCATCTTGGCCGTGTATGCTAACCATGATCAGTAATTTGATCCTCTCCCGGTAGGAGACTCCATGACCAGGGCAGTCATCGTCGACGCGGTCCGCTCCCCCATGGGGCGGGGCAAGCCCGGCGGCGCGCTGGCCGCGTTGCACCCCGCCGACCTGCTGGCACAGGTGCTCACCGCCCTCGTCGACCGGTCCGGACTCGATCCCGGCCTGGTCGAGGACGTGATGGTCGGGTGCGTCGGTCAGGCCGGCGAACAGTCGGCGACCCCGGGTCGACAGGCCTGGCTCGCCGCCGGCTACCCCGTCCACGTGCCGTCGGTGACCATCGAGCGCAAGTGCGGATCAGGCCAGCAGGCCATCGAGTTCGCCTCGCACGGCATCATCGCGGGGGCCTACGACATCGTCATCGCCGGCGGCGTCGAGTCGATGAGCCGGGTGCCGATGGGCTCAGCGCGGATGGGTGCAGACCCGTTCGGCGCCGGGGTGACCGAGCGCTTCCCCGGGCTCGTGCCGCAGGGAGTCTCCGCCGAGCTCGTGACGGACAAGTGGGGCATCTCCCGCCAGCAGCTCGACGAGTATGCCGCGCGGTCTCACGAGCGCGCCGCCACGACCGCGCGGTCCGGCGGCTTCGACGACGAGCTGGTGCCGATCACCGTTCCTGGAGGGGGCGGCTCGGTGGTCTCCCGTGACGAGTCCATCCGGGAAGGGACCACCGTGGAGCGGCTGTCGGAGCTCGAGGCGGTCTTCGGCACCGACGCGATGCGGGACAGGTTCCCGTCGGTCGACTGGAAGGTCACGGCCGGCAACTCGTCACAGATCACCGACGGCGCCGCAGCACTCCTGCTCATGAGCGAGGAGCGGGCCGCTGCTCTGGGAATGCGCCCGAGGGCTCGGATCCACTCGTCCTGCGTCGTGGGAGAAGACCCGATGCTCATGCTCACCGGGCCGATCCCCGCCACGACGAAGGTGCTGGCGCGCGCGGGCCTCACAATCCAGGACATGGACGCGATCGAGGTCAACGAGGCCTTCGCCTCCGTCCCCCTCGCCTGGCAGGCGGAGTTTCCGGTGCCGGACGACCGGTTGAACCCCCGCGGTGGAGCCGTTGCCCTCGGTCACCCGCTCGGGGCATCGGGGGCGCGGTTGATGACGACGATGATCAACCACCTCGACCAGACCGGGGGCCGCTACGGCCTGCAGACCATGTGCGAGGCCGGCGGGATGGCCAACGCGACGATCGTCGAGCGGCTCGGCTGAGCCGCCCTCGGAAGGAGAGGCGGCTGCATGGATCTGCGTGACAGCTCGGCCGTCGTCACCGGCGGCGCGTCGGGACTCGGCCTCGCGACGGTGCAAGCGTTGGTGACCCGAGGGGTTGCCGTGACGATCGTCGACCTGCCCGGGTCGGCCGGCGAGGAGGTCGCCGCCCGCCTGGGCGATCTCGTCACGTTCGGACCGGCTGATGTCCGCGACTCGGCGGCCGTGGACGCCGCGCTCGACCTGGCTGAGCAGAAGGGGCCGCTGCGAAGCCTCGTGCACTGTGCGGGCCGTGGTGGAACCGTCCGGCTGGTCGAGAGGGACGGAACGCCTGGCGATCTCGACCTCTATCGCGAGGTGGTCGATGTCAACCTCGTCGGGTCCTTCAATGTGCTGCGGCTGGCCGCCGCCCGGATGGTCGCTCTCGACCCCCAGGGCGGTGAGCGCGGCGTCTGTGTGCTCACCTCGTCGGTCGCCGCGTGGGAGGGTCAGATCGGCCAGATCCCCTATGCCTCGGCCAAGGCAGGGATCGTGGGGATGACCCTCGTCGCCGCCCGCGACCTCGCCAGGTCGCTGATTCGAGTCTGCTCCGTCGCCCCGGGCGTGTTCGACACCCCGATCCTCAGCCGGTTCTCCGACGAGGTCAAGGCCGGCCTGGCCAGGCAGGTGCCACACCCGGCAAGGCTGGGGCGGCCCGACGAGTTCGCCGCGACCGCCCTGCACATCCTCGACAATGCGATGCTCAACGGCGAGACGATCCGGCTCGACGGGGCGATCCGCATGGCGCCCCGGTAGGGAGCAGCGTTGACCATGACGGAAACCACCAGCACGACGCGGACCTCGAGCGGCGAGGCACAAGGCTCTGCCCTCCCCGAGGTGCGGAGCGAGGTCCACGAAGGTGTCCTCGTCGTCACCATCAACCGGCCGCATGCTCGCAACGCCATTAACACCCTGACGGCACAAGCGATCGGCGCCGCCATGGACCGTCTCGACGACGACCCGTCGCTCGTGACCGGCGTCATCACCGGTGCCGGAGGCACCTTCTGCGCCGGCATGGACCTCAAGGCCTTCCTTGCGGGGGAGCGGCCATCCATCCCCGGTCGTGGGTTTGCCGGCATCGTCGAGCAGCCACCGGCCAAGCCGGTCATCGCCGCCGTCGAGGGCTATGCGCTGGCTGGCGGCTTCGAGATCGCGCTCGCCTGCGACCTCATCGTCGCCGCCGACAACGCCAGTTTCGGGCTGCCGGAGGTCAAGCGCGGGCTCGTCGCCGCGGGCGGCGGACTGATGCGGCTGCCCCGACGTGTGCCTCCGGGTCTCGCCATGGAGTGGGCCCTCACCGGCGACCTCGTGGAGGCGCCTCGGGCGCACGCCGTCGGTCTCGTGAACCGGCTGACCGCTCCAGGTAGCGCCCTGGAAATCGCCCTGCGGCTGGCCCGGACCATCGCCGCCAATGGACCGCTCGCCGTGCGAGCGACGAAGCGGATCCTGGTCGAGGCACCGGAGTGGCCGCAGGAGCGGATGTTCGACCTGCAGCGCGAGATCAGTGAGCCCGTCCGCGCGTCCGAGGACGCCCGTGAGGGGGCCTCGGCCTTCACGGAGAAGCGGGCGCCGCGCTGGCGGGGAGTCTGAAGGACCTCGCCCTCGGTATGCCGGCAAGACCGCCCGGCACACCGGCATACCGACCCGGGAGACGCCTGGGGACGGCCCGGCATCCCGGTCAGGCGGGTCCTGGGAAGCCCGGTGTGCGCTTGGTCATGAAGGCCGCGGCGCCCTCGACCATGTCCTCGCTGCCGACCGACTGGACCAGCATCCCGAGGCCGGTGAGGAACGAGTCGCGAGCGGCGTTCCACCACACGTTGGAGCTGATCTTGGTGATCTCGAGGTAGCGGGGGCTGAGCGCCGCCAGCTCCTCGCACCAGGCCGCGACGGTGGCGTCGAGGGCGTCGTCGTCGACGACCTCGTTGACGAGCCCCATCGCCAGGGCCTGCTCGGCGGAGTAGCGGCGGCAGAGCATGGCCAGCTCCTTGGCTCGCTTCTCGCCGATCTGGATCCCCATGACGTTGGTGGCGCCGGTCACGGGAGCGCTGCCGACCCGAGGACCCGTCTGCCCGAAGGTCGCCGAGCGCGCGGCCACGGCAAGGTCACAGGCGACGACGAGCTCGTTGCCGCCGCCCGCCGCGGCGCCGTTGACCGCAGCGATGACCGGCCGCGGGCAGATCCGGATCGCGTCGAACAGCCGAAGCGACCCGGTGTAGAGCCCGCGCATGCCTGGGAGGTCCGGCTGGCTGAGGTTCGTCAGGGCTCCCCCGGCACAGAACGCGCCCTGCGCCCCGGTCACGACGACGACATGGTGACCAGGCGCGTCCACCAGCGCCTCGACCACCGCGCTCGCCATGTCGGCGTCGTACGCGTTGCGGCGGTCGGGACGGTTCAGGGTGATCCAGAGCGCAGGGCCCCGGACGTCGACGTCGACGTCGGCCATGGTGGTTCCTCTCGGAGAGGGGGCAGAGACTCATCCAACCGCGTCACCGGAGCCGGTGCGCAGCACGGTCCGGTGGCGGTCCATCCGCCGCCATCCGAGGGCGTCGTCGGCGATGAGCAGAGCCTGGATGTTGGCCGAGCCCTCACCGGTCTGCCACAGCTTGGCGTAGTTCAGATAGAGCCCGATGGGCAGGTCGTCGCTGAACGCGGCACCGCCGAAGATCTCGGCGGTGGCCTGCGCCGCGCGGTTGCCGACCTCGCCGGCGTAGTACTTCGCGATCGAGCTCTCCCGCGTCGCCGGTTCGCCGGCGTCGTACCGCTCGGCTGCTGCTTGCACCAGACCGCGGGCGGCGGCGACCTCACAGGTCATGTCGGCCAGCTGCTTCTTGACCATCTGGAACGTGCCGATCTTCTCGCCGAACGCCTCCCGCTGGTCGGCGTAACCCAGCGCGGCGTCAAGGCACGCCTGAGCGAGGCCAACGGAACGGGCAGCGACACTCAGCCGGCCGTGGTCGAGGGCGTTCATCGCCACGACGAATCCTTGGCCCTCTTCGCCCAGCACACTGCCCGCGGGAACCCGGACATCGACAAGGGAGACCGAGTTCGTCGGCATGAGCGTGCCGAGACCCCGGCACGGGACCCGGGTGGCCTCGAAGCCCGGAGCGTCCGTCGGGACGGCAAAGGCCGTGACGCCTCGGTGGCCTGCGCCCGGGTCGGTCTTCGCGTAGACGATGGCGACGTCGGCGACATTGGCATTGGTGATCCACATCTTCGACCCGTTGAGGACATAGTCAGGGCCGCGCCTCAGCGCACGCGTCTGCATCGAGCCGAGGAAGTCGGAGCCACCGCCCGGCTCCGTCATCGCATTGCAGCCGAGGGCTCGGCCGGAGAGCAGATCCGGCACCCAGCGCGCGACCACGTCGGCCTGCCCCCAGCTGGCGATGGTGAGCGGAACCGTCGCCGCCTGGAGGTTCATCGCCGCCGACAGCGGTGGGTAGACCCAGGCGAGCTGCTCGGCGACCGCCGCCATGGCCGAGAACCCGGCGTCGGTCCCACCCAACGCCTCCGGGAAGCAGCATCCGAAGAACCCCAGGTCGCCCATCTCGCGGTAGAGGTCGCGGGGAAACGCCCCGGCCGCCTCACGCTCCTGGAGAAGAGGACGGACCCGGTCTCGACCCCACTGCCTGACCAGGCGCCCCAGCGCCTCGACGGTCTCGTCGCGGTATCCGAGGTCCTCGCTCACGGGAACCGCCCCCGGGACGTCTTCGGCGCGCCAGGTGGCTCCCCAACAGGTCCTTCCATCGCAACAATGTTAATCTTTGCCATCAATCTCTGACCGCGCGAAGGACGACGCCGATGGCCATCAACGGCACTGCCACGAGGCCCCCCAAGGCGGCGCTGCTCGTCGCCCAACGCATCGTCCAGGACGCACTCCGTGACGGCCTCGGCCCCGGCGACCTCCTCCCGCCCGAGCGGGCCATGCTGGAGAAGTACCAGACCGGCCGTGGCACCCTGCGTGAGGCGTTGCGGCTGCTCGAGTTCCAGGGCGTCATCACCCTCAAGCCCGGCCCCCGCGGAGGTCCGGTGCTTCAGGATCCAGACGCGTCCCACCTCGCGAGCAACCTCATCCTGCTGATGCAGCTCAAGGCTGCCCCGTTCCGCAACATCGTCGAGGTGCGAGCGGCCATGGAGCCCATGATCAGCAGCCTTGCGGCGACCCGGATGGACGAGGAGTCGCTGGCCAGCCTCGAGGGGACGATCACGCAGATGCGCGAGCAGATCGAGGACCAGCACTCCTTCCTCGACGCCAACAAGCGCTTCCACGACATCATCGCCTGGTCGTCCGGCAACAGCCTCTTCGGCTACATCATCGACTCGCTGTCGGGGATCCTGGACGGCACCGCGATCGGCATGGACTACCCGAGCCACCGGCGGCAGGCCATTCTCAAGGCACACATCGAGATCTTCGACGCCCTGCGCGCCCACGACCCCAAGGCGTCCGAGGCCCGGATGCGCGAGCACATCGACGCCTACGAGCGTTACGCCCAGCGCAAATTCCCCAACGTGATGAAGGAGACCATTCCTTGGGAGCTGCGGTACTTCGGTTGAGCCACAGCTCCGCACCCCACCCCCGGTATGCCGGGTGGGCACCGGGAGAGCTCCCTCGGACCTACTCCTGGCCGGCAAGGGCGGCCTCGCCGAGGAACGCCCGGAGCACCGAGGCGTTGTCGCGCGCGCTCGTCGCAGGCCCGGTGTAGACCACCTCACCGCGGGCAAGGGCCACGACGTCGTCCGCGACCTCGAGGCCGGCTTCGGCGTTCTGCTCGACCATGAGGATGCCGATACCCGAGTCCGCCATCGTCCGGACCTTGGTGAGGATCGAGTCGACGACCGTCGGGGCCAAACCCATCGACGGCTCGTCCATGAGCATGACCTTGGGCTGGGACATCAGGGCCCTCCCGAATGCCAGCATCTGCTGCTCGCCGCCGCTCAGCAGCCCGGCGGCAGAGTGGCTGCGGTCGGAGAGGATGGGAAACATCTCGTAGACCTTGGCCAGCGTCTCGTCGTAGCCGGCCCGCGCGGCGGTGTAGGCGCCCATTCGCAGGTTCTCGTAAATCATCAGCGGGCTGAAGACCCGGCGGCCCTCGGGCACGAGGGCGATGCCGCGACGGACGATCTTGTGCGGCGGCAGACCAGTGATGTCGGCGTCGTCGAGCCGAATCGTGCCCGACGTCGGCGTCTCGAGGCCGGCGACGGCCTTGAGTGTCGTGCTCTTGCCGGCGCCGTTGGCGCCGAGGACCAGCGTGACCTTGCCCGGTTTCACGGCGAGGCTGACGCCGCGCACGGCCTCCACCTTGCCGTAGCTGACGTGGATGTCGTTGACGTCAAGCATGTTCGCGCCATTTCTTTCCGAGGTAGGCCTCCTGGACCTGTGGATCGCGGACCACGTGCGTGGGCGTTCCCTCCGCGATGAGCTGGCCGAAGTTCATCGCGAAGACGTAGTCGCACGTGTCGATCATCATCTGCACGTCGTGCTCGACCAGCAGCTGGCAGAGGCCCTCCGACCGCAGGCTGCGCAGCAGCGTGGAGATCTCGGCTCGCTCCTTCTGGTTCATGCCGGCTGTCGGCTCGTCGAGGAGGAGCAGCCGAGGCTCCATGGCGATGGCCCGGGCAATCTCGACGCGACGCTGGGTGCCGTAGGACAGCTCGGACGGGTAGAAGTCCTCGAAGCCCTCGAGGTTGGTGCGGTCGACCGCGTCCGCGACCGCGGGTGATGTGCTGCGGCCGAACAGGCGGCTCATCAGGCCGGGCCGCTCCGCCGTCGACTCCGAGCGGGCGTCTGCACCGAGCTGGATGTTGTCGCGGACGGTGAGATCGGGCAGCAACCGCACTGTCTGGAACGTCCGGGCCACCCGCCGCTTCGCGATCTCGGCCGCCTGGACGTGGTGGTACTCGTCGCCGTCGAAGTACATCTCCCCACGGGTGAGCGGTGTGAGCCGGGTGAGCGCCCCGAGCAGGGTGCTCTTGCCCGAGCCGTTGGGGCCGAGGAGACCGTAGATCTTGCCCGCCACCAGCTGGATCGACAGGCCGTCGACGGCCTTGACCCCGCCGAAGTGCACGGCGACGTCTCGGGCCTCGAGGACCGGGCGCACCTCCTCGACCACGGCGGCCTCCGTCGCCGTCGTCATGGCGCTGCCTCCACTTCGGACGTCTCCTTGAGGACGGCGATGGCTTCGTCCTGCTCCGGGTCGTCGTCGCCGGGGACGCCCACCACTCCTGCTGCGCCTTCCGGGCTGCGGTCCCGACCGCGCCGTTGCAGCCGCCGTTGCGCGTCGACGACGAGGCCATGAATCCCGCGTGGGAGGAAGACTGCCGCGAATGCGACGACGAGGCCGTAGATGAGGGCCTGCCACTCACCGACCGCACCGAGCAGCTCGGGGAGCCAGGTGAAGATCACCGCACCGAGCACGGCGCCCTTCCACGATCGCGCCCCGCCGACGATGATCATCGTCAGGGCGAGCACGATGAGCCCGAACCCGATGTCCTGCGGGCTGACGGTGCTGCGGACCAGCATGTTCATCGCGCCCGCCGCCCCGCCGAGCGCGCCACTGACAACGAAACCGACGAGCCGGTAGCGGCGGACGCTGATGCCCATCGACGCCGCGAGCTCAGGGTCGTCCCGTACGGCGTCGACCCGGCGCCGGGTCCGGCCGAGCTCCGACAGTGCCACGCAGGCAAGCACGACAAGCGTGACCATGGCGACCTGGAGCGTCCCGAAGTCGCTGAGCACCCCGAAGAGTCCCGTCGGGCCGCCCGTGAGGTCTCCGCCGTTGACCGCCAGGACCGAGATGATGAGGTCGAAGGCCACGGTCGCCATGGCGAGGTAGAGCCCGGCGAGCCGGGCGATGAGCAGGCCGAGCAGGAGCCCGATCGCGCCGGCCACCACCATGGCCAGCAGCACGGCGGCGAAACCTGGGGTGGCGAACTTCAGCGTGACGATGCCGGCGAGATAGGCACCGATGCCGTAGGACCCGGCGCCGGCGAACGAGAAGACGCCCATCCGCAGCGGGACCTGGATGCTGAGGGCGAGCATGAGGCCGATGAACGTCGCCTGGATGAGGACGACGTTCGCGTCGTAGAAGTCGCTCATGTCCTCCGCACCTCCTGACGGCCGAAGATGCCCGAGGGCCGCACCAGCAGGACGAGGAAGATCAGCCCGAACGACACCGCATCGACCCACAGCCCGCTCGTGCGGGTGAGGACGAGTGTCTCGGCGAAGGCCAGCAGGAGCGAGCCCGCGAAAACCCCCGCCGTGCTGCCCACGCCGCCGAGGATAATGCACGCGAAGGCCTTGACGAGCAGCGTGTCGCCGCTCTCCGGGGTGATTGCTCCGAGGCTGTAGGTGAGGAGGATGCCGGCCAGCCCGGCCATCCCACCCGATACGCCCATGGCCGTGAGGGCAAGGCGGCGCCGGTCCACGCCCATGATCGAGGCGACTTCGGAATCCACACCGATCGCGCGCAGCGCCAGCCCCTGCCGCGAGCGGCGCAGCCACCACGCGGTGCCCACGCCGAGGACGAGCGCGAGCCCCACGGTCAGCAGCTGGATGTTGGTGACCCAGTAGCTGCCGAAGGTCAGCTTCGTCACGGCGAAGGAGGAGCCCTCGAAGCCGAACGGGTTGCTCTTGGTGTAGTGCTGCGCGATCGACAGCGGGACGATCGCGAACCCGATCCCGCCGATGAGGATCTGCGCCTCCGCCGCCTTGCGGTTCCGGGCGCGCTTGAGGATCTGCTCGAACGCGACCACCTGGATCAGCAACGAGAGCAGCGCGCCGACCACCACCCCCAGGAGCAGGATGAGGAGGAACGGCAGCGCCGTGCTCTGGAGCACCAGGTATGCCGTGAAGGACGAGAACATGAAGATCGACCCGTGCGCGAAGTTGAGGATGTCGATGGTGCCCCAGGTCAGGCTCATCCCCAGTGCGAACAGCACGTAGATCGACGCCAGGCTCAGGGCTCCGATCAGCTCCTGCATCGCCGGCCCTCCCTTTCGTGGGTGCTGATGCGGTTGATGGTGGGTCGCGGAGCGACCCCCACCGCCACCGGAGTGTTTCAAACTCCTGGCCCGTCTCCGTCTGCCAGCCGCAGATCGCATGGCCAGGTGTGGCCTACTGAGTGCCGCTGGCCTCGTAGAGCAGGTCCTCGCTCGTGCCGTTCCAGCGGACGACGACACCGGGCACCTGCAGGTCACGGTCCTTCCACTTCAGGTTCTTCCCCAGCGCCCCATCGAAGGGCTGATCGGCAACCTTCGCCATGGCGTCCTTGATGGCGGTCCGGTCAGCCGTGTTGGCCTGCTTGATCGACTTGGCGAGGAACCACGCCGCGTCGTAGGCCTCAGCCGCATAGTTGAGCGGCTTCTCGCCAGCGTTGGCCGCCTCGTAGGCCTTGACGAACTTCTGGCTGGACTCGGCCGACATCTGGTGGTTGAAGTCCACCGGCCAGACCATGCCGGCACCGTCCGGGCCGGCCGGCTTCAGGTTGCCGGCGCTCGCACCCGAGTTGCCGAGGACGTCGCCGGTGTAGCCCGCCTGACGCAGCTGCTTCATCGCCGTGGGGTTCTGAGCACCGACGAGGAGCACCGAGACCACGTCGGGCTTGCCGCCGAGCACCTGCGAGATGGGCGCGCTGAAGTCCTGCGTCGTTCCCTGGGTGCCGATGCTGCCGGTGACCGTCATGCCCAGTTCCTTGGCCATCGCGGGAAGTGTCGCGCTGCCGATGTTCGACAGTGTCGGGGTCGCCTGGGTGTACATGATCCCGACAGACTTGTAGCCCTTCTGCTGGATGTACTTCTTGACGATCGGGTAGTACGCCCGCATCAACGGCGTGGCACGGTACGTGTAGTCGCCGACGATGACGCCGTCACTGCCCGCCTGGGTGAAGATAATCGGCACCCCGCTCTTCTGGGCGAGCGGAGCCTGGGCGACCGCCTCGTTGCTGGAAACCGAACCGAAGACCGCGGCGACGGACTTGTCGCCGATGGCCGTCGTCGCGACCTGCGCCGCGGTCTTCGCCTCGCTCTTCGTGTCGACCTTCTGCAGGTCGATGGTCGTGCTCCCGAGGAACTTGGCGTCGTTGATCTCCTTGACGGCCAGGTCGTAGCCCTTGTTAGCGGCGGCGCCCGCGAAGGCGACCACCCCGGTGGTCGGGTTCGTGGAGATCACGGTGATCTTCGCCGGCAGGTTGCCCGCCGAGGGGGACGAGCCGCCGCTCGCGGCGCCGCCACTCCCCTCCTTCGTGCCTCCACTGCTGCACGCCGCCAGAGTGATGAGGGCGCCAGCCGCCAAGAATGACCGCCTCGCCACCCGACGTCTGCGTCGGAACACCTCGTCGTGCATCCGGTCCTCCATTCAGAGTATGCTTATCATGCACATCATTAGCATGTGTTGCTCACCATAAGTGGTCGCGCCATCCGTGTCCAGCACTTCGCCGAAGCCGTTAGCCAGTCGCTATGGACGGGCGTTCTGCGGCGTGAGAAAGCGGTCGAGCGCGTCATCCCTGTCCCGGCAGAACCTCCTCGAGACCGCCGTGTGCGGGGCGAAGAGGTCGAAACCGTGCACCGCACGCGGGTAGACGTGCAGCTCCGTTGGGACACCCGCAGCCATGAGGCGCGCGGCATACTCGATGTCCTCATCCCGAAAGAGATCGAGCTCTCCGGTGCCGATCCAGGTGGGCGGGAGGCGGGCCATGTCCGAGGCGCGACTGGGCGCAGCGTATGCCGGCACGTCGTCTCCGCTCAGCGCGCCAAGGTAGGACGCCCAGCCGATCCGGTTGCTGGCGTTGCTCCACAGTCGAGGATGGTCGACCCTCAGGCGGGAGGCGATCGACTCGCGGTCGTCGAGCATGGGGTACACGAGCACCTGCCCCGCCAGCTGCACCTCGCCGCGGTCTCGGACCAGCAGTGCCAGCCCGGCCGCCAGGCCGCCGCCGGAGCTCGCGCCGCCGGCGACGACGTGCGCGGGGTCGATCCCCAGCCGCCCCGCGGACCGGACGACCCACGCGGTCGCCGCATAGCAGTCGTCCATCGCGGCCGGGTAGGGCGCTTCGGGCGACCGACGCCAGTCGACCGCCACGCAGACACACCCGGTGCGCGACACCAGCGCCTGGAGCAGCGGGTCGTCCTGCGCGGCCTCGCCCAGCATGTGGCCGCCCCCGTGGACCCACAGCAGCACGGGTGAAGGGGCCGCCGCGTCCACCTCACCGATACGGCGGTGGACCCGCACCAGGACCTCCGGCTCACCGGGCAGGCCGGGGACCCGCTCGTCCTCGGTCTGGACCCCGACCGGGACCTGCTGTCGGCTGCGCGCCTCCTCGGCGAGGGCGCGTCGTTCGCGCCGGGCCAGGTCCAGGTCGCTGAGGCCATGCGCGGGATTCGCTCGAGCACCGAACGGATCTCTGGGTCGATCCGGCCCTCGAAACCCCCGTCTGCGGCGTCGGTCCCGGCGTCGCCGTCGACCGGGGACCCCCCGGATCCCATGTGCGGCAGCGTACCAGTCACGCGGGGGTCACGGGTGGGTCATGCCGATCCGGCCCGTCATGACGGGTCACGCCGGGCCGGCCCACTCCGCCGAGGCGCGGCCCTGGCGTGAATGTCGCTGGTATCCGTTGGAACCCGGCATTGACGCCCTGATGCGGATAGCGCTCGACCCCGTCGAGGTCGATGACGTAGTCCGGCATGCGCGCGATGATCTGGCCGATCAGCTCTCGGGCGATGGCACGCCCGATGTGAGCGCCGGCGCAGCGGTGGATGCCGAGGCCGAAGGCGGTGTGGCGGTTGGGCCACCGGTCCAGATCGACCTCGTCCGGGTGGTCGAACTGGGCCGGGTCGCGGTTAGCAGAGCTCCAGGCGAGCAGGACCCGGTCACCCTCGTGCAGCGAGCACCGGTGGAAGTCCACGTCGCGGGTCACCGTGCGAGCAAGTGCCTGGGTCGGCGACAAGGCGCGGAGGAACTCCTCGACCGCCCGGTCGAGAAGTTCCGGGTGCTCCACGAGCCGAGCTCGCTGTTCGGGGTGACGGTAGAGGTGCACGAGGGTCTGGCTGACGAGCGACGCCGTCGTGCCCACTCCGCCGGAGATGAGCAGCTCGACGATCGAGTAGACGGCGTCCTCGCTGATCGGCTCACCGTCGACCTCCTGCGCCAGCAGGGCGGTGATCGTGTCGTCCCGGGGGCTGGTGCGGCGATCGGCGATGGCTTCGGTGATGGTGCGCTCCATCCAGGGGATGTCGATCTGGACGGCACGGGTGTGCGCGGGGCTGCCCACCGCATGAGCGAGGACGGAGTGCAGCGCGGCCGAGTAGCGGCGCCAGTCGGCGACATCGAGGCCGAGCCAGTCAACGGTGACCACGGCGGGGACTCCGATGACCGACGCGAGGTCGCACGACCCGTCCTCGATGACCTCGTCGACGAACCACGTCGTCCACGACTGGATCATGGGCAGGAGCCCAGCCACGGCGGTCGGCGAGGTGAGCGGGTTGATGATCTTGCGGTAGCTGCGGTGTTCGGGCAGGTCCAGCTCGACGGGGATGTGCAGCCGCACCGGCGCCTTGGGGATGACGTTGCTGAGACCGGTGCCGCCGTGGGAGCTGCGGCCGGACGCGAACACCCCGTCGTCGCGGGCGGCGTCGAAGACGCTGGCGTAGTCAGACATGACCCAGAACCCGCCGTGTGCCTCGGTCCACGCCACCGGAGCCTGGTCGCGCAGCCGCGCGTATGCCGCCACCGGGTCCTGCGAGTGCTCGGGCGAGTTGTGGTCGAAGTGCACCACCGGGCAGCCGCCGCGCTGTCTCTCCATCGCTGACCTCCGAGTCCAATTCTGAATATGATAGGCACCGATGGGTCTAAGGAGCGAGCGACCAGGAGGCTGCGGTGGACATCGGCGTCATCCTCGGAGACGTTCGCACGAACGTCCCACCACGTGACCACCTCGACCAGCTGCTCCGCCAGGTGGACGCCGCCCAACGCAACGGCCTGACCTACCTCACCATCGGCCACCACTATCTCTACGGTGACCTGCGCTGGCTCCAGCCCGTCCCGACGCTGGCGCGGCTGGCGGCCGAGCTCGACGACCACGTCACCATCGCGACGACCATCATCCAGGTGCCGCTCTACCACCCGGTTGCGCTGGCCGAAGAGCTCGCGACGCTCGACATCCTCTGCCGCGGCCGCCTGGTCGTCGGGGTCGGTGCGGGGTACCGCGCCGACGAGTTCACCGCCTTCGGGGTGGACTTCACGAAGCGTTTCGCGATGATGGAGGAGTCGCTCGAGCTCGTCACGCGGCTGTGGACGCAGGACGTCGTCACCTTCTCCGGCCGGTTCTGGCAGCTCGAGGAAGGGCGCACCCACCTGCGGCCGTGGCAGCAGCCGCACCCGCCGCTGTGGGTCGGGGCGATGGGTGAGGTGGGGGTGCGCCGGTCCGCCCGGCTCGGGGACGGGTGGCCCGTGACTCCGGAGACCAAGGTGCCCGACATGGTGCGGCTGCTCGCGGTCTACGAGGACGAGCGGGACCGGCTGGGCAAGCCCCAGGTCCGCCATCCGCTGCGGCGTGAGATCGTGCCCGGGCCGACCACGGACGCAGCGTTCGACCGCTTCGAGTACATGGCGAAGGAACGGCTCGTGGCGTACGCCCAGCGTCAGCTGACGACCCGGGACGCGGGTGAGCTCTCGTCGTCGTTCCGGGAGGTGGCCGCCAAGGAGGCGTTCATCGGCACGCCGGACGAGTGCATCCAGCAGATCCGAGACCTGGCGGACCGGGTCCCCATCGACCCGATCCTCGTGCGAGCCCAGTGGCCGCACCTCACCGGCGACGAGGTCGTCGACTACCTCGACGGCCTGGGCCGGGACATCGTCCCCGCCGTCCGCGAGATCGAATCGGCGCCTCGGGTGGTGCGCGGCTAAGCGGCGGCAAAGCGGTGCGCGCACGGCGCTCGAGGGCTCCTCAGCGGACGACGCCGGAGCGCCGCAGCGCGGCGACCTGCTCCCCGGCATACCCGAGCTCTTCGAGGACCGCATCGGTGTCGGAGCCCGGCAGAGGCGAGGGCTCTGGCACCGGCGTGCTGCTCCTGCTGAACCGGGGAGCGACGGCGGGCTGGACGCCGCCAGGCCCCTCGAGCGGGAGGTAGAGGCGGCGGGCCTTCGCCTGCTCGTGGCCGACCGCCTCGGGCAGGTCGAGGACCGGCGTCACGCAGCTGTCCAGTCCGGTGAAGGCCGCCGCCCACTCGTCGCGAGTGCGCGTCGCGAACCGGCGGGTGAGCTCCTCACGTAACGCCGGCCAGCGCGAGCGGTCCTGGTGGGCACGGCGCAGCCCGTCGTCCGGGTCGAGCCCGAGGACGTCGAGGGCGGTGAGGAAGAAGCGCTCCTCGATCGTGCCGATGGCGACCCAGCGAGCGTCGGAACAGGTGTAGACGTCGTAGTAGGGGCAGCCGGTGTCCAGGAGGTTCTGACCACGGTCATCCCCCCACCTCCCCTGGGCCCGGAGGCCGTGGACGAACCCCATGAGCGTTGTCGTCGCGTCGTAGACACTGGCGTCGACCACTTGTCCGAGGCCGCTCGACCGCGCCTCCCAGAGAGCGCAGACGACGCCGAACGCCAGCGAGGCCGCTCCTGCGCCGAGGTCCCCGACGAGGTTGAGCGGCGGCACGGGACGCTCCCCGGCCCGCCCTATGCTGTGCAGGGCGCCGGTCAGCCCGATGTAGTTGATGTCGTGGCCCGCGACGTGGGCCCACGGCCCGTCCTGGCCCCATGCCGACAACCGCCCGTAGACGAGCCGGGGGTTGACGGCGAGGCACTCCTCGGGCCCGACGCCCAGCCGCTCGGCCACCCCCGGTCGATAGCTCTCCACGAGCACGTCCCCCTCCCGGACCAGATCCAGGACCACGTGCACACCCTCGGGCGACTTCAGGTCCACCGCTATGGAGCGGCGGCCGCGCTCAATGACGGGGTTGGGGACGTAGTCCGGGCTGGGTCGCGCCGCGCGGTCGACGCGGACGACGGAGGCTCCCATGTCGGCCAGCAACATCACGCAGAACGGCCCGGGGCCGATGCCGGCCAGCTCCACGACGCGGACTCCCGACAGGGGCCCCGTGCCCTCAGCCACGCTGCGCCTCCTGGAGCAGGACGGTCCGGAGTCTCGCCTTGGCCACCTTGTCGAGGGTGGAGCGCGGCAGGGCGTCGACGACGCGGACCTCGCGCGGCCGCCGGGGGCCGGCGAGCATCTCGGCACACCGCTGCGTCAGCGTCGACGTCGTCCAGGACGCGCCGGGAGCGGTCGTGACGAAGGCGACCGGGACCTCACCGAGCATCGGGTCGAACCGCCCGACGACGGCGACCTCCCGGACGCCCGGCACGGTGAGGATGACCCGTTCGATCTCGGGCGCGCCGACGTTCTCACCGCCCACCTTGAGCACGTCCTTGTCCCGCTCCACGAAGGTCAGAGCACCACTCTCTTCGAGCCGCACCCGGTCACCGGTCCGGAACCAGCCTTGCGCGGTGAATGCGTCGGCCGTGGCCGCCGCGTCGCCGAGGTACTCGGCGAAGAGCGAGACGCCACGGACCCCACGCACGCGCAGCTCCCCCGACGCACCGGGCTTCACCGGGGCGCCGTCCTCGTCGACGACCGCGACCTGGTACTCCGGCGCCGGCCGGCCCATGGTCCCGTCGGCGTCGGGATGCAGGAGGCTGCCGACCACGGGGTGCGACACGGTCTCGGTCATGCCGAACCATCCCACGACGGGCGCCCCGCCGGAGACCGGCGACGGCGCCAGGTTGAAGCCGTTGCCCCACCCCCGATAGGTATGCCGGGCGGGCGCCTCGTGGGCCGCCAGCGCCCGGACGCAGAACGAGACGACCGAGGTCCACGTCGCCCCGTGCCGCACCGAGACGTCCCAGAAGCGGGAGGCCGAGAACTTCGGCTGGAGGACGACCTGGCCGCCGGACCACAGGCTGGCCAGGAAGGAGTAGGACAGCCCGTTGGTGTGGAACAGGGGCAGGTGCACCAGGTTGACGTCACTCGGCCCGAGCCCCTGGTGGGCCGTGCCGACCTGGCCGGCCCAGAGACAGTTCGCCTGCGTCCACACGACGGCCTTCGGTCGAGCCGTGGTGCCCGAGGTGTACTGGATGGAGGCGGGGTCCGAGGAGGAAGGAGCCGGCGGCCGCGTCGGATGTCTGTCGCCGGGGGTGCTGAACGGTTGCAGGGTGTCTCGGTGTGAACCCGGTTCGTCGACGACGAGGACCTCCGCTCCCGGCATCGCCGTGCCGGCGGCCGCGGCGGCGGCACCGTGGACCAGGGCAGCGATGGGTCCGCTGTGGCTGGAGACGTAGGCCAGGTCGTCGCGGGTGGACCGCGGATCGAGGCAGACGGCCACGGCGCCGAGGCTCGTCACCGCACTCCAGGCGATGAGGAACTCGGGGCAGTTCGGCAGCACCAGTGCCACCCTGTCGCCCGGACGGACGCCCCGGGCGAACAACCCCCCGACGAGGCCGTCGACGTCCCGGGCGAACTGTGCCCGAGTCCACCGCAGGACGCCGCCTCCGACGGGGACCCAGGTGAGAAACGGGCGGCCGGGGTCGGCACCGGCCCAACGGTCGACCAGCCACCCCATGCTGCGTCCCAGCGCCGGGGAGACCGCTCCGGTCACCGCTCGCGCCACTGCAGGTGCCTGACGACGAAGAACTCGGCGAAGCCGTCCTCACCCATCTCGGTCCCGATGCCCGACTGCTTGAACCCGGTCCACGGGACGTCCGGGCGGGAACCACCGCCACCGTTGACCGCGACTGTGCCGGCGTCGAGCCGCAGGGCGACCTCGCGTGCCGGTCCTGGGTCCCCCCAGACGAGCGCGTTGAGCCCGTACCGGCTGTTGTTGGCGATGGCGACCGCCTCGTCGACGGTGTCGTACGGCAGCACGACCGCGACCGGCGCGAAGAGCTCCTCCTGGGTGATCTCGTCGTCCGGACCGACGTCACCGACCAGAGTCGGCTCCAGGAAGAACCCGGCGCCGCCCACTGCCGGTCGGCTCCCCCCGGCCAGGACCGTGGCACCGCCGGCCACGGCGCGCTCGATGTACCCCTCGACCCTGCGGCGGTGCTCGTCGCTGATGAGTGGACCCACCTCGGTCTGCTCCGACCTCGGGTCGCCGACCGGCACGTGGTCGCGCAGGAACAGCCTGGCGGCCTCGACGAAGTCGTCCAGCTGCTCGCGGTGCACGAGGATCCGCGTCGTGGCACCGCATCCTTGGCCGGCGTTGCGGCAGAACCGGAGCATCGACGGGCCCACGGCCATCTCTAGGTCGGCGCCGGGCAGAAGAAGCGTCGGCGACTTGCCGCCGAGCTCGAGCACGACCTTCTTGTGCGTCGGTGTGGCTGCTGACATGACGGCCGCCCCCACCGCGTTCGAGCCGGTGAAGGTCACCATGTCGACCTGCGGGTGCGAGCAGAGGCGCTGGCCGACATCCGCTGGGCCGGGCACGAGGTTGAGCACACCGGCAGGAAGGGCCGCCTGCTCGGCGAGGTGGACGAAGGCGGCTGAGCACAGCACGCCGCGCGGGGACGGCAGCAGCACGACGGTGCAGCCCGCGGCAAGCGCGGGCCCGACCTTCCAGACGATCATGTTGACCGGGTAGTTGTAGGGGGTGATCGCGGCGACCACCCCGATCGGCTGGCGCAGGAGCTCGCTCGCGGCGGGGACCGGGTCGGTGAGGGTGGGCAACCGCTCGGCATACCCACCCCGCGGTCCCCGCTCGGCAGCGTCGGCGGCCCAGCGCAGGTTCGTCGCCGGGGTGGCCGTCTGAAGCGTGCGCGCGAGGCTGATCGGTGAGCCGACCTCGGTGGTGACGAGCTGAGCCAGCTCCTCGTGGTGCTCGTCGAGCAGGTCGGCGAGGCGGCGCAGGACGGCGGCCCGCTCCGAGGGGACGAACCGGCGCCAGTGGCTGTCGTCGAAGGCCCGGCGCGCAGCCGCGACCGCCGCATCGGCCTGCGTCACGTCGGCGAGCGCCCACGTGGCCAGGGTCTCGCCGGTGGCCGGGTCGACCGACGCGAAGTGCGCTCCCCGTCCGGGCTCCCATGAACCGTCGACGTAACAGGTCTGCTTGGCGAGATCGCTCACCGCGAGCACGAGGCCCCCTCAGAGGTCGAGGTCGAGGACGTGGGACTGGAAGGACTTGCCGTGCGGGTCGACGCGAAGGGTCATCGAGACGCCGCCTCCCAGAGCGCGGTCGAGCACGAAGTTCAACCCGTGGACGGCGGGCAGCTCGTAGCGCACCACCTTGCCCTGGACCAGTGCGCCGAAGTGGTCCTTGACCCGCTCGGCCGTGAGCCGCGACGCCAGCAGGCGATAGTCCGCCGGGTCGTAGACGAAGACACAGATGTTGCTGACGTCCCCCTTGTCGCCGGAGCGGCTGTAGGCGATCTCGCGCAGCTTCATGACTGGACGACCTCGGTCTTCAGGGTGACGAGGTCGCGGGGGACGTATGCCGGGGTGACCCCGAGTGAGGGGGCCACCGCGGTGACCGCTCCTCCGGCCCCGGCCGGCCCGAAGTAGAGCAGCTCCACCTCGTGGACGGCGTCGCGGGCCGCCTCCTCCGTCTGCGTGCGGACGGCCAGCCGAAGGCGGACCTCCTCGGGGTAGCCGGCAGCCCTCCGCTCGCCGAAGAGCGAGTTGAGGCCCTGCAGGTCGATGCGCACCTCGTCCGCGTCGCCGAGCACGCCGTCGAGATGGGCGTGGACGATCTCCACCGCCCGCTGGGCGCGCTCGACGCATCCCGGCCCGCCGTAAGAGATCTCGCCGGTCCCCCGGAAGCCCTGGTCGACCCCGACGAGGACCTTGAGGTGGCTTGGCCACTCACGCCCGGTGGCCCCGGAGAGGCGGACCCGGTCGCCGCCGAGGTCCTCGACCCGGATGGCCGAGAAGTCGGCGGTGACGTCCGGCGTCTGGTAGGTCGCCGGGTCATGGATCTCGTAGTAGAGCTGCGTCTTCATCGTCCGCTCGTCGACAGCTCCACCCGTGCCCGGCAGCTTGCTGATGACCGCGGAGTCCTCGGACACCTCGGCCATCGGAAAGCCGAGGCGGTGCGGGTCGGGCACGACGCGGTAGGGCGGGTCCTCGAAGTTGCCACCGGTGCTGTGGACCCCGCACTCGAGCAGGTGACCGACCATCGTTGCGTGGCCGACCGACTCCCAGTCGTCGAGCTTCCAGCCCAGCTCGTGGCAGATCGGCCCGACGAAGAGCGACGGGTCGGCGAGCCGGCCGCCCAGGACGATCTGGGCGTCCTCGCGTAGGCAGTCGACGATCGGCGCGGCGCCGATGTAGGCGTTGGCCGAGACGACCCGGTCCCCCAGCGATCCCACCGTGGTGCCGAGCTCGGGCAGCTCGGCGTCGAGGTCGCGGACCAGGGCGCTGACGTCGTCGCCGTAGATCACGCCGATGCGAATCCCTGGTAGGTCGGCTGCTCGCAAGCCGTCGATGAAGTCCGCGACGGCCGCGTCCGGGTTTGCCGCGCCGAAGTTGCCGACAACCCGGCCGCCCGCGGCGAGGTACCTGCGCAGCAGCGGCACCAGCGCGCGGATCCGCTCGTCCTGGCCGGCCGCGGGGTCGCGGCGGCGCCGCACGTGGGCGAGCGCCATGGTCCGCTCGGCGAGGCAGTCGAAGCCCAGATACGTCACCATCCCGCTGTCGGCCATCGCGGCCGCGGGTGCCAGCCGGTCGTTGGCGTAGGCGGACCCGGAGCCGATGGCGAGCGACCGACGGGCGGCAGCGGACGGCATACGTCAGTCGACCTCGATGGCCAGCTCGGGGCAGCTGTCGGCGGCGAGCTGCGCGTCGTCCTCGCGGCCGGCGGGCACCGTCTCGTCGAGCACGTAGGCGTTGCCGTCCTCCTCGCGGGCAAAGAAGATGTCCGGCGCGCTCAGCCGGCACAGCCCGTGTCCCTGGCAGCGATCCTCGTTGACGCGCACCTGCATGGGTCCTCCTTCAGGACGGCTCGGGACCGATGACGCTCGCCGCGCGGGCGTGGCCACATTGACATCCGGCGGATTGAGTATAACCATGATCACCTTATTGGGAACCCCTGAAAGGTATGCTGCGATGACCGAAGTCGGCCGTTGCCCGGTGGTCCACTTCGACCACAACTCCGACGAGCACTCCGCGGACCCCGTGGGGTCGTACCGGCGGCTGCGCACGCAGGGCCCGATCGCGTGGACCGAGGCCCACGGCGGCTACTGGGTCCTCTCGAACTACCAGTCGGTCTTCGAAGCCGCCCGCAACGACGAGGTCTTCTCCAGCGCGCGCAACAGCTTCGGCGGTGAGGGGCTCTCGGTCGTCATTCCGAAGACGCCGATGCACTTCCACATCCCCATCGAGATCGACCCGCCGGAGTTCCGCAAGTGGCGCAAGATCATCAACCCCATCACCGCACCGGCCGCCGTCGACCGGATGAAGGGCATCGTCGAGCACTACGTCACCTGGTTCATCGACGAGATCATCGAGTCCGGCGAGTGCGACATGGCGGGGGTCATCGGGGTCCCCTCCATCATCACCGTGGACTGGCTGGGACTCGAGGTCTCCGACTGGCGCCGCTACGCCTCCGCCCACCACGCGGCGCTGGCCGCGGTGCCGGGGAGCCCGCAGTACCAGCAGGCGGTCGAGGTCGACTTTCCCTACCTCGACGGCAAGACCCGCCAGGTCATCGCGGCACGTCGCCAGAACCCGGGCGACGACATCATCAGCTACCTCGTCCGGCAGCAGGTGGAGGGCCGGACCGTCACCGACGACGAGGTGTTCGCCATGGTCGACCTGCTCCTCGCGGGCGGGGTCGGCACGACCGCGTCGCTGGTCAGCAACACCGTGGTGTGGCTCTACCAGCACCCCGACGTGCGCCAGCGGCTCATCGACGACCCGTCCCTGCTCGACAAGGCGATCGAGGAGTTCCTGCGCTTCTTCTCCCCCACCCAGGCCCTGGCCCGCACCGTGGCCCGGGACACCGAGTTCCTCGGCTGCCCGATGCAGGAGGGTGAAAGGGTGCTGCTCGCGTGGTCGTCGGCGAACCGCGACCCCGCCCAGTTCGACGACCCGGACGAGGTGAACATCGAGCGCTGGCCGAACCGGCACACCGCCTTCGGGATCGGCGTGCACCGGTGCGCCGGGTCGAACCTCGGCCGAACCATGGCCAAGGAGCTGCTCGGCCAGATCCTGAGCCGGATGGGCGACTACGTCGTCGACGTCGATGCGCTGGAGTCCTACCCCCACCAGGGCACGAACACGGGCTTCCAGCGCATCCCGGCCACCTTCACGCCGGGAGAGCGGCGGCTCACCGGCGCGAGCGCACCCGCGGCCTCCTACTGAGCCGCCCGGTATGCCGGTCAGCCCCTCCTCGTCCTACGACGTCGTCGTCCTCGGTACGGGCGCATCCGGCCTGGCGCCGCGCTGGCGGCGGCGGACGCCGGGGCCTCGGTCGCGGTGTTCGAGAAGGGCGAGCTCGTCGGGGGCACCACCGCGCTGGCGAGCGGAGTGGCCTGGATCCCCGCCACCTCGTTGGCCCGGTCGCACGGTGTCGAGGACTCGCTGGAAGACGCGCTCGCCTACCTCGCGTCGCTGTCGAACGGGATGATCCTGCCGGAGATGGCGGCCGCGTTCGTCGACACGGGTGACGAGGTCGTCGAGTGGCTGGGTAGCCATACCCCGCTGAGGCTGCGGCTCGTGCCCGGCTTCCCCGACCACGACCCGGAACATCCGGGCGGGAAGCCACAGGGTGGACGGCCGGGCAGCCGCCCGCTCTCAGGCGACCGGTGTTCCCGTGAGCTCGTGACTGACGAGGTAGGCGAGAGTCAGCCCGCGACCGAGCGCCTGACCACTGTTGTACCCCGTGCCGACGGTGGTCAGAGCGGCGCAGGACCCGACGGCATACAGCCCCGGGATCGTCCGGCCATTCCCGGTCGAGGACTCGCCCGTCGCCGTCGATGTGGACGCCGCTCGCGCCGATACCTGTCCCGACGAAGCGGAGCCGGGACCCGTGGAAGGGGGCCTCGTCGATCGGGCCGAGCACCGGGTTCGGCGTGTTGGCAGGGTCGCCGGCGAACCGCCGGACGTAGGTCACCGTGCCGCGTCCGAAGTCCGGGTCCTCACCCCGTCGCGCGTGCTCGCTGAAGGCGGCGGCCGTGGTCTCGAGCCGCTCTCCGTCGATGCCGAGCGCCACGCCCAGCTCCTTGAGGGTCTCGGCTGAGGTGACCAGCCCTTCGGGGGCACCGCCGTCGCCGGCATGCGCACGACGTCGTCCCCGACCTGACGCGCGAGCTTGATGCCGTCCCCGCGGATACTGTCCGGAGCGACGCTGCCGAAGTCGTCCGGCCCCAGCCCGACCAGCTCCTCGACGAGGTCGGCGTCCCAGTCATAGGTGCTCGTCGCGAGGACGACCGCGCCGCGCCGCTCGACGGTCCCCGCCGGACCCTGCGCCCGCACCCCGACGACTCGGCCACCCTCCTCGGTGACCAGCTCGGTGACCGGGTGCGAGACGAGGATCTCGATGCCCTTCTCCTGGAGCACGCTCGCAAGGATGGAGGCGACCACACCAGTTCCGAAGGTGAGCGGGTCGTGGGGCTGGCCCGAGTTCCCGCCCTGCGGCTCGGTGGTCCCAGTGGCTGGGTCGCGGGTCTCGGGAAGCCCGAAGGCCTGCACCCCTGCCTGCTGCTCCCCCGACTCGTTGTCGTCCACGTAGGTGAGCCGGCGTCCCGTCACGAACGTCTTGGCTCACGTCGTTCCGACCGGGAAGTAGGGACTGACCCTGAGGCGGTCGCGCCACTCGCCGAGGATCCCACCGTCGATGACCTCGTTGGTCAGCTATCGACCTTCGCCGAGCGCTCCGTCGGCCTCCTGGTGGTAGTCGGCGAGCCCCGGGATGACCGTCCACCGGATCGCGCCGACGTCCTCCCAGTGCTTCATCGCCGCTGGCGACGTCCACAGCCAAGCGCAGCATCGCCCGCTCGTCGAGCAGCTCCGGGTGGTCGTGGGCGACGGCCCGCACGTATCGCTCGGCGAGCTCGAGAGTTTCCTCGATTTCCTGCCGCTTCGCCACGTGGTTGGCACCGACCCACACCTGCCCGCCCGAGAAGGCCGCCGCACCCCCGACCAGGTCCGTCGACTCGAAGACGGTGGCCCGCCACCGCGCAGGCCACGCCGAGAGCGGTGGCCAGGCCGGACAAGCCGGCCCCCACCAGGAGAACGGTGTCGGGCTGGTGGACCTCGGGGTTCTGCTGCGTCATCGGACTCTCCTCTCTTCCGGTCGGTCCTTCGTTGCCTCGGTGGCCCGACCGGACTGGGATAATCATTACCATGTATTCTCCGAAGAGAAGAGCGAGGAGAGCAGTGATGAGCCAGCCGGTCGTCGTGGTGGGCGCAGGCCTGTCCGGTCTGCGCGTGACCGAGCAGCTGAGGGCGACCGGCGAGACCCGAGCCATCGTCGTCATCGGGGCTGAGAAGCACCCGCCGTACAACCGGCCGCCGCTCACCAAGGACGCCCTCCGCAACGGCGCCGACCCGACCACGTTGTACTTCCGTCAGCGCGCCAGCACCGCCGACGTCGAGTGGCGGCTCGGGCAGAGGGTCACCGCCGCCGACCTCGACGGCCACACCCTGACCCTCGACGGCGGCGAGACTCTCGCCTTCGGTGGCCTGGTCGCGGCGACGGGGGTCGGGACGAGGCGGCTGCGGCTCGATGCACCGCTGGCCTGGCGGCACGGCATACGGACCATCGAGGATGCAGCGGCGTTGCGCACCGCCCTGCGACCGGGCGCTCGGGTGGTCATCCTCGGGGCCGGTTTCATCGGGACCGAGGTCGCCTGCACCGCGGTCCAGCTCGGCTGCGAGGTGCACGTCGTCGACCCTCTCGTGTTACCACTGGTCCGCGTGCTCGGCCCGCTCGTCGGCGCCGAGGTCCGCCGTCGGCACGAGGATCGCGGCGTCGCGTTCCATCTCGGCCGGTCAGTGGCTGCCCTGGGCGGCTCAGGCGACGCCGTCCGGACGGTGACGCTGGACGACAGCCGGGCGTTGCCGGCCGACGTCGTCGTCGAGGCGGTGGGGTCGCATCCCCAGGTCGACTGGCTGGAGGGCAACGGCCTCGACCTGCGCGACGGGGTCGGCTGCGACGGAGACCTGCACCCGGACCGTGAGTCCGGGCCGGTGCTCGACGTCGTAGTCGTCGGCGACATCGCGAAGTTCCCGGTCCCCGGCTTCGGCACCCAGCCCTACCGGATCGAGCACTGGAACTGGCCCACGGAGATCGCCGCTCACGCGGCACGCAGTCTCGTCGCCGGCATGGCCGGACGGCGCCCCCCGGAGACCCCGTTCCAGCCGGTGCCGACCTTCTGGACCGACCAGTACGGCGTGCGCTTCCAGTCGCTCGGGATGCCGTCGCTCGGACTCGACGACGTCCGGGTCCTCGAGGGCGACCCGACCGCGGAGTGCGCCATCGGCTACCACGCCCGGGGGCGGCTCGTCGGCGTCGTCCTCATCGGCAACGCGCGGCGGCTGCTCGAGTACCGCACCCAGCTCATCGCATCCCGGCCACCGGTGTCGCCCGGTAAGACGGGTAAGACGGCCTCCGCGTCGGCTCTCACTCCACTGGCCTCTCCGTCGATCGATGCGGCTGACGCACCCGCCGTGGCGCCCTGACGCCTCGTGCCAACCACACCCAGAACGGAGCCTACGGACACCGGCGACGCAGAGGCGGTCGACGACGTTGTCCTGGATCCGTCGCCCCGGCGTGCTCCGACCGCCGCCGTCCCCGCCTGGCTGCTCGTCCTCATGGTGGGCGCCATCGGACTGAACCTGCGCGCGCCGCTCGGGTCGGTACCGCCCCTGCTCGGCAGCATCTCTGCAGAGCTGCACCTCTCCGGGTCGATGCAGGGCCTGATCACGTCGGTCGGCGTGGTCTTCATGGGCCTCTGCGCCCCGTTGGGGCAGCGCGTCGCGGCGAGGTACGGCTCCGAGGTGACCACCGCGGTGTTCCTCGGAGTGCTCGCCGTCGGCGGCATGGCCCGCCTGGTCGCCACGTCGACGGCGGTCCTCTTCCTGTGCGTCGCGGTCGCCGGCACGGCCATGGGAGCCATCTCCGCACTGGTCCCCGGCCTCGTCGGTCACCACCTGACCCGGATCAAGGGGACGGCGACCGGCATCTACTCGACCGGTCTCGCCCTCGGCGTCGCCATGGCGGCGTGGGTCGCGGTGCCTTCGGCGCAATGGCTGGGCGGCTGGCGTCCGGCCCTGGCCCTCTGGGGTCTGGTCGCGGCCGTGACGGCCATCGCGTGGAGCGTCCTGCTCCCCAGGCTCCGCCACCGCAGGGCCCGCGTCGTGCATGAGGAGGCCGACGAGGAGGTCGCCGGCCGCGGGCTCCCGTGGCGGTCCCGCACCGCCTGGTGGGTGACGGTGTTCTCGTCCGCTCAGATGGTCATCGGCTTCAGCGGTCTCGCCTGGGTGACCCCCTACTACGCCGCCCTCGGCGTGTCGGTGCGCAACGCGGCATACCTCTTCGTCTTCTTCCAGCTCATCCAGCTGGTCGCGATGATGACGCTGCCGGCGATCACCGACTTCACCCGTGACCGCCGGCCGCTCCTGGCGCTCACCGTCGTCGCCACGTGCGCGGGCGTGCTGATGATGATCGTGGCACCGGTGCCGCTGGCTCTCCCGGCCGTCGGGCTCTTCGGACTCGGCGTCGGCGGGGGCTCGGCCCTGGTCCTGGTGCTCATCTCCGACTACACGAGCAACCAGCTGCAGGCCGCACGGCTCGGCGCGATGACGCTGATGATCGCGTTCCTCGTCGGGGCACTCGGGCCGGTCGTACTCGGGGTGCTCCACGACCTCACCGGCAGCTTCAGGCCCGGGTATGCCGTGATGCTCGCCCTGGCGACGGCTCTGGTTCTCACAGTGCCGGCCTTCCGACCCGGGCGCACGCTCGACTGACCGGTCAGCCGGTCAACGCAGGAAGTCCCACAGCCAGTCGTTCTTCTTGCCGCCGTTGTAGAGCGACTCCGGCCAGTCTGCCGGGCGGTGGTCTCCGTAGGCCCGGACACTGTTGAGATCCGAGATCCCCTCGGCGTACTCGGGGACCGGCAGGTAGTACATGTACGACATGAGGCGGTCAGCGAAGCGCCAGGTACCCTCGACCCGGCGGTAGGTGTCCTTGTAGCGCAGCGCGACCAGCATGGCGGCGCCGTTGCGGGTCACCTCAGCGTGGCCAGCGAGAAGGCCGTAGGCGACATCGGGGTCGGAGTCCTCGAAGCGCACGACATGGCCGTGACTGAAATGGTTGGTCGGACCTAGCGCGGCGAACCGGCCGAGGTAGGTCGAGACGATCTCGTCCATCCCGGTCGCGCCGAACACGCCGTCCTGCGAGCGCAGCGTTGCATCCTCGCAGAAGAGTCGGCGGATCCCGTCCTCGTCGCGCTCGTCCATGACGTAGCCATAAAGGATCCCCAGTGCCTGAATGGCACTCTGGTCCTCCAATCGTCCGACGCGCGCCTCCAACGACAGGTCCGTGCTCATCCAAGTCTCCGTCTCCCGCCAGCGATGATGCTGGCTTCCATGATTATCGTGATAATCAATACAAGATTCAAGCTTGGCACGTGGGGGATCTTTCCTCACCCACCACACCCTCGATTTGGACATCGTCTTGGTCCACACCACCGTTGGCGCGGCGCTGTCCGTACTGGTCGGCGTGCGTCGATGTTCGTGACCTGCTCAGCACGCCGGTTGACGAACCTGGAAGCTTCCGTTGGTCGGTAGAGCCTCGTAGGTGGTCCGGCTAATGGGGTGTCTCGCCGAGTGTGCTTCCCGGTGGTCTGGAAGCAGATATCACCTGCTGCTCAGCGGTCGGCGTCGGCTCAGTCCTGGCTTAGTCCTGGCTTAGTCTAGGCTTAGTCCGGTCGTGCCCGCGGCGTCTGTTGCGGCCAAGGCCGCAGGGCGACGGCAGTCGCCACGGCCGCTGTTGCGGCTTGGTGACCCTTGTCCTCCGTGGAGCCGGGCAGGCCGGCGCGGTCGAGTGCCTGCTGCTCGTTCTCGCAGGTCAGTACTCCGAACCCGATGGGTATGCCGGTGCGGACCGACACCTGGGTGAGGCCGCTGGTGGCGGCCTGGCAGATGTAGTCGAAGTGCGGGGTGCCGCCGCGGATGACCACGCCTAGGGCGATGACCGCGTCGATGTGAGGGTCCGTGGCAAGCCGGGTTGCCGCAACCGGCAGCTCGAAGGTGCCCGGCACCCGCACCGTGAGTGCATGGTCCACCGCGGCGTCACGCAGGCCGCGCCGGGCCCCCCCGAGCAGACCGTTCATGATGACTTCGTGCCAGGACGCGGCCACCACAGCCACTCGCAGGCCGGTGCCGTCAACGGTGAGGCGGGGACCGCCGGTCCCGCTCACGGTGTGCCTTCAGCGGACGGGGCGAGGTGGTGGCCGAGGCGGTCGCGCTTCGTGCTGAGGTAGCGCCGGTTGTGCTGGCCGACCGTGACGACGAGGGGCACCTGCGCACGGACGGCGATGCCGTGAATGTCCAGCCCGTCGACTTTCGCGGGATTGTTGGTGAGCAGGCGAACCGACGTGATCCCGAGGTCGGCCAGGACGGCCGCCGCAGCCCCGTACTCCCGGGCGTCGACCGGCAGGTCCTGGGACAGGTTGGCTTCAACGGTGTCCAGACCGTCGTCCTGCAGGGCGTAGGCGCGCAGTTTCGCGAGCAGCCCGATCCCGCGTCCCTCGTGGCCACGGAGGTAGACCAGGGCACCACCCTCACGGCAGATCAAACCGAGGGCGGCGTCCAGCTGAGGCCCGCAGTCGCAGCGTAGGGACCCGAAGCTGTCACCGGTCAAGCACTCGGAGTGGACCCGGACCAATGGCGGGATGCCGGTTGGCCAGGGATGGGTCAGAGCGAGGTGTTCGGCGCCCGTGTGGGCATCCCGGTAGCCGGTCACCTGCAGTGGGCCGTGCCGGGTTGGCAACACTGCCCTGGCGCCCCGGGCCACCCGAGGCGAGCCGAGGCGCGTGGCCATTGGTGTGACCGCCGGTGTCATGGTGTCGAGCTCGAGGTGGGCGGTGAGGTCGGCGATAGTCAGCACGGGGAGATTCTCCCGGGCGCCGAGTGTCAGCACGCCGTCGCGGCGCATCATCTGGCCGCCGTCGTGTACCAGTTCGGCGATGAGTCCGACCGGGGGCAACCCGGCCAAAGTGCACAGGTCCACGGCCGCTTCGGTGTGCCCCGCGCGCTCGCGGACCCCCCCTTGTCTGGCTCTCAGAGGGAGCACGTGGCCGGGGCGCACGAGGTCGTCAGGGCCGGTGGTGGGCTCGGCCAGTACTCGCGCGGTGCGGGCCCGGTCGGCGGCGCTGATTCCTGTGCCAACTCCCCAGCGGGCGTCGACCGAGACTGTGTATGCCGTTCCCCGCACGTCCTGGTTGTGCGCCACCATCGGCGGCAGTTGCAGGCGGTCGGCGACGGCGTCCGGCATGGGCGCGCACAGAAACCCGGATGTGTGCCGCACCGTCCAGGCCACCCAGTCCTGGGACGCGGTGGACGCCGCCAGCACGACGTCCCCTTCGTCCTCGCGGGACTGGTCGTCCAGCACCAGCACCGGTCGGCCCGCGCGCAGAGCCTGGACCGCACTGGTGACGTTGGAGAAGAGGGGCCCGGTCACGGCTGCACCGCCGGAGCACGGACGTCCAGCAGGCGTTCGACGTACTTGGCCAAGACGTCGACTTCGAGGTTGACCGGGGTGCCTGGCCGCGCCGTGCCCAACGTGGTCAGGTCCAACGTGGTCGGGATCAGGGAGACGCTGAAGGCGCCCTCCCGGTCGTCAACATCGGTGACCGTGAGCGAGACGCCGTCGACCGCGATGGACCCCTTCACGACCACGTAGCGGGCCAGCTCGCGCGGCAGATCGATGCAGACGACATCCCAGCGGGGCCCGGGCTCACGTGACCGGACGGTGCCCACTCCATCGACGTGACCCTGCACGACGTGCCCGCCCAGGCGTCCACTCACCAAGACCGCCCGCTCAAGGTTCACAGCGGACCCGGCGCTCAGGGCGCCCAGGCTGCTGCGGCGCAACGTCTCCGGCATGACGTCCACAGTGAAACCGTCGCCGTCGTTCTCTACCACCGTCAGGCACACGCCGTTGACGGCGATGGATGCTCCGTGTTCCACGCCGTTCAGGACGATATCCGCTTGCACGGACAGCCGCGCCGAGCCCGGCTCCAGAGTCAGCGCGGCGACCCGGCCGCGTTCTTCGACGATGCCAGTGAACATCAGTGCTCCTTTATCTCGGTGATCAGGGAAGGCGTCGCGTTCATAGCCGGTGCCGGGGCCTTGACCGCGTCGTCGTTCGGTCCGACAGCGTGGTAGGTCAGGCGCACGTCCTCGTCCAGGACGGTCACGTCCTGCAGGGCCAGGGGCAGGGCCTCGCGGATGGAGGCGACCCCCAGCGCGGCGACGGCGGGCAGGCCGGAGCCGAGGAGCTTCGGTGCGAGGTAGGCCACGATGTCGTCCACCAGCCCGGCCGACATGAAAGCCGCCGCCAGCGTTGCGCCGCCTTCCAGCAGCACGCGCCTGGCGCCCGTCTGCCACAGGCGGTCCAAGGCCTCCTGCGGCTCGCGGGTGCGCAGCTGCATGGCCGGCACCGGCCCGGCCAGCAGGCGAGCCGAGGGCGGCAGGTCACGCAGGCCCATGACCGCCCGGCCAGGCGGGTGCCCGGAGGTGGAAGCGTCCCGGACGGTCAGCGCAGGGTCGTCGGCCAACGCCGTGCCAGTGCCGACCAGCACGGTGTCGTGAGCCGCCCGAAGCCGGTGCACGTCGCGCCGGGCGGTTGGCCCGGTGACCCACCGGCTGCTGCCGTCGGCTGCCGCCGTGCGCCCGTCCAGGCTCGCCGCCCACTTCCAGGTGACCAGGGGACGTCGGAACCGGTGGGCCCGTGACCAAGGGCGCAGAAGCGCCTCCGCCGCCGCTCTGAGCTCGGAATCGGGCACAACCTGCGCGGGGACGCCAGCGGCTCGCAGCACCGTCGCCCCGCCGCCGGCGACCGGAGTCGGGTCCGGGCAGCCATACAGCACCCGCGCCACCCCCGCCGCCAGCAGCGCCTGGGTGCACGGGCCCGTACGCCCTGTGTGGGCGCAGGGCTCCAGGCTAACCAGCGCGGTGGCGCCTTCCGCGCGTCCACCGGCCGCCGCAATGGCCACCACCTCCGCATGGGGCGTGCCGGCCCCGTGGTGCCAGCCCTGGCCGACGACCGCCCCGTCGGGGGCGAGCATGACACACCCGACGCGGGGGTTCAGCCCCTCGGGACCGAGCCCCGCAAGCTCGAGGGCACGCTGAAAGCCTTCTCGCTCCTGCGCCGTGATCATCCTGGACCGGGCTCCTGCCGACGGTGCGGTCAGGCGGCTCCGGGGACACCCGCGCGATCCTCGTAACCGCGCCCAACGGTGCGTGTCACAAGATCTCGCGTGCACGGCGTCACCCAGTGCGGGACGACGCCGCGTGCTCCTCCCATCCGGACTGTCACCGTCGGTCCTGGAATTTCACCAGGTCAACCGGCCGCTGGCTGCGGTCGGGTCGCGGACTGTCACCGCCGGTTCGGATTCTCACCGACCCCGGAGCACGCGTTCTGCTAACTCTGTCGTTCGACA
>JAABUS010001197.1_pt1:0-2500 | contig 58725 bp, 13 predicted proteins | sample 5560161 | NCBI WGS metagenome assembly JAABUS01 (sample SAMN10711885, study PRJNA513376) | rock metagenome | isolation source: Antarctica rocks | place: Antarctica: Victoria Land, Trio Nunatak nord | collected 2016-01-04
ATTCCATGCTAATGTATTCGAGCATAGGCCTGCTTTGAACACTCTAATTTTTTCAAAGTAAAAGTCCTGGTTCCCCGGCACACCCAATGAAGGGCATGCGGCTCCCCAGAAGGAAAGGCCCGGCCGAACCAGTGCACGCGGTGAGGCGGACCGGACAGCCAGGCCCAAGTTTCAACTACGAGCTTTTTAACTGCAACAACTTTAATATACGCTATTGGAGCTGGAATTACCGCGGCTGCTGGCACCAGACTTGCCCTCCAATTGTTCCTCGTTAAGGGGTTTAAATTGTACTCATTCCAATTACAAGACCCAAAAGAGCCCTGTATCAGTATTTATTGTCACTACCTCCCCGTGTCGGGATTGGGTAATTTGCGCGCCTGCTGCCTTCCTTGGATGTGGTAGCCGTTTCTCAGGCTCCCTCTCCGGAGCCGAACCCTTATTCCCCGTTACCCGTAGAAACCATGGTAGGCCACTATCCTACCATCGAAAGTTGATAGGGCAGAAATTTGAATGAACCATCGCCGGCGCAAGGCCATGCGATTCGTTAAGTTATCATGAATCACCAAGGAGCCCCGGAGGGCATTGGTTTTTTATCTAATAAATACACCCCTTCCGAAGTCGAGGTTTTTAGCACGTATTAGCTCTAGAATTACCACGGTTATCCATGTAGTAAGGTACTATCAAATAAACGATAACTGATTTAATGAGCCATTCGCAGTTTCACCGTATAGTTGCTTATACTTAGACATGCATGGCTTAATCTTTGAGACAAGCATATGACTACTGGCAGAATCAACCAGGTAACTATCGTGGCCGAACGGGCAAGCCGATGCGAGCGCCGCCGGATGTACCCCGAGGGGTCAGAGTCGTTACCGAAGAAGGGACACGGACTGATCCGAGTGCCCAGCTCGCAGCCACCCCGGGGCGCAAGGCCGCCGGGAGGTTGCAAGCTATCCAATTGCCCCCACTGAATTTCCCAAAGGACGGTCCGCCTCAGATGCAACGCCGGGCCCGCGAGGGCCACCTGCTGCCTGCGACATGCATCCCTCGAGAGGGGACTCCCGGCCGCCTGTCACGCCCCGAGAGACGGTTACTGGCTTTGGGAGGTCCCCAAGTGTCTTATAAAGAGTGATGACCATCGGCCAACCATCCACAGACTCCCCCAGCGCCTGCAGCACGAGACCTGCAGGACTTCGGTCACCCGGCGCCACGCGCAGCCTCCTGTCCCGCGAGGGCCAACTGGGCTGTTCGTGGCGGCCGGGTGTTGATCACCGCCCGGACCGGAGCTGACGATGGCCGCAGCGCATCGATTCGACAGAGTTCTCGGCCCACGGTCGGCGACCAGTCGGCTTCGGGACGAGGAAGCTCACCCGACCCTTGAGAGGGCGGGCAAGGTTAGCTTGAGAGGAGCGGTCGGGCCCACCGACCAGGGTTTGAAGCGGACTGCCGCACGTCGAGACGCCACCCATTAATTGAATAATATGGCGGCGGCCCCGCAGTGCGAGCCTAGATATTGCCCCGGGGGGCTGTCTTAGGCCGGAGGCCCCTGGTGATAGGTGCCTCGTCATAGGTCCTCCGAGCGGTCCTTGGCTCGAAAAGCGTGAACATACGTACAAAGGCGCGCAAATTGCTGACGAGGGACTTTTATGCGTTTTTTTCACACTGCGGTGGGCGAGGCTCGGGACTCGGTCGTTTTCAAGATCGACTCGACTATTCGGTCGTTGGCCGCTCGCAGAGAGCGGGGGTTTTCAGGGCCCCCCCGTCGTCGCCAACCCCCCCCTCAGATCACGTGACTGGTCGACCCCCCTGGACCCCCTCAGCTGTAATCGACCCCCCGGACCCCCTTGAACGCGATCGACCCCTACCTCACCGTCGGGCCCCCGATTTTCGCGTCACGTGACCCGGACCCCCCCTTAGGGTTAGGGTTAGTGACCTTTTGTACCCCCTCAATTTTTCCACATTTGATGTTTTCTTAAAATTGATTTACCCCTCGACCTCGTCGTCGCCCGACAAATCGCCCGAAACTCGATGTCCACCGCCCGACAGTCGCCCGAAACTCGATTTCCGCTGCCCGACAGTCACCCGACGTTTGATTTCGAGCACCAGGCCGTACCCGACAGGCGTGCCCGACACTAACCGGGGGTGGCCGCGGGTAAACGAGAACACCATCCGCAGCATGCACGCTCTTTGCTTTGCATGTTACTGTTTTTTGCACATTTTGTTTCACACTTTCCGATCACCCCCCCCTACCCGACAAATTCATCCTCCCGCCCGACGCGCACCGGAAACTTCAGTTTTAATCACCGAACGGTACCCGACACGTACCCGACATCAATCGAAGCTTGTACCCGACAAGCACTCGAGATCAACTGGAGTTAACTGGAAACGCTAACTGGGAGGCCCGGCATCGCTTCGCCGGAGCTCGCGGGTAGAAAAGAAAAAAGTGTAACAGTTTCAGACTAGACAGACTTTGCTCTCCGATTACTCTTCGGATCTCCGC
>JAABUS010001197.1_pt1:7500-58725 | contig 58725 bp, 13 predicted proteins | sample 5560161 | NCBI WGS metagenome assembly JAABUS01 (sample SAMN10711885, study PRJNA513376) | rock metagenome | isolation source: Antarctica rocks | place: Antarctica: Victoria Land, Trio Nunatak nord | collected 2016-01-04
AACAACTCGACTCGTCGAAAAAGTTTCACATGAGATCGATCGTTGATCGCATATAAGATTCTTACTCTTTATGACATTCTATTTTAAAAAACTTAGATTAACATTTTATTCGAAACACTTTTTACAAATTACAACTTAAATTTTGAAAAAACTAGATTTCAAATTTGAGCTATTGTCGCTTCATTCGTCGTTATTGAGACAATTTTTGTTAATTTCTTTTTTTTCGCTTATTAATATGCTTAAGTTTAGCGAGTATCTTTATTTGATTCCAGATTAATCGTGAAAGTTTGCACTTCGTAATTTAATTAACAAACTTATTAAAAAGCATTCGTAGCAAGATATTAAAATCTTATTGCGCTCAAAGTTTCGTTAGATCGTTATTATATTTCGAATGCGTCGCAAAGACGATACTTATTATTAAGCAAAACTTAAGAACTATAATGACGTTCGAACAAATATATCTTTCAAAATATTAAAGAACGCAATGTGCGTTTAAAGATTCGATGATTTATTAAATTCTACAATTCATATTACTTATCGCATTTCGTTGCGTTCTTCATTGATGTCAAAATTAAAAAATTCGTTGTTAAAAGTTTTAATTATTGTATAATTGCTTAGAGAACACTAAGAACAAAGTTAATAAAATCATTGACAAGCATTCGTAAAGCGAGAGACAAAAGACTCTTAACTAGTCTTGAATAATAAGACTTAAAGATTCGTCAAAGCAACAAGATATAGTAGACGTGAATGAAGAGTGAAACCAATGAGACCTCGTCTCTTAATAATGATTCTTTCGCAAGTTTCGCAATTTCATCGTTCATTGCTAGCGAAAATCAATTATATTAGAATCATTAAGACGTGGTCGCAAGCATTTGATTTGTGAACCTAGTATCGTTAACGCAATACGAGTTGCTAGTTACATTTGAGTCTTCAAAGAGATTGATTTGCTTTTAGGCAAAATAATCGCGTGATCGAACGCAAGAGCATTTGACTAAATCTTTTTTTATAGTCGCTTCGAAACGATGTAGACGAATCAAACGAGTTGTAACATCTACAAAAACCTTGTTACGACTTTTACTTCCTTTAAATGATCAAGTTTGACGAACTTTCTAGCTCTAAATGATCGTTGTCGACCTTCTTGAGTCAATTCGAAGGCCTCATTGAGTCATTCAATCGATAATAGCGACGAACGATGTGTACAAAGAGCAAAAACGTAATTAACGCAAGCTAATGACTTGCGCTTATTAGGCATTCCTCGTTGAAGAGCAATAATTGCAATGCTCTATCCTTAGCACGACAAAGTTTAACAAGATTATCTAGATCTTCTAGCCAAGGAGATGAACTCGTTGTCTTTATTAGTGTAGCGCGCGTGCGACCCAGAACATCTAAGGGCATCATAGACTTGTTATTGTAATAATTTTTTTAACATTTCTAGCCTTAAATTTCGAGAAATTAAAGAATCGATAATTATACTTTTATAATTTGTATTTATATTAAAAATCAAAATTAAGAAAACTTTTACTCTTTTGTTTTATTGAAAAATTTTGTTTTTTATAAGTTTCTCTTAGAATACTTGCGTTATAGTTTAATAAATATGTTGTTTTAATTAAATTTCTTATTTAATAATATCTTTAACTGGAATCGATTTGCGAAGAATCTTAACGTTAGAAATTAAACAATAAAGTTCAATTTCGCTTTATTAAATAAGTAAAAAAACAATAAAAATAATAATATTTTATTGACGTCGAAGCTCTTATTTATTCTATACTTTTTATGTCTTTTTACAATGTTAAACTAAAGTCAAGCTTAATAGAGTTTTCTTTCTTCGTTAATTTTGTTAAGCTCGTTTTCTTGATTGTAATTTCGCTAGATAGTAGATAGAGATAATGTTACGATTCTAGATGTTGTAGACTTCCCTAAACATCGCTCTAGACTCAATCGAGACTAGCGTCCCTCCTAGTCGCCTATATAGCATCTAAAATTCTTCGTCTCCTATTTTGATCCTCATAGTTAATATTCTCGTTAGACTATCTCAATGTTAGGGTTAGAGCTTTAATAACTAGTATGTAGTTGATTGACAAAAATACTAACTATGCAAAATTAACTATGTATAAAAAATAAATATAAGTACTATAAGTGCCAAGACGCTAAACGTTACTCGTAGTATATTCGAGACTAAAGAGCAAACATCTAAAGAGTAATTAAAGAGCAAAGTCTATTTAATCTAAAATTGTAATATTACTCTTTTTTTCTATTCGCAAACTTTGACGAAGCGATATCGAATCTCTTAGTTAGCGTTTTTAATTAACTTTAATATTAATCGAAGCTTGTACTTTAACAAGCTTCGATTAATATTAAGTATATATTAAGTATTTTTTAACAATTAAAACTAAAGTTTTCAATGCGCATTAAACGAAAGAATAAATTTGTTAAATAGAAAAAGATAATCGAAAATTTTGAAATAAAATGTGCAAAAAACAATAATATGCAAAACAAAGAACGCATATATTGCGAATAATGTTTTAATTAATCTTCGATTATCTTTGATTAATATCGAATACGTCTATTAAGTACAATTTAATGTTCGAAATAAAATGTTAAGCAATCGTTAAGTAACAAAAATTAAATGTTAAACAATTGTTAAATAGTAAAAATTAAGTTTCGAGCAATTTGTTAAGCGACAACAAGATCAAAAGAAAAGAAAAAAAAAAAAATTTTGAGAAAACATCAAATGTAAATAAATTGAAGAAGGTACAAAAGATTATTAACTTTAATTTTAAGAAGAAGTTTGAGTTACGTAATGCAAAAATTGAGAAATCGATTATATTTAAAAGAATTTAAAAAATCAATTAATCACGTAATCTAAGAGGAGATTAACAACGACAAATAAAATAACGACAACAAAAAGTCGAAATTTGTCGAATTTTAACTATGTTTAAATACGTTCGTCTAAACTTGCAACACAAAGAGAGAAAATAACGTAAAAATGTCGTAACAACAATTTATATATAGTCGTGCGTATATTTAGAAATGTTAAGTCAATTCTAATTCGAAGAATCTTTAGAAGAAACGATTATAAAATGTCTAGCAAAAACACTATAGAGACGACGACAAAAATCTCGAATATATGTCGATTAACTTTTAACAATAGTAATATATTAATAATGCGTTTTCGAGATTCTTGTTAAATGCGATAGAAGACAAAATAATATATTAAATTTAATTTTGATTGCAAATGCATAGCAAGTAACTCTCGATAATAGTAATATATTAATAATGCGTTTTCGAAATCGATTCTAGATGCGACGACAAAAGCTATAAATGCATATTAAACGACGTTTTAACATTAATAATAATAGAACGCAAAAGCGTATAAGTGCGAATTATTCTACTTATTAGATTTTTAATTAAGAGATATTTTGAATATTTAATAAAATCTTGTTGCGTTTAGATATTAATAATAAAAGTTAACGACAAAGTCGAAACAATTGTTAATTATAAAGTAGTTTAGTTATTTAAATTTATTGTTGTAGTTTATGTAGCTTATAAAGAGAATTTAATATTGTAGCATTTTGCGTTTGTAATTAGTAGCAATTAAATTTAAATTTACGTTATTGTTATTTTTGCGCATATTGTATCGTAATGTCTCGATATTTTTGACATAATATTCGAAATCGTCGTTAATATTGTTAACAATATTAACGAACAACAAAAGTTTAATTTGTTAATTTAACAAAGATTTGCTTTTGTTAAAGTACAAAAGTTATAAATAAAATATTAAATAAATCTTTATTAAGTTAAGCAATTCTAATTCGTAAACATAATTGTTAATTGTCTAAATAATCTTATAAAGATTTGCATTTTTATGCTTTAAAAACTTATATAATTAAGTTGTTTTAATATTTTAAATGTTAAATATAACTTAATTATCGATTTTGAATTTCGAGATTGCAATGCGTTTGTAATTAATAAATTTTATTTATTTAACTTAAGTTTAAATAAGCTTTTAACAAAGAAAGTTTCGCAAAATTTTAATTTTTTTAACAATTTTTTTAACGTTTTTTATGTTGCGACGAACTTTAATTGTAATATTGTTAAAAAAGATTATAAATAACTTTAGATTTAATTGTAACAAATAATCTTTAATAACAAAGAAAAATAATAAGTTAGTAAACTTATTAATGTAATTGTTTGCGACAAATTCGACAATAACAAAATAAGTGATCTAATTATCTTAATTGTATTGCACGTATGTTCGAAGATATTGCTTAAGAGCAATATTAATATTTTCGATTTAATTATCGATTACTAGATAAAACGCAATTAACAATTTAAATTTAATCTCTAATTTTTTGCAAAGACGTTGTTAAAAGTAAGCGATAAATTAGATGTCTCTATCGAAAACAATAATATTTAGAAAGCTCTTAATGCGTTAAACGAAATTAATAAAGATTTAAATTACGATCTTGACTTTTAAAGAGTTTATAAATATAAACTTCTTATTTTTAAATAATTTATCAATTATTACTAAGATATATTAAAAGATCTTTTCTTTATAACAATATAATAGTAGAGAGATAATAAAGTTGCAAAATATATTTTGTTAATAACAATCTAAAATAGATAAAAACTTTAGTAGATCGTATTTATGTTTGCGATATAATTTGATATATTTGCAAATTAAATAATTTTTAATATATTTCTTGACGTCTAAATACAATATAAATCAATAATAGTAAGGTTATATTTTTTCGAAAATAATTGTTCGATTTAAGTGTTTAACGCTTAATAATTTATGCTAAAACTTAATTGCTTTAATTCGAAAAATATTATTTGTGCTTCGAAGTACATATATTTGTTTCGAATAAATAAATGCTTAGCATTAATTGTTAAATATTTAATTATTATATAATTTTCGAGTTCTAGTTTAATTGTTTTGCGAAAAATAATTAGAATTTTTCGTTTATTAGTTTCTTCAATTTAAATAATTTGTTTTATCTTTTTGTTATACAAGTATGTTTTTAATATCTATTGAACAAGAACTTCGAAATTAAATTTTGTTTTAAATTTCTTCTTTTTTGTTAAATTAATTGCAATAGTAAGCGAGAGCTAAATTGTAAAAAAAATTGCGAATATAAATAGATAAATTGTAAATAAAGCAAATGTATTAAAAAAGAAAACAAAATTAATAGTTAAAGACAACGAAATTATAGATTAAGAAATCGTAAATACAACAATAACAAACAATAAAATTAAAAGAAAAGATTTAATAAAGCAAAATTTGTTTTGTTAAAGTAATGCAAGTATTGTAGACAATAAGAGCGTAAGTAATTCTACGTCTTCGTTAATTGTTAACAAGATTTAAGTGAACTTTTCGCAAACTTTTGCAATTTTTTTGTTAATAATTAGTTTAAACTTGATAAAGTTTCGAAACAAATAAATTAACTTTGTTATTAAATTATAAATAACACTCAATAGTAGCAAGATTAATGTAACAATTTTAATTATATTTAATCTTAAGTTATGTTGCTTAAAAAATTTTTATTGTTAAAATTAATTGCAAGAGTTATTGTTGTTAAAGAGCAAATCTTGCGATTGTTTAATTAAATTGTTTAACTTCGCGTCTAATATATTTAATCAATAAATAATTTTAAAGTTAAATTTGAACAAAAATTTAATTTAACAAACTTAACAACGATTAAATTGTTTAATAGTTATAAAATGCTTTAGATTACAATAATCAATAATAATTTTAATAAATTGTTCGACAATTATATTAGCATACTTTGAGTGTTATTTCTTAAAAGCGCAAACAATAATTAATAACTTTTTGTTGTAAATTTCGTAGTTGTACTTTGCGAATAACATAATTTTAAACATATAAATTATTAAGTAAAGCAATTTATTCGAATTTATTTAAAATAACACAACAATAATTACAAAATTAAAGATATTGCTTTCGATTTAAATCTTCAAATTAAAATCGAAATAATGCAAAATAAATTAATTAATAAAGATTTGTTTAAAAGTTTTAAACGCAAAATCTTTAAAATTGTTAAATTGTTATAAAAAATTAAGATTTTTATTTTCGAATTTACTAAACGCTAACAAAGATTTAACTAGATTCGAATAATTATAAATAAATTGTCAATAAAAATTGACAAAGTTTAAAAAGATTTGTATATTGCGCACGCAAATAGAAGCTTTTTACTTAAGAATACATTTAACTTTCTTAAAATTTATTCAAATCTCTTTAATAATAATAATTAAATCTAAATATTTAATTTGCTTAATAAAGAAAACATATTTGTTAATATTTAAATAAAGACTTGCCTTATAAAGCTTAGCAAAAACTTTATTTATATAATTTTTATATTTTGTCTTAATATTATTGTAGATTAAAATATTATTTATATAAATAATGCAAAAATTGTTCAAGTAAAGATTAAGAGTTTTGTTAATAAAAAACTAAAACGTAATTAAGATATTACACAATTTAAAAGATATTACAACGTACTTAAACAAATTGTAACAAATAATAAAGATTGTTTTGTGTTTATTATTAAAACGCATTCGAATCTTGTTAAAGACTACAATAATATTAAACTTACTATAATATTTAATTTTGTATAATTGTTGCAAAATCTTAAATTAACAAAAAAATATTGCGATTCTTAATTGTTAAAGCGTTAAAATCTCTATAATTTACATAAATACGCAAATCTTCATTAAACTTCTTAAGTATAAGAATAAAAGCAATATATTGTAAGATGTTGTTGCGAATTTAATTTTTGCTTTTTATATTATTTAGATAGACTCTAATAATCTCTTCTTCTTAATAAGAGATATTATAGACTTTTTTAATTAAAGAAGTTGCTTCTAAAATAAAATCAATAACATAATTAATACTTTTATTCGACAATAGCTTGTTAGCTTTCTATAAATTAAAGAGTTTGATTTAATATTTAAACTTCAAATATATTCACTTTTTTAGTTATTTTAGACTAGAAAAATTTCGCTTAAGCTTTGTATAAAACTTATTATAATTATTAAAAATAATAATTGCAACATTTATTGTAACATTGTTGTCTATAATGTAAGCTAAATGTCTATCGTTTTTCTTTAATTAATTTAGTATAACAAAATACTTAAGTAGTATAACAATTGTTTTGTAGTTTTCTTTGTTAACAAACTTTAAAAATGCAAAGACATTTATTTAATAAACATTAACTTTATTAAAAGATTTCGAAAACAAACGTTTTAATTGTTTGCGTTAATTATTAAAGATCTCTAATAATTGTTAATTTAACAAGCAATACTTTATGTAATAATTAAAATTAAACTCGAAAAATCGTATATTATCTTTGATTTGTACGTTATACTTTTTAATCTAAAGTATATCAAAAATAATTATAAATTGTTTTAGTTTAATTATTAAATATTATAAAATATTAATGTGTTCGCTAAGATTAACAATAACTTAAACAATATAAATAATATTAAAGATAAATTTGTTATTAATTAGACGCAATTTGATAAAATTTCGAAACAACATAGTAAAAAGTTTATAAAGTTTAACAAACTTTCTATTTATAAAGACTTTATTAAAGATTTCGATGTTAATAAGTAGTATTATCTTGACATAATGTTTATCGAAAAGTAGATAAACTTAATTTGAACAAATTTTAACGTAAAAATCTAGTTGCTAATTGTTGAACAACTTGTCGTTAATAGCGCTAGAATTAAGTTTGATCTTAACGAACAAAATTTTATTTTGTAAATTAAATATAACTTTAAGCTCTTTTATTGTTTTTTATATAAGCGTTAACTTTTGTTTTGAATTGCAACTTTTGTTAAGAATATTTAGTTTTTTAACTTGTTAAAGTTATCTAAGTTGTTATTTAAAATATTAGAGAAACTATTTTTTTTAAGTGTTGCTAACTCGAAGTCGCTAACGTTATAAATTTTGAATTTAACAAAAGTTTTATCTTTAATTTTAGTAAATTTGTTTTTGCAAAAGACGTTCTTATAATGCAATCTATGTTTTGACTTAAAATATTTTCGACAAAGATTAAGAAACTTAATTTTGTCTTTAAAAGTTTAAGATTATGCTTCTATGTCTTGTGTAACGAGTTAGTCTATCATCTTTATATATACTACTTCTCGCGAGTGTTTGCAACGTACGAACACCTCGCAAGTGCTTTTGACGCAATTGGTTTAGATTCTATTCTATTATAATAGTGTTCGCACTTGTGCTACGATCCAATGCAATCATCACGTCTAGGCCCCAAGATCAATACCTATTGTGGTCATTAGTTAGGCGATCGTGGGCGCAAATTTGACGCCATGTGCCCTGGAGAAGCCTAGTAGTCTGTGTCGCATGCCACGTCGTCGCACGTAAATGTGCTAGGGTAGACGTGAGTGTATTGTCGTGAAGACAACATAACACGCGCCCAAATTGCTATGTCGTCGCGACGACCTCTGAGCACGTGCCAAGCACCATGTCTTCAAAGTGGCCTCTAAGTGCGCAACACACCAGGAATTTTTCGCTAACCCTGGCGTGACCCTAGGTCAGCCCTGAAATAACCCTGAAATAACCCTGGGGATAACCCTGGGGATAACCCTGAATCTCGGGACGAGATTTCTAGGAGGGGAGATAACTGTAACGAGTTAGTCTGCCACCTCTATATATACTACTTCCCGCGGGTGTTTGCAACGCGCAAACATCTCACAAGTACTTTTGACGCAATTGATTTAAATTTTATTCTATTACATCTTGTTTCTAATTGCGAGTAAAAATACGTGTGTTAAAGCTATTAATATCGCAAACATTTGTATTAATATATTTAAAAAGCTTAAAAATGTCGATGCGATTATTGCGTTTATTAATATTATTAATAGCTCGTATATAGATAGAAGTTTAAGTAATAGTTAAATAAGATCTCTTTATTTGTTAAAGTTTTAAATCGATTTTACAAATTAATTTAATAAGTTGATTTAAAATAATATAATTTGTTAAAGTAATATAGCAACTTTAAAGTTTATAACTTAAATCTTTGTCAAATTAATATATTTTATTGATTTCTAATATAGAAACTTTAGTTGTTGTAAATATAAAGCAATTAACGTATTAATTGAAGATTTCGATATCTTTTATAGCAAATTTGAGCAATATAATTTTAACAAAGTTATATTGTTCTTTGTTTAAATTGTTTTATTAAGCACTTAAATCTTCAAATAAATTATCTATTATTAGATAAAAATTGACAAATTTATTAAATAAGCAATATTTGATTTCTTTAAAAATATTGTTAATAATTTTGACAACAACAAGATTAAGTTTAGCTTTTTTAAAAATAAAACGTCGAAAAACACTATTAAACTTAGAAACTAATATAGTAATTTATTGTTCAAATTTTTCGAAATTCTTAATAAAAATAAAGAAATTAAAAAAGTGCTTATTGTTTTTTACGTTTCGTAGCTTCGATTTAAGATTATACGCAAAATAAACGTTGTTAAGTCGATCTTTTGCTTGTAAGTTAAATTTTTAAAAATAATTATGTTTGTTGTCGCTATTAAAGTTATAAGTTACATAAGTAAACTTAATAAATGCAATTTTTTTATTTTAAGAAAAAGAAAATTCTTGTTTCAATTAACGTACAATAGCTTTAAACAAATTGCATTAAGCTAAAGCGTTATTGCGCTTTTATTAAAGATAATATATTGTTTTGTTGCGAATACTTATTGTTAATTTCGCTTAACTTAAATAAGTTTACAAAGAATTAATTTAAATTTTTAATTAATAGATAGAATCAAAATTGATTCTTTTATTAATTCGAAGCTTAACAATAATAATATTATTTTTATAAAATAGTCGAAGTTATTTTTCTATGTTATTTTTAATTGCTTTTTAAAAAAATCAAGACGTTTCTTATTAACTTTTGTTAAAATTATTAAGTTAATTAACTAAAGTGCGACGTCAACTTAACTTATTTTTGTCTTTTTTTTTAATATATTTGTTACGAAATTAAACAAAGCTACTATTTAGCAATTGATATATTAAAAATCGAATTAATGTATTTGATAAATTTATATTGTTAAACAAATTTAATTTAATTAGTTTATTAATTATAATTTCGTAAAAATTAAATCGAACAAACAACGAAAATTCGAATACATTATACTTAAGTAAGTCAAAGTACTTTTTAAGCTTTAAATTGTCTTTAAGATTATTTTGATTTAATAAAGAGCTTACAAGATAGTAATTATAACAAAAAACAACATTAACATTTAATTAATCTTTATTTATTAAGAATTTCTTAAATATTTTGCGATTTTTGCTAAATTTAAACTTGACTTTGCTCTTTGAAATTAATTTCTTATTAATTATATTATAAATATAAATAAGATACAAATAATATAAATGTTTGTAAACAAAAATAAATGTTTAAGATTAAATATATTTAAGATTATGCAAATGTTAAATAATTTATGTTACTTATAGAGCAAAATTTTCGATATTAAAAATAAATATTGCTTAAAGTATTGTTTTGTTACGTAACGAATTTTTTAATATATAAAGACAAAAGTGTTGTTTAAAAACAACAACAAAATTGTATTGTAATTGTTGTTCTAACAAATTTGTTAATCTTATTCTAGCAAGTTTATTAATTTTATTCTAGCAAATTTATTAATTTTATTTTAGCAAATTTATTGAGTCGAAGTTGAGACAATTTGTTGTTTCTTTATTTTAGCAAATTTATTGATTTTATTTTAGTAAATTTATTGAGTCGTAATTAAAACAATTTGTCGTTTATTTCTTCTAGCAAAACTACTAAAGAATTAACGAAATTAAACATTATTAAGTTATACGTCGATTAAAAGATATTTATTGTCGCAACTTAATTACGCTTCGCAAAGCGTCTATTTTAGTAACTTTATATTTAGAATTGCTTTAATAACTTTGTATTTAAAGTTGCTTTAATAACTCTATATTTAAAGCACGTTTTAAAGAAAAAAAGTTAGCAAATATAAGTATCTTTAAGATACGATTTGCAAGATCGTGTTTAAAGAAATAGCTAATATTATATTAAAGTTAGAGCTTTAATAACTAGTATATAATTAATTGACGAAAATACTAACTATGTAGAACTAATTATATATAGAAAATGAATATAAGTACTATAGATGTCAAGGCGCTAGACGTTACTCGTAGTATATTTGAGACTAGAGAGCGAAGACTCGAAGGGTAACTAGAGGACGAAGCTTGTCTAGCCTAGAATCGTGACACTTAAATACTACTCTAGTTTTGTCACATAATACTAACTATTCGTTTGGAATCGACAAGCGCCTCGTGTCCCAAACGTACTATTGGCGCTATCTTACTCTTTTTTCGCTTCGACTAGTTATCCTCGCTAGAACCACTCTAGAGGTAGTTATACACAAAAAGGAAAGAGACATCAAATCAAGAATCCTCTTAGGGCAGCTTGCAAGGCAAACGATAGCTTCGTAAGTGCTAAAACAAAATTGTCTCGAAATAGAATGTGCTATGGACTCCAAAACGCGATAACTAGTACTTAACGATTGCTTGCTAATAAATAAATAGACTACGAAAAAGACGAAAGCATCGACATATATCTATATCTACATATCGACAATAAGCTTGCTAGAACAACATCGATAGTAAGTTTGCTAAAACGACATTAACAAGGTCTTTTTAGACATTTTATCAAGACCTATTAAGACATTCTCGCGAGCCTGCTTTAATGGCGATATCACACCTTATTTACACTATTATCTATACTATCTTTTGCACATTAGAGCATGCATCAAATTATATAGTAAGTCTACTACAATAGATATAAAACAATGGCAATATCACATATCACGAATAAGAGTTAATTGACGAACAAGGAAGTTAAGGAATTACATGCGTTTGCGAGCCAAAAGCAGGCACTTTCCTAGACACTTTCCTAAACGTGTAGACGATAGATATGTGAGTTAATTACATTAGATTATTGAAGGATTTGGAGTATTCGAAAAGATATGTTTCAGGTTTATTCCTAATCGACAAACAAATAGGTCAACAAATAGGCAAAAAAGACTTGGGGATTTTGCGAAGAAGAGACGCGTTTTGCACTCAATATAATGCGTCTTCTCTAGTTTCTTACCTTATAGACAGAAAGAACTTGAGGATTCTGCGAAGAAGAGACGCGTTTTGCACCCAATATAACGCGCCTTCTCTTGTTTCTTACCTTGCAAAAGCTACGATTTTTGAGGGAGAAGATAGTGTTACGATTCTAGGTGTTGCAGGCTTTCCTAAACATCGCCCTAGGCTCAATTGGGACTAGCGTTCCTCCTGGTCGCCTATATAGCACCTAAGGTTCTTCGCCTTCTGTTCCGATCTTTATAGTTAGTATTCTCGTTAGACTACCTCAAATACTACTCTGGTTCCGTCATAGATAGTAAGAATCTTGTTAATTTATTTATGCGCATTACTAATTAGATAACGAGACATTTAGCTATTTTAAGAGCTCGTCGATTGATAGTTGACGTTGCTAGCAAAGACTATATTAAGATCGAACGCAAAATCGTTCGATTAATATTGTTTAGTTGTTGAATTACTAGGGAATCAAAGTTCTTGCAATAAATAGTTGCGAATAAATAAAATATCTTGCACTTTAGCTATATTATAGCGTCGTAACTCTTGAGAAATTAAGCGAGCTACTAGCGATTTTAGAGATACTAATAATAACTCTTTGCGTCGTCGAGTTATAGTTACTCTCGTCGTTTACTCGCGCTTATTTGAATTTCTTTACTTTAATATTTAGAGCACTAAATAGAAATTATATTGCGTCAACATTACTTTTTAATTATTGCAATACTATATTTTAATTAAATAATTAAATTTCTTTTGTTTGTACTAGTTTTAAGTTAATTGTTAATTGTACGTCGAATAATCGAAGTTTGCTAAAAGCGTTTAAATTTCGATGCTATTAAACGTTAATTAATTGTTTAATTAGTGTTCGATTGCTTTAAAAACGTTCTTTTAAAACTTAATATATTTAATCTTTAAAACTAATTCTTTTCTCGAAGTTACAAATTTATTTTGTCGACTTCTCTTATTTATATTGTTTTATCAATTAGAGATTATTTATTTTAAAGACTTATTGCGATTATAAGTACAATCTAGCGTAAAAACTAATTTTTCTTGCGAATTTTTAAGAGACGTTGAGAACGTATTGAATCTTGCAAAGATACAAGACTTTATTAATTGTTAAATTTTAATTTTAAATAAATCGATTTTAGAATAATAAATTATTAAGAAGAAAAAAGAACTCTTTTTAGAATTCTTGTTGTTGTCTTCGCATTTAGTTACGTTGTTGTAAAGAATTTATATTTAAATGTTAAAATATTAATTAACTTTTCTTTTGAAAAACAACGCACAAATATACGCTTTGAAATAAAGTTTCTCTATTTTTTAGAATCGATTAACTTATATTTAATTACTATTTATATAAATTTTTTTTTTACTTTAGTTCTCAAAGTTCTTATTTAAGTATTTGCTATTATTATTAAGATTTATATTAAAGATTGTTCGATTTAAAATTACTTCTAAGACTTTGTTATTAATCTCTATATTTGTCTATTTGTTAAAATGTTGTTTCTATTTTGGCAACAAGATATAGATAGTACGTTTAAACGTTATTTATTTTTAAAATTAGTTTATTTAATAGATAAATTGTTACATATTTTTTAGCAATTTCTAATTTTTATAATTATCGTTTTGCTATCTAAATAAACTAATATCTTTTGTGATGTTTAATAAGCGTATATTTTAACATCTTAACTTTACGTTTAATTTATCTTGCATTGCTAGTTTTGCTTATTAAAAATAACTTATTAGTAACAATATATTTAAATATTTACGTTTAACTAAGTAACAAGAACTTCTTATATATTTAAAGTTTAAAAATAGATTAAAGATATTTTATCTTTAAAATCTTTAATTATTTGCTTTATTTTATAAAACTAAAAACGTTATTGCTATTTTAAGAAAAACTTTAACAAAAACTAGCTACTAGATAATTCGAATAATTTTTCGTCTTTATGTTTAAATTTAATAATCGATTTGTATATTAAAATTATTGCGAGTCTTTATTAGAATTTTCTTTAATTTTACTTTATTTAGATATAGTTTATTATTTTTTAAATTTTAACAATTATACTTTTACTTAAATTTATTTAAAGATATCTAAATTAATCGATAATACATTTTTAAAAATTCTTATCTTTGTTTACTTTTATTGTGCGTATAGATTTAATACTTAAATATTCGCATAAATATTAGACTTCTTAATTCGTATTTTAAGATAAATTGCTTACAATTATTATGTTAATATTTTAATTAAAGCGCAATTTTTGATCTAGATTAATTGTATTGCATCTTAGACTATAATACTTTTTAAAAAAAGCTATATTTTTAAGATCTTTATTTAGTTGTTTAAATCAATGCTAGCTTGCAACAAATAAATGTATTGTTAAAAACAATAGTTAATTACTTAAATATAGATTTAATTGCAAACGCTTTTCTTTTAACAATTTTACGTACTTTTTAGTTTTTTTTTCAAAGTGCTTTTTATTTTTTAATTACTCTACTTGTGCGCTATTAATTTTTAATCGATATTTAGCTTTAGATAGAATTTATTACTTATTTAGAGTTGCATTCTTAAACAACTTAATTTATCGAAAAGATTTTACATAAAATTAATTATTAATCGTATATAAGATTTTTACTTTTTATAATATTTTGTTTTAAGAAACTTAAATTAGCATCTTATTTAAAACGCTTTCTACAAATTATAATTCAAATTCTAAAAAAACTAGATTTCAAATTGCTTTATTTGTTGTTATTAAGATAATCTTTGTTAATTTCTTTTTTTTTCGCTTATTAATATGCTTAAGTTTAGCAAGTATCTTTATTTAATTTAAGATTAATTGTAAAAGTGTGCACTTCGTAATTTAGTTAAAAAGCTTATCGAAAAATATTTATAGCAAAATATTAAAATCTTATTGCGTTTAAAGTTTTGTTAAATTGCTATTATATTTTAAGTATATTGCAAAGACGATATTTACTACTAAGTAAAACTTAAGAATTGTAATAACGTTTAAACAAACATATTTCTTAAAATATTAAAGAGCGCAATATGCGTTTAAAGATTTAATAATTTATTGAATTTTACAATTTATATTACTTATTGCATTTTGTTGCGTTCTTTATTAATATTAAAATTAAAAAATTTATTATTAAAAGTTTTAATTATTGTATAATTGCTTAAAGAATATTAAGAATTAAATTAATAAAATTATTGACAAGTATTCGCAAAACAAGAGATATAAGATTTTTAACTAGTTTTAAATAATAAGACTCGAAGACTCGTTAAAGCAATAAAGTATAATAAACATAAATAAAGAGTAAAATTAATAAGATTTTGTTTCTTAGTAATAATTCTTTCGCAAATTTCACAACTTTATTGTTTATTACTAGTAAAAATCAATTATATTAGAATTATTAAAGCGTAATCGCAAGCATTTAATCTATAAATTTAGTATTATTAAAGTAATACAAGTTGCTAATTATAGTTAAGTTTTTAAGAAAATTAATTTGCTTTTAAGTAGAATAGTCGCGTAATTAAACGCAAGAGCATTTGATTAAAATTTTCTTTATAGATGTTTCGAAACAATATAGACAAATTGAACAAATTATAATATTTACGAAAATCTTGTTACAATTTTTACTTTCTTTAAATAATTAAATTTGATGAACTTTCTAGCTTTAGATAATTGTTGTTAATTTTCTTAAGTTAATTTCAAGATTTTACTAAGTTATTTAATTAATAATAGCGACAAACAATGTATACAAAGAGCAAGAACGTAATTAACGCAAACTAATAACTTGCGTTTACTAGATATTTCTTGTTAAAGAGCAATAATTGCAATGTTCTATCTTTAGTACAACAAAGTTTAACAAGATTACTTAGATCTTTTAATCAAAAAAATAAATTTGTTATCTTTGTCAATATAGCGCGCGTACAACTTAAAATATTTAAGAGTATTACAAATCTATTATTGTCTCAAACTTTTATTAATTTAAGTTGATAATTTTTCTAAGAAGTCGACAATTAATTAAAGCTAACTTAATTATTTAGTAGATTAAGATTTTGTTTGTTATTGCAATTAAGCAAACAAATTACTTTATTAACTAAAAATAATTATATATTATTAACTTTAAAATTAAGAAAAAGCTTTTAATTTGTCAATTTTTATTAAATCTAAACTTAATAAGTTTTTTTGTATTAAGTTAAATTAAATTGTAGATTTTACGTCTAATAATACTCTTTTGTTAATGTCTTTAAGTTTTAGTTTTGCAATTATACTTTTCTTAAAATTTAAAGACTTTGATTTCTTGTAAAATGTTAAACAAATTAAAATAATAATATTGTTCGATCTTTAGTTAATATAGTTTATAATTAAGATTACAACAATATTTAATTGTTTTTAATCTTCTAACCTTTGTTTCTTAATTAATAAAAACATTTTTAACAAATGCTTTTACAATAGTTTGTTTTTAATAAATTTAAAAATTTTATCTTTAACAATTAAATACAAATGTCTTCGACTATCTTTATTAATTATTACGACGATTCTAAAAATTAACAAAATAAAATTATACATTTTATTCTATTATTTTATATTAATGTATTCGAACATAGATTTGCTTTAAATACTTTAATTTTTTCAAAGTAAAAATTTTAATTGTTCGACATACTTAATAAAGAGCATGCAACTTCTTAAAAGAAAAGATTCGATTAAACTAATGTACGCAATAAAATGAATTAAATAGCTAGACTTAAATTTCAATTATAAGCTTTTTAATTGCAACAACTTTAATATATATTATTAAAATTAAAATTATCGCAACTATTAATATTAAACTTGCTCTTTAATTGTTTCTTATTAAGAGATTTAAATTGTACTTATTTTAATTATAAGACTTAAAAAAGCTTTATATTAGTATTTATTGTTACTATTTTCTTGTGTCGAAATTAAATAATTTGCGCGTTTACTATTTTTCTTAAATGTAATAATTGTTTCTTAGACTCTTTCTTTAAAGTCGAATTTTTATTTTTTATTACTTGTAGAAATTATAATAGATTACTATTCTATTATTAAAAGTTAATAAAGCAAAAATTTGAATAAATTATTGTTGACGCAAAGTTATACGATTCGTTAAATTATTATAAATTATTAAGAAGTTTCGAAGAACATTAATTTTTTATCTAATAAATATACTTCTTTCGAAGTCGAGATTTTTAGCACGTATTAGCTCTAGAATTATTACAATTATTTATATAGTAAAGTACTATTAAATAAACGATAATTAATTTAATGTATAATGCGAAAAGATTGCTCTTAACATTAAAACTATCTTTTAATCGAACTTAATTAATTAATATTATTTAATTGTTAAATCGCACTTATTTAAGCAAATATATTAATTACAAATGTGTTAAGAATAACTCTAACAATATTCGCAATTTAGTTTTGTTGTAACAAAAAACTCTTGTAATTCTTTTGTGCTAACATTTGCGTAATAACTTATTAATAAATAACAAAGTTATTTGTAGTTTTATCGTATAGTTGCTTATACTTAAATATATATAACTTAATCTTTAAGACAAGCATATAATTATTAACAAAATTAATTAAGTAGTTATTGTAATCGAACAAGTAAGTTAATGCGAACGTTGTTAAATATATCTTAAGAAATTAAAGTTGTTATCGAAGAAAAAATAATAAACAAATTTAAGTATTTATCTCGCAATTATCTTTAGACGCAAAATCGCTAAAAAGTTGCAAATTATTCAATTGCTTTTACTAAATTTTTCAAAGAACAATTTGTCTTAAATACAATATTAAGTTTGCGGAAGTTATTTGTTGCTTGCAATATATATTTTTTAAAAAAGAACTTTTGATCGCTTGTTATATTTTAAGAGACAATTATTAACTTTAAAAGATTCTTAAGTATCTTATAAATAATAATAATTATCGATTAATTGTTTATAGACTTTCTTAACGTTTGCAATACAAAATTTGTAAAACTTCAATTATTTAACGTTACGCGTAGTCTCTTGTTTCGCAAAAGTTAATTAAGTTGTTTGTAACAATTAAATGTTAATTATTGTTCGAATTGAAGTTAACAATAATTGCAACGTATTGCTTCGATAAAGTTTTCAATTTACAATTAACAATTAGTCGACTTTAAAACAAAAAAGTTTACTTAATTCTTAAAAGAGCAAACGAAATTATTTTAAAAGAATTAATCGAATTTATCGACTAGAGTTTGAAGCAAATTATTGCACGTCAAAACGCTATTTATTAATTAAATAATATAACGACGTTTCGACAATACAAATCTAAACTTTTCGAGAATTGTCTTAGATCGAAGACTTTTAATAATAAATGTCTTGTTATAGATTTTTCGAATAATTGTTGATTCAAAAAGCGTGAACATATATACGAGCTTATTTAAATTGTTAATAGAAGACTTTTATGCGTTTTTTTTATACTACAATAAGCAAAACTCGAGACTTAATTGTTTTTAAAATCGATTTAACTATTTGATTGTTAATCGCTTGCAAAGAGAGAAAAGAATTTAAGACATTTTCGACATTGATTTTTTCTTTAGTTACGTAATTAATATGTCTTTTTTCTTCTTAATTAAACTTTGTTAATCTAATCGACTTAATGTTAATTTTCTCTCTCTTTGATATTACGTGATCTAAACTCTCTAGATTTAGAGTTAGTAATCTTTTGTATTCTCTTAATTTTTCCATATTTGATGTTTTCTTAAAATTTATTTATCTCCTTCTTTTCTTCCTCTCGATCTCGTCGTCGCTTAACAAATCGTTCGAAACTCGATTTTCGTTATTTAACAATCGTTTAACATTTGATTTTGGGCATCAAGTTATATTTAACAACTTTATCTAACATTAGTCGAAGATAATTAAAAATTAATCAAAACATTATTCGCAATATGCAAGCTCTTTACTTTGCAAATTATTGCTTTTTTTACATCTTCTTTTTAAATTTTTAATTACTTTTTTTTACTCGACAAATTTGTTCTCTTGTGCGACGCACATCGAAAACTTCACTTTTATTTGTTGAACAATATCTAATACGTACTTGATATTAATTGAGATCAACTAGAATTAATTGAAAACGCTAATTGGGAGATTCGACATCGCTTCGCCAAAGCTCGCAAATAAAAGAAAAAAATAGTGTTACAATTCTAGATAAGACAAGCTTCGCTTAGTATCTAAAGATTAATAATAGTTGACAATAGTTAAGAACTTTATTTAATATTAATAGTTAACAAGCAACATTCTTACTATTAATAGAATATTAATTAACTATTATTTATAATAAGTATAAAAGACTTGTTTGTTGTTTATTAAAAATATTTATTATAAATCGAAATTTAGATAGAAAAATTTGATATAATTAAGTTAAGATTGCAAACAAAAAAACAAAAAAAAATTGCAATTTCTAGTTAAGAAAAAAATTATTAATTTAAAATTTAATTTTTAGAATTTTAATATCTATATTATCTTCTTATATATAGTTAATTTTCTATATATAATATTTTAATTAATTAACTATATAGTTAGTTGTTTATAATATTATTTTAATATAAAAATTGCAATAAAAGTTTAAAGATATAAATTAAATAATAGTAGTATATTTAAATAAATTTAAAGAATTCTAAATATATTTTACAATTTATTAAAAAGTTTATTTTTTAATATTTTAAAATTTGCTTTATATTTAAAAAAAAATTAATTAATTAATATAACTATTAATTATTCTAAATATCTAGTTTTTGCTTTCGATATATATTTAATTTTAAATTTTAAATAATATTTAATCTATTTTTTAATAAATACTTATAAATTGCTCAATTACTATATAAAAGCTAGAAAACTTGTTTAACTATATATATTAATTAATATTATTTAATTCAATACTTTTTAATTTAATACTTTTTGACTTAATATTATATAATTGATTTATATAGTATTAATCGATATATATAAACAAACTTCTATATAGTAACTAAGTCTATTATTACGTATTATTTTAATTATTTGACTTATATCTCTACTTAATTTACGTCTTTATTTAACTTACGTTTTTATTTAATTTACGTTTTTACTTAATTTACGTTTTTATTTAATTTATATTTTTACTTAATTTACGTCTTTATTTAACTTATATTTTTATTCGACTTATATCTTTATTTAGTTTACGTCTCTATTTAATTTACGTTTTTATTTAACTTATATCTTTACTTGTAATTCGAATAAACGTTTTTATTTAAAAATCGATTTTAAAAAAACAATTTTGCGAAACTATTAAAAAAAAGAGAAAAGAAAAGAAGAAGAAAAAAGAAAAGAAAAAAAAAAAAACAAAAAAAGAGAAAAAAAGACGCAAAAAAAGAAACAAAAAAAATTCGTTAATTAAGTTCGAGCTACTTAGTTCGCGTATTTTGTTAAATATAAAATATAATTTATTTTGAAAATTATTTTAAAAATTTAATTTTAAATTAAAATTAAACTTAATTATAAAATTAAATTTTTGAAATTTTTTTTTTTTAAATTGTTCGTATTAAGCGAAATTAAATTATAAAAAAAAGTATTAAACTTTTGTTTAAAAAAAATCTAAACAATTCGAAATTAACGCTTAATAAATTGTAGCAATAAAACTACTTTATTATTTATATAATTTTGTTGCACAATTAAGTTGTTTGCAAGAAATTTAATTTTACGTAAAGTAAAATTGCAATTTATTAATTAAATCTCTCGCACTTTTGCGAAAAGCTTAATATTAATTTATTAAAATTTAAGATTAAAGTCTATTTGTATTCGACTATAATATGCGAAAAAAATTGTCGCATTTTAATATAAATTTTAATTTAAAAATATTTAGTTATAATTTAGCAAATAATAACGTTGCGATATTGTCTTATTAAATAATCGCAAAAATTAATTATTTAAATCAACAATTTTTTTCGTATTAAGTTAAATTATTATTGCAATAACAATTATTAATAAAGTAAAATTAATTTATCTTATAACAATTTAAATTTAGCTTACGTTTCTTATTAGTAAATAAACAATTTAACGTTTATTAAATTTTACTTTAACATAATAAAAAGAATTAATATCGAAGAATTAAAAAGCAATATTGTTATAAATATTTAATTGTTACAAATTAATTATTTTTGTAATAATTTTTTTAGCATTTCTAATTTTAAATTTCGAGAAATTAAAAAATTAATAAATTACACTTTTATAATTTGTATTTATATTAAAAATCAAAATTAAAAGAACTTTTGTTCTTTTGTTCTACTAAAGATTTTTGTTTTTTATAAGTTTTTTTTAGAATACTTGTGTTATAATTTAATAAATATATCGTTTTAATTAAATTTTTTATCCAATAATATCTTTAATTTAAATTAATTCGCAAAGAATCTTAATGTCAAAAATTAAACAATAAAATTCAATTTCGCTTCATTAAATAAATAAAAAAACAATAAAAATAATAATATTTTATCGATGTTAAAGCTTTTATTTATTTTATACTTTTTATATCTTTTTATAATATTAAATTAAAGTTAAACTTAATAAAATTTTCTTTTTTTGCTAATTTTGTTAAGTTCGTTTTCTTAATTATAATTTCGCTAAATAGTAAATAAAGACAATAGAAATCTTGTTAATTTATTTATATGCGTTACTAATTAAATAACAAAGCATTTAACTATTTTAAAAGTTTGTTAATTAACAATTAATATTTTTAACAAAGACTATATTAAGATTAAACGCAAAATCGCTTAACTAATATTATTTAATTGTTAAATTATTAAAGAATCGAGACTTTTGCGACAAGTAACTATAAATAAATAAAATGTTTCGCACTTTAACTATATTATAACGTCGTAACTCTTAAAAAATTAAATAAGTTATTAATAATTTTAAAGATACTAATAATAAATTTTTGCGTTATAAAGTTATAGTTATTCTTATTATTTATTCGCGTTTATTTAAATTTCTTCACTTTAATATTTAAAACATTAAGCAAAAATTACATTGCGTTAACATTACTTTTTAATTATTATAATGCTATATTTTAATTAAACAATTAAATTCTTCTTGTTTATACTAGTTTTAAATTAATTATTAATTGTACGTTAAACAATTAAAACTTATTAAGAGCGTTCGAACTCTAATATTGCTAGACGCTAATTAATTGTCTAGTTAGTGCTTAATTATTTTAAAGACGTTTTCTTAAAATTTAACGTATTTAATTTTTAAAACTAATTTTTTTTTCGAAGTTACAAATCTATTTTGTTAATTTTTTTTATCTATATTGTTCTATTAATTAAAGACTATTTATTTTGAAGATTTGTTACAATTATAAGTACGATTTGACGTAAAAATTAATTTTTCTCGTAAATTTTTAAGAAACGTTAAAAACGCATTAAATTTCGCAAAAATACAAAACTTTATTAATTGTTAAATTCTAGCTTCGAACAAATTAATTTTAAAATAATAAATTGTTAAGAAGAAAAAAGAACTTTTCTTAAAGCTTTTGTTATTGTCTTTGCGTTTAATTACGTTGTTGTAAAAAATTTATATTTAAATGTTAAAATATTAATCGACTTCTCTTTTAAGAGACGACGCACAAATATACGCTTTAAAACAAAGTTTCTTTATATTACGATTCTAGGCTAGATAGACTTCGCCTTTCAATTACTCTCTAGATCTTCGCCTTCTAGTCTCAAATATACTACGAATAACGTTTAACGTCTTAGCATTTATAGTACTTATATTTATTTTCTATATATAGTTAGTTCTACATAGCTAGTATTTTCGTCAATTAATTATATACTAATTATTAAAGCTCTAATTTTAACATAATATTCACTATTTCTTTAAATACGATTTTGCGAATAGTACTTTAAAGATACTTATATTCGCTAATTTTTTTTCTTTAAAACGTACTTTAAATATAGAGTTACTAAAGTAGCTTTAAATATAGAGTTACTAAAGCAATTTTAAATACAAAGTTATTAGAACAAGCGCTTTGCAAAGCGTAACTAAGTTGCGACAATAAATATCTTTTAATTAACGTATAACTTAACGATGTTTAATTTCGTTAACTCTCTAGTAATTTTATTAAAAAAGATAAACAACAAATTGTTCTAACTACAACTTAATAAACTTGTTAGAATAAAATTAATAAATTTGCTAAAATAAAAAAACGACAAATTGTCTTAGCTTCGACTTAATAAATTTGCTAAAATAAAATTAATAAACTTGCTAAAATAAGATTAATAAATTTATTAAAATAAAATTAATAAATTTATTAAAACAACACTTTTGTTTTTATCTACTAAAAGATTTGCTATACAATAAAACAACACTTTAAACAATATTTATTTTTAACATTAAAAATTTTGCTTTGCAAATAATATAAATTCTTCAATATTAATATAATTTTAAATATATTTAATCTTAAATTTTTATTTTTGTTTACAAACATTTGTATTATTTATATTTTATTTATATTTATAATATAATTAACAAAAAATCAACTTTAAAGAGCAAAGTCAAGTTTAACTTTAACAAGAATCGCAAATTATTTAAAAAATTCTTAAAAAATAAAGATTAATTAGATATTAATGTTGTTTTTTGTTATAATTATTATTTTGTAAGTTCTTTATTAAATTAAAATAATCTTAAAAACAATTTAAAGTTTAAAAAGCACTCTAATTTATTTAAGCACAATATATTCGAATTTTCGTTATTTGTTCGATTTAATTTTTACGAAATTATAATTGATAAACTAACTAAATTAAATTCGTTTAATAACATAAATTTGTCAAATATATTAATTCGATTGTTAATATATTAGTTGCTAAATAGTAGCTTTGCTCAATTTCGTAACAAATATATCAAAAAAAGACAAAAATAAGTTAAATCGACGTTGTACTCTAATTAATTAACTTAACAATTTTAACAAAAATTAACAAGAAACATCTTAATCTCTTTAAAAAATAATTAAAAATAATATAAAGAAATAATTTTAACTATTTTATAAAAATAGTGTTATTATTGTTAAGTTTCAAATCGATAAAAAAATCAATTTTAATTCTATTTATTAGTTAAAAATTTAATTTAATTTTTTATAAACTTATTTAAGTTAAACGAAATTAATAATAAGTATTTGCAACAAAATAATATATTGTCTTTAACAAAAGCGTAACAACACTTTAGCTTAATACAATTTGTTTAAAGCTATTATATATTAACTAAAACAAAAGCTTTCTTTTTTTCGAAATAAAAAAACTATATTTATTGAATCTATTTACGTAACTTACAACTTTAACAACAATAGCAAACGTAATTATTCTTATAAATTTAACTTATAAGCAAGAGATTAACTTAACAATATCTATTTTGTTTGTAATCTTAAGTCGAAACTACGAGACATAAAGAACAATAGATACTTTTTTAATATTAGGGTTAAAGCTTTGATAGCTAGTATGTAGTTAATTGACGAGAATACTAGCTATATAGAACTAACTATATATAAGAAATAAATATAAGTATTATAAATGTCAAAGCGCTAGACGTTACTTATAGTATACTCGAGACTAAAGAGCGAAAACTTAAAAAATAATTAAAGAGCAAAATCTATTTAATCTAAAATTGTAATACTATTTTTTTTTTTTTACTTGCAAGCTTCGACAAAGCAATATCGAATCTTTTAATTAGCGTTTTTAGTTAACTTTAATTAATTTCGAATATTTGTCAAGTACAAGCTTTGATTAATGTCAAATATATATTAAATATTCTTTAATAATTAAAATTAAAATTTCTAATACGCGTTAAACAAAAAAATAAATTTGTTAAATAAAGAAAAAAATAATCGAAAATTTTGAAATAAAATATGCAAAAAATAATAATATACAAAGCAAAGAACGTGTATGTTGCAAATAACGTTCTAGTTAATTCTTAATTATTTTTAATTAGTGTCGAATATATCTATTAAATATAATTTAATGTTTAAAATAAAATATTAAGCTATTATCGAACAATAAAAATCGAATATTAAACAATTATTAAGTAGTAAAAATCGAATTTCGAACAATTTGTTAAACGACAACAAGATTAAGAGAAAAAGCGAAAATAAATAAATTTTAAGAAAACATTAAATGTAAAAAAATTAAAGAGAATACAAAAAATTATTAATTCTAATTTTAAAAAAGAGATTTCAATTATATAATGCAAAAATTAAGAAATCGATTATATTTAAAAGAATTCGAAGAATTAATTAATTACGTAATCTAAGAGAGAAATCGATAACAACAAAAAGAGTATTAACAACAAAAAGTTAAAATTTGTCGAATTTTAATTATATTCGAATATGTTCGTCTAAATTTGCAATATAAAAAGAGAAAATAACATAAAAGTGTTTTAGCAACAATTTATATATAATTGTGCGTATATTTAAAAATGTTAAATCAATTTTAATTTAAAGAATTTTTAGAAGAGACAATTATAAAGTGTCTAGCAAAAATACTATAAAGACAACAACAAAAATTGCAAATATATATCGATTGATTTTTAACAATAGTAATATATCGATAATGCGTTTTTAAGATTCTTGTTAAATACAATAGAAGACAAAATAATATATTAGATTTAATTTTCATTGCAAATATATAACAAATAACTTTTAACAATAGTAATATATTAATAATATATTTTTAAGATTAATTTTAAATGCGACAACAAGAATTATAGATATATATTAAACAATGTTTTGACAACAATAATAATAGAATGCAAAGACATATAAATGCGAATTATTAAATTTATTAAATTTTTAATTAAGAGACGTTTTAAATATTTAATAAAATCTTGTTGCGTTTAAATATTTGTAATAAAAGTTAACATCAAAGTTAAAATCATTATTAATTATAAAGTAGTTTAATTATTTAGATTTATTGTTGTAGTTTATATAGTTTATAAAGAGAATTTAATATTATAGCATTTTGCGTTTGTAATTAGTAGCAATTAGATTTAAATTTACGTTATTGTTATTTTTGCGCATATTGTATTGTAATATCTTAATATCTTTAATATAATATTCGAAATTGTTGTTAATGTTATTAATAATATTAACAAACAACAAAAGCTTAATTTGTTAATTTAACAAAAGTTTGCTTTTGTTAAAATACAAAAGTTATAAATAAAATATTAAATAAATCTTTATTAATTCGAGCAATTTTAATTCGTAAACGTAATTATTAATTGCTCAAATAATCTTATAGAAATTTGTATTTTTATGCTTTAAAAACTTGCATAATCGAATTGTTTTAATATTTCGAATATTAAATATAATTTAATTATTAACTTTGAATTTTAAGATTGTAACGCATTTGTAATTAGCGAATTTTACTTATTTAACTTAAGTTTAAATAAGCTCTTATTAAAGAAAGTTTCGCAAAACTTTGATTTTTTTAATAATTTTATTAATGTTTTTTATATTGCGACAAATTTTAAGCGTAATATTATTAAAAAAAATTATAAATAACTTTAAATCTAATTCTAACAAATAATCTTTAATAATAAAGAAAAATAATAAATTAATAGACTCGCTAATATAATTATTTGCAACAAATTTAACAATAACAAAATAATTAATCTAGTTATTTTAATTGTATTGCACGTATATTTAAAGATATTGTTTAAAAGCAATATTAATATTTTTGATTTAATTGTTAATTTCTAAATAAAATGCAATTAATAATTTAGATTTAATTTTTAATTTTTTGTAAAAATATTGCTAGAAGTAAACAATAAATTAAGTATCTTTGTTAAAAACAATAATAATTAAAAAGCTCTTAATATATTAAACAAAATCGATAAAAACTTAAATAACAATCTCAATTTTTAAAGAGTTTATAAATATAAACTTCTTATTTTTGAATAATTTATCGATTATTATTAAAATATGTTAAAAAAAAAATTTATAATAATATAACAACAAAGAGATAATAAAGTTGCAAAATATATTTTGTTAATAACAATTTAAAATAGATAAAAATTTTAATAAATCGTATTTATATTTGTAATATAATTTAATATATTTGTAAATTAAACAACTTTTAATGTATTTTTTAACGTTTAAATATAGTATAAATTAATAGTAATAACACTATATTTTTTCGAAAATAATTGTTCGATTTAAGTATTTAACGCTTAACAATTTATACTAGAATTTAATTGCTTTAACTCGAAGAATATTATTTATGCTTCGAAATATATATATTTTGTTTTAAACAAATAAATACTTAATATTGATTATTAAGTATTTGATTACAATATAGTTTTCGAATTCTAGCTTAATTGTTTTGCGAAAAATAATTAAAATTTTTCGTTTATTAATTTTTTTAATATAAATAATTTATTTTATCTTTTTGTTATATAAATATGTTTTCGATATTTATTAAGCAAAAACTTCGAAATTAAATTTTGTTTTAAATTTCTTCTTTTTTATTAAATTAATTGCGACAACAAACAAAAAAAAATTGTAAAAAAAATTGTAAATATAAACAAATAAGTTGTAAACAAAATAAACATATTAAAAGAAAAGATAAAATCAATAATTAAAGACAACAAAACTATAAATTAAAAAATCGTAAATATAACAATAACAAACAACAAAACTAAAAAAAAAAAAATAATAAAACAAAATTTAATTTGCTAAAATAATGCAAATATTGCAAGCAATAAGAGCGTAAATAATTCTACGTTTTTGTTAATTATTAGCGAAATTTAAGTAAACTTTTTGCAAATTTTTGCAATTCTCTTGTTAATAATTAATTTAAGTTTAATAAAGTTTCGAAGCAAATAAATTAATTTTGTTATTAGATTGTAAATAATATTTAATAGTAACAAAATTAATACAACAACTTTAATTATATTCGATTTTAAATTATATTGTTTAAAAATTGTTTATTATTAAAATTGATTGCAAAACTTATTGTTGTTAAAGAGCAAATTTTGCGATCTTTTAATTAAATTGTCTAATTTCGCATTTAGTATATTTGATTAATAAATAATTTTAAAGTTAAACTTAAACAAAAATTTAATTTAACAAGTTTAACAACAATTAAGTTGTTTAATAATTATAAAATACTTTAAATTGCAATAATTAATAATAATTTTAATAAATTGTTCGGCAAATATATTAATATATTTTAAGTATTATTTCTCAAAAACGCGAACAATAATTAATAATTTTTTGTTGTAGATCTTGTAATTGCACTTTGTAAACAATATAATTTTAAATATATAAATTATTAAATATAGCAATTTATTTAAGTTTATTTATAATAATACAATAATAATTACGAAATTAAAGATATTACTTTCGATTTAAATTTTTAAATTAAAATCGAAATGATACAAAATAAATTAATTAATAAAAACTTTTTTAAGAGTTTAAAATGCAAAATCTTTAAAATTGTCAAATTATTATAAAAAATTAAGATTCTTATTTTTAAACTTACTAAATGCTAACAAAAATTTAATTAAACTTAAATAGTTATAAATAAATTGTTAATAAAAGTTAACAAAATTTAGAAAAATTTACATATTATATACGCAAATAGAAGCTTTTCACTTAAAAATATATTTAATTTTCTTAAAATTTTTTTAAATTTTTTTGATAATAATAATCAAATTTAGATATTTAACTTGCTTAATAAAGAAAATATATTTGTTAATATTTAAATAAAGATTTGCGTTATAAAGCTTAGCGAGAACTTTATTTATATAATTTTTATATTTTGTTCTAATATTATTGTAAATTAAAATATTATTTATATAAACAATACAAAAATTGTTTAAATAAAGATTAAAAGTTTTATTAATAAAAGACTAAAACATAATTAAGACATTATATAATTTAAAAGATATTACAACATATTTAAACAAATTATAACAAATAATAAAGACTATTTTGTGTTTATTGTTAAAACGTATTCGAATTTCGTTAAAAATAATAATAATATTAAACTTGCTATAATACTTAATTTTACATAATTGTTGCAAAGTCTTTTAAATTAATAATAAAATATTGCAATTCTTAATTGTTAAAGCGTTAAAATCTTTATAGTTTACACAAACGCACAAATCTTTATTAAACTTCTTAACTATAAAAGTAAAAACAATATATTATAAGATATTGTTACAAATTTAATTTTTGCTTTTTATATTATTTAAGTAGACTTTAATAATCTCTTTTTTTTAACGAAAAATATTATAGATTTTTTTGATCGAAGAAGTTGCTTTTAGAACAAAATTAATAATATAATTAATACTTCTATTTAATAATAATTTGTTAATTTTCTATAAATTAAAAAGCTTAATTTAATATTTAAACTTCGAATAAATTTACTTTTTTAATTGCTTTAAATTAAAAGAATTTTGTTTAAGTTTTATATAAAACTTATTGTAATTATTAAAAATTATAATTATAACATTTATTGTAACATTGTTATTTATAATATAAATTAAATATTTATTGTTTTTTTTTAATTAATTTAACATAACAAAATGCTTAGATAATATAATAACTATTTAGTAGTTTTCTTTGTCAATAAGTTTTAAAAATACAAAGATATTTATTTGATAAACATTAATTTTATTAAAAAAATTTCGAAAACAAACATTCTAATTGTTTGCGTTAATTGTTAAAGATTTTTAACAATTATTAATTTAACAAGTAATGTTTTATACAATAATTAAATTTAAATTTAAGAAATTATATATTATTTTTAATTTGTATATTATACTTTTTAATTTAAGATATATTAAAAATAATTGCAAATTGTTTTAATTTAATTATTAAATATTATAAAATATTAATATATTTGTTAAGATTAACAATAATTTAAGCAATATAAATAATATTAAAAGCGAATTTATTATTAATTAAACACAATTTAATAAAATTTCGAAATAATATAATAGAAAGTTTATAAAGCTTAACAAACTTTTTATTTATAAAGATTTTATTAAAGATTTCGATATTAATAAATAACATTGCTTTAACATAATATTTATTAAACAATAAATAAACTTAATTTGAACAAATTTTAACGTAAAAATTTAATTGCTAATTGTTAAATAATTTGTTATTAATAATATTAAAACTAAGTTTAACTTTAATAAACAAAATTTTATTTTATAAATTAAATATAACTTTAAGCTCTTTTATTGTTTTTTATATAAGTGTTAATTTCTATTTTAAATTGCAATTCTTATTAAGAACGTTTAATTTTTTAATTTGTTAAAGTTATTTAAGTTATTATTTAAAATATTAAAGAAACTTTTTTCTTTAAGTATTGCTAATTCGAAGTTATTAATATTATAAATTTTAAATTTAACAAAAACTTTATTTTTAATTTTAATTAATTTGTTTTTACAAAAGACGTTTTTATAATGCGATCTATATTTTAGCTTAAAACATTTTTAACAAAGATTAAAAATTTGATTTTGTTTTTAAGAGCTTAAAATTATGTTTTTATATTTTGTTTTTAGTTGCGAATAAAGATACGTATACTAAAGTTATTAATATCGCAAACATTTGTATTAATAGATTTAAAAAGCTTAAAGATATTAATGCAATTATTGCGTTTATTAATGTTTGTCACGATTCTAGGCTAGATAGACTTCGTCCTTCGATTACCCTTTGGGTCTCTGCCCCCTAGTCTTAGGTATACTACGAGTAACATCTAGCGCCTTGGCACTCATAGTACTTATATTCATTTTGTCACGATTCTAGGCTAGGTAGGCTTCGCCCTCCGGTTACCCTCCAGGTCTTCGCCCCCTAGCCTCGGGTATACTACGGGTAACGTCTAGCGCCTTGGCACCCATAGTACTTATATCTATTTCCTGTACATAGTTAGTTTTGCATAGCTAGTATTCTCGTCAATCAACTACATACTAGTTATCAAAGCTTTAACTCTAACATAATACTAGCTATCTCTTTAGACACGACTCTATGAATCGTATCCTAAAGATACTTATATTCGCTAACTTTTTTTTCTTCGAAACGTACTTTAGATATAGAGTCACTAAAGCAACTTTAAACATAGAGTCACTAAAGCAATTCTAAATATAGAGTCACTAAAACAAGCGCTTTGCGAAGCGTAATTAAGTCGCAACAATAAACACCTCTTAATCGACGTATAATTTAACGATGTTTAATTTCGTTGACCCTCTAGTAATCTTGCTAGAAGAGATGAACGACAAATTGTTCTAACTACGACTTAATAAATTTGCTAGAATGAAATCAATAAATTTGTTAGAATGAAGAAACAATAAATTGTCTTAACTTTGGCCCAATAAGTTTGCTAGAATAAAATTAGTGAACTTGCTAGAATAAGATTAGTGAACTTGTTAGAATAAGATCAATAGATTTGTTAGAACAACAATCATAATGCAATTTCGTCGTCGTCTTCGAACAACACTTTTGTCTTCGTATGCTAGAAAATTCGCTACGCAACAAAACAACACTTCAAGCAACATCTATTTTTAACATCGAAAATTTTGTTTTGCGAATGACATAAGTTCTTCAACACTTGCATAATCTCAAACATATTTAATCTTAAGCTTTCACTCTCGTTTATAAACATTTGTATCATTTGCATCTTATCTATATTTGCAACATGATTAATGAGAAATTAGCTTCGAAGAGCAAAGCTAAGTTTAACTCTAGCAAGGATCGCAAGTTATTTAAGAAACTCTTGATAAATAAAGATCAATTAGATGTTGATGTTGTTTTTCGTCACGATTACTATTTCGTGAGCTCTTCATTAGATCAAAATGACCTTAAAGACGATTTAGAGCTCGAAGAGCACTTTGATTCACTTAAGCACAATGCATTCGAATTCTCGTTGTTCGTTCGATTCAATTTGTACGAAATTATAATCGACAAACTAACTAGATTAAATTCTTTTAACGACATGAGTTCGTCGAATACATTAATTCGATTTTTGATGTATCAATTGTTAGGTAGCAACTTTGCCTAATTTCGTGACGAACACATCAAGAAAGAAGGCAAGAATAAGTTAGATCGACGTCGCACTCTAGTTGATCAACTTAATGATTTTAACGAGAGTCAATAAGAAACGTCTTAATCTCTTTAAAAAGCAATCAAAAATAACGTAGAGAAATGACTTCGATTACTTCATGAAAATAGTGTCATTATTGTCGAGCTTCGAGTCGATAAAGAGATCAATTTCGACTTTGTTTGTTAGCTAAAAATTTAAATTGACTTTTTACAAGCTCATTTAAGTTAAACGAAATCAACAATAAGCATTCGTAACAAAACGATGCATCGTTTTCAACAAAAGCGCAATGACGCTTTAACTTAATGCGATTCGTTTAAAGCTATTGTACGTCAACTAAAACAAGAGCTTTCTTTCTTTCGAAGTAAAGAAATTGCATTCATTGAGTTTACTCACGTAACTCACAACTTTAATAGCAACAACGAACGTAATTACTTTCATAAATTTAATTTACAAGCAAAAGATCGACTTAACGACGTCTATCTCGTTTGTGATCTTAAGTCGAAGCTACGAAACGTAAAAAACAATAAACACTTTTTCGATTCTTTTATCTTTATTAAGAATTTTGAAAAGTTTAAATAATGAGTCATTGCATTAATTTCTAAGTTTAGCAATGTTTTTCGACGTTTCGTCTTTAAGAAAGTTAAACTTAATTTCGTTATTGTTAAAATTATCAACAATATCTTTAAAGAAATTAAGCATTATTTGCTTAATAAATTTGTTAATTCTTATTTAACAATAGATGATTTGCTTAAAGACTTAAGTGTTTAATAAGACAATTTAAATAAGAAACGACATAACTTTGTTAAAATCACATCGTTCGAATTTGTTATAAAAAATATCGAAATCTTTAATTAATATGTTAATCGCTTTACATCTACGACAATTAAAGTCTTTATATTAGAAGTCAATAAAATGCATTAATTCGACAAAGATTTAAGCTATAGACTTCAAAATTGCTACGTCACTTTAACGAACTACATCACTTTAAATCAACTTATTAGATTAATTTGTAAAATCGATTTAAAATTTCAACAAATAAAAAGATTTCGTTCAACTATTATTCGAACTTTTATTTATATATAAACTATTAATGACATTAATAAACGCAATGATCGCATCGACATCTTCAAGCTTTTTAAATATATTAATATAAATGTTTGCGACATTAATAGCTTTAACACACGTATTTCTACTCGCAATTAAGAACAAAACATAGAAGCATAACTTCAAGCTCTTAAAAACAAGATTAAATCTTTTAATTTTTATTGAAAATGTTTTAAGCTAAAACATAGATCGCATTATAAGAGCGTCTTTTGCAAAAACAAGTTAACTAAGATTAAAAATAAAGCTTTTGTTGAATTTGATATTTATAACGTTAGCGATTTCAAGTTAGCAACACTTAGAGAAGATAGTTTCTCTAATATTTTAAATGACAACTTAAATAACTTTAACAAGTTAAAAAATTAAACGTTTCTAACAAGAGTTGTAGTTCGAGACCAAAATTAACGTTTATACGAAAAACAATAAAAGAGCTTAAAGTTATGTTTAATTTATAAAATAAAGTTTTGTTCGTCGAAGTTAAACTTAATTCTAGCGTTATTAACGACAAGTTGCTTAACAATTAGCAACTAGATTTTTACGTTAAAATTCGTTCAAATTAAACTTATTTGCTCTTTAATAAACGTCATGTTAAGGCGATGCTACTTATTGATATCGAAGTCTCTAATAGAGTCTTTGTGAATAAAAAGTTCGTTAAGTTTCATAAACTTTCTATTATGCTACTTCGAAATTCTATTAAATTGCGTCTAGTTGATAACAAATTCGCCTCTAATATTATTTATATCGCTTAAGTTATCGTTAATCTTAATGAGCACATTAATATCTTATAATGTTTAATAATTAAATTAAAACGATTCGCAATTATTTTTAACATATTTTAGATTAAGAAGTATAACGTACGAATTAAAGATAATATACAATTTCTTAAATTTAATTTTGATCATTGCATAAAGCATTGCTTGTTAAATTAATAATCGTTAGAAATCTTTAACGATCGACGCAAGCAATCGAAACGTTCGTCTTCGAAATCTCTTAATAAAGTTAACGTTTGTTAAATAAGTGTTTTTGCATTCTTAAAGTTTGTTAACAAAGAAAACTACAAAATAGTTGTTATGTTATCTAAGTATTTTGTCATGCTAAATTAATTAAAGAAAAACGATAGATATTTAGTTTGCATTATAGGCGACAATGTTACAATAAACGTTGCAATTATTATTTTCGATAACTACGATAAGTTTTATGCGAAGCTTAAGCGAGATTCTTTTAATTTAAAATAATTAAAGAAACAAATACATTCAAAGTTTAAAGATTAAATTAAGTTTTTTAATTCATAAGAAACTAACAAGTTGTCGTCAAATAAAAGCATTAATTATACTATTAATTTTGTTTCAAAAGCAACTTCTTTGATCAAGAAAATCTATAATGTCTTTCGTTAAAAAGAAGAGATCATTAGAGTCTATTTAAATAACATGAAAAGCAAAGATTAAATTGGCAATAATATTTTACAATATGTCGCTTTCATCTTTATAGTTAAGAAGTTTAATAAGAATTTGTGCGTTTGCGTAAATTATAGAGATTTTAACGCTTTAACAATTAAGAATCGCAATATTTTATCGTTAATTTAAAAAATCTTGCAACGATTATGCAAAATTAAGTATTATAACAAGTTCAATATTATTGTAGTTTTTAACGAGATTCGAATGCGTTTCGATAATAAATACAAAACAATCTTTATTATTCGTTACGATTTGTTTAAGTACGTCGTAATGTCTTTTAAGCTATGTAACATTTTAATCACATTTTAGTCTTTTATTAATAAAACTCTTAGTCTCTATTTAGACGATTTTTGCATCATCTACATAAATGATATTTTAATCTATAATAATATTAAGACGAAACATAAAAATTATGTAAACAAAGTTTTCGTTAAACTTTATGACGCAAGTCTTTATTTAAATATTAATAAGTGTGTCTTCTTTGTTAAACAAGTTAAATATCTAAGTCTAATCATTATTATTAAAGAGATTCGAATAAATTCTAAGAAAGTTAAATGCATTTTTAAGTAAAAAGCTTCTATTTGCGTATACAATGTGTAGATCTTTTTAAATTTCGTCAATTTCTATTGACGATTTATCTATAACTATTTGAGTTTAATTAAATCTTTGTTAGCGTTTAGTAAATTTAAGAACAAAGATTTTAATTTTTTATAACAATTTAACGATCTCGAAGATCTTGCGTTCAAGGCTCTTAAATAAGTCTTTATTGATCAATTTATTTTGCATCATTTCGATCTCGATCTAAAGACTTAAATCGAAAGCGATATTTTTAATTTCGTGATTGTTGTTATGCTATCTTAAATAAATTTAAATGAATTGCTTTACTTAATAATTTACATGTTTAAAATTATGTCGTTCGCAAAGTGCAACTACGAAATCTATAACAAAAAGTTATTGATCATCGTTCGCACTTTTAAGAAATGACATCTAAAGTATGTTAATACATCTATCAAATAGCTCATTAAGATTATTATTAATCATCGCAATTTAAAGCATTTTATAACTATTAAACAACTTAATTGTCGTCAAGCTTGTTAGATCGAATTCTTGTTCGAATTTAACTTTAAAATTATCTATTGATCAAACGTATTAAGCGCGAAATCAAACAATCTAATTAGGCGATCGCAAAATTTGCTTTTTAACGACAATAACTCTCGCAACTAATTTTAACGACAAACAATTCTTAAGCGATATAACTTAAAATTAGACATAGTTAAAGTTGTTGCATTGATCTTGCTACTATTAATTATTATTTATAATTTAGTGACGAAGTTAATTTGTTTGCTTCAAGATTTTATTAAATTTAAACTAATTACTAACAAGAGAATTGCGAAAGCTTGCGAGAAGTTCATTTAAATTTCGTTAACAATTAACGAAAACGTAAAATCATTTACGCTCTTATTGCTTGCAATATTTGCATCACTTTGACAAAACAAATTTCGTTTCGCTAAATTTTTCTCTTCATTTTATCGTTCGTTATCGTCGCATTTACGATCTCTTAATCTATAGTTTCGTTGTCTTCAATTATTGATTTTATCTTTTTCTTTAATACATTTGCTTTATCTATAATTTATTTATTTACATTCGCAATTTCTTTTACAATTTAGCTTTCGTTCGTTATCGCAATCAATCTAATAAAAGAGAAAAAACTTAAGACAAAATTTAATTTCGAAGTTTTTGTTCAATAAATATTGAAGATATACTTGCATAACAAAAAAGTAAAACAAATTATCTAAATTAAAGAAGTTAATAAACGAAAAATTTAAGCTATTTTTCGCAAGACAATTAAACTAGAACTTAAGAATTATATAATAATTAAACATTTAACAATTAATGCTAAGCATTTATTTGTTCGAAACAAAATGTACGTGTTTCGAAGCACAAATAATATTCTTTAAGTTGAAGCAATTAGATTTTAGCATAAATCGTTAAGCGTTAAACATCTAGATCGAACAACTATTTTTAAAAAAATATAGCGTCACTATTATTGATCTACACTATATTTAGACGTCAAGAAATACGTTAAAAGTTATTTAATTTGCAAATATGTCAAATTATATCGCAAACATAAGTACGATTTATTAAAATTTTTATCTATTTTAGATCGTTATTAGCAAAATATATTTTGCGACTTTATTATTTCTTTATCGTTATATCGCTATAAAGAAAAGATCTTCTAATATATTTTAATAATAATTGATAAATTATTTAAGAGTAAGAAGTTTATACTTATGAACTCTTTAAAAGTTAAGATCGTAATTTAGGTTTTCATTGATTTCGTTTAACGCATTAAGAGCTTTCTAGTTATTATCGTTTTCGATAAAGGCACTCAATTTATCGCTTACTTCTAGCAACGTCTTTGCAAAAGATTAAGAATTAAATCTAAATTATTAATTGCGTTTCATCTAGAAATCGACGATTAAATTAAAAATGTCAATGTTGTTTTCAAGCAATATCTTCGAATATACGTGCAATACAATTAGAATAATTGGGTCAATTATCTCGTTATCGTCGAATTCGTCGCAAACAATTACACTAGCGAATCTACTAACTTATTATTTTTCTTTGTTATTAAAGATTATTTGTCACGATTAGATTTAAAGTTGTTCATAGTTTTTTTTAATAACGTTACGATCGAAGTTCGTTACGACATAAAAAACGTTAATAAGATCGTTAAAAAGATCGAAGTGTTGCGAAACTTTCTTCGTTAAAAGCTTATTTAAATTTAAGTTAAATAAGTGGAATTCGCTAATTGCAAACGCGTTGCAATTCTAGAATTCAAAATTAATAATTAGATTATGTTCGACATTTGAAATATTAAAACGATTTAATTATGCAAGTCTTTAAAGCATAAGAATGCAAATCTTTATAAGATTATTTAAGCAATTAATAATTACGTCTACGAATTAGAATTGCTCGACTCAATGAAGATTTATTTAATATTTTATTTATAATTTTTGCATCTTAACAAAAGCAAGTTCTTATCAAATCAACGAATTAAGCTTTTGTCGTTCGCCAATGTTGTTAATAATATCAACGACGATTTCGAATACTACGTCAAGGGCATCGAGACATCACGATACGACATGCGCAAAAATAACAATAACGTGAATTTAAATCTAATCGTCATTAATCACAAACGCAAAATGCTACAATATTAAATTCTCTTTACGAGCTACACAAACTACAAAGATAAATCTAAATGACTAGATTACTCTATAATTAACGATTGTTTTAATTTCGTTGTTAACTTTTATTACGAATATCTAGACGCAACGAGATCTCATTAGACATTCAAGACGTCTTCTAATTAAAAATCTAATAAGTAGAATGATTCGCATCTATACGTTCCTTGCGTTCTTCTATTATTGTTGCCAAAACGTCGCTCAACATACATCTATAGCTTTCGTCGTCACATCTAGAATCGATCTTGAAAACGCATTGTTAATACATTATTATTGTTAAAAGTTATTCGTCATGCATTCGCAATCGAAATTAAATGTTTTTTCAAATTAGATTAACCTAATATGTCACTTTGTCTTCTACGTTAGTTAATAAGAATCTCGAAAACGCATTATTAATGCATTATTATTGTCAAGAATCACTCGACATGCATTCGTAGTTCTTGTTGTCGCCTCTATAGTGCTTTTGTTAGACATCTTATAAACGTCACTTCTAAATGTCTTTTAAATAAGAGTTGACTTAACATTTCTAAATATACGCACAATTGCGTATAAATTGTTGCCAAAGCACTTTTACGTTATTTTCTCTCTTTGTGTTGCAAGTTTAGACGAACGTATTTAAACATAGTTAAAATTTGACAAATTTCGACTTTTTGACGTCGTCATCTCTCTTTGTCGTCGTCAACTCCCCTCTTAGATCACGTGATTAATCGACTTCCTAAACTCTTTCGTAAATGATTAACTTCTTAGTTTTTGCATCACGTGATTCGAACTTCTCTCTTAGAATTAAAATTAATGATCTTTTGTATTTCTTTCAATTTTTTCACATTTAATGTTTGCTTAAAATTTATTTATTCTTTTTTTCTTTCTTGATCTTGTTGTCGTTCGACAAATCGCTCGAAACTTAATTTTTATCGTTCGACAATCGTTCGACGTTTAATTTTAAGCATTAGATCGTACTTAATAGATGTATTTGATACTAATTAAAGATAATTAAGAATTAACTAGAATATTATTCGCAACATGTACGCTCTTTGCTTAATATATTATTGTTTTTTGCATATTTTGTTTTAAAAATTTTCGATCACTTCTCTTTATTTGACAAATTTATTCTTTTGTTTAATGCGTATCGAAAACTTTAGTTTTAATTGTCGAACAATATTTAACACGTATTTGACATTAATCGAAGCTTGTACTTAACAAACATCAAAAATCAACTAAAGTTAATTAGAAACGCTAATTAAGAGATTTAACATCGTTTCGTCAAAGTTTGTAAATAAAAAAAAGAAATAATGTTACGATTCTAGATTAAATAGACTTCGCTCTTTGATTACTCTTTAGATCTTCGCTTCTTAGTCTCAAGTATACTATAGATAACGTCTAGCTCCTTGACACTCATAGTACTTATATCTATTTCTTGTACATAGTTAGTTTTGCATAGCTAGTGTTCTCGTTAATTAACTACATACTAGTCATTAAAGCTCTAATCCTAACAAACTTATTAATAATATTTTAGCAAATTTATTAAATTAAAATTAGAAAAATTTGTTGTCTCTTTATTTTAGCAAATTTATTAAGTTGTAGTTAAAATAATTTGTTGTTTATTTACTCTAATAAACTTACTAAAAAATTAACAAAATTAAATATTATTAAGTTGTATATTGTATAAAAGATATTTATTGTCGCAACTTAATTATATTTTGCAAAGTATCTATTTTAATAATATTATATCTAGAATTTGTTTCGCAAAACAAAAAAAGTAGCAAATATAAATATCTTTAAAGTACGATTCGCAAAATTGTATCTAAAGAGATAGTTAATATTATGTTAGAATTAGAGCTTTAATAGTTAGTATATAATTATTTGACAAAAATACTAGCTATACAAAACTAATTATATACAAGAAATAAATATAAGTATTATAAATATTAAGACGGTAAGTGTTACTCGTAATATGCTTAAGACTAAAGAGCGAAAACTCGAAGAATAATCGAAAAGCAAAGTCTATCTAGTCTAGAATTGTAATAGAAAACTATAAAATAGTTGTAATATTGTTCGAACACTTTGTTATATTAAATTAATTTAAAAAGAAAAAAAATATCTAGTTTACGCTATAAACAACAATATAATTATAAATATTACAACTATTATTTTTGAATAATTATAACAAGTTCTATACAAAATTTAAGCAAAATTCTTTAATTATGAAACAACTTAAAAAGCAAATATATTTAAAATTTAAACAATAAATTAAACTTTTTAATTTTTAAAAAATTAACAAGTTATTGTTTAATAAAAGTATTAATTATATTATTAATTTTATTTTAAAAGTAACTTCTTTAACTAAAAAAATTTACAAAATATTTTATTAAAAAAAAGAAATTATTAGAGTTTATCTAAATAATACAAAAAGCAAGAATTAGATTTGTAATAATATTTTATAATATATTGTTTTTACTTTTATAGTTAAAAGATCTAATAAAAATTTGCGCGTCTATATAAACTATAGAGGTTTTAATATTTTATAATTAAAAATTGCAATACTTTATTATTAATTTAAGAAATTTTGTAACAATTATATAAGATTAAATACTATAATAAATTTAATATTATTGCTATCTTTAACAAGATTTAAATATATTTTAATAACAAATATAAGACAACTTTTATTATTTGTTACAATTTATTTAAATATATTATAATATCTTTTAAATTATATAATATTTAAATTATATATTAGTTTTTTATTAATAAAATTCTTAATTTCTATTTGAAGAATTTTTGTATAATTTGTATAAACAATATTTTAGTCTACAATAATATTAAAAAAAAATACAAAAATTATATAAATAAAGTTTTTGCTAAACTCTATAATATAGATCTTTATTTAAATATTAATAAATATATATTTTTTTTAAGCAAGTTAAATATCTAGATCTAATTATTATTATTAAAAAATTTCGAATAAATTTTAAGAAAATTAAATATATTTTTAAATAAAAAATTTCTATTTGCGTATACAATATAAATTTTTTTCTAAATTTTGTTAACTTCTATTAATAATTTATTTATAATTATTCGAATTTAGTTAAATCTTTGTTAATACTTAGTAAACTTAAAAATAAAAGTTTTAATTTTTTATAATAATTAAACAATTTTAAAGATCTTGCGTTTAAAGTTTTTAAAAAAGTCTTTATTAATTAGTTTATTTTTTATTATTTTAATCTTAATTTAAAAATATAGAATAATAATTGTAACAAAAAATAATATTAATATTTAATTAATATTTAGTTATTAAGAGCTTCTTAAATAATTTGCAATTTTTGCTAAAATTAAACTTAATTTTGTTTTTCGAAACTATTTTTTTGTTAATTATATTGCAAATATAGATAAAATACAAATAATATAAATATTTGTAAAAAAAAATCAAAGTTTAAGATTAAATATATTTAATATTATATAAGTATTATAGAACTTATATTATTTGCAAGATAAAATTTTTAATATTAAAAATAAATATTGCTTAAAATATTGTATTATTATATAGCAAATCTTCTAGTATATAAAGACAAAAATATTGTTTAAAAATAATAATAAAATTGTATTGTAATTGTTGTTTTAATAGATTTGTTAATCTTATTTTAGCAAGTATATTAATTTTATTTTAGCAAATTTACTAGTATCATTTTAGTAAATTTATTAAGTTAAAGTTCGAACAATTTATTATCTCTCTATTTTAATAGATTTATTAATTTTATTTTAGCAAATTTATTAAATTGTATTTAGAACAATTTATTGTCTATCTACTTTAGCAAAATTATTAGAAAATTAATAAGATTTAATATTGTTAAGTTATATACTATTTAAGAGATATTTATTGTTGCAATTTAATTACGCTTTGCAAAGCATCTATTCTAGTAACTTTATATTTAGAACTTGTTTTGCAAAACAAAAAAAGTAGCAAATATAAATATCTTTAAGATATAATTTGTAAGATTATATCTAAAAAGATAGTTAATATTATATTAGAATTAGAGTTTTAATAACTAGTATAAAGTTAATTAACAAAAATACTAGCTATACAAAACTAACTATATACAAGAAATAAATATAAATACTATAAGTACTAAAATACTAGATATTACTTGTAGTATACTTAAGATTAGAGAATAAAGATTTAAAGAATAATTAAAGAGCAAAGTTTATCTAATCTAGAATTGTAATATATTAATTAAAATTCTATTTTTATCTTCTTAAAATATTAGCTAGACTAATTGTTGGATCGAGTTTTGGTTCCGACTTTTAAAACCAAAATCTAATCCAAATTTTAGCGTGGAACCGAATTACTATATATAGTATACTAGTATACTTAATATAGTATTATGCACGCAATTCGATTCCAATTTTCTTGCTCAAGAATCGAATCTTGGCACTTGGCGCCAAGATTCGATTCCTGGCGGTCAGTCTAATATTAGCTAACAAGCAAACTTTATTTCGATCTAATACTTGTTATAACGTGCAAGCTCGCTTCTCGCTTTCTAACTAGGAGAGGGAAGCCATGCTCTTTGAGACTTTCGTAGACAGCTGGGATCACGTGCTCTGCTATACCTCGAGGTGAGGCTATAATATTACGATCATGAAATATGCCGACCCACCGGCCGGGAAATGTGGACGTAGCTGAAAACATGCCTCTTTCCAGGAATTTTGCAAGGCAGCGATCTGCAAATACGAGAAGGGCCGGGTTCCGGACTCAAGCAACGGCGCACGGGGATACAGCCGAAGTGCAGCGCACCGACCCACGTCGAGTCCAGGCTCAGTCCCAGAACAGGACAATGCAATCTGTAAGATGTGTCAGAATCTCGGTTGAGCCAGACAAAGAGCGAGCCGATGGCACTAAGGCAGCCTGCCGCCGCCATCAGACGCGCCGGTCGAAGGACGCTGCTACGCTACCGGATCAGTCTACATGTATCCCCGATGTCTGTCGATGCGAATGCGTACGGTATTTGCTCCAACTCAGGGGCCTGGCTTCGCATCGGAATTAAAGATTCACATATCAGAGACAACATAAATGGGGCAAGAGTTTGCGAGGTCGCTGAAGTCCTGCAATGGAGCGTAGCCATACTGCGCAGGAAATAGATTGCAAGCTACGTTCAGCTTATCGAGAGAAGATAGAGGATATGTTTAACATGGGTGACTTTTAGTACACGCTTGTTTATAATGTGCACCCCCCTTACTAACTAAGAAGCCATCAAAAAATCCTGGAATTCGCACATTGCGTTACTTCAGTTTATTCGACTTCCTAATAATATTTGGCTGTTCCAAATTTCGTAAGACTCGTCTATAATCTACTTATACTTACACTTACAATTACTATTGTTGTTGTCGTCTTGCTTTAATGCACGTAAATGTCAATCTACGCAATGTTGTTGTATCAACAAAGTTTATTGATACAACGTAGAGTAGCACTTGTTTGCGACAACAACGATGTTATTAATGCGACGTTCAACACTCTCTCGATAGAATTATTGGGGAGTTGGATAAAGTGTGCGAACGCGATGTGCGGAAACCGTGGGTTTCCCGTTTGGCAAGGGGGGTGCACATTATAAACAAGCGTGTACTAAAAGTCACCCATGTTAAACATATCCTCGAGAAGATATTATCTGCTAGGGTGCGCCAAGTCGGTCAAGGTGGGAAGACTAGGTTGACTTGTAGCCCGATGTTTCTAATCCCTGCTGTCGCGCGACGGTCATGGATAGCTTGCTGTCACGACACGAGACTCGGTCGATGTCAACCACGTGGGAGACGGGCACTGTGATTGCTCTTTTTTCGAGCAGGTCAAGACCTTGGGACTTGCAAAATAAACAAAGATACTGATAGCGAAGAGCCAGTGAAGATCTCGAAGCAATTCTCTTGAAGAAGATGGGTCCGTTTTCGCTCCTTGACCAGGCTTGGTCTCGACTTTGCAGGACTGGTCGATCCGGATTGAGAGCAGGCAAGCTACCGCAAGCTAGCAGAGTCAATCCAGTACGCGTTGACCCTGCGGCCTTATAATACTGTAGGACGCGTCTCGCGACTCCTCATCTCGAGGCATCTTATATACACCCTCTCCTCCGTCCCCGTTGTTATTCTAGATCTTTCGCTTCCTGGTACTGTCGACATAGTTTCGCCTCTCATCAGCTCTAAAATCCTTGAGCCTCTTCCCCTTCCCTTATGGCTTGTTCCTAATTCTAGCACTACATAAATCGCGCTCTAAGTCCTGGACAGACAGCATCTTCGCCCAAGTTCCGATATGACTGCCCCTGTATGTCTCAGAATCCACTCCGAACGCGGACAACTCAATAATGCAGCTTTGCTAATTGCCCATAGTCGTTTTGCCCCGAAATTATGCCCGGGTGGGCAGCCGTGAACAAGAAGGGCGAACCCACCGTGATCAGCCAGCCTACTTCCGTTCTCACTTCCACAAGTACCCCAGCTTCGGCAGCAAGCTCCTCCAAGTCAACCAGCAGCACTGGAATTCCTCCTACCCGGCACCAATCCCTTCCGAAGACCCTAAAGAAACCCAAGAAGAAAAAGAAGACCACAGACGCCTCAAAGCCAGCGACACCCGCAAAAGCTATTCGTAGCCCAGCCGCAACTTCCGATGGATCGTTGCCTTCTTTGGGTAAGGTGATACGTTTCAAGCAAGCCTCCAACCCAAAACACGATACTGGGGCCACAAGTCGAAGTCCCACCATCACCAGGCCAGTGCTGGCCGAGGCGGACGGCAACATACAGCGTGGAATTCCCAAGTGTCTCCCTGAGACCCCGCAGAAACCCGCACGTCGCAAATCCAAGACGGTCGCTGCGGCCAGTCCTCATCCACATGGCAAGAGTACAGACAACCCTCTCTCAACGGACCCCAAACAGAATGAGCCAGCCTCCAAGGGCAAAGAAGTCGAGCGTCGGGAGCAACCTGTACGGGAGGTCAAGCTGATGACGTCCGTGGAACAAACTCCTCGCAGAGGCAAGGGCTTTCATAAACAATCCAAGAAGGGCGGGGTTCAATGCGCGGAAGATCGCTCCGATTGGGGTTCTCAGGGGACATTATCAAGTCATCGGTCATCACGCTTGGTTAGCTGCATAGCTCTTGGGAGTATATGTGCTTAGGCTGACGATAATCACAGGAGTCCAGCACCGATATTACAGGCGGCGCTGTGAGCGTTGTTGAGCCCGCTTCGACCGGCCCCGATATCATCGAGCTCTCAAAATCTCCGAGTCCCCAACGTTGTCAAGCCAGACCAGCAAGCCTAGACCTAGGGGGCCTTTTCTCATCACCGTCGCGACAACTCAGAGCATCGACGGAGCGAGAACCCAGCCCGTTAGTTGTGAATGTCGCAAATACAGTCTGCCATCCCGAGGTAGTGGATGGTGTAGACATTAAAGAGGAGCCCGTGGAGCCTGCAGAACGGCCACGTATTATCGCGAGACTCTACTCCCCTTCCCCACCCATTATCCTCCCCTTGGCGCAAGGACCTCAACCACGCAGGCGAAACACTGCTCTTATCAAACAAGCGGATCACGCTCGCGTTCAACGCGATCTAGAGGAGCACAACATCAGGGAAATCGGCGAAGCGAGATTTCTAACCAGCTCCTACAAAGTGCAACGTCAGATACATCACGATTTCGAACGAGACTCTCACAGATTAATCAAGAAAGAGCGGAGTAGGCTGAAGAAGTTGAAACGGCGGATGGAAAACGCGAACCACCGCGAGCATGTGGAGCGATGCCAGCGACGTAAGCGGGAGAAAGAGAGAGCCCAGCAGCCGATATTTGCAGATGTGACCCAAGTAAATCATGACCAGCTCGTAGGTGCCTAATCTCATCTTTTGAACATTCCATGCAAGCTCACGATAGTCAGGGGCAGAGACCATTACCTGACATGCTGGCCCACGACCAACCTGCCGTTGCATCACTCCAGTTTAGAGTGCCACATGCCCAAGGACACAGAGCTCCTTGCAACACCCCAGAACCTTGTCTTGATTCCGAAGGCGGCAATTTTCGGAAACGTGCTACCACTATTGGTGCTTGTTCCGCCTCACAGGATAAAAACTGTAAGTCGAAGCTGCAGAGCCAACAGCAGCGGTCGAGCAGCGTAGCTGCCGGTGAAGGCGTTCATAAAAATCGTGGTAGTTCCGTCAAGCACGCTCCGAAATTGGGGGAAGTGGTGCATGGTTCGAAATCGCAGCACAATGCTGCCAAGGGACTCGAACCTCCTGTTGAAAGCAACCCTGTGCAAGTCTCGAAAGTCAAGCCGAGTCACGATGAGGGCACTGTGGGAAATGAGAAAGCACCAAAAACTCCGAAGGCTTCGAAAGCGGCAAAGTCCGTGAAGCCGACAGCTACTGATTGGGAGAATGCTTCAATTAGCAGAAGGAAATTTCAGAGTGCATCTTCAAGGCCTGAGCAGCCCCCTAAAACGCCAAAATCGGCTAGAATAAAGTCATCCAAGAGCGATGCAGAGGGAAACTCGACCACGAAGTCCAACTTCCGGCTTGAGGCTGCTGTTCAACATCATGGCCGGGACCTGCAGCAGGGTCTACAGAAACCAGCCCCGATGATGGAAGGCACAGTGTGGCGCCCTTCTCAGTCCAACATCGAGGTACGAGCGTTGGTCAAAAGTCGTAGCTCACCTACTGAGATGGCTTCCCCTGTTGCTCCACCCTCTTTTAGTAAACCTCGCAGAAGTCTTCCAACCGCTCGACACCTTAATTTTGCAACACTTGCAGAATTAAAGAGGCGAGAGGTTGATATACCTTTACCCAGCTGCACCTGCCAACATCTGTCTCCGTACTTCACGGAGCAACAGAAGAGGCTGCCGAGCCGCTACAACTTCTATCGCTTGTACAATGGGGGCCCACTGGAGTTCTTCGTCATGATTTCCCAAATTATGGACTGTGGAGGCCACCATGACTGTGTGCGCGACCACTGTCGTTCCTTATGGGATAGAGAAACTGAGCGGCCTGAGGTAAGCGGCAGTAATTTTGCTGTCCCTGACATAGCTGACCAGCGCTAGACCTGGTGCACCTTTCCGCCGCGAGAAAGTTCCTCAGCTTCTAGTACTTCTTGCACCCTTCCCAAGACCGCATCAGCGGAAGTTTCTCAACAAGAGCAGACCCATCGCACAGAGGCAGAGTCGCGCACCCCCAGTTTCCGCAAAGACAAGGTGACCAGATCAACCGTGCGGTCAACCCACTCCACCTACGTCATCTCCCTCATCGTCCAAGAAAAGGAAGAGATCGCATGTCAAGAGTCGTGGGGCTGAAGCGGCTACTGCGCTCTCTCCACAAGCCGACCAGTCCGACGATACTACATCTTCATCGCCACTAGAAAAGCGCAGTAAGCGACACACCAGCCCCGATGCTTCCCAGGAGTCATCTACTCGTAAAGAACTTGAACGTGGTGGTTCGCCTTCGCTCCCGAAAGCCACTCACAAAAGCAAGAAGCGCCGTCACCAGAGTGTGCCTCGCGAAGATTACCATGACGAACTTTCGCCAGTGGCCACCCCATCCGTTCCGACATTACAACCTACATCCAGCGGCACGAAGCGTAAGCGGCCCTCATCTGACGAACAAGACCTTGCCTCAGTGATCTCACCGGACAACTCTCCCGCCACCTGCTCAACAAAAGATAAGGAGCGTGAGCGTCCTGCCGAAGGTGTAAGTGGGGATGTTCTCGAAGTTTCTCCTCCTCAGAGTCAGGGCGACGGTTGTTCGATCAAGGAGTCCCATGGGAAGAGACAATGTATTTCGAAGAAGGATATAAGGCGTGCTAATGAATCCGTTTCACCACTTCCAAGCGTCTCCAACGATATCTATAGCGAGGATGATTGGAGGCCTTTCCCAGAATATCCAGACGACATGCTTAGAGACACTGTTACTACCCCTCCGGCCTCTTCGCTGCAGACCGACGAGCCTTCCAGGCGTAAGGCCTCAGATGAAACCGCTAGCAAGCCTTCCTGCCCCGCAATCGATACTCCTGCGCCAGCCCGCTTTGCAAGTGTGCCGGCTTCCAGACTCTTCGGACATGCAACCCAGGCCGTAATGAACATGACGGCCAAACCCCAATCACCATCTGTCCTTCCCAGCGCGAGACCGGAGGACTTTATCGTCGCCTGGAAGCAGAAGCTGGGGGAGCGCTTGGCAGCAGATCTCGAAAAACGTGCGAAGGAAGCGGTCAAAGAAGCTCTCGCAAAGCACGAAGTTGCGGGCCCTGGACCTAGGACCGTTGCTGCTCGCAAGCGGAATCGTACACATGTGGAAGATGACGACGATGATCCCGAATACTTGGCTAAGCTGTATCCTCTACATACGCGCTTGTCGAACGAAAAGCTTTGCGCTATTGCCAGAGATACAAGTCTGGGTCCACAAAAGCGCCACGATGCAGCGCCCTATGCCTTTGATCCCAAGAATGGTCAATTTCGCGAAGAATATGAGTATCTCTTTCCGCAAATCAGATTCAAGACCATCCAGGCGGCAAAAAGATTCCTTCGCACGTACTAAATCTTGGGGGAGGGAATGGACGACAAGCAATAGGCCTACCCGCCATGGATGTTCTCCTGAAGACTGCTGGCATGGAGTACTTGGTCGGAGTCGAGAGACGAGAGTGTCACACGTTTGTACAGTACTTGTTCTACCTTCTTGTCTAACCATCTCGTCACCTGTTTCCCGTTCTATAAGCACACCTTTCACATCAGCCGTTCTTCCTTTACGGTTTCGCTTTTTGCCAGGATCGCTCTCCCGGCCTACTTATACTTGAGCATTATTCACAGCACCCAATAGCCTTAGATGGTATCGCAACTCTTGTCTGTTCTCAAGTCTTACTCATAGCCAGGCATCGAGATATATCTTCTGTAACGGCACTTGTAATTAGTCTAAGCATATATAGAATTACCTTCCTCGGCTCCAGATCGTCGCGCCACGCATGGGATATGGTTATCTGCTGTATCTGCAATGAATCTTTTATCTCCACCGTCTGGCGTCGACAACAAGCTTCGTGATCTATGTCTATCTCTTGAGCCTGGCACCAAGGAAACGTCAGCTGGTGGCTGCTTGTATTTCTTTTACTACCAGATAATTGACACAGACCATGCCGATCGACAACCCAAAGGATAGATGTACATCAGTAGCCACCCCTTCACGGACGCAGGTGGCAAGGTAAGCTCGCCCCAAAGACCCCATATTGCTCGCTTGTCACCCTTACAGCCGTCGCAATGATATTGGCCTGTGTTTCCTTGCACGAGGATTGTACATTTTCAGGCCTCATGGACGACACTTGAAGGGTCTACCCCTTTACGGCAGCGCCAAGGCCGAGGGTGTACACCCATATATTGCCCAGGCAATCTACCTGATGTTTGCGGTTCGCCTACCCGTCAACATTCTTCTTCACCACTGTACTTTGTCGCGCTTTCCCATTGTACATAACACCATCTGCCTTTTATTTCTTCTTACTTAATGCTCCTGATACTCATTCTCCAGATCTGAACAACGTCCTGCTTTCTCTTCCGCCGAACGGAGTGTGCTTCTAATCGCAATCGCACCGCTGTGTTGCACTTGCTCTGGCAATACCTCCGATCAGTCTGTGTACTCTGCAGGCAGTCTTTGTCTTGACCAGCTCAAAGTTCCGCTCCCTTCCATCATCCTCTTAATTCTATTGAAGCGGCTGCGAGCCTCTTCCTTCTAGTGAGTCCCCACCTCGTCCTCGTCCGTCGATGGCTTCAGTGGAACCGAGACTGACGAATGCTCCGTGCCCAGCGTATACATACCCTTCCCACACGTAAAACCCTCAGAAAACCGTGGCAACCATGACCATAGAGTACCACCCCTCCGATTGCGATAGTGACCAAGACGAGTCGGCTGCCAAGCCGGCGACGGCCGAGCGATTTGATGTTGCTGAGATATATGGGGAGGATTTCACTCTCGACACCGATGAGTACGACGATGGAACTGGCTGGATCTTGTCGCCCTGTCCTTACTTTGGGGACTGCAAGTACTGCGGCAAACGACCACGACACACCGATTCCATCATCGTGGCTATTGATGGCGCATGCCGAGGGAACGGCTATGCTGGGGCACGTTCATCCTATGGAGTGTATTTTTCCGAATGCTCTTCACACAATTTCTCGTCTGTCATCGAAGGCTCCGCTCAGTCCAGCCAGAGAGCAGAATTGACCGCTTGCGTGGCAGCGCTGAATCGCATTCACTTCTTTTCGCTGGCGGTGGAGGCAGGATTCCTGGAGGGGTTAGACAACTTGAGTCAGGTTATCGTCAAAGCAGATTCCGAGTACGTCGTTCGCGGCATGACGGAGTGGGTCCCCAAATGGCGGCTCAACGGCTTCAAGAACGCCAAAGGACGGCCGGTCGTGAACGCAGACCTTTTTCGAGAGATTGATGGGCAGGTCCAGAAACTCGCTACGAGAGGCGTGAGCTGTTCTTTTTGGCATGTGCGTCGTGGTGACAACAGGCAGGCGGACCAGTTGGCGAATCAAGCACTGGATGAAGCTGCAAGCTTGGAATTTGGCACTACGTCCCCTTACTGATTGATTTGGGTTTGACTTGGGTGAGTACTATGCTCTTCGCTACTCTGCGAGACGAAGCTGACTGTACTAGATTGACTAGGCGGACTGACTCACGCTATGAGCGTTCGAAGTTATCTTCTAGAGCAGGCGATTAAGTGAATAATGTAGCAAGCATGGTATTTTCTCTGAATCATACTACTCCAGCATAATGATACTTGTTCAGCTTGGTGACGCCAGTCCTCGGAGTCCTTTCTTTTCCAAGTCTGCACAGAGCACTCACCGAGTCCAGTGACGCTTGGCTTCAGAGTCACAGGTGGGGAAAAGAATGCATATCAAAATCCCCACGGGCTCCTCACACTCCTTGATCACTTTCCCCATTCCTCGAACGAAGCGCAAACTCCTCATCCAGCACAGAACATCATCAGCACTTCCTGCCCGAGATACCAACCAGCAACCTCCCATCGAAGCATCCTCCCAGCTCTCACAGTACAGTCCTTCCACCAACTTACCATGGTCCAACCCCACCACCACGCCATGGCCGGCGTATCACCCAACCCCAACCTCTGCCACCAATGCGGCTGTACTTTCCTCCCCCCCTTT